>Ga0209577_10000886_pt1 | contig 30005 bp, 29 predicted proteins | sample GraSoiAngelo_109_FD_185874 | JGI IMG/M metagenome (GOLD analysis project Ga0209577, IMG submission 185874) | Grasslands soil microbial communities from the Angelo Coastal Reserve, California, USA - 14_0903_12_20cm (SPAdes) (version 2) | ecosystem: Environmental > Terrestrial > Soil > Grasslands...
GGATGAGGATCAACAACGCCTGGGAATGGTGCCAGGTGTTGGCAAAAAGCTTGCAGCAAAATTAGTGCTTGAACTGAAGGGGAAGCTCCCATCACTGGTGGCTCTGGGGGGCGCATCAGCACTCTCACCTGGCGGTAAGATACAGTCCGAGGTACTCGAGGCCTTGATGGGGCTGGGGTTCTCCGCTGCGGAGGCACAGGCAGCGTTGCTAAAGATTCCTCAAGATCGGCCTATGACGCTGGAAGAGCAAATTACTTACGCCTTGCGCTCCTTCGCTCGAGAATAATATCTATGGAGGATGCTGATGGCAATCGATGCACACCTGCCGCCAGCGTGCGCTTTCGCAATTTCCGTACTTGTTGAACGTGATATGGACCCCGAAGCTGTACCAGAAGAAGCCGTTGAGGCAGCGCAGCTACATTTAACGACCTGCGTGCGCTGTCTTGCTTCACCCCCTGCGATCAGTCCGCCACGCAAGAAGAAAAAGCCGCGCCGCGTGATGGAGTCAGATACACAGTTCGAGACCTACACGCCAACTCCATACGAAGAAGCTGCTCCTCCCTCGATACCTCCGGGCGCATATGCTACGGTGGCAACCGATGGCGCGCCAAAGCCGGCCCCTACATTCGGGGAACCATCAAGGCCGGTTGCCATTCCGCAGCCCAAACAACCAGCATCCACAGTTCCACCGGCAGAGGCAGCAAAAACTCCTGCTTCCAAGACGCCAGCGCCCTCAAAGCTTCCAGCTGTCATTGATGGACCGGTGAACTGTACGCAATGCCGCCAGGCGTTGAAAGATTACGCCGAAGCGATGGATACCGGTCAGAATGTGGAATTGCTCTTTCCAGCGATGCATGAGCACCTGTTGAACTGCCAGACGGGTTGCCTGGTGCTGTTAGACCTGTTCCGGCAGGAGGCAAAGGCCAGCCGCAAATTTCGCCGCCGCCCGGTGCGCGACCCGTTCAGTGCCATTGGCTGGGAACTGTCGGGCTTTTTTCGCGGCGGACAGGTGACAATATCACCCATGGCACTCGCCTATGGCACGCTGATACTCTTGCTGTTGATTACCTCGCTGAGCGTCTACCTATCCATCCGTTGGGACGATGCACGCTATTATCATGCTCCTCTCCATAAGATCATTATCCCGACACCTGACGGAATTGGTTTGAGCGATGGTCTCAAGGTTTACGACGCCTGTAACGCCAGCAGCTACCAGGATAAGCGGGAGGCGGCGCAGGCATTGCAAGCCAGGAACCTGACCAGGGCCGGGAGTTTGTTTGCGTCGGCCACCAGTGTGGTCAGCACAGATACGACTGGCTGCAACGGCGCGGAGGCCGCGATTTACTCCGAGGATTTGCAGGTACGGCAATCTGGTCGTCCCTATGGGGCGCTTGTGGTCAGCTTCGACAGCGGGCCTGGCTCTGCCGACCCGCAGGGCGGGACTGACCGGCATATTCTCTATGCCGCCTATACGCAGGAGTTGGTAGGAGCATATATCGCGCAGCAGCAATATAACGAGACCGCAATGCAAATGCCCGGTACGCCGCTGCTCTACCTGATCCTGGCGAATACAGCGGGGATCGAGCAGGGCGCGCTGCAGGTCGCGAACGATATCGCATCACTGGGTGCATCATCAAACCTGCAACAGTTTGGCTTGCTTGCGCATAGCCCCACGCCGCTTTTAGGAGTGCTGGGACTCGCGCCGAGCAGCCTGGTGCAGGTGGTGTTACCCGTGCTTTGCCGGGCAGGCGTCCCCTTGATTACCCCGACCGCGACAGGATTGTTCATTATCAACCTGCTGCTGCAAACATCGCTGTATCGACACTGCGCGCCCGGCTTCGCCTTCATCCGCTTCTCACCAGATGACGCGGCGCAAAGCCTGCTGGCGTCGAACTACGCCTACGGCGCGCTGCGTGTTCGCCATGTCGCTGTGTTCTATGATCCCAGCAATCCTTCTTCCGTCGGGTCTGCGGATGGCTTTTCTTACAATTTCGCCAGACGCCGGGGCGCGCAGATTGTGGCGCGAGAGACAGCCGTAGCAAGCGGGTTGCTCGACGCCAACGGCCGCCCGCAGGCCTCACCGGATGATTTGCTCGCGGGTTTGAACGACGCGTTGCAGGCGAAACCGCGTCCAGACCTGATCTTCGCGCCGCTGCTCACTAACGACGTGATTACCCTGGCGCAGGATATCGCGCGCCTTCCCGCCGGTCGCCAGCCAATTCTGATGATCGGCGGCGAATTTGTGCATCCCGCCGCCTTGCAGGGACTGGTACAATGGGCGCGACAGCAGCAATTGACGCTGCCGCATATCTTCGTCTCGCTGATCTCCGCCGTCCGCTCGCCCGATAACAGCGATTGGCAGAAACAATTCTATGCCAGCTTCTGCACCTCATTTGCCGCTCCCGGTTCGCACTGCAGCGGCGCGGCTATCCTTGACCAGGGCGGCTTACTGTTCGCCGACGGAGTGGAGATTGTGACGAGAGCGCTTGTACCCGAAAAAGCAACCACCACGCCTACATTGCCAAAAGTTACCGAACTGGTACAGCGCATCACTAAGGAGAAGTTCTCCGGGGTCAGTAGCCCTATTCGTCTACACCTGATTGCGGGTATACTGGTAATCAGTACGCAGGTATCACCGGTAATCCTGGGGTTACAGGGCGATGGCAGTGTTCAGATCGTTGGATGATGTGCAACCTTTCAGCTGCATTTTTAGGATTTCCCGGCCCATGTGGCCATAGTATTCAGATCGTCGGATGATGTCCAACCTTCCAGGGCGACCGCGAGGGTCGCCCGTACAATACCATATTGCTTGTTTTACTCGATAAACGTGTATTGTACGGGCGACCCTCGCGGTCGCCCTGGAAATAACGACACATTGTGAAGGAGACAGCGATGAAGCTTGGTGTCTTTCTCCCGATCTCAGGCCGCGCGGCGGGGCCAGATACGCTCATGGGGGCAGCGCGCAGCGCGGAGGCCCAGGGATTCGACGTGGTCTGGTCGGCGGATCGCGTTGTCACACCCTGGAAGATTTCGACTACCTATCCCTATAGTGAAAATCACGAGTTCATCGTCCCGCCTGACCGGCCTTTCCTCGATTCGATGACGTGCCTGGCATTCCTGGCCGGCTGCACCGAGAAGATTACACTTGGTATCAGCGTGCTGGTGCTGCCCTATCGTCACCCGCTTTACTGGACACGTGTGGCAGCCTCTATCGAGCAACTCTCGCGCGGTCGCCTGATTATGGGCGTGGGGGTTGGCTGGATGGAGGAAGAGTTCGCCGCACTGGGCGTTCCGTTCAAGGAACGGGGGCGTATGACCGATGAACAACTACAAATCGTCTCGCGCCTGTGGACAGAGGAACACATCGACTTCGATGGGCAATACTACCACCTGCGCGACCTGGCATTCTACCCCAAACCCACCCCGCGCATTCCCATCTGGGTCGGAGGAGAGGGCAGCGCGGCGCAGAAACGCACGGCGCAATACGGCGACGCGTGGTTTCCTTACTTCGTGGACATCACAACAGGCGAACTTCGAGATGGGTACCACAATGTGTTACGCCTGGCCGCGGAAGCTGGCCGCGACCCCCAGCAGATTCAGCTCACCTGCTGCCGCCCTATCGAGGTCACGAAGCAGGCCGTACCGCAAGATGAACGGCGACTGCGTGGCACACCTGAACAGCTTGTCGAGGCGATCAGGGCATACCGCGCTATCGGTGTTGAACATCTCGCCCTGCAATTTATAGCGCCGCGCTGGCCCGACCGGGTGGAGCAGATCGAGCAATTTGCGCAGGAAGTCATGCCGCATGTGCGATGAGGATGCCCGAACCGGCATCCTCTTATATATTCAATTCCCCAATGGCCGTTTCCGCCATCAGGCTATGAAAGACGGACTGCTCTACCTCCAGTAAGGCGGATTCCGCGAAGAGTCGCTGGCGCAGCGCGACGCAGAGGCTGTGCGCGATAGCAAGATGCGCATCCTCGACCTGCTCAATGGATGTTGAAGGAACCAGGATCGAGAGATCGGCCATGGTATAGAGTTGTCCGCCGCTTTGACCGGTCAGGGCAATTACCAGGGCGCCTGCTTCCTGGGCAACACCGGCAGCCGCCAGGACGTTAGGCGAGTTGCCGCTCGCGCTGATGACAATTACCAGGTCATCGGGGCGCACCAGCGCGGATAGCTGCTCCGCGAAGATACGATCATAGCTTGTATCGTTGGCCCAGGCGGTCATGAGCGGCACATTGTCGCTGAGAGGAATCACGCGGAAGGCAGGTAGACCAGGAGCGCGTGTGCCTTTTGCCAGGTCGCAGGCAAAGTGTGAGGCGGTGGCAGCGCTGCCGCCGTTGCCAAGTACAAAGACGGTACTACCTCTTCGATAACAAGAGAAGAGCATATCAGCAACTTGTGCAAGGGTGTCACTCGATATGGATTGCATCACGTCAACCAGTGAACGCCAGTAACTCGCAATTTCATCGTACATTGTTATCACCTACATTTCACAAGCGGTCAAAAAACCAGCTCACGGGCGAGGACAGTGAAGATGCTTGCTCTCGCATGAACACAGGAGCATGAAGAGACGAACCAAATGTCCCAGAAGAGGGTGACATACGTTCTTCCTGGGTCAGAGCATCAGTTATCACCTGCACCCCGGCGAAATCAAAATCAAATGACATCTCAACCAGACCAAGTTCGGTCATCGCTTCCCGCAACCTTCGCTGGCGATGAATCGGGCAATAGAGCAAAAGATAGCCTCCTCCTCCAGCGCCAACAATCTTCCCGCCCAACGCACCGGCTCCGCGGGCTGTTTCATAGTAGCAGTCAATCGCCGTAGTGGAGACATTTTTTGATAACCTACGCTTCACCTGCCATCCCAGGTCAAGCAGCTGTCCGAAACGCTCCAGGTTTCCGGTCAGCAGCGCCTCGCGCATCTCTAACGCCAGTAGCTTGATCTGATGCAAGGAACGAATAACCTCCGGCTTCGCCTGCGTATCCCGGCGCTGTTGATCGAGAATGGTGGCCGAGTTGTGCGTCTGTCCGGTAGAGAAGAGCAGCAGGCTGCTTTGCAAAGAGGCAAGTACGTTCTTCCGCAATACGAGCGGCTCCACGTATACTCCATTCGCCGTGAAGGTGATGGTATTCAACCCACCACAGGCGCTGGCATATTGATCCTGCTTGCCAATGGGCATGCGCAGCAATTCGATTTCCAATGAGCAGGCAAGTTCAGCCACTTCCATCGCGCTCAGGACCAGTCCGACGTGGGCAGCAAGCGCGCGCACCAATGCAACCGCCATCGCGCTCGATGAGCCAAGTCCGCTTCCTGGAGGAACTTCCGAGAAGAGGTACAGGTCAACGCCCTTTTTGCGTAATCCCAGGTCGGCGAAGTGCGCAATGGCGACTTTAGGCAATGACAGGATGCCTTCCACCGGGGGAATTTCGCCGCGCGGGTACATCTCCCATGTGCGATAGTCAGCAGAATGAATGCGGATACTGCCATCGACTGACGGGCAGACCACCACAGAGCAATAGCGAGTGATTGCCGTGCTGACGACCAGGCCGCCAAAATGGGCGTAATAAGCCGCCAGGTCCGTTCCACCACCTCCAAAACTGACGCGGACAGGTGCGCGCACAATGACCATAGACTCTCCTTGCAGGCTCAGGGCCAGCTCGTTTCGGTCAACGGGGTAATGATGACCTCCTGCAACGCCGACTCAGGTGGAACCTGCGCGGCAAACACAATCACATTGGCGACGGTGGCGGGGTCTTGCAGGTTGCGCTCTTCAGGCATCGGAATACCCTGCTCCACAAAGCGATCGAAGAAGTGGGTCTTCATCCCTCCTGGTATGATGGTCGTGACACGAATACCATCGGGTCGCCCCTCGACGCCTAGCGCCCGCCCAAAGCCAACCAGCCCCCACTTTGAGGCATGGTAGGCCGCCGCATTCGCCCAGGCGCGAGTCGCGGCAGTCGAGGCAATATTGATGATATGGCCGCTCTGCTGCTTGCACATCAGAGGCCAGACAGCCTTCGCAAACAAGAATGGCCCATTGAGATTGACATCGATCACCCGGTTCCATTGCTCAATAGTCATCTCATCCACCGATAACGTATGATCGATGGCGGCGCAGTTGACGACAATATCCAGGCGCCCAAAACGTGCGCTCACCATCTGCACCGCCCTGAATACCTGCTCAGCATTACTCACATCACAAGCCAGGGCAAGGCTGCCAACGTCGTATTGCCCCAGGTTTTGGGAGACACGCTGGGCAGCTTGCGCATGTATATCGACGCAGACTACAGCGCAACCAGCACGCGCAAAGGCCAGGGCGGTAGCTTCCCCCAGGCCGCTTCCTGCTCCCGTGACCAGGGCAACTTTTCCCTGTAAGCTCTGTTCCTTCACGAGTAGTTCCTCACCTTCTGAGCGGGCATGAATTTCCCGGCTTCCATTTCCTGGATCAATTCTCCAAAGAGAGAGATGGCATTATGACGCCGGTCTTCTACAGTAGTTGGTAAGCCAAGATGGTAGGTACCGCTTGGCAGGATGCCACACCCGCCATATTTGTGGAGCAGCAAGAACTGGACGACGACCTCCTCCCCGGCATGCTCCGGCGGCAGGCGATGCCACCAGGAGAAACCGCCCACATCCATCAATTTGGCGCGATCGAAGAGCAAGTTAGCGCCACCCACCCAGGCGATCTTGTAGCGCACGATCCTCCTATCTGGAGCTAACTGCTGTTCCAGGTGCAGTGGATTGGCAGCGTTATTCACCAGGTGCCGTTCCCAGGGAATAGATTGCTCGTCGAACGGCTCTGCTTCTACCGGCCCTGTCCAGAGTTCGATATGCTGCTGCTGTGGCCGTATATCATCCAGATAAGCGAGGCCGGTAGCCGGACAACCTACAAAACCACAGCCTTCGGCCTGCAACACGCGCAGCATGCGCTCCATGACAGGCGGGTCTAACAGCACATCATCGTCGAGGTAATGCACATAGGGTGCGCGACTCTGCTCGAGCAAGAACTGTCGCTGTTCGGCAAGGCCCCTACGCGGTAGATGACGATGCAGAGCGACACGATGTCCATGCCAGCGCAATGCCCGCACCAGCGTCGCGATCTCTATGCTATCCAGGTAGCTCTCTTCCTCGGTCTGATCAGAGATGATGACATTGAAATCGCGAAACGTCTGGCCCAGTAGACTTGTCAAGACGACAGCCAGGCCAGTTTTGCGTCGATAGGTGGGAATCAGTACATCAATCAGCGCCACAGTTCATCCTCCATCGATGGTAATCCTGTAACTTCCGGTGAGTGAAGTGGTGCGATAGAGCGCAATCCATATGTGTGCGTCGTGCGGCGCATCCTCATCTTTTCCAGGGAGAGTGGTTGTTTACCACGAGCAGGGACGCTTAGCGATGCATGCGTGTGTGTTTTGAGTAGCGTTTGATAGAGCAGATCAGTGCGCATGGCGACAACGGGCCAGGTAAAAGTGCGCTCTACTCGCAAACGCGCGGCTTTCCCCATACGATCACCCAATGCAGGCTGACTGAGAAGTTGATAGAGGCGCACAGCCAGCATCTCTGGATCAAATGGCGGGACGAGGAATCCAGTCTCACCATTTTTAATAGTAAAGCGAATGCCACCTACAGCTGAACCAATGACGGGTCGTCCACAGGCCATCGCTTCAAGAGGCGTGAGGCCAAAGGGTTCATACCAGGGAGTGGTGACAACTACGTCACCTGCACTGTAAAAGTAGCGCAGTTCCTGTTGTTGTCGTTTGCCAACGAAGGTGACGTTGTCCGCTACTCCCAGTTCCTGAGCCAGGCTCTGCAAGATGCCGATTTCTGGTGTGGCAATGGGATTCGGTTCCTCCGTCTGGCCGCCAACCAGCAGGAGACGAAGCGGCGGCAGCGGAGGGCCAGATAGTATGCCTTGTTCTTGCCAGCGCATCAATAACGCGAGAGCGCGCACGATGTTGCGTGCATCCTTACGCGGCAACATGCGGCCCACATAGACGATCAGCAGTTCGCCAGTCTCTAACCCGATATGTCGCCGTGCTTCGTCACGCGGCACTGGATGGAAGGTTTGTGTATTCACAGCCGATGGAATGACCACCACTTTAGCCGGGTTAACGCCATAATCCTCGACCAGCTCGGCCCATTCGGCAGGGCACTGGGCAATAATGCGATCTACCTGCTGCATGGTGGCAATTTCGGTGGCAATGCGCTCCGGTGGACTGCTATCCATCGTTCCCTGATGGCGGTGTTTGGTTTTGCCGAGAGCATGGAAAATCTGCACTGCCGGAATATGCAGGCTGTGCTGCAACTCGGACACGACCCAGCCAGACATCCAGAAATTGCCGTGAAGAAGATCGTAACTGACATCATCATACGCCATAAAACGCAGGAACGCCTCGCGAAAATCGGGCATGTACTTCCAAAGATCATCTTTCGCGAGAAATTGCGCTGGACCGGCGCCCAGGTGGATCACCCGTACACCAGGGGCATAGTTCACGACCTCCGGCACATCATAGCTATCACAGCGGGTGAAGATATCAACAGCATAGCCACGCTGCGCCAGATTGCGGCTCACCTCATCGACGTAGACATTTTGTCCGCCGGCATCCTCGCTCCCCAGTAATGCTAGGGGGCTGGCATGTTCACTGAAAAAGGCGATTCGTGGGTGTCGATCCATAGTGATTTATTCCTTCCGATGACCTATCCCTACAGGGGAAAAAACAGGTCCTATGACCTCAGCAAAGGCTGCATTCCAGTCGCGAATGAAACGCGTGAGGTTGAAACGATCAAGGGCAACCCGGCGAGCATTTGCGCCAAGCCGCTCTGCCAGCGCTCGATCGCTGAGCAGGGCGCGCATATGGTGAGTTAATTCGTCCATATCGCATGAAACATAGCCGCTCACGCCATGCTCGATTACTGTGGGCAGAGCGGTGGTAGCAAGGGCAACCACCGGCATACCGATGGTCATAGCCTCGATGACCGCCAGGGGCAAGCTGGTATAGCGCATGGGGCTAAACAGAAAGCGGTAGTCGGCAACGCGGCGGTGTAGATGCCGGTAGGGCATATCCCCCAGGCCGCCAAACGCTTCGGTCTCCATACCCACTGCATCGAGTGGAATGCCCATACGCGCATCGAGGAAGAGGTCATAACCAGCAATGCGCGGTCGTTTCTGCATGCCATTGGCGACAGTAATACCGCGCGCGAGTCGACCGCTATAGCGAATCGAGGGATCAATGGCTACACTGTGTTCAATTACCTTCGTCGGCGTCCGGCCATTATCCCACATGAGGCGGTTGTAGTGCGTCACGTGTATTAACAACACGCCTGGATCATCTACCGGGTGGCGCGTATCGCTGGCATGGGGTTTTGGGGTGTTATGTTCCAGGTAAATCCTGGGCAGGCGGCGCTGCTCCTCGCTCAAAATCTCGAACTGATCCTCGTAGTAGTTCTTCGGCGTCTGGTAGATAATGAGATCAAGCGGCAGGTCGCGCACACGCTCGCTGGGTACCTCACGCACGTAATCCGGCAGGTCAAAGGTTGGTCCTCTGCCCCCGTAGCCTTCGGGTCGCCCTGGACGAACAGGCAAATACCAGTCATGCTCAATACGAGCGAGGCTATTGAGGTAACTGCCGTGAATATGCCATATGAGTATTTTCAAACGTCTCACAGCGTACCGCTCCTTCTCATCGATGCGCTCTCCTCCCCAACAGATACCAATTGCCAGGACGACGGGCAATAGTCCAGGTCCGCGGTCTGGGTATGCAACTCGGCATCTTTGATTATGCGTAGGGCATGCACAGTACTCCTGGCTACAAAAAGGGGACGGCGCATAGCCCGCTCTGGCAGACGCTCCGTGCCAAGATCAACCAGGATAGTACGGCAGCCCGCCCGGTTACCGGCCTCGATGTCATCGAGGATGTCGCCTACAAACCAGCTGGATCGCAGGTCGAGTTGCAAATCACTGGCGGCTTGCAAGAGCATACCGGGCGCCGGTTTGCGGCAATCGCAACGCCTGGCAAGCCCTGGAACGATACCGTCGGGATGGTGAGGACAATAATACATACCTTGCAGCTGCACATCATACGAGGCGAGTTGCTGCGCCAGGTATGCATGCATGCGCTGCAAATCTTGCTCAGTAAAATACCCTCGTGCGATCCCCGATTGATTGGTGACTACCACCAGTTGTAACCCGGCCTGTCGCAAATCTCGCAACTCCTCGCAGACCCCATCATAGAGACAGAGGTCTTGAGGACGAGAAGGATAGTGACGGGGGTGAACAAGGGTGCCATCACGATCCAGGAATACAGCCTTGTTTGTCATAGAGCAGCCTCTTTTTGCGAAGTCGCGAGTTCTGCCTCTACGATATCGCAGAGCACATGCGTCACCATCATATGCATTTCTTGCACGAGAGCGGTGTCTACGACGGGGACGCGCACCGTGATATCCGCCAGTGACTCCAGGCTGCTGGGGCAATCACCCGTGATTGCGACGACTGACACAGACCGCTCATGTCCCGCCTGCGCTGCGCGCAGCAGATTCTCGGACTCGCCGCTGGTACTGAAAGCTATGAACACATCTCCCGGCTGACCAAAAGCGCAGACCTGGCGCGCAAATACATCCTGGTAACCGTAATCGTTGGCGATGGCGGTGAGAATCGAGGTGTCGGTGGTGAGGGAGAGCACCGCGTACGGCAAGCGTTCCCGCTTAAAACGGCCTACTAACTCAGCCGCGAAGTGCTGCGCTTCGGCGGCGCTGCCGCCATTGCCCGCGACTAACGCCTTATGCCCGCTGTGAATTGCTTCAACCAGCAGGGCAGCCACCTCTGCTAATGCCGCAGTGCGCAGCATTAGAGTGGTTAAGGCCGTATCCAGGAATTTACGCCGCCAGATCAGGGCATCCAGAACTGACTGGTTGAAGTTTGTATAAGCGTATGGCTGGATAGGAGCGACTAGAGTCAATATTTCGTTTTGGCTGTGCAAATTCATGCTTCTCTCTCTACACAATAGTGAAGTTCTACTGAATATCTATATGCTCTATAACAAATTGATGAGTTTAGCACTCACGCTTTGACATCAATATCTTAATCAAAGTAATCTCATTGTACAAGTCAACAGTAACTTTCCTAAGAATTCTTTAAACTTTTCTAATCTCTGCCTAATGTGCTGTACAGGTATCAGATACAATTCGAGGAGAGAAGCAAAAAAACAGCCCTCCCTGGTTAGGGGAGGGCTATTTCTATATCAATCTTACTGCGCATGTCCTAGTTGACAGCAGCTTTTTGCTTCTCTGACATGAGAGCCGCGCGCAGTAAGGGTTTCGCGCGTTGGAAGTAAGTTTTTGCCGTAGCTTCGGGCATACTGAGCGCCTGACCAATCTCGGCAAAACTCTGTTGACCGGCATAACGCAGGAGGACTACAGAGCGATACTTGGGGGGTAATCCTTCAATGGCGCGACGTAAATTATCCTGGAGATCGTGTCGTTCCGCGACCTCTTCAGGCATCGGGCTAGGATCACGGAGGGAAGCAAGCAATGAAACCTCGTCTTCGTCGTCCACCGACTCCAATGTAGAGAAGTGGATGGCACGTTTCTTTCGCAATTCATCCAGGCAGCGATTACGGGCAACCTGGAAAAGCCAGCCGCGCAATGATTTGCCCGTATTCAGGGTAGGCAGCGAAATATACAACTGGAGAAAAACCTGCTGCAAGATATCGCAACTCTGATCATAGTCGCCTAAGATATGACAGATGAAATTGAATAATGTTGGACGATAACGCTGTACTAGAGCTTCAAATGCTCGCTGGTCGTTGACCAGGCTCTTCTGAGCCAGGACACCATCAGAAAACTCCGACAATCGCGTTTTTGTATGTTCACGTATCTGTACCACGTTTTTTCTCACTTTCTTGTAGAGGGTTTCGGATTATTTCATCTTTGCCAATGCCCTATGTCACTAGCATAGGGAATTCAAGTATAAATTTCAAGTGATTATTGCTATTATAAACTCTTCTGTAAGCTACTCTCAGTAACAACTAATGTATCTTAAGAAATGTATCTTTTCATTAGAAGAATATATCTCTTTTTAATCTCATTCTAAGGAACAGCGTTTGGAAGCGCATAGAACAACAGAAGAGCGGAGAGGATGGCAGAATAGCACTGCCCTCTCCGCTCTTTTCAAAAGGTATTGCCAACAAAAGAGCAATACTAGCCGTTATATTGATCGCGCTCTGGGGGCATCACTGGATTACCAGTTCCAGTATCCGGTGGTAGCGTCACCGGATTACCCGCGCCACTCTGCGGCGGCATTGGAGTGGAGGTAGCTGTTGTACCGGCATAGGGCCGCTCCTGGATGATGTCCTGATCCATTACAGGACGGTCGGTACGATTGGTTTCACCCATTGTGGCGTTCTGGCGGCTCGTGGTTGTTCCCTTGGCAGCCGCGCTTCCACTATGGAACAGGTAATTCGAAGATGTGGGGTCGAGCGCTCCCGGCGGCGCCTGGTCTACCATACGGGCAAAATTTTCCAGGTCATGCTGCAGCGCCTCATCAAAGCGCTTGCCAACACCCAGATTCTCACCTACATCACCGAGCGCTCCGGCAGGTGGATTGTAAGCGATATAGACATCGACGCGTGTCTGGTTGGGGCCAACCGGTTGAAACGTCACGCGCCCCGCGTTTTCCAGGCCATTGGTCGAACGCCAACCAATCTGGCGATCTTCTATCCAATCCTCGTTCACGGCATCCCATTCGTGACGACCCGCGACTTCTGCCACCCAGTGGCTGCGCTGATCATCATAATAGGTGACCTCTTTTACAAAGCTCATAAACTTGGGAAAGTCATTGAAGTGACTGAAGAGCGCGTAAACCTGATGTACAGGCGCGTTCACGGTAACAGATGCATGATGCTCTGCCAAACCTGTTCTGTCTTTCATACTCTCTTTCCTCCTTTTATCGTAACTATTCGCGTTCTTGTTCCATGCCACCCGCAGCGGCTAGTGAGGAAGTAGCATAAGAAGCTGGAACAACCCGCACTCTTGCAAGAGTTTTACAACCTCCTGCCTCCCTCTGATTACTTACCATAACATAATTTTTAGTGCGATTCAATAAATAAAGCACTACCATATCAAAAACTAAGCCTATTCTAATACCCTATAAAGTGGAGATTAGATATTGTTTAGCAGTTTATCGGCGACAGTCATTACCTGAGCAGAGGTGATATGACTCAGGCAGGGATGATCGATGAAAGGACATTCCCAGTAAGCGCAGGGGCTGCATGCTACGGGGTGACGCACTATGAGATGGTGGGATTGCTGAAGAGGTGCCCAGCGTCTATCGTCCGCCGGGCCAAAGATGGTGATGCTGGGAGTGTCCAACGCATAGGCCAGGTGCGCGGGGCCGGTATCATTGGATATAAACAGGTCCAGTAGACGAATCAAGGCGGCCAGCCCTCCTAGAGAAGTCTTTCCTACCAGGTTTACCGGCTGCGTCCTCATGCATGCGATGACCTTCGAAATGGTTTCGCTCTCATTGGCTGCACCTGTCAAGAGTATTTGAGCATTGTATCGTCGCGCAAGCTCATCTGCAAGCGAGGCGAAATAGGCTTCAGGCCAGCGGCGCGCCGGTACACGAGCGCCGGTATGCAGTCCAATTCTGGGCCCGCCGGTAGATGGTAACCGGTGCAGAAGTTCAGCAGCTTCGCGATAATCCTGTTCAAATAATGGGAACTCTAAGCCGGGAGCAGCAACTGGGCAGCCAAGCAGCTTTGCCAGACCCAGATTACGCAGCGCTTCTGGTTGATCGTCAGGGTAGGGCGCGCCCAGTGTAAGCTGTGCGGGTGGCTGGTCTTCATAGTAACCCACCGTCATGCCAGCTTCAAGAGCCAGGACAAAGCCATTGCTGATGCGCCCACTGCCATGCATCTGAATCGCCAGGTCATAGCCATATGCCCGCTGATCCTCGATAAAGCGCGCAGTACGTTCAGGGTCAACTGCTACCTCGGTGATGCCAGGGAACCCTGCGAACGCCGCAAAACGGTCAAGATAAGCGGGAAAGCGCTGAATCAGAAATTCCGCCCAGGGCAGCCCTATCAAAGTAATTTCAGCATTCGGAAAACCAGAGCGAATGGCCCGTATTGCCGGTATCGCTTGCAGCATATCGCCCAATTGCAGCGCGCGGAAAATGGCAATGCGCTTTACTGTGTTTTTGGCAGGAATGCTCTGATGAGATACGTTGGGGAGGTGCTGTAGGGGAGGTGTGGATGATGTAAAGATCATTGGTGCATCTCCACAGATTTGTGAGAGAACTCCCCCACCTCGATGAGCAGCTCTGTGGCGGCATCGACGACCATTTGGGGTGAGACGAGAGTCAGGCACTCGTGACCGTAGGGGCAGATACGGTTGTAACAGATACGGCAGGAAACGTCGTGATAGAGTTGCTTGTGGGGAACATGCCAGGGTCCCCATTGCTCCGGCGGGTTTGTCAGTGCAAAGAGCGCGACAACCGGAGTTTTGACCGCCGCGGCAATATGCATGGGCCCCGTATTGTTGGTAATGGTCATGTCGGCGGTCGCAATCAGGGCGCACAAATCGGGGAATGACAGTTTGCCCGCGAAATCGCGCGTCTGCTCGCGAGTCGATCCCTGGGCACGGCAAAGAATGCGCTCAACTAGCGTTTGCTCATCGTGGGAACCGGTCAGCGCAACGATTGCTCCCAGTTGCTCAACCAGCAGATCAATGACGGCCGCGTACATTTCCCAGGGGTAGGTACGAGCGGGCATGCTGCATCCAGGGTGAACGACTACTAACGGTCGATTACCTTTGGAAGCAGTGAACAGCGCGTCAATGTGCGACCTGGTTTCCTCCGGCACTTGCAGTACAAGGTCGCGATCAGGGGTTGTCAGACCAATCGCGCCGACAAGGTCAAGTCCACGTTCAACCTCGTGCATCATGCGCTCCGGGTGTTTGTGGCGAGTGGTCAATAATGAGCCGGGGCCGTCAATCGAGACTGCCAGGCGCAGGGGGATATTCGCCAGGTAACAGAGATAGGCTGCGGGAAGCGAACTCTGGCGAAACGAGGTGAAGATGATGGCTCCATCAAATGCGCGCTCACGGATGGTGTCAATGATGTGCTGCTCTCGCCGGCTATCCTGTGGCAATCGATGCCAGGGGTCCATCCAGGGAGCTTCGTAGACAAGCACCTCGTCGATATCGGGATCGAGATGAGCGACCTGCGCTCCTACAGGGCTTGCCAGCAGGGTCAGGGATGCCTGTGGTAATGAGGCCTTGATTGCGTGCAGCGCGGGTGTTGTCACCAACACGTCACCAAGATTATCCAACCGCACGGCGAGAATACGCCGCGCCTTCTGCCAGCGTTCGTCAATCATGGCTTCACCTCAAGAGCATCACTCGTGTCATTTCCCGCCAGCGCGAGAATGCGGTCGATCACGCTGCTGGTACTCATGCTGCCGACGAGCGGGATAATCACGATGCGCCCTCCAACTTCGTACACTGCTCCGGCTTCGGGCAATTGTTCATCCGCGTAGTCGCCACCTTTCACATGAATGTGTGGACGCAACGTGCGAATCAAGGTTGCCGGAGTATCCTCATCAAACAGCGCCACGTAGTCGACCGGATCGAGGGCAGCGACCAACGCTAGCCGATCTCGTTCGCTGTTAATGGGGCGATGCTTCCCTTTCAAGCGCTGCGCGCTTTGGTCGCTGTTGACTCCGACGACCAGCACATCACCGAGCTGCTTTGCCTGCCGCAGGAGATGCACGTGCCCGGCATGCAGGATGTCGAAGACACCATTGGTAAACACAATCGTGCGCCCTCTCTGGCGTTCGACATCGAGCTGGGTGATCAATCGTTGTAGTGCTTCGCCTGCTTCAATATCGGTCAGCGAACCAGGCAGAGCAGCGTAATCGCGCAGGCTCACTCGCTGGAGCAATTCCTGGTAATAGACCAGTGAAGTCCAACGCTTGGTGACGGCGATTTCCGCCGCGTCGATGCCAATGCGCGCAGCCTCATCGAGTTGCGCGCCAGCTGCGAGCGAGAGCGCCATTGCCGCCACGAACGAATCTCCTGCGCCAATATCATTGGCGTGGTGGACGGGATGGGCTGGAATATGTCTTGCTCTTCCCTGGCGGTCCACCAGCATCACGCCATCCGCCGCCATTGTGATTACAGCGTGTTCCGCATCAATCATGCTCAACAGCCGTTGCCCGATGCGCTCGGCCTCTGGGAAAGGTGTACTGGCCTGTTCAGGAACAGCAGGAAGCAGCCCTTGCATATCGTCATTCTGCGTTACAAGCAGTTGCGCCTCTAGCAAGTTGGGAGTAATGACGGTTGCACCCGCATGTTTGAAGCGGCGCAGATTTTTGGAGTCCACCGCCAGCAGTACGTTTGGATGGGCGGCGTGCAGGAATTGCAGCCGGTCAATCAGGGCATCTGATATCACTCCATAGCAATAATCCGATACGATGACCACGTCACAACGCGGAAACATCTCTTCCAGGCGAGCAAGCAAGAGCTGCTGGCCGGGCGGTGCATAGTGATGGGCATCTTCATCATCGAAGCGCACCACGAATTGACCGTCAGCCAGGATGCGCAATTTATGCAGCGTGCTGGCCCGCTCGTCTTCAATCAGCCAGGTATCATCGATGCCGCGCTCGCGCAGAGCGGCGCGCAGTAGATTGCCCGCGTTATCGCGTCCCACGAACCCCAGCAGCATTACCTGGGCATCGAGTGCGCGCAGGTTAGCGGCAGTATTTGCTGCTCCGCCTGGCAGGTGGCGTTCAGAGGTTTTACGCACTATAGGCACGGGACCTTCACTGCAAAGCCGGGCTGCAGTTCCTTCAAAATAGGTATCAAGCATGCCGTCACCGATGACTAATCCGCGCAGCTGGCGGAACTTTCGCACCAGGTGTACTGCTGTGGCCATATTTCTTGCCTCCACAGAATAGAAAACACGACAACACTTCTGTAACGATGCGCCAGCAAGTTTTGGTTCAAGTGAAGGTTATAGAGTGTAAAAAGTTTAGCTAGCTGAGCTTGATCTTTTCCTTTTTTCATACGCTCTTTTGCGGTACTTATGTTATAATAGAGCAGGTAATACTGAGAGGGAGGGCATAGAATGCATCAGGAGTCTCAAAAACCCGCCCAGATGGGGGAACAGCCCGAATCAACTGTGCTGGTTATCGATGATGATGAGAATATCATTGAACTCATCAAGTTGGGACTCAAGTACGAGGGCTTCCAGGTAGAGTCCACATCGAGTGGACTGGATGGATTAGCCGCTTCGCAGCGTCTCAACCCCGATTTGATTATCCTGGACCTGATGTTACCTGAAATTGATGGGCTTGAGGTTGCACGTCGCTTACGTGAGAATCCCACAACACGTGATATCCCTATTTTAATGCTGACCGCGAAAGATGAGGTACGCGATCGCGTAGCCGGTTTGGAGACAGGCGCGGATGATTACCTGGCCAAGCCGTTCAGTTTTGAAGAACTGGTGGCTCGCATTCACGCGATTCTCCGGCGCACAAAACGCAGCAAAGGCGATGGCGAGCAGGCAGACGGCCAGCTACTCACCTTCGGCGATCTACAACTTAACAGTGCCACTCACGAAGTGACGCGCGCGGGCCGCGTGATCGAATTGACCTCCACCGAGTACAACTTGCTGCATTTATTTATGAGTCATCCACGGCAGGTCTTAGATCGCCAGACCATCCTGAACCGGGTATGGGGCTATGATTTTATGGGTGAAACCAATATCATCGAGGTATATGTGCGCTATCTACGCGAGAAGATTGAAGATACGCCCAGCACACCACGTCTCATCCAGACTATTCGTGGCTCAGGATATATTTTGAAGGGCTAAGCTCAGGGCACAGTACGCCTTAGGATTCTCCTGGAACGTTTCTCTGGTCTCATTCGTGACTTTAGTAATAGTCTCAAGTGTGTGCTTCAGCCACGATAAACAGAACCAACCTTTGCTACTTTTTCGCCAACCTGACGCATGCAGGAAGGCGTTTCCTTGCTTTTTAGTGCAAAAGAGGGGCATCGTGGAACGTGCTAGAGAGAAACCCGATGAACGTACTGAACCCTGATGATAGACAAAAGAACGAAGCGCTCCAGGCCGTGTTATCGATAGCCGAAATGCTCGTTTCTCGCGATAGAGATTCCCGTACGACGCAGGAAACACCCCCGGCGGCGAGTATGGCACAGCAACTGGTTGAACTCACCTGTGTCATCCTCGGCTGTGATGCCGCATTTATGGCACTATCCGCATCGGTTACAGAATGTTTGCAGATCGAAGCCACATCAGGATTCGCACCAGAGCAGGAACATGAGCTCATGCAGAGATTTGAACATATCCGCCTGAGCAATTGCTTTAAGGACCCTTCGATGCTCGCTCACCTGGCTGGCGGTAGGACGTTCGTGCTGGATTTAACGTTACCATCGACTCAGGATTGGCGATCAGACTCCAGCAAACGCGAAGCCTTGATCATGCCACTGCTCTTGCAAAGCCAGCTGGCAGGAGTTATTGCCCTCTATCGCGCTGATCACCGGTTTACCACGACGGATATAAGTCTGGGGCAGACCCTCGCAAAACTCGCGGGTCTGGTTATGGAACGAGAACGGCTATTCCACGAGCGCGAAGAGGCCCGTTCACAGGAACTGGCCCAAAAAGAGACGCACCGGCGTATGGATGAATTTCTTGATCTCGCCAGTCATGAACTGCGCACCCCATTGACGACCATCAAGGGCAATTTGACACTGGCCAGGCGGTTCATAGTCAGTTGCCTGGACGAATTGCCGCCCGAGAACAACACGATCAGGAGCAGGCTACAAGAAATACAAACGATGCTCGAACGCGCTGACTACCAGACCGAAATACAAAACCGCCTCCTGGGGGATCTCCTGGATGTCACATCCGTGCAGAAAAGAATACTGAAGATGAATCTCTCCTTGTGTGACCTGGCGAGAATTGTCCATCGGGTGGTTGAAGAACATCGCAGTACCGCCGCTATGCGCACTATTCAACTGGAGCTACCAGAGACCCGGCCCATCACGATCATCGCTGATGCCAGTCATATCGGGCATGTTCTCAGTATTTATCTGAGCAATGCGTTGAAATTCTCTCCACGAGAGAGCCTGGTGTTGGTTCAACTTCAGTTATCAGGACAGCACGCGCATGTCGCGGTACACGATGAGGGACCCGGCATTCCTCTTGAGGAGCAGGAACACGTCTGGGAACGATTTTACCGCGTGCCAGGCATCGAGCGACGCACCGGCTCCAGTGTGGGCCTGGGCCTGGGGCTGCATCTCTGCCGTAAAATTATCGAACAGCACAATGGGCAGGTTGGTCTGGAAAGCCAACCTGGAGCAGGCTCAATCTTCTGGTTCAGGTTGCCATTACACGTTTCCTTACGCTCATAAAGTCCTGCCATGCCGTTTGTCTCTTTTCACTTGACAACATCGTGTCTATCTCTAGAGAAAAGTAACAAACGCATGAAAAGGAGCTTGAACGGACATGGCAGATCAAGAGAAGCGGAACGTTGAAGTTCGCGTCGCGGTTTTGGTCCTGAATGGTGATCGCATCCTGCTCGAAAAGCGAGCGCATACATTGGGCGGAGGCACGTGGGCACCGCCTGTTGGACATCTCGATTTTGGGGAATACCCAGAGCAAACCGCTATGCGCGAGACACAAGAGGAAACTGGCATTGTTATCGCGGATCCCAAATTTCGCGTGCTCACCAACGACATTTTTGAAGAAGAGCAAGTGCATACCATCACCATCTGGATGGAGGCGAAATATGTTTCCGGTGAGCCGCAGGTAAAAGCTCCCGAGGAGGAATCAGGCGTAGAATGGTTCACCTGGGATGGACTACCTGAGCCACTCTTCTTGCCAATGCGACACCTGCTTGAAGGAAAGACCTATCCTTCGCAGACGACGGAAGTGAAGCTGGAACAGGTGATGGAAAAACTGACAGCCTCGCAGAAGGCGCAGCATATACCAGAGATGCAACATACAACAGAAACCGCATCACCTTAGCATGACGGTTTCTTTCTCATCGCTGCCAGCTTCCTGGAAGCACTATCTCCCCAATTACAGCACAATATCTCACCTGGTGAGCATGCGTTCCGCCTCGATATAGGTTGCGCCTGCCTCTACAAACCCCAGGCGATGATAGAGATTGACGGCGGGTATACCCAGTGTGATGTACAGCATGACGGTCGGGTAGCCCATATCATGCAGACACTGCATGCATTTGACGGCCAACAACTGTCCCAGTCCGACATGACGAAACAGTGGCGCAACCACCATATGCCGAATGCGCGGGATGTTGCGCTCAAGATGGACCAGAATGGTTCCGGCGAGATGGAAGCGATCAAGAGTATGTTCGGTGACAAAGCAACATTCAAACAAGAACGGGCCGAAGCGCCCATCCTGAATCGCGCGCACTTCGGCACGCCAACCGGTAATGTCAGGGTGAAGTTCATCGGGGCCACCAGCGTAGGCGCGCTGGAGCAATGTACCGATTTGCTCGGTATCGCTGTCAGCAATTGGCCGCACGCGCAGTGAAGAGGGCAAGGCAATTTGTGGCATGACGATACTTGTAGAGGCGATCATACCCGTCCTGCGACGCAGCTCTTGAAAGCCTGAAGCCGCGAATGAGGCAATATAGGCGGCGGGATAGGTTGCTTTGAGGTGTCGCACATCAAGAGCCGCAGCGCGCAGTAACGCCTCGGTGACGACTTGAGCGGCCACGCTGCCACCTGCCTCGGGAATGAGCACCAGTCCATCCAATTCGGCGGTATCGCCCTGGGCAAAGAAACGTAAGCGCCCAACAGGAGTATCATCCCGCCAGAGCAGGTAACGCTGGGATTGCTGTTCAGGACTTTCTTCTTTGTAGCGAACAAGCTGCGCATCTTCACTTTCAAAGGCTACCTGGTCCGCACTGCGGCGCGTGACGGAGACCCATATAGCAGCATCCTCCGGTCGGGCCTGTTTCCATTCTACGGTGTTGCGCATAGCTTCCGGGTCGAGCATGGGGACGCCTCCTTCTGTAGCAGCACAACTCTGCTATGCTAAGTATACCTGAGGAAAGGCAGAGTCTCAAGAGGCGTAATTATTATGAGGTGCAAGCTCCAGCTACGTTACGGGCAAATATACAATTCGGTCTTGATACTCACTGGGATTACCTTCTTCAGCTATCAAGATCAGTTCTTCTATAGTGCCTCCGACGCTCATTTCTGAATTGAGTGTAATAATGCCTGGAATATGGCTCCCCTGTGATAAATGTACTACCAGATGAGCAGGCATAGACTTACGATTGTTGGTGATCAGTATAAAATCGTTCTCTTCGCACCAGCATAAAATCTCTGGATCAAGAGTTCCTTTAGATGGAGTACCTGGATCACCGATGCAATATACCATGAGGTCTGGCTTTTTAATAAGTAGCTGTGCCTTGTAGAGAGGCTCAAGATTCTCATCAATGAGATATCGAATCGTCATACTGTTTCTTTGTAAGACTGCCTCTCTTCTTTGATCTTTCTGAGCCTTTGACTTTCGGATGAGGGATTCATACCCTGGCGCTTGCGTACTTCTCTTCCCCACTCCATCCAGTCAGCAAGATACTTTGAAATCGCTTCTTTATTGTGCAGGTAATAGAGAATCGTAGCATAAACCTGTTCCAGTGTTAATGAGGGATATGCCTGGGCAATAGCTTCAGGGGAACGCTGGCGATGAATAAAATCATACAGTATAGTTTCTATACCAACTCTAGTGCCTTTGAGTCTGATATCGTCCTCGGCTAAGAAATCAAAGTATTCTTCTAACTGCATAGCATTTCTCCATATTCCCCTTTTGAGCTTCTTTACAGGCCTTCACAAGCGTTCTTAAGCATGTAGCATACCATAGTGTTTGGCCCACTGTAAACAAGCGGACAGAGAGAGTTTCACCAAAGACAATCCCATCTGTGGCTCAGCCTTCATTGACAAAATCAACATGCTATGTCATGCTACGTCCGAAAATCACCGAGGGAGTTGGTAAAGTATGGAACTACTGGTCGCGACACTGGCGCATACCACCAAAGGCAATCATGAAGATGCTTTGACACGTGTGCGCCTGGTTGTCGATACCGTGAAAAAAGCACCTGGAATCATTCATGTGCGGTTCTACACGAGCAGAGAGAGCGATACCTACTATTTTATGCTTAGCAGCTGGGAAGATGAGGAATTCTGGCAGAAGGCGCAGGAACTCTACAATCCCAGAGAACTACTGGTCAATTCGGGCAACGAACTATTCACAGCCGCGCCTGAGCAATTGGTGATGCATTACCTCTGGGGCTACAGCCGCCCCTCCGCGCAGCCAACTATCGCGGCAGCGCATATTGCCACCGTGCGCCCGGATCAAACGGAGCGCATTCAACGGGAGTGGATTGAGGCTTTGCAGCGACAGGCGATCCAACCAACGCTGGCCTTTGCACTTCTGGCGCGGGGGAGGAATACAGAGGCGCTGGCTCCATCCACAAGCGCTCCTACCATCAGGAGAGAGCATGCGTTTAGCTCTACCTTCTTGAATCTCCTGAGTTGGCCGGGGGAAACACAGCAGAAAGAATTCTATAGTGACCAGAACTATAGGGTGATTAGGGGGTTGCTCAATACCATGGGCATTGTGCGCGTGCTCACACTTGAACCGCAGTCATAATACGAGGAGCAGAGAAGATTTGAATCCTGACAATGCGCTAATCCGAGGAAGTTTCGGCGACAGGTTTAGCGTAATAGTTGTTCAGCTCGTTCAGAAGTAGGGCGTGATTAGCCCACACGTCGCTGGTAAAGGTGTGATATTCGCCGTCACACAGTGGAATGGGTGTGCTGCACCTGCGATGAGGTGGAAGCCGGAAGCGGATAGTATTGCCTTGCACTTCAATCCACAGATGGCGGCGGGTGGTGCTTGTTCCCCAGCGCAACAAGACCAGCGAATCGTACTCGTGGAAGGTGCCTCGCCCTTTCAGCGCATTGGTGTTGAGGGTTTTGAGCATCTCAGCGAGTCCGCTCTCGCGCAGGACGCGTTTGGCATTCTCTCGCACAGCCTGGCGTCGCGCTTCATCGGCCTCGTCGCTCAGAATATACTCAATGTCTTGCTTTTCTTGACTCGTATGGAACGCTCCTCTAGTTAATATACCTTTTGCTCGTACTCGTATTCTACCCTTTGTTCGACATCGGCTAAGCGGTTAGGACGGTAGGACGCATTGCCGACAGCAATCTGGGACAGCGTTGGCGGCAAAACAGAGGCAGCGTTGTAACGAGGAGCGTAGGACGTTTCCTGGGTGGGTATGTCCCGGCGAGGTGTAATATGGTACACATTGCCGGTAGCTTGTTTGGCATAATACTTCGCTTCTGCCGCCAGGTAGCTAACTTCCTGGATGCTGTGAGAGCGCCGCATTTGATTATTGACGACACCGATGGACAACGAGACCAGGGGAAACTGATAGGGTCGTCCTTTACGATCAACACCACTGATCGAGCCACGTCTGAGGTCTTCTGGACGATAAAAAGCGACGCTCTCTTCTTTATAGGCCGCGCTAATCTGCTTACAAAGGAGATTAGCACGATCGGGCGTCGTTACGACCAGAAAGTCATCCCCGCCGATGTGCCCGACAAAATCATCTGTGTTCCCATATTCTTGCACGACCCTTTGACAGATACGCCCCACCAGACGGATGATGTCGTTGCCGGTTAAAAAGCCGTAGACATCGTTGAAGGCTTTGAAGTTATCCAGGTCGAGATACAGGATACTCCAGGGTTCCAGGCTATTGAGCTTGTGTTTGATGGCCAACTCGACTTGCAAACCGCCTGGGAGACCAATCAAAGGGGAAAGATAATTTTGTTGGACCCGGCGAATTTGCGTGCGTATGCGAGCAAGCAGCTCATCAATTTGAAAGGGTTTGGTGATGTAGTCGTCAACCCCTAATTCAAAAGCGCGCACTTTATCGGAAAGGTCTCCATATGAACTCAGGGCAACAATGGGAATATGCATGGTTTTAGGGTGGTCACGTAAGCGGCGCGCGACTTCGTAGCCATCAATGCCGGGGAGCATCATATCCAGGACTATCAGGTGTGGTGTTTCTCGTAGCGCAAACTGCACAGCATCTTCGCCGTTTAGGACAGTAACAACCTGATACCCCTCGACCTGTAGTGTGTCCTTCAGTAATCTGGCGATTACTCGCTCGTCCTCGACGACTAAAATGTTGGCCATAAATACTCCTGTTCCAAGTGGATGGTCAGCGAGAAGCCTGTCGAAATCCCTCCCCCCGAAAGAATCCACGCAGGCAGAAACCATCATGAGGGGTTCAAAATAATAAAACGAGTGACAAGAACGCCCTCAGGTAACATACATGAAACATATCGGACCTGCCGCAAATACATATGTTGCACATATTCATATTTCAGTATAACATTCTTGCGCCCATATGCAAAGGGTTTGGCAAATGAAAACGTGATTGCTAGCATAAATTTGATGTGATTGGTTGGTCGCGGCAATATTACTCGCAGTCAGCATAGTTGACGGCCAGCCAGGACTGCGATAAGATGGATACACGAACAGGTGAGCAGGTAACTAGAAAAAGGCGGGGTAATGTCACTATCATCAGCGCCCACCGAACGCACAATCACGTTTCCCAGTCGTGGGCAGCCATCATTTTTTTTAGAGGGCATGTTGCATATGCCGGCAAAGGTGGAGCAAGCCCCCGCCGTGATTCTCTGTCACCCCCAGCCTGCTAGCAGTGATATGCACGAGCGATTGACAGTCTTACTGGCGCAGCAACTGGCTGAAGCCGGAATGATTGCGCTTCGTTTCAATTTCCGTGGTGTGGGCAGAAGCCAGGGGCAGCAGAGCGATGGACGCCTGGAACCGCTCGACCTGGCCGGGGCCATCGATTATGCTTTAGCCCAGCCTGGAGTCAATGCGAAAAAAGTCTGTGTGATTGGACATGGCTTTGGCGCGTATATCGCGTTGTTATTCGCGCCGTTCGATCCGCGCATACGTACCATAGTGGCTATCAGCCTCCCGTTGTTCCGCGCGGCAAGCGGTTTTCCTAAAACGTTTGAACGCCCCAAACTTTTTGTGACGGGCGAATTTGATGAGATTTGCCCCCTCTATAAGCTAGAGCCGTTTGTTGAACAGCTCAAAGGCCCAAAGGGGATTAAAGTAATTATTGGCGCACGTCACCTGATGCGCGATCATGAAGAAGCCGCTATCACCACCATCATGAAATATGTGAAGACGTGGGCGAATATGCCTGGAGTGTAGGGAGCATGAATCCAAATAACCCCTTAATTGTTCAAAGTGACCGTACTGTATTGTTGGAGGTTGATCATCCACTGCATGCTGAGGCGCGCGATGCACTCGCCCAGTTTGCCGAGCTGGAGAAGTCGCCCGAACACATTCATACCTATCGCCTCTCGCCGCTTTCCCTCTGGAACGCTGCGGCAGGTGGTATGAATGCATCGATGATTCTAGAATTGTTGACGCGCTATAGCAAGTATGATATTCCTTCCAATATCGTCTTTGATATCCGCGAGTATATCAGCCGCTATGGACGCATCAAACTCGTACGCGACGGAGATATGCTGCTCCTGACTTCCACCGACACCGCGCTCATGGCGGAGATCATCCATCACAAGCGCACCCAGCCCTACCTTCTGCGCCAACTGGATAAGAACACGATCCAGGTGGATGCCTCACGGCGCGGACATATCAAGCAGGCGCTGATCCATATCGGCTTTCCTGCCGAAGACCTGGCAGGCTATACCGATGGCGCTCCACTGAGTATGCAACTGCGGCAGGAAACGCTGAGCGGGGACGACTTCGCGCCGCGTGCCTATCAATATGCAGCATCGGCAGCGTTCTATGCAGGAGGAGCGCCCAGCGGAGGAAGCGGGGTAGTGGTTTTGCCCTGCGGCGCGGGAAAAACCATCGTGGGCTTAGCAACCATGTCCGATATTCAGCGTGCAACCTTGATCCTGACGCCCAATACCATTGCTGTGCGCCAGTGGATACAGGAAATCATTGATAAAACCGATATTCCCCCGGAGATGGTCGGAGAGTATACCGGTGACCGCAAAGAAATTCGCCCCATTACCGTCAGCACCTACCAGATTCTCACCTATCGCCGCCAAAAAAAGAAGGGAAGTGGACAGGAGAACGGTGCGGAGCCAACTGAAGAAGATTTTCCGCATTTCGCCTTGTTTGGCAGCTTCGACTGGGGACTAATTATCTACGACGAGGTGCATCTCCTACCCGCTCCGGTCTTCCGCATCACCGCCGAGATTCAGGCGCGCCGCCGCCTGGGGTTGACAGCGACACTGGTGCGTGAAGATGGACGCGAGGCCGATGTGTTCAGCCTGATCGGGCCAAAGAAATTTGATGTCCCCTGGCGTGAATTGGAGCGGCAGGGATGGATCGCGACAGCTGAATGTCACGAGATTCGCGTGAGCATGAGCGAGGATGAACAGTTAAATTATGCCGTTGCAGAGGAACGCGAGAAATATCGCCTGGCCGCCGAATGTTCAGCCAAGTTAGAGGTTGCGCACGTACTCCTTGACCGCCACCGCGATGACCAGGTGCTCGTTATCGGCCAGTATCTCGATCAACTGCATATCCTGGCAGAGGAGCTGCAAGCGCCGTTGATTACCGGACACACGACCAATAAGCAGCGCGAGAAGCTGTATGAGCAGTTCCGCTGTGGCGAGATCAAGCATATGGTGGTCAGTAAAGTGGCAAATTTCGCCATCGATCTGCCGGATGCCAATGTCGCTATTCAAGTATCCGGCACCTTTGGCTCGCGCCAGGAAGAGGCACAGCGTTTAGGGCGCATCCTGCGGCCAAAAGCCGATGGTGGACTGGCCTACTTCTACTCTATCGTCACTCGCGATACGCGCGACCAGGAATTTTCAGCCAACCGGCAACTATTCCTGACCGAGCAAGGATATCGCTATGTGATTGAGGATGCTGAGCCTTTGCTAGCATCCGCACCGATATAATCTCTTGCATGAGTTGCTTGACATGATAACTTCTGGGTGATACCCTTCTAGCACATGAGTGTGTGCAGATAAATGACGCGATAAAGAGGATAGTATGGCAGAGCAGAAAACAAGCTACATGGAAATCACAAGCCAGGATTTTGCCGAACAGGTACTCCAGGCGCAGCAAATGGTGGTCGTTGATTTTTCATCGGATAAAAGTAGCGCCTGCCAGATATTTGATCCAGAATTTGCGGCAATAAGCAAGGAATACGAGGGGCGCGTGACATTCGCCCGGTTGAACACCGATACCGATGCCACGATTACCGGCCAGTGGAATGTCGATGGTATTCCTACCGTGATCTTTTTCAAAAATGGGCAGGAGATCAACCGCATTAAAGGGATTGTTATGCGCGAAAAACTGCGGAAGCAGATCGAAGGCACGCTGCTCGCGCATTACTAATTGCGCTTCGTATCCAAAGAGATAGCGCAGCATAAAGCGTATTGTAGAGGGCATCCGCAAAGGATGCCTCTATAGTTTTTCATCAAACAATATTATTCAGGAGGGGGTCGCGCGGTATATGCATCCTATTCGACTGGAAGCTTCCTTACACGAAACAATCTGGGGGGGACGAAGATTAGAGCGTGATGGGTGGAAACGGCTACCACCCGGCGAGATCGCAATTGGTGAGGCCTGGGAAACTGAAGTCAGCACTATCGCTCAAAACGAGCCATATACGGGCAAGTCGCTAGGCGCGCTGGTGAAGGATTATGGAGCTGAGCTGCTTGGCGAGCAGGCCATCGCTATTTTCGGACAGCGCTTTCCACTCCTGGCAAAGTTCATCGATGCGAACGACAAACTCTCCGTACAGGTTCACCCTGATGATAGCTATGCCCGTCGTTATGAGTCCGGCAAGTTGGGTAAAACAGAATTCTGGTATGTACTCGATGCCGCTCCTGGAGCATCGATTGTACACGGCTTCAAAGCTCCTACCTCGCGTCGAGAAGTACAGCAAGCTATCGAGGCTGTCACCCTGGAAAACCTGCTGTATGAAGTACCAGTTTCGGCTGGCGATGTGATCTTTGTTCCAGCCGGAACGGTACATGCTATTGGCGGCGGCGTCCTGCTCTACGAACTGCAAGAATACTCGGACATCACTTACCGCATGTACGACTACGGCCGCCTGACCGCCTCAGGAACGCCCCGCGACCTGCACATCGAACGCTCTCTTGATGTGGCGCGCTTTGATCGTTCAACTCGCGTGAAGATGCAGCCTGTCTCACTGAAAGGCGGCCCAGGTCATACTGATCGCTGCCTGGTTGCCTGCAAATATTTTGTTACCCACGAATTCAAGCTACAGCAGAGCAATATATCCCTTGGCTATACGAAGGCCAAAACTGAGAGTAGTTGTGGGATACTCACCTCTTTAGGAGCGAGTTTTCAGGTGCGCTACGGCGATTCATTTGAGTACAGCGAAGAGTTTACTCGCGGGCAGACGATGGTACTGCCTGCCTCTTTAGGCCAGTATTGTATCGAGGGCGAAGGTACGCTCTTATTTTCGTATGTACCCACACCCGCAGATGAAGCATGGAGCGCGTGGAATGGGCAGAACCGAATGTGATTACTCCTGCCTGCGTTTTCTGCGCTCTTCTTCCAGGTCGGTAACCGTTCCTTCAACAATCGGGCCTTCCGGTTCTACAGGTTCAGCGAAGCTGGAGAACGGATTGCGGGGAGGATAGCCTTTCTGCATGCGACCCACATCCGCGACCACGCGCGAGACGCCGCTGGTGAAATTGACGAATAGCAGCAGAACCGCCAGTCCAGCCCATACTCCCAGGCCGACCAGCAACGTGCCTATTAATCCGACAATACCGTTCAGATAGGTTTCGTAAGCCACGGCACCGAGTATGAGTATATAAAAGAAACGCACCAGCACGCGCAGCAGCCAGTGGAAAAACCAGAATACGGCTTTCACCGGATCAGAGGGCATGTCCCACGCTGGTAGTAGTTTCCGTTTTGGCCGCAAATTTCTCATGCAGGCCTCCCTCAAGGGAGCTATTGACCCCCATTATAGACCAAGCGCATTTTCCTATGTTGTTGGGATTGCATTATACCGCATATTGTAACACTTAGCCTTAGCGGATTGCTATAGCCTTTTTCATGATACAAGTAACCATATGCCCAATCCGATGAGGAGAAAAGCGCTGAGCAGTTCACTCCATTCTTTGAGAGGATTCAAACGAGTACGTAAGGTACGACCGAGTGAAAGACCGATAATCGTCATTAGAAATCCTTGAATGCCAATCAAAATGCATAAGGTGATCGGACTGATTATTCCTCGGCTCGATACCGAACCTAACGAAAAACCAATTGCTAACTCATCCAGGCTGATGCTAAGCGCAAGGAGAAGCTGTTGTTTCCAGCGAAATGAGCTGCTCTGCAATTGAGGGTTAGATACTGTATGCTGATGTGTCTTTACTTCCTTGGTATTTCGCTTGTTGAGAAACTCGTGTCCCTCTGCGATCAGTTCCCACAGGCCAACCCCTATCAAGAGCAACGCGCCGGCATAGTGCATGAGGTCACTCACTATCAGGGAGGCAGCATATCCAATGACCAGGCCGATTATGGGCATCAACATCTCCGCCAGAGAGAAGAGGATTGCTGAACGCAGCCAGGGAGGGAGGCCGCTTGCTCTTTCTTCATAGGTATGGGAAAGGCTGTCATAGCCATATCTTTTCATGCCGAGGCTGATTGACACTCCTAGCGTGTCAAGGCCCAATGGTAGAACAAATAATAACAGTTGCAAAATGAGCATTATGTTTTCAAGCCCACGGGAGCATAATACGCTCGCTTCCACCCATCGTTTGCAGTGTGACCGGCACCGAGCCTTGATCTCGAATATTTTCAAGATGTATTGGTCCAACAGTGAAATCATAAGGGTGCGTGACGATATAGCGAGCGGAGATGCTGATCGAC
>Ga0209577_10000887_pt1 | contig 29952 bp, 24 predicted proteins | sample GraSoiAngelo_109_FD_185874 | JGI IMG/M metagenome (GOLD analysis project Ga0209577, IMG submission 185874) | Grasslands soil microbial communities from the Angelo Coastal Reserve, California, USA - 14_0903_12_20cm (SPAdes) (version 2) | ecosystem: Environmental > Terrestrial > Soil > Grasslands...
GACGGGCCGCCTGTCCCCGCAACGGATCGATAAGTCCCAAAAGATGCTTCGGTCATTGGCGTTAGCGCTGAAGCCGCAGCTTGCAAGCGGGCAGTGGCGCCGCCAGATCGGTGCCACCGCCGCACCTCAGCAAATGGTACCCAGCGTTTGCCCGGCCCAAAATAAGGTCTCTCCCGCGCGATGCGGAACTCCGTTGCTCGGGCGCATACCGTGCTCCCCCCATGGCTCCCCCCATGATCTCTGTACACCCAAGGCGAGCCTCCGGGGAACCTTGGCTTGCGTGGCATTTGCAGACCGGGTTTGCAGTCGATTTCCAGCGCTCAGGGGCGCATCTTCCCGACGTGCACGGGTCACATTCGAGCGTGCTTCTCACACTCGCAAAAAAACCGAGGGGGTTGAAGTTTCCGAACTGAGGGTTGATCGGGCCGTCGTGCTGAGCGCGGGGTCAACTTTTGCCCCATTTCATCTTCGACCCCGTATCAGGCGCCCGTATCAGTCGCACGTCTGGTAGATCAATAGGTAGCACGCCCCCGCTACCAAATTCGACAGGTCCTGGGTTACGTGACGGACTGATTGCTGCGGAACAGATTCTCCGAGCCACCCGCGGAGCCAATTAGAAACGACCGTCGAGACGCAACCCGCACGGTACGTGCGCGACGGGCAGCCGACCGGCAAGGGGTCCGCGCTCACGCGCAGACCCCTTCCTGCAATCTCGGAAACCGACGTTCCGCTCAGCGGCTCGTGGCAGGCAGGCTCCCAGCAAGCGCTGTCGCGGCGGAACTGCATTTCGGGTGCCCCCAGCCACTTGCGCTGACTCCCTCCTGTTGGCCAGCCTGAGGGGTGATGTCGTACACGATGTTATCCGGGCGTGCTGGATCTCCACTCACTCCCGCGGGTACGTGATCCAAACCCAAGTCATTCCGGGTTCGCCACGCGATGTTGTGATCCGCGCAGGAGCTGTCGCCACTGACGCCGATGGCGCCGACCAGGACGTGGGCGCTGTTGTATAAAGCGAGTCCGCCTCCGAAGACATTCACGCCACCGATACGATGAGCCACCATGGGGTCACTGCCGGTGCCAAAGTTCGTTGCCGGACCACGGTAAGCCACCGCGGTGTCGACAGGATTGCTGTGCTGCAAGCCGTACAGGCTGCCGCCCGGCTGGACTGCCGAGTACAAGTTGGCCGTGGATAGTGCGAGGCCCGGCAGGCTGAATGCATTAGCGGTATTCGCCTTTTGAGCCGAGATGACGCGGCTCCCGGGCCATTGCTGCCCGCGATCTGAACCTGTGAAGGCCACCGCGCATACCAGTCCATCGCGATTCACGACCGTGGCCCACATGTCGAGATTGAAGCCCCCATTGCCCTGATTGCGCGCGAGCGTCAGAGCATTCTTCAGGGCACCCTGGCTGGGCAGTCCGGCACACTGTTCTGTATCTTGAGCAAAGGCCACCCCCGTGCCCCAAGTCGTGGCTGCCGCACCGAACAGAATCGCAATCACGCGTGTTCTCGAGATAGTCATAGGCTTCCCCCTGTTTGATTAATGTTATGCAAACGTAAAAGTCGACCATTCCGGACACGGCAAGCCTGCCGAACGCTCCCGCGCGTGGCGAGTGTCCCTCCCAGCTCGAAGTGTCCGTTGGGGTCGGGTGTTCTGACTTCTTTTGGTCTAACGCGTTCATTGAACCGAAACGCGGGAAGGCGCTCCCTCAGATGCAACTGCGCCGACAAGTCTGTCGGCCGCCGGCGCGAGCGGTCGCCGAGCGTTTCTTAAATTTCCCCCGCGGCCACTGTGCTGAGTATGCGAGCAGAACGACAGGTGTGGCCGCTTTCAGTCGGCATCCGCGTGAGCAGGCCGCGCCGCGTCGAGTCGGCGCACTAGATGCCTCAATGCTGCGGCTGTCAATACGGGGAAACCTCCATGTCTGTTGGGGGAAGCGAACGCCGCAATGCAACACGGCCAACACGCCGAAACGGTCGCAACATTGAATTCTCCGCAGACCTAACCCGAATAGTTCCCTGTGACGCCGTGGCGATTGGTGGAAAACTGCTACAAAACAACGGGATCGAGCTGTGTGCGCCGGACAGATGCTGTGATTCAGGGGGCTCGCCTTCGGCACCTTCTCTATCGGCTGGAATAGCGAGGCACGGACTTCAGCTCTGCTGTGCTGGATATTTTGGACAAGGGTGCACGCCGCGAGAACGGACTTGCCGCTACTGCAGGTTGACCGACCGCCGCCCGACCGCTTCGACAAGAGATCCTTGCACCATGCAGCAGAGTTGCCTACGCCACCGCCCTTCGCCGGCGGCGCCAGGCAGCCGCACGCGACCGTAAAGCCACTCGCCTTGCTCGAAGACCGGAATATCACCCGTCAGACCACGCAAGGCGGCGCGCGCTGCCCTATAGGCCTCCTGGCCGGGAAGCTCGGCGACCTTCAAGCCCTCGGTCTTGCGCCAGTTCGCGCGCTGTAGCACGTGGCCGAAAATAAGTCCCGATCGGCCGCCGCCACTTTAGACAGCTCACAGAATTCTCAACAGCCGTCGGTCGAAGATACTGCGCACTTAGGTCGCGCGGTGCTCGGACACGCCCGAATAGGGAATTCCGAAGGCGGCTTCTTCTTCGCCGTCGGCAGATCGCCATGCCGCGCCGTGATGAAGGATCTTGCATGCATCGCGGGAGCGCGCGGCAAGACGCGCTGGCGGACGGTCGTGTGCTATCGGAGGCTGGCGGCACACACTGATCCTCTTCCGTCATCGCAGGTTGCTGAAGGAACCGCCCGGATCTAGCGCTTGCTGGACGCGAAAATCTCCTTAACGCGGGCTGATAGTGCATTCAGGAAGGGCCGGCCCGCCAGGTCCGGTTGCTCCAAGTGCAGATCCTTCGCATACAGGAGTGCGAACTCGGTGCGGGCTCGGTCCGCGCCAAACCAGCGGTTCTCGGCGTGCCAACTGGCAAAAAGCCGGTATAGACGCGAAATCAGCGGTGGAGGTCGGGCTTGCGGCCGATGGCGAAGGCGTCTGTGCCAATTCACGCCGCAGCAACTCGTTGCGCAGCCGCTGGTTCTCCTCCTGCGCGCGCTGCAGCGAGCCTTGCTGCTCGCTTGCTTTGTCGTCCTGCTGAATGTGATAGCGGTCGGCGAGACATAGCTGACGACCGTCGCCGTAGATTGTATCGCAGCTGTTCGTATCGCGAGGTACCCACGAGCCGAGGCGATACGGGCTCACACTCTCCTGCGCGAGAGCGGTGCCAGCGAAACTGAACAAGATGGCCATCGATGCGATCGTTTTCATCACGCCCTAGCCTCAGCCGCCGCCGAGACCACGATACTCGAGCAACGGCCCGATGTCCGGCCTGCGCCCGTAGAGGTTGCGGAACAGCTCCAGGGGTTCGGCCGTGCGGCCGCGCGACAGCACGCTGCGGCGCAGCTCATCGCCGTTGGCTCGCGTGATTCCGCCGTGCGCGTGAATCCAGGCGCCCGTGTCACGCGCCAGCACCTCGCTCCAGAGATACGCGTAATAGCCGGCCGAATACTCGTCGTTGAAGATGTGGCGGAAGTACGTGGTGTGGTAGCGCGGCGGGACCGGCGCGTAGTCGACGCCCGCCTCCTTGAGCGCCGCCGCCTCGAATGCCGGCGCCTCATCCGACGCCGGCACCTGTGAGGCGTGCAGCTGGTACCAGGCGAGGTCCAAGAGCGCCGCGGCGATGTACTCGGTGGTCGCGTAGCCCTGGTTGAACTGCTGAGCTTTGAGCACCTTCGCGAGCAACTCCGGCGGCATCGGCGCGCCACTCTGATAGTGATGCGCATAGTGCGCCACTATCTGTGGCTCGCGGGCCCACATCTCGTTGAACTGCGAGGGGAACTCGACAAAGTCCGGCGGCGTCTCTGGGCTGGCGAGCGTGGGATACTCGACGTCCGAGAGCAGCCCGTGCAGGGCGTGCCCGAACTCGTGGAACAGCGTCGTGACCTCGTCGAAGGTAAGCAGCACCGGCTGACCAGCGGCGGGCTTGGGGATGTTGAGGTTGTTGGACACCACAACCTTGCGTTTCAGCAGCCGCGACTGCTCGACGTAAGCGTTCATCCACGCCCCGCCCTGCTTGTTGTCGCGGGCGAAGTAGTCGGCGATGAAGAGGCCGAGTCCGCTGCCGTCGGCGTCGAACACCTCAAACACACGCACGTCGGGCTGATAGACCGGCAGGTCCTTGCGCTCCTTGAACGTCAGCCCGTAGAGCTCGTGCGCCGCGTAAAACACGCCGTCCTGCACCACGCGGTTGAGCTCGAAGTACGGAGCGACCTGCGACTGGTCGAAATCGTAGCGCGCCTTACGCACCTGCTCTGAGTAGAACTCCCAGTCCCAGGGCTGCAGCGTGAAAGACGGTATGCCTTTCGCCTTCGCCTGCATGTCAATGAGCCGCTGGAGATCGGCAGCCTCGCTCTTGGCGCGCGCCACCGCGGCCGGTGCGATCTTGAGGAGCAGTTCGTGCGCGGCCGCGGGTGTAGCGGCGGACTCGTCCGCAATCGCGTAGGCGGCGTGGGTGTCATAGCCAAGGAGCGCCGCGCGTTCCGCGCGTGCCTTGACGATCCCGGTGACCACGGCACGGTTGTCAGTCGCGCCACCGAGCCCGCGCTCAACAGAAGCCTTGAAGATGCGCTCGCGCAGCGTTCGTTTGTCGACGTGCGCGAGCAGCGGCTGTTGCGTGGTGTTCTGCAGTGTGATGAGCCACTTGCCCTTCAATCCACGCGCCTGTGCGGCCTGCGTCGCCGCACTCACCTGCTCCGCGGACAGGCCGTTGAGATCCTCGACCTTGTCGACGGTTATAGCGCCATCGGTCGTGCCCTTGAGCACGTTCTGCCCAAATTTGGTGGTGAGGGCTGCGACCTTCGCGTTGAGCGCACGCAGCCGAGCCTGGTCGGCGGCTACCACGCGCGCCCCGGCGCGCACGAAACGCGCATGCCAGCGTGTCAGGAGCTGCAGCGACTCGGGGTCTAGCTTCAGGCTGGCGCGCTTCTGGTACACCGCGTCGACGCGCTGCCACAAGGCGCGATCCAGGTAGATCGCGTCGCGGTGTGCGCTGCGTTTGGGCGCCATCTCCGTATCGACCCTCTGCATTTCGTCGTTGGTGTTATTGGAGTTGAGCTCATCGAAGATGAAGCTCACCCGCTGAAGGGCCTGCCCGGAGCGATCCAGCGCGACGATTGTGTTCTCGAAGGTGGGCGGTTTCGGGTTGTGGGCGATGGCGGCCACCTCCCGCAGCTGTTGGCGCATCGTCTCTTCAAAGGCGGGAACGTAGTCAGATACCCGGATGCGGTCGAAGGGTGGCATCTGGTAAGGGAGCACGCTCGGCTCGAGGAGCGGGTTATCGCTCGTCGCTGGGACGGCTCCCGGGACGGACATGGCAGGGGCGATCGCAAGGAACGCCGCGAACACCATTTTCATGCGGATCGGACTCCGAGGTGAACGACCAAACCTGGGTAGGTTAGCAGCACTCTTGCCGTTGCCGGGAACGCACGGTACCCACGCGTCCCGGGTCACGCCGCCGTGGGATGTCGACGGCGCCATGCGGCGGCGCGCTCCGCCCCGCACTGTCGACAACGCCACCGGGCGCCGCGCTCAGCTGTCACCAGGCTGTCGGGCGTGAGTTCGTCGCCATTGCCGCACCGCGTTCATGCCGTCGCGGAAACATCTCAGCCGGAGCACGGTACGACTGATTTGGCCTCAAAGGAGACCGATCAACGCAGGGAAATGTCAATAAATTCAGGGGCGTTCGAAACCCAACTCGGGCCCCCGCTACCACTGTCTCTCCGAGTGCCCTCTGCCACCTCCGCCAACCTCACGACACCCAGCGCTGCCGGCTCTACGCGGGGTCGCTGTCACTCCATTTGCCGGCCGTCCGTCACGCAGCAGCGGCGAACGCCGCGGCGGCGGCCAAAGCTTCTGGAGCCTCTACTTGCGGCTTCTCTGCCTCGCCCCCCAGGATTCGGCCGAGCAAGCCTTCAGTCATATCGATCCCCCTTAGACGCTTCGGCGATGTTCGCGGATGCAATCGGCGTTGGCAACAAACTCGCCGCTGGGCCTGCCGGAACGTCGGCTTTGGGGCAGACATTTCGCGCCACTGAACTTCCGGTCTCGGCCCGCTTCCGGCCGCTGCGGCCACGTACGCTGGACCTGGAGAGGGAGCCTCGCGCTGTGACCGCCCCTCCGACCTCGGCTCTGGTCACTAAGCGAGCCGAATCCTCAGTCTCCCTGGGGAGATGTATCCAAATGCGAAAAGACCACGCGTCAGATAGCTCTGAATTCAAGCACATAGAGACAGTCGGAGGACAGTAGCCGGATCCGTAATCAGGCCCCCACTAACCAACTTCCCATACCCCATTTAGCGCTGCTCATCAGGCCGCTCGACGCAGCGCTCGTTTCATGCGGAACGCCTCTGGCGCTAACTCATCGAGCTGGATAAAGACGCGGCGAGCCGTCAGTCGAGCCCGATTCACTCCCCTGAGGCGAAGCAAATTCGTCCGCTGTACCTGAGCCCGACTTCTCCGGCGTTGAAATCCGCTTCCCCAATGAGGTTGAGGTTGCCCGTAGCGCCCTGGAATTTTCCCGTACCACCAGTTATCGATACCGGGTACGTAACCACCGCGAACAGCCCAGGCGCAACGGGAAACGCGGTCAATTGAGCCGGCGCCACAAAAATCGTGTCGCCCGCATCGGTAACCCAGTAGTGGTGGACAGACAAAACTGTGGTTCCGCTAATCCCTGGAGATTGTCCTACGATCTGTACGCCGACTGCGCCTTTAAGGTCTCCGGTAGCAACACCCAAGGTCCGATCGGCGGTAATGACCCCGACGTTCGTGATAACCGCACCTCCCACATGGACACACGCGCCGAAAGCGCTCGTTCCAAAGCAGATGAAACCAACTGCAGCGAGAACCGGTTTGATGAGACGCATACTGACCTCCTCTAAGCCGAGACTTCGTTGTTAACTCAGGAAGCGCAGAGCCGCTCTGGCGATGACCGGGCATAGCGCGATGGACATGCCATCCCGCTGGCCGTCGATTGTTAGTTACGGACCCTCCTTGCGCTGGCGATTCAACTCGTTCGCGAGTCGGAATACCCCGCGAGGCCCGAAGTCTGTTGGATGACAAAACGTTGGCGGACGCCGCCCATATGCGCGCGGCGAATCGAAAAGTCAATATCTTCACAAGCGGCAGAGAAATCGCCGGGCGAATCGGGCGCTCCGCGTTGCAATGCACAACGACGATGGGTAGCCCCGCCCCCGGAGACGGTACGGGGGTCAAAGACGCGCACGACTGTCAGGACAAACGGAGGTTCTTCAGCGACGCGCGCGCGACTCCGCCACTTATATTCGGTTTGATGACTAGTTCGAGTACAGTAACGTTGTAAAGCTCCACTTTATACTCTTCGACTTCCCGTACCGATTCAGGTGGACTGAAATTCCACTGCTGGCGAACAATCTCTATAAGTGGGCTCCCGACATCCGAAGACCAGCGCAAAACGAACTCTTGCGTACGTCCCGTTTCGTCTTCCTCAAAAATAAGGGATATGCACCTGAGCCTTTGCGGGTGATCGAAGAGCAGTCGAATCGTTTGGCTCCCTGGCGCTGCCGCGCGCCAGCCTCGCGCGTCTCCGGGAACGAAGGCCGACTCGACCGGAAAGTCCTTGTCTTCCGACGTGACCTCGACCACGGCTGCATGCTCGACATTTAACCAATCTTCTCCGCGAGTCCGAATACGCTCTGCAGTCGGGGTGATGAGGCGCTTTCGCATATGGCCAACCCTGCAACGGGCCGTCTACCAATGCCACACCTGGTCGTATTCGGCAAACAGCTTGGAAAGACCGGTGCGCGACACGGCCGACAGCCCAGCGATGAGCTCTCGGCCTTCAATACCGCGGTCGGTGACGTCCTCCTCGACGACGTAAACCCTGACGCTCTTGGTAGTCAGCTTGGCGACGTCCTCGTCGATGCGCGGGGGCTGGGTCTGTCGCTTGTCGCCAAAGGCCAGCCCGGAGGCGTCCTGCCCTTTCACTGCGTAGTTGACCGCGTTACCGCGCAGGAGCACGTCGACGCTGGCGCCAGCGCCCTTCAGCGCATGCGTCAGCCAGACGATGGTGTCGTCCTGCTCTTCCAGCGTGGCGCGATATGCCGATTCGATGATGCTGAGTATCTTCTTGGCCATGGCGCCCCTCCTCAACGGGTCGGAATCACCAGCGTGTTGTCGGACTCCTCGACGAACTTGAACAGATCGGCCGGACTGCCGCGGCGCAGGCCCTCGATCGCCTCAGCGGCGCCGCGCTCGTCGACGCACAGTCCGCACTGCACCCAGTCGAGCTTGCTGCCGTTCTGCCGGGCCAGCGCCAACAGTGCGGCGATCCAGTTCTTGGGATTCGGATGGTCTTCCTGCTCGACGTCGCGGCCGTGTACCGCGTTGGGATGCGGCGCCTGCTTGGCGAAGGGTAGATAGACCGCGCCTTCGTACGCGAACACGTTGACGCTGTGGCCGCGGCGCAGCGCCAGATCGATCAGCCGCAGGGCGGTGGTCGAGCGTGCGTCCTCGTAGGGCGGATCCATGAGGGCAAAGGTCAGAGTCTTGGCCATGACGCACCTCTTCTAGTGCCATAGGGCCTTGCGGCCCTCGGCGAGTTGATCGACGACGACGTCCAGCGGGCTCGCGCTGACGCCACTGGCCAGACGGTTCGCAGCGATGCCGCGCTCGCGCAGCGAGAACTCGTCCGCCAGCACCTGCACGCCGGTCTTGGCGACCGCGCTCAGCGCATCCGAGTGCTTGCTCGGCCGCGCAGCCAGCACGCCGTTCTGAACCAGGAACAGGGTGACGTCGTTGCCGTCCGCGCGCAGGCTCTTGGCGACGGCGTAGAGCTGCGGCACGTCGCCGGAATCGAACGGATCGCGCGATTCAATAATCAAGTACTTCATAGCAGCCCTCCTTTCGATCTCGCGAGAGACCTAATCATGCGCCGAACGAATCCTCCGGGACAAACCACGATTCCGACAGCCTCATCTTCGTCAGGATTCACCATGCTGCGCCGCGAGCGTCTGCTCCTGAGCGGAGTGCCCTTGCACGTGATCCAGGGGGAAACAACCGGTAGGTTTGTTGTTCGCCGAGGACGACTGCCGGCTCGATCTCCAATGGCTGGCGCAGTACGCCGGCAAGGCCGGCTGCCTCGTACCCGCCTATGTGCTCATGAGGTGGCTGCGGCTCTCGCGCAGCCCGTCACCAGGGACGGCCCGGTCTGCACGCGCTTGGCCGCGCCCCGCGCCGGTGCTACCTTCGCCCCAAGGCGTGCCGGCCTTTGCGCAAGGAGGAGCGGCGGATGCTTTTCGAGCCCATCGTTACTGGCGGCTGCCGCTCCTACTTGATCGGCTGTCCCGACAGCTGCGCTGCCGCGGTCATAGACCCGGAGATCAGCCAGACCGACCGTTACCTAGGCCTCGCGGCGCGCGAGGGGCTGCGGATCCACTATTTGATTGACACGCACACGCATGCCGACCATTTCTCGGCGACGCACGAGCTGGCGCGCCGGTTGCAGGTGCCGGTGGTGATGCATCGCGCGAGTCCAGCGCCCTTTGTGGACATGCGCCTCAACGACGGCGACATGCTGGTGGTCGGCAAGCTGCGCCTGCAAGCGATGCACACACCGGGCCACACGCGCGACTCGATGTGCCTGCGGCTGGAAGACCGTCTGTTGACCGGCGACACGCTGCTGATCGGCGCGACCGGCCGCACCGACTTGCCGACCGGCGATCCGGAGGCGCTGTATGACAGCCTGTTCCACTGCATCCTGAAGCTGGATCCGACGCTCAAGGTGTTCCCGGCGCACGATTACGGCGGACGTGGCGAGTCCACGCTTGCGCGTGAGCTCGCCGAGAATCCGCGCCTGCGGCAGCGCGAGCGCGCAATGTTCGTGGAAACGATGCTCAGCCTCAATCTGACCATGCCGACGCACATCACCGAGGCGCTGCGCACGAACATGAGCGGCGGCAAGACCGTCGAGCAAATGCTCGCCGAGGCCGCCGCGGCAGTGCCGTTCATGTCGCTGGCCGAGCTGAAGGCGCGAGTGGAAGCGGGCGACACCGAGTTGATCGTGCTCGACGTGCGCGAACGCGATGCCTACGAGAGCGGCCATGTTCCCGGCGCGCACCTGCTGCCGCGCGGCCAGCTGGAGCTGCGCGTCAACCAGGACTTGCCCGATCCCACGCAACGCATCTTGACCTGCTGCGAGCTGGGCCGCATCTCTACGCTCGCCGCAGCCACCTTGCGCCAGCTCGGCTTCATGCACGCCGTGGCGCTGGATGGCGGCATGAAGGCCTGGCGCGAGGCGGGCTATCCGCTGCGCCCGGGCGTGCGGCCCTGAGCACTGCAATGGCGGCAACGATTCCCGAGCCCGAAGCGCGTCCGGCCTGGCAGTACGAGCGCTGCACCGTCCGCTATCTGCGGGGTCCCTGGGTCGAAGACCTGCTCGACCTGGCGGAGGTGCAGCCCGGCCAGCGTGTATTGGACCTGGCCTGCGGTACCGGCGCGGTGGCGCGGCTGGCAGCAGTGCGCGTCGCCCCCGCGGGAACAGTCACCGGCTTGGACATGGATGCGCGGATGCTGCGGGTCGCAGCACAGCTGGCCATGCAGGGCGCGGCGGCGCTGCAGCAAGGCTCTTGAGGCACTTGCGAGCGGGGTGACCAAGGGTTAGCTGCTCCCAAGTGGCACGGCGCAACAGCCCAGAGTGACCAATCGCTGGGTCAGTCGCGTAGCATCCCCCGCTACCACAATTCTGTGCGGGGGCGAAAATAACTCCCAAATCGGGCCCCCGCTACCACTTGATAACCCGCGCCTTTGAGGCACTCCCCGGTCAATACCGGAAGCACGTCAGCGGCCTGCCGAAAGTCGGCCACTAGGTAGCTTCCCTCGAACGTCCCTGCCTTGATCCGATTCCCGTCGAGCACGTCATGCGGTGCCACCGCGCGCCGCGTGGGGCGCTCCGCATGCGGTTTCGGCATGGCTTCGCCGACGAGCTGCCGCAATACCTCCCGCGCCCGTGACACGCCTGCTCCACCCAGCGCCCACCGCAGCTTCCCCGCCCATCCGTGAAACTCCTCGCAAGCTCGTTCATATCGACGACCGTTGCAGCTCCTGCGCGTGTCGTTCGTCGATCGGTTTAGCAATCGCAAGTGCCGGTAAGACATAACCAGCTGTCCGAACGGGACGAAAACCAGCACCGATGTGCCGACAGCGGTCACGGCTTCAGTCATGAGTCGGGCAGCCTACGTTAATTCCCTACCCTCTTGGAAAATCACCCTGATTGGAACAGTCATCCAAGACGAGTAGCTTGTTAAAAAAATGACACTAACCTCCTGCCGACCCTGCCAGCACACTGCCTCTCTGCGGCTCAGGGAGGAGTTTCGCCGCACTGCAGGCGGCCATACGGAAGCAGACGGAAAGACTGTCGTTTGCGGCGCGTGCGGAGATAGTTGGCACTTCCGCGACCGAGTGCAGCTGCCGGAGTGGCTGCGGCAGGAGCTGACAGACAGGGCGCTCTGATCTAGTTGGCCCCAGCAAGCGAGTGGCAGCGCGTCACGCCCGCATCAACGCGGGCGGCTGGTGCGACTTTGATAGTTTGGGTCTACACCGCGTCATCAGCTGCCAATCAAGATGATCTGGTTAAGTGTTTCGCACGTCAGCGGCAGGACGGGAGCAACCTCATACAACTGTTCCCAACTCCTGGGACCTAACAACAGAGCACGGGTGCGCGGACACATCCACCTCCTACGCTCACTGCGCGCGCTCGCCGGCTGCCGAGTGCGCCTCATGCATCGGGCGCAGCGATCACGGCGGCCGTGGCGCAGGCCACCGGGGTTTTGTGCGCCCCGGTAGCCCGCAGCCTGACCGACTCGAAAGTGACCCCGAAAACGGATGGCTAACGGTGGCGGCCGACATCGGCCGGGGGCGCTACTGAGAGGCCAGGTATGGCGTGCGCTGGCGGCTGTCGCTGGCCGTGACACTGCGACGCTTAAGCTTTTGACGATGCCGGCCCCACGTGGGGTGAGTATCAGTTCACCGTCGTTACCGCCGCGCGGCGGTAAGCTGCCGCAATGGCGGCCGCTCCACTTCGAGTCTTCATCTCGCATATCCACGAGGAAGCAGCGCTCGGTGCAGTCGTTAGTAGCTGCATCAAGGATGCGTTTCACGCGCGCTCCGTAACGACATTTCTTTCCGGTGATGCACAGGATCTGCCGGCTGGCCGCAAGTGGATTGAAGTCATTGAGCAGGAGTTGGACCAAGCCGCCGTTGTGGTCGCACTTCTCAGTCCCGTCTCCTTGCGCCGGCCGTGGGTGAACATTGAGCTAGGCGCTGCCTGGATCAAGCACCGACATATCATTCCGCTCTGCCACTCCGATCTACGCGTCGGTGATCTGCCTCGGCCATTCGGTGATTTCCATGGCGTTGGGCTCGACCAGGACGACGCTGCAGAGCGACTCCTCGGAGGCGTTGCTGACGCATTACGCCTAGAGCAGCCGCGCAGGCTCGCGTTTAAAGAAATGCTCGCGGAGTTACGGTCGGCGGCCGCCGGTATCAAGATTGCGGAGAGCCCGGCGCCAGATGCACGTGCTGAGCCGCCAGACTTGCCACCTGAGCAGATACGCATGCTGCGCTTTCTCGCCGGGCTGGCGAATCGCGGCATTGATAAGGTACCGCTATCGAACCTAGCCGCTGGAACGCAGGTCGGATTGGCGGCCATGAAATACCATCTAGCTGAGCTCGAGAAACGTCACTTTGTTTACGTTGGTCATCACCCTAAGCCACGCGAGTCGGACGTGCGTATCTCGCCGGGCGGCGTCGGTTGGCTCTTGGCTCAGGATGAAATGCCGGGCAGCAGCTGAATCTGCTGCGGCGACCCTCGCACGTCCACTTGTTGCATACCCCCGCTACCATTTGCAACGTTTTGCACCCAGTTGCACCCAAATGCACCGTCTGGCGAACCTCGCGCCGGACGGTCAGCCCGATCGATCAGCTCGGGGCTTCCCGCATGAATGGTGTGAACGTGACCCCGACCAGCAGTCCTTCTGGATCGAGGAAGCGGCTGACGGTCTGACCCCACGGTTCTTTCTTGTTCTTCACGAGCATGCGATATCCGCGAGATTCGAGTTGCGCCGTCGCTTGCTCGACATCATCAACGTCGAATTCGAGCCAGGCGTGCGGGACGGGAACGTCACCAGGCCAGGAATCCTTCCCGAAGCATGACTGCGCCGCTTGCGGCAGTGGCCAGAGCGCGAAGCTTTTCGCGCCCTTCAGGGCTTCAGTATGAAGGTAGCCGCCGCCCTCCTCTTTAAAGGGAATGCCGAGGGTCTCGCCGTACAGTTTGCGACTTGCCGCAACGTCACGGACGATCGGACCGAAGCCCGCGATGAACAGAATCTTTATGGGTTCACGGCCTTGCACGTCCGCCCCAGGATGCCCGGCCGGCCAGTCGCGCTCACCCATGTGTTAATGCTCGACGACGTCGCTGGTTAGCGGCGGCGCGCTGGTCGGCGGCTTGCGAACGCGATTCGCCTGCTCGAACGCGTACGCGTAGCCGATCAGCCTCGACTCGCTGAACGGCGGTCCTGAGAAGGTTACGCCGTACGGGGCGGGTTCGGCGTTGAACCCTGCCGGGAACGGTGTCGGCGGCGTCAACGGCGGCGGCGGTACCGCGGGATTTGCAATGAAACCACCGGGAACCACGATGCTCGGATAGCCGGCGCGCGCCGCGATAGCAGCCCCGCGGTTCGCAGGGAACAGGACCGCATCGTACGTCTGGTACATCACATCGAGACCTTTCGTCCGCGCGAGGTCGAGATCCCTCGTTCGGTCCGCGTGATACCGAGCGGTGTCGCTGCTGCCGGCGCGAGTGTCCAGCGCCTGGGCGGCCAACAGGATATCCTGCCCGTACTTCAGCCCGACCTGTTCGCCCCCGGCGACGAACGCGTTGTTGAACGCGATGACGTCCGCGAGGCTACTGATCACGGTCTTGCCATCCGCGGCGATCCCCGGACCGAAATCCGCTAGGTAGGCGTTCAAGTCGCGCTTGAAGCCATACGCCAGCACTGTCGAGCAGGTGGCCGGGAACGGGGGGTTGACCACGCACGTGCCGACGTTGTTCAGCTCCTGCGCGTCCGGTATGTCCGCCGGGTCATCGACGATCGCGCCCTGAGCGCGCAGCACAGCAATAGCATCGTTCATCACCTGCTGAATCTCGGCGCTGATCACGGTCTGGCCCGAGGCGTTGGTCCAGTACCGCAGGTGGGGTACCGCGATCCGGGCGCCTTTCAGAGCGTGCTTGTTGAGGAACGGCGTGTAGTCTTTGAGGCACTTGCCTGGCGTCAGGCACGCGATCGTCGCGGGATCGGCCGGGTCGTACCCGGCCAGAACGCTCAGCAGCTTTGCCGCGTCGGTCACGGTGCGCGCTATCGGACCCGCGGTGTCCTGGTCGGCGGTGATCGGCACGATCCCCGTCCGGCTGACGAGCCCGACGGTAGGTTTGATGCCGACCAGCAGGTTTGCACTCGACGGGCTAAGGATCGAGCCGGAGGTCTCCGTACCGACGCCGACCGCCGCAAGATTGGCGCTGACGGCGATGCCGGGGCCAGAGCTCGAGCCACCGGTATCGAGCGCCGGACGCCCGTCGTCCCTGCGGGTCAACCGGATGCCGTCATTGATTACATCCGGGCGCGGGTCGGGCCGCGGATCGAACGGGTTGAACCCATAGCCGACGCGGGCGATGTCGCCACCCTCTTCAAACAGCTGGAACCGGAGCTCAGAGCTGTAGCCGCTCGGGTTTGCGAGCGCGAAGAAGTTCGCGAACTCGGTCAGCGTCCCCTTGCCGAGGATGATTACGCCGGCGTCCTTCAGTTTCGTGACGATGAACGCGTCTTTCAAGGGAATGGATTCGCCGAGGGCTGCGGAGCCCGCGGTCGTCGGCATGCCGGCCGTGGCGATGTTGTCCTTCAGGATGACCGGCACGCCGTACAATGGCAACGCCTCGTGACCGTCGCCGTCGTTGTTGGACTTGCGCATCAACTCGCGCGCCGCATGGGCGGCGTTCGGATTGAGGTACATGTAGCCATGCAGGTGCGGCCCCGCCCGGTCGAACGCCGCGATGCGCGCCTGATACATCTTGACCAGCTGCTCTGGCGTCAGAAGTTCGGAGCGATACGCGCGCTGGATGTCGGCGATCGTCGTCTCAACGAGCTCGAACCTCTCCTGCGCACGACCTTCGGGAGGGTTTTCGCCGTGCGCAATTGCCGCAAACGCCAGCGAAATCACCGGCAGCATGCGCATCATGTAACAAGACAGACGGTTCATACGCGCACTCCCACTTACGTTCTTAATGAACTCGAAGAAGGCTAGCATCCCGCGACGCAGACCCGGCCGGACCTGCTTGTTCTTTGATCCGCATGCCGTGTACGCCTTGCCCCCACGGCATGCAATGGGTATTAACCCGCCTCTTTTTCGGAGGCAAGCATGGTCGCCCGCGACCCGCCGCGAACGGACACTGCAGCCCGGCCGGTCCGTTGGTGCTGATTCCGAAGCTGGGACTTCACCGTTGTCCCGCGATCAATCTTTAGCGTTCTCCGTCGGTACCACCACGCGGACCGTTTCCAAGGACGGGAAAACGCTGACCCTCGTCAGCAAGGTCGCAGCGCCCGCCTGCCACATCCCGCTGCAGCGCCTCCTCCGCCTCTTACCCGGTTTCGTAAATTCGCGATCTTACCGATTGCGCGGCGCAAGCAGGCGGGACCAGAGCGACGTTGCTCCGAGCGCAGCGCGCTTGCTGGTGTCAGAGGGTGGTGCGTCGACGCGACGCTCTGCCACGCGACGCTCCACCGCCCGACGCTCTGCCAGAGGCGCCGGGGTTGCCAATTCAATCACGGCGTGTACGCCTGACACGCCGACATCCTTGCGAGCCGCGAGGCCTGTATCCGCGAAGCGCTCGCGCTCTGCGATGCTTACCCGCTTGATAACCGGCGAGTCGAAGTAGGCCACGAGATAGCCCGCCACCGCTTCCGCCGCGAGCTCGCTCGAGAAGAAGCCGACGCGCAGCGCGTGCATCACGCGGTCCTGCTCGAGCCCCGTAACCGCGTACAGCCGATATTCAGAAAATATGCCGAGGTTCGGCACCTGCTCGGCGTCGATCGGCTCTTCGCGGAGCATGAGCTGAACGGCGAACCAGCAAGAGCCCTCGCCGTCTGCGAGCTCGAGGGACGTGACCCTGCGAACCGTTTGAGTACTGTCGATCACAGGAGCGTCTGCCTGCGCGCTCGCGGACTGAGGGATGAACGGCGGCGGGTTCGGGCTGACCGGCCCAGGTGCAATGAGCTGAGGCGAACCGGGCAGCGGTGCAGGTGCGACGGACGCGTTTGTATCGCTCTGCGGCACGTTCGCGCTCTTCTGGTGTGCGTCTGCGGTGTCCAGCAGCGCGCCGATCCTTGCTACAAGGGGTTCAAGTGTTCCCGAATCCGCGCCCGAATCCTCCCCGGATGCGACGGGTAGGTGTGCATCGGTTTCAGCAGCCGGAGCGGGCGCCGTGTTTGCGGCGCGACGTTCTGGGGGCACGGAGTCTACCGCGGGGGAGTCAGCAGTAATGACCGGCCCGGGCCCGGTCGGGGCCGAGGCATCAAGGCTCCGCAATCCCAGTTCCGGTCGCGCATCCGCGGGTTTGGAAACCTCGAGAGGCTTCTGCTCGATCGAAGGCTCAATGCTGCTCGCGCTACCCGGCAGCAGCGGTGCTTCCGTAGCGGCACCGGGTTGCCCGTCGATTCTCGGGGTTAGCAGCTCGACTTGATCGGTTATGGCATTCGGGTCTGACTCGATTTCCTCGACTACGACGCTCTTCGGCGCTCCTTCAGAGTGCGACACGCCGTACGAGACGTCGACCGACAGCTGCGCGGTCTTCGCGAGCGGCGGCTGTGCTGGATTGACACGTTCACGCGGCTCGGTCAGAACTCGATTGGATGCGACCCATATTGGTTCCTTCCGTTCAACGGGAGGCGCATCGGTGACGCCTCGAGAAGTCTGAGATTGTCGTGTCTCCTCCAACGGAGGCGTCGGGTGAGACTGTGCGCCCGGTCTCGCGCGTGGCGCCGCCGCGGAATGTGGCATCTGGGCTTTTGCGGAGCGGCGCGGGGCGGTCAGCTTGGGGGGCTTGCGCTCACTTTTGGACGCTGTCGAAGTCGGCGGCGTCGGCCCGCGCCCAGGCGGGCCCGCTGCGGCTAGCTCCGGCAGCAGCTCATCGATGTCCCAGCGACAATGCTCTGTTGGCTTCTGTGCGGCCTGTCGTGCTGCTCGCTTCTGGGCGGCCTGTCGTGCTGCTGGCGGGGCGGCCTGTCGCGCTGCTGGCGGGACGGCCCGCCGCGCTGGTGGCGGGACGGCCTTGCTCTGCTCTTGAACGACAGGCGTTTTCGCGTCCGCAACGGCGCTCGCCGGTTTCACCGGCTCAGCAGCGGACGCTGCACGCCCGATCGCGGCCTTGTCGTCGTCTTGTGCCAACAGCTCATCGATGTCCAATAGACAATGCTCTGCTGGCTTCTGTGCGGCCTGTCGTGTTGCTGGCGGGGAGACCTTCTCCGGTACTTCAACGACAGGTGCCTTCGCGGCCGCAACCGCCCTCGCTGGTTTTGCCGGTTCAACGGGGCACGCTGCACGCGCAATCGCGGCCTTGTCGTCGTCTTCCGCCCGTTCCTTGATCGCACCCGGATAGTGCTCACGCACCATCGAGAGAAGCGCGTCGGCTTCCTGCTCGGATTCGATGATACCTAGGCGGAGCTGAAACTGCGGTCGAGCGTCGTGACCGCGCATGAGTTGGTATACATGCAGTCGATCGATCGGCAGCAGTCCTTTCGGCGGCGAACCGATCCTGGCCGTGGACGTCCTCAGAATGATGACGAAGGGACCCGGACCGGCAGTTCGCGCCGATCCCCTCGGCGGAGCCAATAGGTCCTCGATGCCCAGATGCCAGATGTCCTCGGACGCCTGCACTTTGACCACGCGACCCACGCCTTCCTTCCTCAATCATCCACCACAGCGGTCCCGACATTTTGTCGCACCATGGACTCGGGAACGCTGGCCCGCATCCTCTATCGGCGACAACTATGTCGCAGAATTGGCGACAGGTGATCGAGGAGCCCAGCTTATGTAAAGCGATCGGCAGTCCCGCCCGTACCGTTCTCGGTGGGCGTGGACGACGAGCGGGATGCCTGTAAGTCCGAGGTGCAGGTCGGTCGACCAGCACGACCTGATGCGGCGTGCCGACATTAGACCTAAGCTTGTGGCATCGACGAGACTCAGGTCCTGATCCGAGAATTTTCGGGGGATGGCGATCGCCGCGTCCAGTTCACGTGGTCCGGTGTCGCGTTGGCCTCGCGGTAGAGCTGCGCTCTGCGGGACTCTCATTGGTAGAAAATGTGATTGCCGATCGCAGCGACCACTCTTCTGGCCCTCGACCATCCGGGCCGGACGCTGGTCGCGTGATAGAACAATGCACCGGGCACAAGCGGCGTGTTCAGGTCATCGTACACCGCACTCGCCACAGCCATCGCCTGTTTCCAGGCAGGTCCGTCCGGCGGGGACAGCGCGCCGAGCTCCGTCCATGAGAAGTCGGCAACGCGACGCCGGCGGTTCGGATCCCACCGGGTCTCGTGGACCACTTCGCAGATCGTGTGCGGAAAGTTCGGGGCCTGTGTGCGATTCAAGGTGACTTCGGCAACCGCGTACTGGCCTTCGAGTGGTTCGCCGCGTGCTTCGAAATAGATATTCTCGGCGAGGCATTGCAGATCACCTGCGCGCCGACGCGCGTGCGTTGCTTCCCGCTGCACGGCCTGAATGCGCGCCGGCGCGATGCGCGTTGCGTCCAGGTAGGCAAAATAGATGATGCCTGCCAAAGCAAGGACCGGCAGCCCGAGCATCACGAGGAACGCCAGATTCTCCTTCTCGCCGGCGAGCCAGTAGGCGAGTCTGCGTCGCCAGACTACCGGCCAGATACGCGCTTCGCAGAGCAGCGATGTGAGCATGACGGTTCGGCCGACATCCCTTATGGCGCCAGCGCCGGAGACGCATGTATTAAGTCAAACTCGCGCATTATGTTCCACCGTACGGAGGACACGCGCGTCACTCTACATCGAAGAAATGCGGACATGGTGTGAACTGTTCGATGCCTCGCCATCGGGCGCCTCGTACCAGGCACACATCCGGTAGATCAACAGGTAGCACGCCCCCGCTACCAGCCGGTCCGGGTCAACTCGCCCACCCGCGGCTGGCTAGATCGGAGGGGTCGATTCCTCCAGTCGACTGGATCAGCTCCGGCATAGCGCAGGATGATCGCTACAACTCAGTGCTTTCCGGAGACTCTCGCCTCTTGTCGGGCTTGCTGATCGCCTCCGGTGGATTCATGCCGACGCATTTCGCGCTTACCAGATCACCCTCGCCCGCGTAGGGCATGGCGATTTTCAGGGCCGCCGAAACTGCATTTTCGCAAGCGCTCTCATCCTTGAACAGATAAGAATCCACATACGTGATTTCCAGCGTCTTCGGCGCGTAGTAGTAGATATGCAGCACCGCTTTTTGACCAAGCGTCCGCGGTTGCTTCTGCGCGTCCTGCGACGGCGGCGACACATCCGCGAACGCGGATGCGATCAACAGCGGTAGGAAAGCGAGGGCGAAGTGTCTTTTCATCCGAATCTCCATCAGGGCAGCGGACCCATGATGCAGACACGATACGGCGCAGCCGCAGCGTCTCCGTTGCGCGGCGTCACACCGCACGTCCACAAGCCAGGACCTACATCACGTCTGGATAAGCGAGAGAGCAAAGGCTCGTGCAGTGTGTCGCAGGTCCATCTGACGTAATGTCGGGACCCGATTTCGAGGGAACGTTGTTTCCTGGCCGCGGGGACTTGCTGCGTGCACCCCTGCTTTAGCCGCCGCGCGTCCGCCGGCCCCTATCTTCGGCCGCCGTAAACCCAGCGGCCTTCCCCTCGCGCCGGCCGGCGCACTTCGTCCTTACGGCTGGCTGCTGAGGTCGGTGCCGGTGACCGTGTCGCCGGTGCTCCAGGTGTAGCCGTTACTCCAGGTGTAGCCGGTGCTCCAGGTGTAGCCGTTGCTCCAGGTGTAGCCGTTACTCCAGGTGTAGCCATTGCTCCAGGTGTAGCCGCTGCCCGACGTGTACGACCCATTCCAGAGCAGGCCGTCCCCGACCAACGGAATGATGGAAAGCACGTCCTTCACCACGCACAGCAAGGCGCCGATCAAACCACCACCCGAACAGGTGGTGGTTTTCTGGTCGGACATGATGTAGTAATTGCCGTTCGAATCCCGATTCGCCCGCCCGCCGAAGTGCTGGGTCCCCGCGAGATCGGCCGCCACGTTCAATCCCTGATTGGCGCAGTTCGTGGCGCTGCCGTAGACGGCATCGTGCGCATTCACCAGACCCGAGCCCTGCTGGAACACCGTATAAGCCAGGTTGCCTTTGGAATTCACGGCTGGATGGGCACCCGACATCAACCGGCACTTGACCTGATCCGGGGTCAAGTACGGATTTACCTGCAGCATCAGCGCCACCACGCCGCTTACCACGGCAGTGGCTTGCGACGTGCCCGACATCGTGAAGTCATCGTACGGTCCGACCCATTGCGGGAATTCCTGAGCCAGCGTGCCGTTGTTGGGCGCGTAAGCGAGGATGTGACCGCCCATCCCTACGAGTTCCGGCTTCACGAAGCCCTCGTACGTGGGACCGGTGGAGGAGAAACTGGCGAGCTGGTACTGCAGCGGCTGCATCGGCTTATAGGCGTCAGTGATCGCACCCACGGTGATGACATACGGGACGTTTCCGGGGGCGTTGATGGTCATCGGTTGCGGCCCCCGATTGCCGGCCGCGGCAACGACCACAATCCCGGCGCTCCAGGCGGCCATCACCGCCTGGTCGAGCGGGTCGTCCCAGTAAGGCGACTGCGGCGGCGCGCCCAGCGACAGATTGATCACGCGAATGTTGTAGCGGGACTTTTCCTTGACGACCCACCCGATACCAGCGATGACGTCGAAGTACCGGCCGGCGCCTGTGCTGTCCAGCACGCGTACGGAGACCAGATTGCCGCCGGGTGCGACGCCCTGATAGCGGCCGGTCGTGGCCACACCACTGCTGGCGATGATCGACGAGATGTGCGTACCGTGGCCGAACAAGTCGTCGATGCTTTGGCTGTAGTTCTGCTGCGCGGCCGTCTGGTTATACGTCGGCTGCTGGCGCGCCCGAATCACGTCGTACTGCGCAAGCACGTGCGGGGTCTGGTACGGTGTCGTCTGCAGAGGGCCCAAAGTGCTCCACACGCCGGAGTCGAGCACCGCGACCGTGACACCCCGTCCGGTCACTCCACCGAGATGCAGGTTGCTGGCGGCAACCTCCGACGGGTAGTTGGTTTCCGGCAGGTGATTGGAGCTGGCTTGCACCGGCGCGTCTTCGAAAATGCGCAGCCGCGGGATATCTGAGGCGTGCAGCGCCTCGAGCTCCCGGTCATCCAGGGCGGCGCCCACCGCGCGGATAATGGAAAGCTCGCCGGTCACCACGCCACCGACGTGCATGACGGCGCTGCGTGCGACTTCGACGCTCTCGGCCTGCACGATGTAGTCCTGCCGCACGCCCACCGGTTCAACTCGGGAAGGTGGTGTCGTCCGCGCCCGCGCCGGCGCGGCCGCGACGGGCATCGGCGCTACCGGCCGAGATACGGCGGTTACCGGCGATGGCGTGGGTGCGTCGCTTCGGCACATCAGTGCCCAAAGGGCCAGCAAGACAGTCGCCACGCACCCTGCAAATAACCAGCGCCGAGACCAGCTTTTCGTTGTCATGAGAGCGTTCCTGATTCTTAGTAGTGCGGAGCATTCACTCCGGTGATCGTTGTACAGGAACACTGCGTCGCCAAACAGTGACAACGGTCGGTGCCGCAGGCGCACAAAATGTGACGCGCTTCGCAGTGCGCGGCATCGTCTTGGATATGTTCTATTATGATTTTACGATGTGTGAGGTCATCCTGACATAACCGATAATCCTCGAAGAAAGCTGCGACGTCAGACACATCGCTGCGCCGACCTTAGCGCCTCGAGCCCACTGGCGCCGCCGTGCACCGATCACGCCTCCAGCAGCAGAACGATCAAAATACGTCCGGCATCAGTGGGTGCCACCCCATAAAAGCAGACCCCGCCTCGGGCGGGGTCTACTTTGCGTTGCGCAAGCAAATCTACAGACTGATCGTCACCGCCTTGGTGGCCAGATAGTTGTCGAGAACCGCCTCGCCCATCTCGCGCCCCCAGCCGGACTGCTTATAGCCGCCAAACGGCAATGCGGCGTCGAAGATGTTGTAGCAGTTGATCCACACTGTGCCGGCTTTGAGGCGTGCCGCCAGAGCGTGCGCTTTGCTGACGTCGCGGGTCCAGATTCCGGCCGCCAGACCATAGATCGTGTCGTTGGCCTCGTGGACCAGGGCATCCCCCGCTTCCGCAAACGGTGTCACTGTCACCACCGGACCAAAGATCTCCTCCTTGACGATCTTCATGCCGGGCTTGGTGTCGACGAATACGGTCGGTTCGACGAAGTACCCTGACCCCTCACGCGCCTTGCCGCCGGTCACCGCCCTGGCACCCTCCTTCTTGCCCAATTCGAGGTAGCTGCAGACGCGATCGCGCTGGGTCTCGGAGACCATCGGCCCCATCTGCGTGGCCGGATCAAGTCCCGATCCGAGTTTGATCGCCTTGGCCTGGTCCGAGACGCCAGCAACAACCTTGTCGAACAGGCGTTCGTGCACGTACAGCCGCGAGCCGGCGCTGCAGCACTGGCCGTGGTTGAAGAAAATCGCACTCGCAGCGCCGGGGATCGCGACGTCCAGATCGGCGTCCTCGAGGATGATGTTCGGGGATTTGCCGCCGAGTTCCAGCGATACATGCTTCAGGTCGCGGGCCGCCGCCTGCACGATCAGTCGGCCGACTTCGGTGGAGCCGGTGAAGGCGACCTTATCAACACCCGGGTGAGCCGCGAGCGCTGCCCCGGCCGTTTCGCCAAAGCCCGTGACGATGTTCACCACACCCGGGGGCAGGCCGGCCTCCTGCAGAATCTCGCCCAGGCGCAGCGCGGTGAGCGGCGTCTCTTCCGCCACCTTCAGTACCACCGTGCAGCCGGTGGCTAGGGCGGGAGCCAGTTTCCACGCCGCCATCAGCAACGGGAAGTTCCAGGGGATGATCTGTCCCACGACGCCGATGGGCTCGGGCCGCGTGTAAGAGTGATATTGCACGCCCGGCGTATAAAGCACTGAGAGCGGAATGGTCTTGCCCTCGATCTTCGTGCACCAGCCTGCCATGTACTGGAAAATGTCCGCGGCCAGCGGTACGTCCGCCACGCGCGCCACCGCCATCGGCTTGCCGTTGTCGAGCGACTCGAGCTCGGCGAGCTCGTCGGTATATTTCGAAATGAGATCGCCGATTCGCCACACCACCTTTGCGCGCTCGGAGGGTGTCATCGCCGGCCAGGGTCCCGACTCGAACGCGCGCCGCGCCGCGCGCACTGCCGCGTCGATATCCGCCTTGTCACCCTCGGCAGTGCGGGCGATGGTCGCTCCGGTCGCCGGATTCTTGACCTCGAAGGTCATTCCCGAAGCGGCAGGGAGCCACTTTCCGTCGATGAGCAGTTTCTTGGGGTTGGCCATGAACTGAGCGACGGGACGGGATATCTGGGTCTCTTTGATAACAGCGCTCATCGTAGATTCTCCTCGTGATGGACTGGGCTCGCATCAAGGTGCCCCTTGCCGGTCGCTCCGAACGTTAGGGCCTTCGTTGCGCCCGGTCTGTCATTGCGCTTCTCGCTTCAGCTTCGCTTGAATTATTACCCGATTTGATGCACGTCTATCATCGTGGGCTACTCCGTACGCACCACCAGCGGCTCTCCGATCACGCCCGCGCCGGGTTCTTCAGGTCCCCCGGTCGATGGACCTCGCCGGCCGCCGTTCGACTTCCCGAAGACCTGGACTCGATGATATTCAAGATACCCACACTGCTCCTGGCTGAACCGTCCGATGTTTCGCGGCAAGGCAATGCCCCAACTCATGAGGACTGCCTGATTCAGGTCCTTCGAGACCAGCAGTTCGCCAGGATCCGAAAAGGAGATGTAACCTCTGTCAAAGAGGTGATCGACATGAGGTGATAGCAGCAATCCGTTGAATCCATCGAGCATCTCCCGGTCGTCGCAAATGCACCAGGGCTTGATGTGTCTGGCTCGTAGATGCCGCCGATCCAAGAGTCCCGTCACGCGACACTTCCGCTCGATCTGCTCCACGTTTGCCCGGAATAGCCCTTGACCGCGACGCGCATTCAGCAAGGTCTTCTTGACCGTCGGACCGATGTCGGTCCGTTGCAGAATGCGCTCTTCGGCCGCATCATCGACAACACTTCCGCCCGTCGTACGAGTGATCGACTCGGCGATCTGCTCGACTTGGCCGGCGAGCAACTCCGTGAGTCTATCGACCATCGGCTCCGGAACCGCGGCGAGGAACACGCCCTGATTGACGTCACCTGAGGCCCGAATTGGCGAGTGTCTGGCCGGCAGGACGGGCGCGAGTTGCGATGCGTGCTCCTTGGGCCGCAGCGGATCGGTAAGCTCCTTGAATCGAACCGGCACCTGCCAACCCGGACTGGTCCCCGACCGATCACCCGCCGAGCCGAGCTCGGGCGGCTTCGGAGCCTCTCGCGCCCGCCCTAGCGCGACGCCGACGGCGCGGATCGCTGCGTCGGCGCATGAGAGCACGACATCCCCCGGCATCACGTGGATCATGTTGTCATACGACAGATTTTTTGCGCCGTTCTGATTCTTCTTCGGCGACCACAGGTATTCGCCCTCCAGCTCCCGGGGGTACGTCTGCCGGTGATTCACCCACCAGTATTGCGGCTTTTGAAACACAAAAGGTATCCGGCAAGCCTCAGATCGCCGGCAGCCTACACCAGGCGAATACCGGGGGTACATGGGCCACCATTGCCGGTGCCCGGGCACTAGGGAGGCAGAAGATTTGGCGCCCTGCGCCGCGTCGCCGACGCCACGCAGCGGTGGCTTAGCAGTGCATTGGCGCAGCGCCAGCAGATGCCGCGCGAGATCACCTTGGCAGATCGAGCAGGGATGGCAGGATCTGCTCGATGAGCAGCTTGTCGGTGAGGGCTCCGGCGCCCGGCACCCGGTAGTTGATGGTGGTTACGACGGCGACCAGCTTCTCGCCCGGGAACACATAAACCTTGTTACCGCCGGTGCCGTACATCGCGAAGCACTTGAAGTCGCGGCCGCTGGAATGGAACGTCTGCAGCCACCAGAGGTAGCCGTAATCGGTGTCCTCGCGGGCGTTGGCGTGGGGGCTGACGGACCGCGTAACCCAGTCGGCGGACAGCACGCGGCGGCCGTTCCAGGTGCCCCCGTTCAGGTAGAGTTGACCCAGCTTGAGCAGGTCGCGACTGCGCAAACCCAGACCACCACCGGTCATGGCCATTCCGAGCGGTTGAAATTGCCACTTGATGCGAGAGATACCTAAGGGCGCGAACAGATGGTCACGCGCAAAATCCGGGATGCTTTGCTTCGTCGCCCGCTCCAGCAAGGGGCCAAGAGTGGTCGCTCCGGCGGTGCAATAGCTCCAGCTACGGCCGTAGGGTGAAGCCGCGGGCTTGCTCACCCAGTCGGGGAACCCCCGGATGGGCAGATCCAGGGTGAACCGCACCCAGTCCTCGACCAGGTACATGCGTTCCTCGTTGCCGCGCGAAAACTCGTTTTCGTCGTCGCACTCGAGCAGCGAGCTCATGGTCAGGAAATCCTCTACCGTGATCTGCGCCTTGCGCGAATCGGGATTCTGCAGCGGCTGCTTGTCGGGGAAGAAGTCGAGCACCCGGGCGTTGACGCCCGGAAGCAGACCATTGTCGATGGCGATGCCCACCAGCATGCCGGTCACCGTCTTGGTCGCAGAGCGCGTGTTGCGCAGACCCTCGGCACCAGCGGCATCGAAATAACGCTCGAACGCCAGCTTGCCGTCGCGGGCCAGCAGTACACTGGTGATCTGTTTGAAGTCGCCAGCGCGAATCGATTGCTCCATCTGCGCCAGCCGCTGCGCCGACAATCCGGCAGCCGCGGGTTCGGCGATGGCGAGTTCCTCCCTGTCGGCGGACGCGGCGGCGGCAGCTAACAGCAACATCCCCCAGCCCGCCAACGTCCTCATTCTGCTCATGCTCACCTGCGGCTCCTCGTGCTGCGTCCAGCCAGGCTTCGACGGCGAATCAAGGTTCCCGATGCACCCGCTCGGCGGATGCGCCTGCAGAGCGCCGCGGCCTGCGCCTGGCCGTCTGGTCAGGTGACGAGGTTCTGCGGCTTCCCTGCGACGAAGGCTTCGATATTGTCTATCAACTGATCGGCGAGAAACTGCATGGCGCCGTCACTGGCCCAGGCGATATGGGGCGTCAGAATGAAGTTCGGCAGGCGCAACTCCAGCAGCGGGTTGCCTTGCTTGGGCGGCTCGCTGGTGAGGACATCAAAGCCGGCGCCCGCGATCAGTCCCTGCTGGAGCGCTTGCACCAGCGCTTGCTCATCCACCAGCCCGCCCCGAGCCGTGTTGATCAGGATGGCGCTGCGCTTCATCTTGCGGAATTCCTCGATGCCGATCATGTTGCGGGTCTCGTCGGTCAACGGCAGGTGCAGGGAAATCACGTCGCTCTGCGCCAGTACCTGAGCAAGCGGGGTGAATACGACACCGGGTGCCTTTGGCGGAGCATGGTCGGCAAACAGCACGTTCATGCCGAAGCCACGGGCGATACGTGCCGTTGCCTGGCCGAGGGCACCCTCGCCGATGAGGCCTATGGTTGCGCCGTGGAGATCGCGAATCGGGTGGTCGAAGAAGCAGAACTGATCGACCTGCTGCCACCTGCCATTCTCGACATCGCGGCGGTAAGCGAGCAGGTTGCGTCGTAGCGCCGTGATCAGCGTGAACGCGTGTTCGGGAACGGTATGCACCGCGTAGTTGCGAATGTTAGCCACCACGATGCCGTTCGCCTTGCAATAGGCAATATCGATGACATCGTAGCCGGTTGCAGCCACTGCGATCATTTTGAGCTTCGGCAGGCGTTGCAACGTCTCGGCCCGCAGCGGCACCTTGTTGGTGATGGCAATGGTTGCGTCACGCAAGCGTTCCGGCAGCTCGTTCGGCGCCGTGACCGGGTACTCCTGCCACCGGTGCTCGAAAGCGGGACGTCTGACTTTCGCCTGCAGTGCGGAGCGATCCAGGAATACAATCTGATGCGTCATACCGGCACCCGGATGCCCGTGGTGGGTCTGCCTCGTGACCGAATCCGCAGGTTTGTGCATTACCCCTGTATGGATCCGGTCGAGTGGGCCTCATAGAACTGCTCTGCCTGGCTCACTTTCCTTCTCGGAATCGGATCGTGCGCGCGCCAGTAGTTGGACGCGGCCGCGACAGCGCTGCCCGGGGTGACTTTGATGCCGACGTCGAGCATGGCCATCTCGGCACCGGCGAGGGCGCCCATCAGCATCAGCTCATTGAGATCCCCCAGGTGTCCGATACGGAACACCTTGCCGGCCACCTTGGACAGCCCCGCGCCCAATGCGAGGTTGTAGCGGCGAAATGCCACATCGATCACGTGCGCACCGTTGATACCCTGGGGAACGAGGATGGCGCTCACGGTATCCGAATACCATTTCGGCTCCCTTGCGCAGAGCTTCAGGCGCCATCCCTCGGTGATGGCCGCGCGCACACCCTCTGCCAGGTAACGGTGCCGGAAGAACACCACCTCCAGGGTCTCCTCGAAGAGGATGTTCAAAGCCTCGCGCAAGCCGTAGAGCATTGGTAGCGCGGGCGTATAAGGGAAGTAACCGGTGGCATTCGCCTTGATCATGTCAGCGAGATCGAAATAGCAGCGCCGTGACCTGGCACCGCCCATCGCACTCAGCGCCTTCGGGCTCACGCCGAGGATGCCGAGCCCCGCGGGCAGCATCAGACCTTTCTGTGAGCCGCTGACAGCCAGATCCACCCGCCACTCGTCCATGCGGAAATCGATGCAGGCGAGGGAGCTTACGGCGTCCACGAACAGCAGCGCAGGGTGCCTGGCGTCGTCCAGCGCCCTGCGCACTGCGGCGATGTCGCTGGTGACCCCGGTGGCAGTCTCGTTATGGCAGGCGAGCACACCCTTGATCTGGTGTCGCTTGTCGGCCTTGAGAATCTCCTCGTAACGGCCGAGCGGCACGCCCTCGCCCCATTCGACATCGAGAGCCTCCACGTCGTAGCCGAGACGCTGCGCCATATCGACCCAAAGATGGCTGAACTGGCCAAAGCGCGCCGCAAGGATCTTGTCACCCGGAGAGAGGGTATTGGTCAGCGCCGCCTCCCACGCGCCCGTGCCTGAGGATGGGAAAATGAAAACCTGGCCCGTGGCGGTCTTGAACACCTTTTTGAGGTCGTTCAGGACGCTCGATGAGAGCTCCGGGAATCTGGATGACCGATGGTCTTCCATCGCCACCATCATGGCCCGTTGCACGCGGTCCGGAACGTTGGTCGGTCCAGGGACGAACAGGAAATTTCGACCTGGCATGCGGCGTCCCATCACGCCCTCCTCTTCGGCTATGCGATTCCACCTGAGCGAGCGCCCGCGCCCGGCGGCGCACGCTGCGACCCATACTAAGCGCTATCGTGGGTCAATGCAGCTTGACATGCGGCTCGGTACGCCGAGTGATGAGCCGTGCCAGCGTGTCGAGCGCCACCTTCGTATAGCCATGCAGCGCCAGCTCGTGCATCTTATAGAGTGAGGTATACATCACCCGGGCGATGTAGCCCTCGATCATCATACTGCCGCCAACCAGTGCTCCCATCAGGTTGCCCACCGTGGTGTACTCGCCCAATGAGACCAGCGAACCGAAGTCCCGGTAGCGGTAAGGCCGCAATCGCTTGCCCGCAAGCCGATTTGCAATCTGTCGGACCAAGTGGGTCGCCTGCTGATGCGCGGCCTGTGCACGCGGCGGCACGTTCGCATTCTTTCCCGGCCATGGACAGGCGGCGCAGTCGCCGATGGCGAAGATGTTCTCGTCCCGTGTCGTCTGCAGCGTCTGCTTCACGATCAGCTGGTTCGCGCGGTTCGTCTCGAGTCCGTCCAGGTCCCTGAGGAAGTCCGGGGCCTTCACGCCCGCCGCCCACACGACCAGCTCCGCCGCAACGGTCTGCCCGCTCGCGAGTCTGACTCCGTTCGGCAGGACCTCGGCGACGCGAGCCGACGTGCACACCCGCACACCTTTGCTCTGCAGCAGCCTGCTGGCGGCATCAGAGAGACGTTCCGGCAACGCTGGCAGGATTCGTTCGGCCGCCTCGATCACGTTGAGCTTGATGTCCGCATCCGGATCGATCCGGTCAAGGCCGTACGCCACCAGTTCCCGGGTTGTGTTGTGCAGCTCGGCGGCAAGCTCAACGCCGGTTGCCCCGGCACCGATGATGGCCACTTGCAACTGCTCTGGCCGAAGCGGCTCCGACTGCGCGTGCGCGCGCATGAGGGCGTTGACCAGCCGACGATGAAAGCGCGCTGCGTCGCTCGGTGTCTCGAGCGCGATGGCGTGCTCCTTGACGCCAGGGGTACCGAAATCGTTGGTGAGACTGCCGACCGCGATCACCAGCGTGTCGTAAGAGAACGCGCGCCGCGGGGTGATCTCTTCGCCATCCTCATCAATGACCGGCGCTACCTGCACCTCGCGCCGCTGCCTGTCGAGGCCGACCATCTCTCCAAGACGGTAGCGAAAGTGGTGCCAGTGCGACTGAGCCAGATAGTTGAGCTCGTGTACGCCCAGATCCATGCTGCCGGCGGCCACCTCGTGCAGCAGCGGCTTCCACAGGTGCGCCCGGG
>Ga0209577_10000888_pt1 | contig 29952 bp, 34 predicted proteins | sample GraSoiAngelo_109_FD_185874 | JGI IMG/M metagenome (GOLD analysis project Ga0209577, IMG submission 185874) | Grasslands soil microbial communities from the Angelo Coastal Reserve, California, USA - 14_0903_12_20cm (SPAdes) (version 2) | ecosystem: Environmental > Terrestrial > Soil > Grasslands...
GTCACGAAAACGTCACAAAGTCAGTGCCGCAAAAAGCCATTACACGGGTTCGATCCGGATTTCGGGATCGAGGGGATTGAAGACGATGCCTGAGAGCGGCTTGGGATAGAAGTAGGTCGACTTCTGGGGCATCACAGACCCGGCCCGGGCGACCGCCAGGGTGTCGGCCACCCCCGGCGGGCGCAGCAGGAAGGCCGCCTGTGCCCGGCCGCCGTCGACCTCGTCGAGGACGAAGCCAGCGTCGCGCGAGTAGGCGAGATGGCGCTCACCCTCGAGCGCACCCTCCTGCAAGTCCAGCTCCGGCTCGAGGATCGCGTCATGGAGAACCGTCACGTCCAGCCGCGCCAGCGGATCCGCCGACCTACGGCCGGCCACCTCCACCAGGCACAGCCGCGGACCGGGCAGGGCCAGGCCGATCCGATGCTCGGAAGCCGGTTCGTGGAGGGCTCGAAGGAGCGCCTGCCGGTCTGCTACGGCGGTGACCCGGTGGGCCCGCTCCAGCCGTCCCAGGAACTCGGACGGCCGGAAGCCCTCGAGGTCGTGCAGCAGCCGGTGGGTCGGCAGGATCACGAGGCCCGGGTTGGCGGCGTCGACGAGAAGCATCAACACGAAGTTGAAGGCCGCCTCGGGCGGCGCGCTCGGATGCTCCCGACGCTGCAGGTCGCGGTACCTGAGCGCGGTCTGATAGCGGTGGTGGCCGTCGGCGATGAAGAGGCGGGAGGGCTCCAGGTCCCCGGCCAGGCGCCGCAGACGGTCGGCGTCGCGCAGGCTCCAGACCTCATGTCGCTCCGACTCGTCCGTGGTGATCGCCATCCGCGGCGCGCCCCGCTCCACCTCGGCCATCAGGCGCCTGGTGTCTCCGCTCGGATCTTCGAAGAGAGCGAAGACCGGGCTGAGGTTGGCCACCACCGCCTGGGTCAGCGAGGTCCGGTCGGCCAGCGGCAGGGCGTGGGTCTTCTCGTGAGGCAGGATTCCTTCGCCGAAGGGCTCGATCCGAACCACAGCGAGGACCCCCGAGCGGGAGCGCGGCGCGCCCCCATCGGGGTCCGCGAACCGCTGCCGGTAGACGTAGACGCAAGCTGCGGCCTCGCGCCGCAACACGCCCTCCCGCAGCCAGGCCTGGAAGAAGGCGGCAGCTCGCGTGTATTTGTTGTCCTCGGGATGGTCGGTCGGCTTGACCTCGCCGGCGATCAGCCGGACGACGTTGCGCGGGTCCTGCCGGTAATACCGGACCCGATCGGGGGCCGTGATCACGTCGTAAGGCGGAGCGACGACCCGATCCATCGGTACCCGCTCGGGGTCGTATGCGATCCCCCGAAAAGGCCTCACGGTCGCCATGGCGGGCGCCGCCTAGAGCGCGACCGACTGCACGTCTGTCATGCCGGGAATCCGCCGGATCTCGGCCAGGATCGGATCGGAAACCGGATCGTCGATGGAGAGGATCATGACCGCGTCGCCGCGAGGGTGATTGCGGCCCACCTGCATGCTGGCGATGTTGATGTTGCTGCGGCCAAGGAGGGTGCCGATGGCGCCGATCACCCCCGGGCGGTCCGCGTGCCAGCTCATGAGGAAGCTGCCCTGGGGCACGACGTCGATGCGGAAGTCGTCGAGCCGGACCACGTGCGCCTCGTTGAGCAGCAGGGTCGCTCCCACCCGCGTGGTCTTCCCGTCGCCTTCCGCGCTGAGCGTGATCAGGTTTGAGAACTCGCCGGCTCGCGTGGTTCGCTGCTCGACCACCGTGATGCCGCGCGCCGCCGCGACCGCCCGCGCGTTGACCGGACTGAGGCGGTCGGTGCTGAACCGGGTGAGGAAGGCGGTGAGAACCGCCGCGGTCAGCAGGGAGCAGTCGTACTCCGCGATCTCCCCCTCGTACTCGACCTGGAGCCGGGTAACCGGATGGGTCACAACCTGGCCGCTGAAGCGGCCGAGGCCCTCCGCGACCCGCAGGTACGGTCGGAGGAAGGCCATGGCTTCGGGCAGCACGACGGGGGCGTTGAGGGCGAACTGCGGGAAGCCGCCTTCGAGCACGGCCAGCACCTGGTCGGCGATCTCGATCGCGACACTCAGCTGCGCTTCCTCGGTGGACGCGCCCAGATGCGGGGTGGCGATGACCTGCGGCAGGCCCAGCAGCGGACTCTCGCCGGGCGGCTCCTGCTCGAAGACGTCGAGGGCGGCCCCGGCGACCTGCCCGCTGCGCAGGGCATCGTAGAGAGCGCGCTCGTCGACGATGCCCCCCCGGGCGGCGTTGACCAGCCGAAGCCCGGGCTTGGCCGCCTGGAGGCGGGCCGCGTCGAGGAGGTGCCTCGTCTGCGGCGTGAGCGGGACGTGGATGGTGAGGAAGTCCGCCTCCGCCAGCAGCCGCTCGAGCGGCACCATGCGCACCTGCAGCTGGGCCGCCCGCTCCTCAGGCACCAGGGGATCGGCGGCGATCACCTGCATCCCGAAGGCCTGCGCCCGGCGGGCCACCTCGCGACCGATGTTGCCCAGCCCGATCACGCCCAGCGTCTTCTCACGCAGCTCAGTTCCCAGGTAGAGCGATCGCTCCCACCGTCCCTGCCTGACCGCCTGGGCAGCCTGGGGGACGTGACGTGCCAGGGCGAGCATCAGGGCCAGGGTGTGCTCGGCCGCCGCGACCGTGTTTCCGGCCGGGGCGTTCACGATCAGCACTCCGGCCCGGGTGGCGGCCTGCAGGTCGATGTTGTCTACTCCCGCTCCGGCCCGGCCGATCACCTTCAGCCTGACCCCTGCGGCGATGGTGGCTTCGTCGACCCGGGTCTCGCTGCGCACGATCAGCGCGTCGTAGTCGGGGATGCGGCGGCGCAGCTCGCCCTCAGGCTGGCGGAGCAGGACGTCGACCTCGGCCCGGCTGCGCAGACGCGCGATCCCCGCTTCCGCGATTGGATCAGCGACCAGGACGCGCGGCACCGTGGCGTCCGTTACCGCGGGACGGCGGCCTCGGGAGCCTCGAGCGCCCGCCGCGCGGCGGAGAGCGCGGCTCCTTCGCTGACCTCGAGGCCGTGCTCCCTGAGCCCCGCCTCGAGCGCGGTGACGGCGGTGGTGACGTCCTCCTCGTAGACCGCCCCCAGATGGCCGATGCGGAAGATACGGTCCTTGAGCGGTCCCTGGCCCGAGGCGAGGACGAGACGGTAGCGTTCGCGCCAGGTCCGGAGCAGCTCCCTGGCTCGGGCACCCTGCAGGGCGGGCGGCAGGTTGACGGCAGTCACGGTGGGCGAGGCGACGTCCGGGGAAGCGAGCAGGCCGAGGTGCAGGGCCCGAGCCGCCGCGCGGAAGGCGCCCGCGATCCGCTGGTGACGGCGGTAGACGTTGGCCAGGCCCTCCTCGCGCATCGCCAGCAGCGCCTCTCGCAGCCCGAAGAGCAGGCTGACGGCCGGCGTGGTGAAGGTCATCCCCTCTGCCTGGAGCTTGCGAGCGCGAGTCCAGTCGAAGTAGAAGCGCGGTCCGCGCGCCTGCGCCTGCCGCTCCCAGGCGGCCGGCGAGACGCTCAGCATGGTCACACCCGGCGGCACCATCCAGCCCTTCTGGGAGGCGGTGATGGCAACGTCGACTCCCCAATCGTCGACAGGCAGCTCCACTGAGCCGATGGAGCTGACGCCGTCGACCACCAGGAGGCGCCCGCGCTGCTTGACGACCGATGCCAGCTGCTGCAGCGGGTTGAGCACGCCGGTCGAGGTCTCGTTGTGAGTGATGAGCACGGTGTGGACGTCGTCCTCTTTGGCCAGGATCGCGTCCAGGTCCTCGGGGTCGGCCGCCTCGCCCCAGGGAAGCGCGTAACGGACGACGTCGGCACCGAAGGCCTGCGCCAGGTCGGCGAAGCGATCGCCGAAGGCGCCGATGGTAACGGCCAGGACCCGTTCACCGGGCGAGACGAGGTTCGCGACCGCGCTCTCCATGCCACCGGATCCCGACGCCGGATAGATCAGGAGGTCGTGAGTCGTGTCGAAGGCCCAGCGCAGCCCGTCTTCCAGCTCCTTGAGGAGGGCTTTGAACTCCGGGCCGCGGTGGTTGATCATGGGCGCGTCCATGGCTCTCCGCACGCGCTCCGGGATCGGCGTTGGGCCAGGGATGCGCAGCTGGTAAGAGGATTCCATGGCCCCCTAGCTTACCTGTCAGATCCGGCGGCTGAGCGTGCGCCGGCGATCGAGGGTGCGCCGGCGCCGCATCAGGCGGCGGGAGGGCCGGGTACGAAACCGGGACGAGGCCATGCGCGTCGCCGCACGCTCGCGGATGAGCAGAAAGAACACCACCGCGGCCCCGGCGTAAAGCCACCAGACCTGGAAGCCCGGCGTCGGGGAGGTCCGGGCGCGCAGGGCCAGGGCTCGCTGCGCCGCCAGGGCTTCGGCCTGCTCGAGGGCGCGTCGATCCTGCTCGATCCGCGGATCAGCGGCCAGCATCCCGTCCAGGATCCCCTGAACCACCGCCTGGCGAAACTCCGGGCGCTGCAGCAGGGCGGCCTCGCGCGGGTTGGTCAGGTAGGCGGGCTCCACGGTCACGGTCGGGATCTGGGCGTGCACCCACAGCTCGGGCTTGAGGGCCACGCCGTCGTCCTCGATCTGATAGGGAGCGAGCGCGTGGCTCAGGCCGCCCTCGATCGTCCGGGCGAAGGGCAGGCTCTCGGCTCGCGGATAGAGGACCGTCAGTCCGTTGATGCTCGAGTCGCCGTCAAAGGCGTTGACGTGCAGGCTGACGAACATCCGGGCGCCTGACGCGGCCACCACCGCCCATCGGTCGGCGATGGTCATGAAGCGATCGCTGGTGCGGGTCATGACGACACGCACGCGCTCCGTCCTCAGCAGCTCGCGGAGGCGTAATCCAAGGTCGAGCGTGAGGTCCTTCTCCATCACCGAGCCCGCCACGACTCCCGGGTCCCACGGGATGCTGAGGTCGCCGGCGTAGCTTCCCCCGTGCCCGGGATCGACGGCGACCACGTAGGGAGGGGGCACCGAGGCGCTGGACGCGGAGGGGCTGGGCTCCGAGGCGAGGGCCCGAGCCGGGTGCAAGAACGTGAGCAAGACGATCCCGGTCGCGAGCAGCGCCGGGAGGCGCGGGGCGCGCAAGCCAGCACGAGTATAACCACTCCTCCACGGAGGAGCAGCTGGCTCCGGTCCGCGCCCGGGCTAGCGCTGGTCGGCGGTGTAGGGCAGCAGCGCGATGTGGCGCGCCCGCTTGAGCGCGACCGCCAGCCGCCGCTGGTGCCGGGCGCAGGTGCCGGTCACACGCCGGGGAAGGATCTTGCCGCGCTCGCTGACGAAGCGGCGAAGACGGGACACCTCTTTGTAGTCGATGTGGTGGACCTTCTCCACGCAGAAATTGCAGACCTTCTTGTGCGGCTTACGATCACGTTTCTCGGTGGCTGGCGGCATTGAGTTCCTTTAGAAGGGGATGTCGTCCGGATCGACGTCACGGGCAGCCTCGTCGGAATTGGCCGGCGCGGCGACGGCCGCCTCTACCGGAGCGGAGGCCGCCGGAGCCGCAGCCGCAGCCGAGCGCGGCTCCAGGAACTGGACCTCGGTGGCGACCACCTCGGTGGTCTTGCGCTTCTGTCCGTCCTGGCCTTCCCAGGAGCGGGTCTGCATCCGGCCCTCGATGTACACCAGGCTGCCCTTGTGCAGATACTGGCCCGTGAGCTCGGCCAGCTTACGCCGACCGACGTTCCAGGCCACGACATTGTGGTAGTCGGTGTATTCCTTGCTCTCGCCGTCGGCACTCTGGCCGTAGCGGTTGGTGGCCAGCGAGAAGCTGGTCACCGGATCGCCCTTCGGCGTGTAGCGCATTTCGGGATCGCGGGTGAGCCGGCCGATGAGCATGACTTTGTTCAGGTTCATTTCTTGCCCTCATCCTGGCGGACCAACAGGTGTCGAACGACGGTGTCGGAGATCTTCAGCACGCGCTCGATCTCACCCAGCCGCGTGCCTTCGAGGTCGAACTCGGCGACCACGTAGTGGCCTTCGTGCAGGTCCTTGACGGCGTAAGCGAGACGCCGCTTGCCCCACGGGGTCACCTTCTTGACCTGGCCCCCATTGGTCTGGATCAGCTGATTGACGCGGTCAATCTCCCGCTGCACTCCATCCTCGTCAAGCTCGGGCTTGACGACGTACATCAGCTCATACGACGACACGCGACCTCCTTTCCCTGGGGATTGCTCCGTCTATGGCCCGCGCGGGCGGCACCCGGAGCGGAAAAAGCGAACGTAAGTCTAGCAGACGACCGGACAGCCGGCGCATGAAAAGGCGGCCGCCGCCCATCTCGCCGGCGGCGCCCGCGCGGCGGGTCGTGGTCGAGCGCCATTTTATAGCGGTCCTATCAGGTATGCGGCCTAGATCCAGGTGTCGCACATGTGCTACAATTGTCCTGTGCCCCGGAAGATCACCCAGCGGGAGCTCCGCAATGAGAGCGGCGAAATCATGCGCGCCCTGGACCGCGGAGAGTCTTTCGTCGTGACCCGAAACGGCGTACCGGTTGGCGAGCTCACCCCTGCGGGCCGGCCGCGATTCATTTCTGCGGGTACTCTGGCCGAGGCCCTGGCCGGCGCCCCACGCCTCGATCCGGCTCGATTCCGAAAGGACCTCGACGGCCTGATCGACCAGGATGTCTTCCCTCGCGCCTGAAGCTCGCCCCGTTCGAGGCCTGATCGATACCTCGGTGGTCATCGACCTACCAGCGGCCGAGTCCTTGCCGCAGGAGGTCGCCATCTCAACCATCACCCTGGCAGAGCTGGCTGCGGGGACCCATGCCGCTGGCGATCCCCTCGAGAGAGCCGCACGACAGGAGCGCCTCCAACGGGTAGAGACCACGATCGAGGCTATCCCGTTCGACGGTGCTGCGGCCATAGCCTACGGCCGACTGGTGGCGGCTGTCGTGGCCAGGGGCCGCAAGGCGCGCGGCCGGCGCGCCCTCGACCTACTCATCGCTGCAACAGCTGCGTCCCAGGGTCTGCCACTCTTCACCCGCAACCCAGACGACTTCAGCGGCCTCGAAGACGTGGTTCAGATAATCGCTATCTTAAGGCGGCCGATCTAGCATGGTTCGGAACCCTTGGCGGTCTCGACGCCGGACGGGCCAAAAGAGGGTCGGCCAGGAGTAATGACATGGCGCTATGCTCCGAGCGGAGACACTTGACGACCTAATACATGAGCTGATTGACGGTCGCGTGCCGGACGCCTATGGGCCTATGAGAACGTTGAGGAGGCTCGGGCCTTCCTCAGCGAAGGCTGGCAGTCGATGGTCCCGATGCTGGGAATTTGGTGGTCGGCGGGGGACTCGAACCCTCGACCTCTTGGATGTGAACCAAGCGCTCTAACCAGCTGAGCTAGCCGACCTGCGTCGCATTGTAGCCCGCGTCGGAGCGCCCAGATCCCGGCGGTCGCCGGCGGCGCGCACCACCGCCCGGGTCACGGCTTCGGCGGCCTCCAGCGGCAGGTAACGGGTGGCCTCGTCCAGCAGCCCGCTCGCCTCGGATGGCAGCGCCCGGCGGACCACGTCCAGCTGCTGGTCGACCAGGTCGGCGATGACCTGGGACAGCTCCTGCCGCTTGCGCTTGCGGAACAGCTCCTGCTGCGCGGGGTAGCCGTTGCCGAAGGCGATCGCGAAGCCCAGCCGGTGGAGCTGGGCCAGGTCGCGAAAGACGGTCCGGGTGCTCACCCCCAGGCTCTCCGCCAGGTCCTGGGCGCGCACGCCCGGCTGGGCCGTCGCCATCGACAGGATGACGAGGAGCCGCCGCAAGCGGGCCGCCCGATCCACGTTGTCACCGTAGCATCGGCTCCTGGCCACCGCAATCGCCATGGGCCAGCATCCCGACCTGCTCATGAACACCTTCGCCGGCGACCCACGACGGCTTCGCGGCCGCGTCCCCTCCGCGCTCTGGCTCGGGCTCGCCGGGCTGGGCGGGGCCATCTTCCTCTACTGGGCCCGCGACATCCTCCTGCCCTTTGCCCTGGCGCTCTTCCTCGCCTACCTGCTGATACCGCTGGTCGACGCCATGAGCCGGCCCCGTCCACGCCGGACGACGCCCCGCCCGGTGGCTGCCTTCCTGGCGCTGGCCGCCTTTCTGGGAGTGGGCCTGGTGGCCCTGCTGGCGTTGGGCCCGATCCTGGCCGCCGAGGCCAACCGCCTGCTCCAGACCTCGATCGGCAGCGGCGGCCACGAGCCTCTGATCACCCAGCGCGTGGTCGGCACCCTTGCCTCCTGGCGCGACAAGCTCTACGGGACCGGCGTCTTCCCCGCCGACGTCCAGCGCGAGCTGAACCAGGACGCGCGCGACTTCGTCAACGGCCTGGGGGACGCCGCGGTCCAGGCCCTGACCCGCTCCCTGCTCTACTTCCCCCGCCTGCTGGAGCTGGTCGCGGTCCCGCTGCTCGCCTTCTACATCCTGGCCGACGGTCCGCGGCTTGCCGCCGGCTTTCGCGGTCTCCTGCCCGACTCCCAGCAGGAGCCCGCCGGCCGGCTGATGACGCGCCTGCACCGGGTGCTCCTGGAGTACGTCAGGGGACAGCTCCTGACCAGTCTCTTCATCGGAGTCGTCAGCGCGCTCGGTCTGCGCCTGCTCGGCCTGCGGATGGCCCTGCTGGTCGCGGCCGTGGCGCTGGTCGTAGAGGTCATCCCCTTCTTCGGTCCCCTCCTGTGGGGCACCCTGGCGGTGGTCCTGGCGCTGGTGCAGGCGCCGGCGGGAAGCCCCCTTCCCATCACGGTCGGGCTTTTCGCGCTCCTGGCCCAGCAGGTCGACAGCCACCTGGTCGCACCCCTGATCCTGGGACGATTCGTACGGGTTCATCCACTCCTGCTCATCTTCAGCACCCTGCTCGGCGCCTCCACCTTCGGATTGATCGGGATGTTCCTGGCCGCCCCCGTGACCGCGGTCGCCAAGGAGACGTTTCTCTTCCTGCGCGGACGGGTAAATCAAGATGGTGAAACGCCCCAGCTCCGGCTCACAGGATGAGCCCGGATCATCTGATAAGGTGAAGCACTCCATGGCCAGAGAAACCAAGGACGGCAAGGCGCCGCGTGCCAAAGAGGTCAAGGCAGAGGCGCCCGCCGAGATCGCTCCCGACGGCGCCACCCCGGCGCCCAAGGGCAAGAACGCGATCGACGAGGTGATCTCCGCCATCGAAGCGGCCCGGGACAAGGTCATGGCCGACGAGGTCAAGGGGCTGACCAAGCTCGGGATCCCGCGGGCGATGGCCTACCAGATGGTCGCCGCGCGATTCCACCAGACGGTGGTGACCGACGGCGAGGGCGGCGGTCCGGAGTTTGAAAACAGCCACTGGACCGATCGCTAGAAAGCCCGCCTCAGGCTAGAGCCGTGCTCTCGGTCGCCCAGGCGCGCCAGCGCATCCTGGACCAGGTCGGCCGGCTGGCCGCCGAGGACGTCCCCCTCCGCGAGGCCGCCGGGCGGGTGCTGGCAGAGGAGGTCAGGGCAACCACGGACGTGCCCGGCTTCACCAACTCGGCCATGGACGGCTACGCGGTGCTGGCCCGGGACGTGGCGGCGGCCGGGCCGGCCAATCCCGTTCGCCTGCCGCTGCGGGGTGAGGTCCGGGCGGGGGTGGCTCCGCCCCATCCACTGCAGGCCGGCACCGCGATCCGGATCATGACCGGGGCGCCCGTTCCCGCCGGCGCCGACGCCGTCGTGCGGGTCGAGGACACCGCCGAGGAGGACGGCGCCGTCCTGATCCGTGCCTCGGTCAGCGCCGGGACCAGCCTGCGCGCCGCCGGGAGCGACCTGCGGGCCGGCGACCTGGTCGCCGCACCGGGCCGGGTGGTCAGCCCAGGGGTGATCGGCGTCTGCGCGGCCGCCGGACGCACCTCGCTGCGCTGCCTCCGCCGGCCTTCGGTCATGGTCCTGACCACGGGCGACGAGCTTCGCGACGTCGGGGAGCCGCTGGAACCTGGCCAGATCGTCAACACCAACCGCTATACCCTGGCCGCCGCCGTGGAAGAGGCGGGCGGCCTCGTCCTCGACGCCGGAGTCGCCCGAGACGAGCGGGAGCAGATCGCGGCCGCGCTCCGCCAGGCTGCCGCCGCGGACCTGGTGATCAGCAGCGGGGGGGTCTCGATGGGGGCCTACGACCTGGTCCGCGACCTGCTCGCGCAGGAAGGCCGGATCGATTTCTGGCAGGTTGCCCTGCGGCCCGGCAAGCCGCTCGCCTTCGGGTCGGTGCGGGGCGTGCCGCTGATCGGGCTCCCGGGCAATCCGGTCTCCAGCCTGGTGGCTTTCGAGCTCTTCGCGCGCCCCGCGCTGCTCAAGATGCAGGCCCGCGAGGACCGGGAGCGCCCGCGGCTGTGGGCCCGTACCGAGGACACGCTCTCCGGGCCGCCTCACCTCGAGCAGTACTTTCGTGGGGTCGCGCGCCGCCAGGACGACGGCATCAGCGTCCGGCTGACCGGCGACCAGGGGTCGCACGTGCTGCGTTCCATGGCGGACGCCAACTGCCTCGTGATCCTCCCCTTGAAGACCGGGCAGATCCCGGCGGGCGGGAGGGTCGAGATCATCGAGCTGGCGCCGATCCGCTAACGTATCGGATGGCAGGCAACGCTGGCCTGTCATAAGGGGAGGTCGATGGCAAAGCTCGAGGCCGCCCGCATCCGTAACGTCGCCCTGCTCGGCCACAGCCACGACGGCAAGACCATGCTCGCCGAGGCCATGCTCTACGCCGGCGGGGCGGTGGACCGGCTGGGCAAGCCCGAGGCAGGGACCACCGTCTTCGACTTCGAGCCGGAGGAGACCAAGCGCAAGATCTCCATCGGGACCAGCGTGGCCCACCTGACCTGGCAGGAGACGAAGATCAACCTGCTCGACACACCGGGATTCCAGGATTTCACGGGCGAGGTCTGCAGCGCGCTCTCCGCCGCCGAGGGCGCGCTCCTGGTGCTGAGCGCGAACAGCGGAGTGGTGGTCGGCACCGAGCTGGCCTGGCACCAGCTCCGCCAGCGGAGCACGCCGACCCTGATCGTGATCAACAAGATGGACAAGGAGAATGCGGACTTCGCCCGGGTGATGGACGGCCTGCGCGAGTTCTCACCGCGGCCGGTCGCCATCCAGGCTCCGATCGGCGCCGAGAGCGGGTTTCGCGGCGTCGTCGACCTCCTGGCCCGCAAGGCCTACGAGTTCGACGCCCAGGGCCGGGCCAGGGAGATTCCCGTACCTGCGGAGATGGCGGCGCAGCTCGAGGCCCAGCGCGCCCCCCTGGTCGAGGCAGCCGCCGAGACCGACGACGGGCTACTCGAGAAGTACCTGGAGAGCGGCGAGCTGAGCGACGCGGAGGTCACGGCCGCCTTCGCCCAGGGGGTGGCCCGGGCAAGCATCGTGCCGGTGCTCGCCACCGCGGCCTCGCGCCCGATCGGGATCGGCACCCTGCTGGATCGCATCGTCAGTCTCCTACCGTCGCCCGCGGCCGAGACCGCGGCGCAGGCGGTCAACCCCCGCACCGGTGAGGCCCGCTCCCTTACGGCCGACCCCGGGGCGCCGCTCTGCGCACTCGTCTTCAAGACCACTGCCGACCCCTTCGTGGGACGGATCAGCTACGTCAAGGTGCTGAGCGGCACGCTGACGCCGAGCACCCCGGTGGTGAACGCCTCCAGGGACCACGCGGAGCGGCTCGGCACTCTCGGCTATCCCAAGGGCAAGGCGCTGGAGCCGGCAACAGAGGTGGTGGCGGGCGACATCGCCGGGATCAGCAAGCTGCAGAACACCGCGACCGGCGACACGCTGGCATCGCGCGACCACCCGCTGCGGCTGACCCCGCCTGCCTTCCCCGAGCACACCTACAGCGCCGCCGTCAACGCCAGGACCAAGGCGGACGAGGAGAAGGTGAACGCGGCCCTGGTCAAGCTGGTGGACGAGGACCCCACGCTCACCCTTCACCGCGAGCCGAGCACCAAGGAGACGATCCTCCAGGGCATGGGCGACGTCCATCTCGAGGTGGTGCTCGAGAAGCTGAAGCGGAAGTACGGGGTCGAGGCGGTCCTCTCGGTGCCGCGTGTCCCCTACCAGGAGACGGTCACGGGATCGGCCCGGGCGGAGAAGAAGTACAAGAAGCAGTCAGGCGGTGCGGGCCTCTACGGCCACTGCGTGATCGAGGTCGAGCCGGTCCCGCGGGGGACGGGGTTCGTCTGGCAGGACCGGATCTTCGGCGGCTCCATCCCGCAGAACTTCCGGCCTTCGGTCGAGAAGGGTGTGCGGGAAACGATGGAGCAGGGCGTCCTCACGGGCAACCCGGTGGTCGATGTCAAGGTCAGCCTGCTCGACGGCTCGACCCATCCGGTGGACGGCAAGGACATCGCCTTCAAGCTGGCCGGCGCCATGGCCATGCGCCAGGCGGTGCTGGACGCGCGGCCGGTGCTGCTGGAGCCGATCATGGAGGTCGAGGTGCTGGTGCCCGAGCGCAACATGGGTGACGTGATCAGCGACCTCAACGGCAAGCGGGGCAAGATCGCGGGCATGGAGCCGTCCGAGGACCACATGGAGAAGGTGAAGGCGCAGGTGCCGCTCTCCGCGATGTACCGCTTCCCGATTGATCTCAGGTCGATCACCCAGGGCCGCGGCAGCTACCACATGACTTTCTCCCACTACGAGGAGGTCCCCGCTCACGTCGCCCAGCCGGTGATCACCGCCTACCAGAAGGCGAAGTCGGGCGAAGCGGAGGAGTAGCAGGGCCGGCCCGACCCCAGCCCTGGATCAGGGCTCGGCGAAGAGGTCGACTCCCGCCCAGGCCAGGGCCAGCAGCGTCTTGGCGTCCTCCAGCTCTCCCGTGGCGCGCAGGACGCGCAGGTCGTGGAGACGGAAGGGATTGACCTTGAAGGACTCGTCGAGATCCGCATGGCCCTCCGCCTCGGAGAGGCCTTCGGCCAGGAAGAAGGTCATCGCCTCGTCGCCGTAGCCGGGGGTTAGGAAGGCGCGACCCAGGCGCAGCCAGCGCTCGGCGCTGAGCCCGGCCTCCTCGCGCAGCTCGCGCCGGGCGGCGGCCTCGACCTCCTCGCCCTGGTGGTCGCAGGTGCCGGCCGGGATCTCCCACAGCTCCCTGCCGGTCACATAGCGGAACTGCCGCACCAGGACCACGTTGCCCTGGGCGTCACGGGGCACGATCCCGACCGAGCCCGGGTGCCTCACGATCTCGCGGGTCGCCTCGTGCCCGCTTTCCAGCCGGACCCGATCGCGGTAGACCTGAAAGAGCTTGCCGTCGTAGACCTTCTCGCTCGCCAGGCGTTCTTCCATAATTCCCTCCCGGATCGCGGTCCCCACTGGCCGGCCCGGGACCGCCCCGTTATCATGGGGTCAATTTTCAATGATCGAACGCACCGTCCTCGAGATCGCACGCCACCGGTTCTGGGCCTGGCAGCGCCGTAACGCGGTCACGCCGCGCTCGCAGCTGCGTGAGGCCGACCGGCTGCTGACGGTGCTCGAGGAATGCCGGCTGCGCCGGATCCGGCTCATCCCCACTCCCATCTGGCGGCGCATCATCCAGCTCCTGGGCCAGATCGACACCCGCTACCCGCAGAGGATCGGTATCGATCGCTCGGTGGAGATCAGCTCGGAGGTCCTGTTCGAGGCCCAGGAGGCGCTCATGAACGAGGAGCAGCGGCGCCGGCGGCCCCTGCCGGGCAAGATCGTGCCGCTCTTCGGCCGGGACCTTTCCTGACAGCGAACATCCGTTTGCATCGGCCGGCCGTTTCTGCTAGCCTGTGATCATGGGCGATCTGGCCGGCCTGCTGGCCGGCGACGGCACGCGCCTGATCACGGGAGAGGCATCGACCGCCCTCCTGCGACGGGTGGTGGAGAGCCAGCCGGTGATGCGCCCGGGCCGCTGCACGGTCTACCTGGGCCGGCCCGATCCGTCGGAGGTCCGGGGCAACCTGGAGGACCTGGCCCGGCTGCTGCACGGCGCCCGCCGGGCGGTCGTGGTCACGCCGGCTACGACCCCGCTGCCGCCTGGCGTGGAGCGTCGCGATCCCTGTCTTGGCTGGCTGGCCCCGCTGTGGTTCACCGCCGTGCTCGGCCCCGAGAGCGCGATGGCGGTGGTGGCCGAGGGCGAGAGCGGCCCCCGGGATCGCCTCTGGCTGGTGACCGACCCGGCGACCGTCCGCCGGTTCGTCAGCGCGGTCGAAGCCGAGCTGGCCCGCCCCGACCCGGAACTGCTCGCGGTCTGACGGCCCGACGCCTGGCGGCACTCGGCACCGCGCGCTAGACTCACTGAAGCTTGGCATGAGGTAATAAATGTCCGCTTCGAGACAGCCGCTCCGGCTGCAGCCCCTGAAATCCACGGATGACCGGGCCGCGATCCCGCTTTTCACGGTCTCTGACGCCGCGCGGTTTCTGAAGCTACCAAGCGAAACGATGAGGAATTGGGTGCGGGGATACGACTGGCCCGGGAGCCGCGGCAAGGAGCACACTGAGCCCATCGTCACCTCAGTACCTCCAGAGAAGCACGGCTATCCGAACATCCCATTCGTCGGCATCACTGAGGCCCTAGTCCTTACTGCATTCAAGAGACAGGGCATTCGAATGCACAAGATCAAACAGGTGCTGCTTGCTCTCGAGCGCGAGGTTGGGGTACACAACGCCTTGGCGAACAAGTCGCTCTTCACCGCCGGGGCGGACATCCTATGGGATTTTGCCAAGTCAGCCCAGGATCACGACCTCCGAGATGAGATAAAGCAGCTCGTCGAGCCGTCTCGGGGTCAGACAGTGTTCGTGCCAGCGGTACGACAATATTTGCAACACATCACGTACGACGATGACCTCTGGGCATTAAGCCTTCGTCTTCCCGCCTTTGAACCATTGAACGTTGTCATCGACATGCGGCGGAACTTCGGGCGTCCGATACTTGATAAGTCCAGAGTGAGAGTCGAGGATATTGCCAATCGGTTTTACGCAGGGGACACCATAGACTCCATTGCCGCGGACTTCGAGCTGGACCGCGATGAGGTCGAGAGCATAGTCCGTGTCTTCCCGGTCCGACGAGCCGCCTGAATTCTTGATTGACCGGTCGCTCGGTCTTGGTCGAACCATGGCCGCGGCAATTCGTCAGCGAGGCTTTCTCGTGCACACCCTCCGCTCGATCTACGGCGAGCAGCAAGCCCAGCTCATCAACGACACCGAGTGGATACGGATGGTAGGCGATCGACGCTGGCTCGCATTTACCAAGGACGACCGGGTACGGCGCGAGCGACTTGTACGGATTGCGCTCCAGGAATCGGGCGCAAGGGTTTTCTGTCTTGCCAGTGGCAACTTGCCAGGACATGAGCAAGAGCGGCGATTTCTCGAGAATCTGGACCGGATCATTCGGCAAGGGCGCCGCCCGGGTCCGTACGTCTTCGGTGTCTACGGCAAAGGAATCGCCAAACTCTGGCCATAGGGTGCTGCGTACACTGGCTGGATGCGGCGCGCTCCCTGGCCGGTGCTGGTCGCAGGGACCATCACTCGCGACCAGGTGACGACGCCGATGGGCTTCAACGCCGACGGCCTGGGAGGATCCGCCACCTATTTCGCGCTCGCGGCTCGCCTCTTCGCGCCGGTCCAGGTGATCGCCACGGTCGGCTCCGATTTCGCGGACCCCTTTTTGGCGGCGGTATCGGGAGAGGGCGTCGACCTGCGCGGTGTGGCCCGCTCGAGGCTGCCCACGTACCGGTGGACGGCCACCCACGACTACACCACCGGGACGACCGCATCGGAGCGGTCCGAGCAGGGAGCATACGACCACTTCCAGCCCGAGCTTATTGACGAGCAGCGGCGCGCTCCCGTCGTCTTCCTGGGCAGTATGCAGCCTCGCTACCAGGCCCGCGTCCTGGACCAGCTCGAGGATCCACGGCTTGTGGCGGGCGACACGATGCGTCTCTACATCCACGAGCGGCGCGACGAGCTGGAACCGGTCCTGCATCGACTCGACTACCTGATCCTCAACGGGATGGAGGCGATGGCCCTGGCCCAGGCGTCCACGGTCGAGGAGGCGAGCGCCGCCCTGCGCCGCCGCTATCGCCTTCGGGGCCTGCTGATCAAGGAGGGCTCAAGAGGGGCGACGCTCCACGGCGAGGACGGCGCCGAGCACGTGCCGGCGCTGCCCGTGGACCCGCCGCAGGACCCCACAGGCGCCGGCGACGCCGTGGCCGGCGGCTTCCTCGGGTACCTGGCCGAGCAGCGGCGCGAGGACCCAAAGACCCTCCATCGCGCCCTGCGCTACGGCATGGTGATGGCCTCCTTCACGATCCAGCGATTCAGCGTCGGCGGCCTGCTCCGCCTGACCAGGGCTGACGTGGAGGCGAGGATGGCCGCCTTTCCCCGAGCCTGAACCCGGGCCAGGCCGGCATGAGGTCGGGGTCAGCCGCCGAACAGGCGCGGGGCGACGAAGGAGGCGAGAAATAGCACCGTGACGACGCTGAGGACGACCAGGACCACCCCTCCCAGCACGTTGGCCAGAGGTCCGTTGGCGTAGCGGCCCATGATCCGCCGATCGTTGACCAGGATCAGGAGCAGCGGTAAGAGCAGCGGCAGGAGCGAGCCGTTGATGATGTTGGGCAGGTTGGTGATCAGCGCCAGCGGCGCTCCGGGGAACATGGCGATGCCGGCGCCCAGCACGATCATGGTGGTGTAGATGGTCAGAAAGGCCGGCGCCTCCCGGAAGGACTTGTCGATGCCGCGCTCGAAGCCGAAGGCCTCGGTGATGGCGTAGGTGGTGGATAGGGGGAGGATGGAGGCCCCCATCAGGGAGGCGTTCAGGAGGCCGATCGCGAAGAGCGCGGTCGCGTAGCCTCCCGCGAAGGGCTCCAGCGCGAGCGCGATCTTGTCGAATGCCGCCGGATCCGCGGGGTCGACATGGACGTGGTGGGCGAAGACGGTCGCTCCGGTGGCGACGATGATGAAGAAGGCGACTAGGTTGAGCATGACGATGCCTGCATAGGTGTCGATGCGCTCGTAGCGCAGGTCGCCTGGGCCCAGGCCCTTGTCAGAGACGTTGGACTGCTGGAAGAAGGCCATCCAGGGGGTGATCGTCGTGCCCACCACGGTGATGAAGATCAGGATGAAGGCCGGCCGGGCGTGGAAGGTCGGAACCACGGTGTGGCGGAGGACACTGCCCCAATCGGGATGGGCCAGGGCGGCCGAGACGATGTAGCCGAGGAAGACGGTGGTCAGGATCAGCATCAGCCGCTCCACCCCTCGGAAGGACCCGCGCAGCACCAGGAACCAGACGATGAAGGCCACGATCGGGATGGCGACGTAGCGCGCGACCCCGCCCGCGAAGGGAAAGAGCAGCTGGGCGGCCCCCGCGACCCCGGCGAACTCGGCCACGGTGGTGGCCGCGTTGGCCAGAAAGAGCAGGCCCATCACCCACACCGTCGGGGCCACACCGAACCGCTCGCGGATCAGGTCGGAGAGGCCCTTGCCGGTGATCGTCCCCATCCGGGCCACCATCTCCTGGATCGGTCCGAGGCAGAGCGCGGTCACGATCAGGACCCAGAGGAGGTCGTAACCGAACTGTGAACCGGCGAGCGCGTAGCCGGTGACGCCGGTGGCGTCGTTGTCGACGTTGGCCGTGATGATGCCCGGGCCGACGACCGAGAGGAACACCAGCACCCGGGCTCGCCGGCTGCGCACGAAGCGCAGCGGGGAGCCGGGCAGGGACATCAGAAGAGCCGCCGCCGCCGGCCCGCGACGCGCGCCGGCATCACCCGTTCCATGACGTCGTCGACCGTCACGATGCCCTGGATCCGGTTGTGCTGGTCGACGACCGGCACCGCCAGCAGGTTGTACTTCGAGATCACCTCGGCCACCTCGCGCGGCCCGGCGTCGAGGGGGACCGAGACCACCTTGGTGATCATGAAGTCACGGATCTGGGTTTCGGGCTTGGCCACGATCAGGTCGCGCAGGGAGAGAACGCCGAGGAGGTGCTCCTCCTCGTCGATCACGTAGCAGTAGAAGATCGACTCCGCATCGGGCTCCAGCTCACGCAGGCGGTCGATCGCCTGAGCGGCGGTCAGCTTGTGCAGCACGCCCACGTAGGCGGTCGTCATCAGGCCGCCCGCGGTGTCCTGGCGGTAGGCCAGCAGCTCCTCGACGTCCTCGGCCTCGTCCTCCTCCATCTTCCCCAGCAGCTGGCGGGCCCGCTCCTGAGGCATGTCGGCGAGCAGGTCGGCAGCCTCGTCGGGGGCCATCGCCTCCAGGATGTCGGAGGCGCGGTCGACGTCGAGACGCTCCAGGATGGAAGCCTGCATCTGCGGCTCGTCGATCTCCTCCAGGGTGTCGGCGGCCTTCTCGTCGTCCAGGGCGGCGAAGACGGCGCTTCGGTCCTCCGGCCCCAGCTCGTGGACGATGTCGGCGATGTCCGCGGGGTGCAGCCGGGCCAGCTTGGTGTGGGCGATGCGAAGCTTGACCGAGCTGACGTCACTCTTGACCGGATCCACGGCCTCCCAGGAGATCAGCTTCTGGGGCCAGTCCAGGCCCAGAGCGGCGCTCGCCCGCCGCCCCATTCCCTCCAACCCGATCCGCCGCATCAGCCCGCGGCCTCCGATGTCGACTCCCACCAGCAGCATGGTGCCCTCTACCTGGGAGAGCTGGAGGTCGTTGACTCGAACCACGCGCCGGCCGTCCATGTCCACGATCTGCTTGTCGAGCACCTGGCGGGACAGCCAGAGCTCGCTGTCGGCACGGGTGTGGGGCTGGAGCGCACTCTCGTCCAGCTTCAGGCTCAGCTCCTTGTTGTCCCAGCTGCGCACTACCGTCCAGTCGATCGCGCGCAGCCTGCGGTTGCCCTTGAGGACGACCCCCGTGACCCGCGGAAAAGGGTCGCTCATGAGCACGATCAGGTCGCGCACCCGCCCGATGCGGTGCTGTTTGAGGTCGACCACCTCCGCGTTCAGGAAATCGCTCAGGAAGATCATGGTCCCGACAGGCGACTGTACTTCCCGCCGGACGGCGAAGTCAATTGCCTAAGCGAACTGCTTGAAGAGAAGCGAGGCGTTGTGCCCGCCGAAGCCGAAGGAGTTGGAGAGGGCCAGCCGGACGTCCAGCTCGCGGGCCCCGTCGGCGACGTAGTCCAGGTCGCACTGAGGGTCGGGATGCTCCAGGTTGATGGTGGGCGGCGCGACCCCCTCCTGGACGGCCTTGACGCAGAGGATCGCCTCCACCGAGCCGGCCGCCCCCAGCAGGTGGCCGAGCATCGACTTGGTGGAGCTGATCGGGATCCTGTAGGCGGCCTCGCCGAAGACCTCCTTGATGGCCAGGGTCTCGGCCACGTCCCCCAGCTGGGTCGCGGTCCCGTGGGCGTTGATGTAGCTGACCGCCCGCGGGGCCACGCGGGCCTTCTCCAGCGTCCGGCGCATGGCGAGCGCGGCGCCGGCGCCCACAGGATCGGGGGCGGTGATGTGGCTGGCATCCGCGGTGGCCGCATAGCCGACCACCTCGGCCAGGATGGTGGCCTTGCGGCGCCGGGCGTGCTCCAGGGCTTCCAGGATCAGGATCCCGGCGCCTTCTCCCATGACGAAGCCGTCGCGCTCGAGGTCGAATGGCCGGCTGGCCCGGCTGGGATCGATCTTCTGCACCGACACAGCCCGGATGGCGCAGAAGGCGGCGAGCGCCAGCGGCGTGACAGCGGATTCGCTGGCGCCGGCGATCATGGCCACGGCGTCACCCCGGCGGATCGTCTCGAACGCTTCGCCCACGGCGTGGGCTCCGGAGGCGCAGGCCGAGGTGATGGCGAAGTTGGGTCCGCGGGCTCCGACCGCGATCGAGATCTGCCCCGCCGCCATGTCCGCGATCATCATCGGCACGGTGAAGGGGCTGACCCGATCCGGACCCCGGTCGACCAGGACCTGGTGCGCCTCCTCGATCTGCTGCAGGCCGCCGATCGCGCTGGCCACGAGCACGCCCACCTGGTCCCGGTTCTCCTCGTTGATCACGAGCCCGGATTCCGCCATGGCCTCCCGGGTGGCGACCATGGCGAGCTGGACGAACCGGCTCATGCGGCGGGCCTCCTTGCGGCCCAGGCTGACCTCCGGCTTGAAGTCCTGTACCTCGCTCGCCACCTGGCTCGGCATCCCCGAGGGATCGAAGGCCTCGATCCGCCGCGTACCCGACCGTCCCGCCTTTATCTGCTCCCAGGTCTCCCGTGTGGACTGGCCGAGCGAGGTCAGCATGCCGGTGCCGGTGACGACGACCCGGGTGCCGTTCACCATTCGGCGGTCGGCGCGCCGCCCCAGCGCAGGCAGGTCGCGGCCCAGCCGGCTCCCGCTCCGCAGGAGAGCAGCAGGACCACGCTCCCGCGGCGGACGCGGCCGTCCGCAACGGCGTCGAAGAGCGCTATCAGGGGCGCGGCCGTCTGCTCGCGGATCACGAGGTCGACCTGTTCGGGCCTGAGGCCGGCGCGGGCCAGGCAGGCGTCCGCCGCCACCTTCATCCAATCGGCGGAGGCCATCGGGGTCGGATCCACGCCGGTAGCCCCGCCGGCCACCGTGGCCAGGATGCCGGTGTCATCCGAGCTGCCGGCGAGGACAACGGCCGACGCGACACCGCGCTGCTGCCCGGCCCGCTGGCCCGGCAGGTTCACCAGCTGGCGTTCCGCCTCGGCGCCTATCACCAGCGCCGCCCGGGTTCCGCTGCGGACGAAGCGGTCCGCGACCGCCAGGGCGGTCAGCAGCCCGGCCTCCGCCGCATAGAGGTCGAAGCTCGCCACCATGGGCAGGCCCAGCTCGGTCTGGACCAGACAGGCGGTGCTGGGCCAGAGGACGTCGGGCGTGGAGGTGCCCACGACTACGAGCTGGATCTCGCTGGCGGGGACGCCGGAGGCGTCGAGCGCCGCCCGGGCCGCTCCCTGGGCCAGCCAGGGCGTGGTCACCCCGTGATCGCCCTTGACCCGCTGGGAGACCCCGGCCGGCTCCACGGTGACGAAGCTGGCTGAGCTCCGGTCGGGGTGGGGACGGTGGACGCCCAGGCCGGCGACGGCGCTCTGAATGGTCCGCCGGGGCGCCGGATGGAGCCCGGCGAGCGGGAGGGACGGCACGCGCCATTATAAGTCGACCCCACCGGACTGGTTACGATCCGTAACCTTTGCCCGGCCGCGGGCATAGATTGATGGCGGGGCCGGCGACCATGGGTCGCGCACCGCCGGTGCAGCCGGTATTGTAGAGGCCGGATCAGGGGCCTGGAGCCGTTCCAGGGCGGCAGCTGATCGAGAAGAACACGCAGTGGAGGATGCGATGCCTGAACCGAGCTACGACAAGTTCCGGAGCCTGATCGCCGAACAGCTGGGGGTCGACGTCGACAAGGTGACGCCGGAGGCCTCCTTCACGGAAGACCTGAAGGCTGATTCGCTCGACCTGGTCGAGATGGTCATGGCGTTCGAAGAGGAGTACGGCATGGAGATCTCGGACGAGGACGCCCAGAAGCTGCGCACCGTGGGCGAAGCCTGGAACTACGTCAAGGGAAAGGTCCAGGTCGCCTGAGCGACGTCAGCATGGACGAGGCCGCCTTCGGCGCCCGCCCGGTCGCCTTCGTGTTTCCCGGTCAGGGATCTCAGCACGTGGGCATGGGCAAGGCCCTCAACGAGGTCTCGGAGGCGGCCCGCCGGGTTTTCAAGCAGGCTGACGAGGTCCTGGGGTTCGCCCTCTCGCGGCTCTGCTTCGAGGGCCCGGCGCAGGAGCTGGACGACACCGTAAACGCCCAGCCGGCCATACTCACCGTGAGCATCGCCTGCCTCCACGCGCTCCGCGAGCGCTGGCACTCGACGGGCCAGTCGGTCGCCCCCGGCTACGTCGCCGGGCACAGCCTGGGCGAGTTCACGGCGCTGGTGGCCGCCGACGTCATCGACTTCGAGACCGCGCTGCGGCTGGTCCGGGAGCGGGGCCGGCTGATGAAGGAGAGCGGGGATGCGCGGCCGGGAGGCATGGCGGCCATCCTGGGGCTGGACCGTCCGGTGGTCGAGGAGCTGGTCCGGCAGGCGAGCGCCACCGGGGTGATCACGATCGCCAACGCGAACTCGCCCGGCCAGCTGGTCATCTCGGGAGAAGCCGCCGCCCTCGAGCTGGCCATGCGCCTGGCCCGGGAGCGAGGCGCCCGGGGGGTGCGGCGCCTGCCGATCACGATCGCCTCCCACTCGCCTCTGATGGCGCGGGCTGCCGTCCAGTTCGCGGAGCTGGTCGCCCACCTGCCGCTGCGCCAGCCCCGTGTCCCCGTGGTCGCCAACATCACGGGCCAGATCCTGACCAGTGCGGAGGACGTCCGCCGCGAGCTGGCCGATCACATCCTGCGGCCGGTCCAGTGGACCAGCTCGGTGGTGGAGATGGTCGCGCGGGGGAGCGCGGCCTTCCTCGAGATCGGGCCGGGCCAGGTGCTCTCCGGACTGATCCGGCGGATCAGCCAGGAGGTCGCCGTGGTCAGCCTCAACGATGGCGAGATCGCCCGCACCCTGGCCGCACCGACACCGGCTCCATGAGGCGCGTAGTCATCACCGGGGTCGGCGCCGTGACCCCTGTCGGCCTGGACGCGGCGAGCACCTGGGCCGCCCTCCTCGAGGGCCAGTCCGGTGTGAGCCTGGTGACCCTCTTCGACGCCCGGGAGTTTCCGGTCAAGATCGCGGGCGAGGTCAAGGGATTCGACGCCACCGGAAGGATCGAGCCCAAGGAGCTGCGCCGCATGGACCGCTACGCGCAGCTGGGCGTGGTCGCGGCGCAGGAGGCGTTCGCCGACGCCGGCTTCGAGCGCAACGGGCTGCGTGACGACATCGGGGTCATCTTCGGCAGCGCCGCCGGCGGGCTCTCGCTGCTCCTCGAGCAGCAGCGGATCCTGCTGGAGCGAGGCCCGAAGCGCGTCAGCCCCACCTTCCTGCCCAACATGCTCACCGACAGCTGCTCGGGCCATATCGCAATCTCACTCGGACTGCGCGGTCCGAACATGGCGGTGGTCTCGGCCTGCGCCACCGGCAACCACGCCCTGGGCGAGGCCTACGAAACCATCCGCCGCGGCGACGCCGAAGCGGTGATCGCAGGCGGGGCCGACGCCTCCATCCTGCCCCTGGTCTTCGCCGGCTTCACCACCATGCGCGCCCTGGCCCAGCACGACGATCCCACCCAGGCCTCCCGACCCTTCGATCGGGAACGGAGCGGTTTCGTGATCTCGGAGGGCGCCGGCGCGCTGGTGGTCGAGGCCCTGGAGCACGCCACCGGCCGTGGCGCTCGAGTGTACGCGGAGGTGCTCGGCTACGGCTCCAGCAACGATGCCTTCGACATGGCCGCACCAGCCGAGGGGGAGGGAGCGACCCAGACCATGAGCCGCGCCCTGCGCAAGGCGGGGCTCTCACCGGAGCGGGTCGACTACATCAATGCCCACGGCACCGGGACGCCGCTCAACGATCGATTCGAGACGACCGCCATCCACCGGGTCTTCGGGCCTCACGCCAGCCGGCTGGCGGTCAGCAGCACCAAGTCGATGACCGGGCACATGATGGGGGCCTCCGGAGCCGTGGAGGCGGTGGTCTGCTGCCTGACCCTGCGCGACCAGGTGATCGCCCCCACCATCAACCTGACCAACCCGGACCCCGATTGCGACCTGGACTACGTTCCGCACACCGCCCGCCAGGCTCCGGTCGAGGTGGCGCTGTCCAACTCCTTCGGGCTGGGCGGCCACAACGCCTCGGTCATCCTGGGCCGCCCCGCCCGCTAGGTCCCCGGGCGGTCCGGTTTTGGCCGGTTTTTTCGAATACGATCCGTATTCGAAAGGTGTGCTACCATTCGAGCGTTTGAGCCGTCCCGGTAACAAAGGAGAGTGCAGATGGCGATCACAGGTTATTGCCTGAAGGACAAGAAGAAGGTCGAGATCAAGAACCCCAAGCAGATCACGATGAAGAACGGCAAGCCGGCCACGACGGGTGAGTGCCCTCAGTGCGGCACCAAGATCTACAAGATCGGCAAAGCCTGACGCTCAGGCACCAATAGGCCACACCCGGTGACGAGCCGGCTTCAAAACCCGGCTCGCCGTCAGCGGGCCCGGCCCTGCGGCGCGGGGTCGGCCGAGAGCTCGCGCTCGATCAGGTCAAGCAGCACCTCGGTCGCGCTCAGCGATCGGTCGACCCCCAGCGTCTTGAAGATCCGCACGTTGGCCGGGTTGTTGACCCGGGCCACCGTCTTGGGGACTTTGAACTTGCGCTTCGCCAGCTGACAGGCGATCAGGTTGTCCTCGTCGTCCCCCGTGACGGCCACCACCACGTCGGCCCGTTCCATGCCGGTGGTGGCCAGGAAGGACATCTCGTCTCCGTCCCCGACCATGACCACCTCGCCCAGCTGGGAGGTCAGCTGCTCGGCGCGACGGGCGTCCTTCTCGATCAGGGTCACCTCGTAGGAGCGCTCCAGCAGGTGCTTGGTCAGGTAATAGCCGACCTTGCCGCCCCCGATCACGATCACGTACATCGGCTGTCCTGCCATCGGCTGCCTCCTCAGGCTCCCTTCAGCATGCCATGGATCTGCCGTGCCCCGGCCAGCGTCGGACAGATGGTGTGCAGTCCCAGCTCGCGGTAGACGTCCTCCCGGATCGGGTCGTAGATGCGGGTGATCACCCGGGGTACCTTGAAGACCTCGCGGGCGACCTGGGCGGCCATGATGTTGCGGTTGTCCCCGTTGGTCAGGCTGGCGAAGCCGTCGGCGTGCTCGATCCCGGCCCGGCGCAGGACGTCCTCGTCCATCCCGTTGCCCAGGACCATCTCTCCCGGGAAGTCAGCCCCCAGGCGATTGAAGGCCTGCCGGTTGTAGTCGACCACCGTGACGGCATGGCCGGCCTCTGCCATCCGTCGCGCGGTCATGGCTCCCAGCCGGCCACAGCCGACGATCACGATCTTCACGGCGTGAGCCTCATTCTATTCAACACTCCCTCCCCCTTGAAGGGGGGTGCTGCGGGTCAACGTCCGAAGGCCAGGCGGGCGGCCTCGATCGGGGGCATGCCGGCGTCCAGGATCTTGGCCTGAGTTCTGGGGACGTCGTAGGGGACGCGCCCGAACTGGACCGCGCGCTGCTCCAGGTCGACCACGGCGAAGGCGGCGTCCGGGTGCCCGTCGCGGGGCTGGCCGACGCTCCCGGGGTTGACCAGCGCCGACGGGGCCAGCTCGAACCAGGCCGTCTCCCTTTCGATCGGTGGCACGAACTCCCCCGCCTGGGTGAAGATGCGGGGCAGGTGGGTGTGGCCGTAGAAGCAGACCCGGTCGCCCAGGTGGTCGAGGTGGCCGCGCGCCTGGTCCTCTTCCAGGATGTACTCGAAGAGGTAGGGCCGGCGCGGGCTGCCGTGGACGAAACGGTTGGCGCCCACCCGGCCGAAGCTGGGCAGGCCCGCGAGGAAGCGGCGGCTTGGGGGGGTCAGTACCTTGATCGTCCAGTGGAGCGCGGCGGCGGCGTCGGGGTTGAACCAGTCCAGGATCTGCGGCGTCAGCGTCGCCTGGTCGTGGTTGCCGCGCACCGCCCGCGCGCCCGCCTGCCTCAGGCGATCGATCACCGGGTTGGGATCGGCGCCGTAGCCGACGATGTCACCCATGACCAGGATCTGGTCCACCGGCGGCAGCACCTGCAGGACGGCCTCCAGCGCCTCCAGGTTGCTGTGGACGTCGCTGAGGAGGGCGAGCCGGGCGCTCAGGCGTAGACGCGCTGCTGCGCGTAGACGAACAGGATGCGGAGGATGGCGGCCACCGGCACCGCGATGAAGAGTCCCAGGATCCCGCCCAGGTAGCCGCCGATGACGAAGGCCACGATGATCAGCATCGGGCTCAGGTGGACGGCGTCGCCGAAAACCTTGGGCGAGATGAAGTTGTAGATCACGTTGGAGATCACGACATTGAGCACTATCACCAGCAGCACCTTGCCCGTGGACTGGGAGACGAAGGCGGCGACGGCGACCGCCGGCAGGGCGCCGAGGAAGGGCCCGACGAAGGGGATGAAGGCGGTGACCCCGGCCACGATCCCCAGAGCCAGGGCGTAGGGCACGCCGACGATCCACAGCGCCGCGCCGGTGATGATGCCGACCAGGGCGCAGACGATCAGCTGGCCCCGGACGTAGGCGCCGAGCATGCGCGAGACCTCCCCGGCCAGCTCGTGCGCGTCCTCACGGAAGCTGAAGGGGATCAGGTCCTTGAGGAAGCGGTGGATGGCATGAGCGTCCTTGACCAGGAAGAAGGCGATCAGCAGGGTCAGCCCGGCCTGGAAGAGCCAGTTGACCAGCACGAAGACGTTCTGCAGCAGGTTCTGCAGGTGCCCCGCCAGCACGCCGGGAAGGTTGGCCATGGCGCTGGCGTAAGCCTGCTGCAGGTCGACCGGGATGCCCAGGACGGAGACCACGTGGCGGCGCGCGACCAGGTCCTGGAGGTAGGCGGCGATCGCCGGGCCCTGGGCGATCAGGGCCGTGAACTCGGCCCGGGCCACCGGGACCAGGAAGGCGATCCCCGCGCCCAGCCCGACGATGCCCAGGGCGTAGATGGCCAGCACGGAAGCCGCCCGGGGTACCTTGCGCCGCTCTGCCGCGTCGACCAGGGGGTTGAGGAGCAGGGCCAGGGCGCCGGCCAGGATGAAGGGGCCGATGATGCCTCGGATCGCGACCGCCAGGATCACGGCCAGGGCGGCGAGCACGCCGAGGAAGAGCCAGGCCCTCAGGTCCCGGTTCTCCCACAGCTCCTCGACACGGCGGCGCTGGATCATGGGCGCAGGCGGATCATTCTAATGAGTGAACGCCCGGCCGAAGGCGTTCCAGCAGATTTTCCCTTCGAAACCGTTGCGCTCGAGATGGACCTCTCGATTCCCAAGGGCCTCCTGGGCGAGCAGGAGTTCTACAAGACCGTTCTTTTGGACAGCGGCTGGACCCCTCGAGCCGTACCGACCCAATCCCGACGATGAGCAGATCGACTTTTGGATCCATCTGCCTGGTAATCCGGCCAACGTCCTCTGCTGGCAGCTTAAGACGACCTTTGAGCTCTACCGGGTGCACAAGGCGCATCGTGCCCTCTTCCACGTTATCGCCAAGGCCGAGAGCCTGTTCACGCACCCCCGCATGTGGTACTTCCTGGCCTTCTTCGATGAGGCGATGCGGACCTTCCGCGATCCGGTCTTCGTCGTTCCGGCTACGTTCCTACACCAGCTCGCGGCGCCGATCGGTGGAGGCTACGTCGAAATGAAGATATCAGCCAGCATGGAGCTCGACTCGCGCGACAAGTGGGTGCCCTACCGGACCTCGGTGCACGGGGTCGGCCAGCGGATCGAGGAGATCTTCCGCAGCCTTCCGCCGGAGACGCCGGCGCAGCGGCTGGCCTTCGAGCGCCGGACCGGACTCAGGCTCGCGAGCTAGGCCGGCGTCGTTGGTCTGAACGCCGGTTGCGGAGCCGGGCGCCGCAGGCTGATGCGCAGGATCAGCCAGGCGATCCCGGCCGCCATCAGAAGGTCGCCGGCGCTGACCACCGCGTAGTGGCCGTTGAGCGAAGGCACGGTCAGGATGTCGCCGATGAACCAGAGTCCCTGCGGCGAGGCCAGCACCACGTGCAGCGGGTCCAGGCCGTGCCGCAGAAGGGCCAGCCCGGGCGATCCGGCCCCGAGCCCGTCTGGGAGGAGCACCGGCATCCTGCCGCCGAAGGCCAGCAGGGCCAGCAGGTTGAGCGACAGGCCGGCGCCGAAGACGAGCGCCCCGGGGAGGTGCCGGTTGAGCCAGACGACCCCGAGGAGGAGCGCGGCCCCCAGCACGTTCAGGGGACGCGCCAGCGCCAGCAGCAGCGACGCGTGCGTCAAGCCGAGCAGAGCCACGCCCACCTTGACCGCAAAGGCGCCCAGCAGGAGCTCCGGCCGCCGCAGCTTGATCTGGCTCAGCCTCCGGACGTCACCCCCCAGGATCACGGCCAGCGCCAGCGCCGTGGCTATGACCGCGAAGAACAGGAACACTACCGTGCGGCGGCAGCGCGAACCGTCAGGTCAGCGGGCTGCGTGGCCAGCGTGGCTTCCCGCAATTGGCGTGGGATCGCGCCAAGAACTGCGATACACACGATCAATACTCCTGACGCGAAGAACACGAGCGGCGCACCGAGTCGATCGGTGAGCGGGCCCGAAAGCCCCATGCCTGTTAGCAGGCCGGCCTGGACCAGCAGAAACCGCGTCGCCATGACTCGCCCGCGGATATAGTCTGGTGATTCCCGCTGGATAACCGAGATCATGGGGACGTAGTACACCGTGCTCGCGATCCCCATGACGAGCAGGAAGACCAGAGCGATCGCCAAAATGCTCGTAAGCCCGGTGAGAGCCTGCATCAAGCCGATCCCGGCGACGCCGGCAAGGATCAGGATGCCTACACGTGCGCGGCGAATCAGCGCCGGTACGATGAGCGCACCCAAGATGGCGCCAGCGCCTACAGCGGCTTCCATGAGCCCATACCCAATAGCTCCCGACTTCAGCGCGTCGTACGCGAAGACCACGAAAATAGGCAGGATCATGCCGCCGAAAATGGTGGCAGCTGTGGTGAGGCCCATGATCGAGCCGACCCTTCGATTGTAAAGGACGAACCGGGTGCCTTCAACAACGTCCCTGATGACGGTTAAGGCTCGGCCACTCTTCGCCCGGCTAGTGTCCGCAACGCCCAATAGGGTGACCGCAGAAAACAGGTACGTCGCGGCATCGACCAAGAAGAGCGGGAGCCAGGAAACCGTGGCTGCTATGACGCCGGCAATGGAATAGCCGAGGAGCTCCATCGTCTTCTCCGACGATGACACCAGGCTGTTCGCAACGACGAGGAGGTTGGCCGGGACAAGGTTGGGAAGAATGGCCTGCTTGGCTGGAACGAACATGGTGCTCGCTGCCGAGATAAGGAACACGGACACAAAGACGCCGGGAAGCCAGTTAAGAGCGAAGAACGGGATTGTTACCGTAAGGAGAGCCCGGACGATGTCCGCTGCGATCATGGTTCGCCGACGGTCCCATCGATCGACCAGCGGACCCGCTACAAGGCCGAACAAAATAGTCGGTGCCGCCTTCGCGATGAGGCCAATGGCCACCAGCGATGGAGAGTGCGTCACCAGGAAAAGCATGATCGCTAGTCCCGTGGTGTTCATCATGTCTCCGAAGTAGGAAACAGCCTGCCCCGTCCAGAGGAGTCGGAATTGCTTGATCGCCAGGACATCGCGGAAGTTGGTTTGCGATGGCATTTCTACCGGCTGCGCGGCTATGTTGACCGCCCAACGCTCCGCTACGATCTTCTCCAGCGCAGTGATGACCTGGGGGTCATACCAGCTTCCGGCGAGGTCGCGCAGCTCTTTGATGGCCTCGGCCGGAGTCCGGACGGTTGGCCTGAAGACGCGTGCTTGCGTGATCGTGTCGAATGCATCGCACGCATTCACGATCCGGGCTCCAATCGGAATCACCTCGCCGCTCAGCCCCTCCGGATACCCTTTGCCATCCCACCGTTCGTGGTGACACCGGACGATGTCCGCGACGTCCTTCTGTTCAGGGTGCTCCGCAAGGATCTGAGCTCCCTCCGCTGGATGTGTCTTGATGATCTCGTACTCTTCCGCGGTCAACTTTCCGGGCTTTAGCAGGATCGAGTCCGGGATCGCGATCTTGCCAAGGTCATGGAGGATCCCGGCCGTCCGAATCGTCGTGCACTGATCATCGCTCAGGTGCAGAATCCGGGCGACCTTCTCACAGAGTTCTCCCACTCGCTGGGAGTGACCGAACGTCTGGCCGTCCCGCTTGTCAACGATTCGACTCTGCATGATGTATGAGTCATGCAACCATTGGTCCAAGCGGTTCTGCTTTTGCATGCTCGAGCGATACACAAGCAACGGCCCGTAGAGCAAGAAGACAACCAGTTGATTAGGGAAGGAATTACGGGACATGATGACCCATATCATGTAGCCGACCAGAGGAAGTGCGATGTAGGTCATAGCACTGCTGGCTACGACCTTCCGTACAACAGTGACGAAGTCAAGCTCGTTGATGAGCCAGACGGAA
>Ga0209577_10000889_pt1 | contig 29928 bp, 21 predicted proteins | sample GraSoiAngelo_109_FD_185874 | JGI IMG/M metagenome (GOLD analysis project Ga0209577, IMG submission 185874) | Grasslands soil microbial communities from the Angelo Coastal Reserve, California, USA - 14_0903_12_20cm (SPAdes) (version 2) | ecosystem: Environmental > Terrestrial > Soil > Grasslands...
CGATCGTCCGGTCGGCGTTGGTGATCTCGTACTCCAGCTCGATCGTGGCCCCATGTCGGATCGCGCTGAACGCGTCGGTCACCAGCCTGTCTCCGAGTCCCGCCTTCGGCTGCATGATCGGCAGCGAGCGACGGAAGCGGCGCTCGCCGCCGAAGGAACGGAACAACCACGAGAGATCCACGGCGTCCGCTCGCGCGAACGCGTGCCGCTGACGCAGCAGATCGGCGCGGCCGATCGCCTCGTCCAGCGACCGCAGCCCGAGCGACGCGAGGATCCGCCGCACCTCTTCGGCCACGAACATCAAGTAGTGCACGACCATCTCGGGCGTCCCCGCGAACTTCGCGCGCAGGTCCGGTCGTTGCGTAGCGATACCGACAGGGCACGTGTCGAGATGACACGTACGCACCATGATGCAGCCTTCCGCCAACAACGCAGCGGTGCCGAACGAGTACTCGTCTGCCCCCAGGAGCGCAGCGATCACAACATCGCGGCCGGTCTTGAACCCGCCGTCCACGCGTAGGCGCGCGCGATCACGCAAGCCGTTCTCGATCAGCGTTTGCTGAGCCTCGGCGAGGCCGATCTCCCACGGCAAGCCCGCGTTCTTGATCGAGGACATCGGCGACGCACCGGTTCCGCCGTCGGCGCCGGAGATGTGCACCACGTCGGCCAAGCCCTTCACGACACCGGCGGCGATCGTCCCGACGCCGACCTCGGCGACGAGCTTCACCGACACGGCCGCTCGAGGGTTCACCTGTTTCAGGTCGAAGATCAGCTGCGCGAGGTCTTCGATCGAGTAGATGTCGTGGTGCGGGGGCGGCGAGATCAAAGCGACACCGGGCTGTGTGTGGCGGAGGCGCGCGATCTCCTCGGACACCTTGTGTCCCGGAAGCTGGCCGCCTTCACCCGGCTTCGACCCCTGTGCGATCTTGATCTGCAGCTCGTCGGCGAACGAGCAGTATTCGGGGGTCACACCGAAGCGGCCGGACGCCACCTGCTTGATCGCCGAGTTCTTCTCGGTGTGGTAGCGCGCCGGGTCCTCGCCGCCCTCACCGGTATTCGCCTTACCGCCGATCCGGCGAAGCGCGATCGCGAGGGTCTCGTGTGCCTCCTTGCTGATCGCGCCGTGGCTGATCGCACCCGTCGAGAATCGCCGCGCTATGTCGCCGACCGGCTCGACTTCCGCCAAGGGGATCGGCTCCGCCGTCGGAACCATCTCGAGCAGGTCGCGGATCGCCGCCGGAGGCCGCTCGTTCACCATCCGCGCGAACTTCACGTACTGGTCGTAGCTGGGGTCTGCAGTGATCGCGCTTTGAAGCACGTGTGCCGCTTTCTCGCCCGCGTCGGTGTCCGACTCGGTTATATCGACTTCCTCGTCACCTTCCTCATCGCCGGCTTTGGTCGACTTCAAATGCACCAAGCCGGGGTCGACGGTCTCGTGCAGATGGCGGACGACGTTGGGGTTGGTCTGGTGGTATTCACCATCGCGATGGAACTTGATAAAGCCGGGGTTCGCGAGCTTGGGCACTTCGCCGCCGAACGCTTCGGTGTGGCGCGCGAGCACGTCGGCGGCGACCTCTTCGAAACCGACGCCGCCGACCGGCGAGGGGGTCCCCTCGAAGCAGAGGTCGACGATCTCTTGCGACAGGCCGACCGAGTCGAAGATCTGCGCGCCGCGGTAGGAGTCGACGCAGCTGATCCCCATCTTCGAAAGGATCTTGAGCACGCCTTCCTCGGCCGCCGTGCGGTAGTTCAGCAACGCCTGCTCCGGCGACGCGATGTCGCGCGTGCGTCCGCCGGACGCCAGTTGCGACACGGTCGCGAGCGCCAGCCGCGGGTAGATCGCTTCGGCGCCGTACCCGAGGAGACACGCGAAGTGGTGAGACTCGCGCGCATCGTCGGTCTGCACGACGATCGATGTGCGCGTGCGGTGCCCGGCTCTCAGCAGCGCGGTGTTGACCGCGCCGACCGCAAGCAACGACGGCACGGGCGCGCGCTCAGCCGACACGTTCTCGTCGCTGATCACCAAGATGGCGCTGCCGGTCGTCGCTGCGCGCTCGGCGCCTTCCGCCAGCGACGCGATCGCCGCGCGCAACCCGTCGGCGCCGTCGGCGGCGGCAAACGTGGCGTCTAAGAACGTGCCACCCGGTGGCCTGAACAACAGGAACGTCTCGTACTCGAGCAGCGCGCCGCCTTCCGGCCGCTCCCAGAGAACGGGGTCGCGCGGGCCGAGCAGCGTGCGCAGGCTCATCACGTGCCGCTCCCGCAAGTGGTCGATCGCCGGATTGGTGACTTGCGCGAAGCGCTGCTTGAAGTAGTTGTAGAGCGGCCGGCGGTGCTCGCTGAACACCGCGGCCGCGGTGTCGTCTCCCATTGAGAACGTCGGCTCTTTGCCGTTCGTCGCCGACGGCCGCAGCACCAACGTAATTTCCTCACGCGTGACGCCGTGCGTGATCTGCAGCTGCGTCAGCTCGTCGGGGATCTCGACCTGCGGATCACCGGGCGACGCGTCTGCGCGGTACTCGGACAGCCACAAGCCGAACGGCCGCTGCGACGCGATGCGCTTCACGGGGTCTGCTTGGAAGCCGCCGTCTGTCGGGTCGACGAAGATCATGTCGCCGGGTCCGAGCTTCCCTCGCCGCACGCGCCCGTGCCCGCGCAGCGAAACGGCACCGGCCTCGGATCCAACGGCGATCAGCCCGTCGTCGCACACGAACGTCCGCAACGGGCGCAAGCCGTTGCGGTCCAACGACGCGCCGACGCGGAAACCGTCGGTGAAGATCAGCCCGGCCGGGCCGTCCCACGGCTCCATCAGCGACGCGTGCCAGCGGTAGAAGTCGGCGACCTGCGGGTCCATGTCGGCCGCGCGCTCCCATGCCGCTGGGATCATCATCGCCACGACGTGGCGGATGTCGCGGCTCTCCCCCGGCTTCGGGCCCTCGCGCACCAGCAGCTCGATCGCGTTGTCGAGCATCGCGGAGTCCGAGCCCGTTTCGTCGATCACCGGCCGCAGCACTTCTTCCTCGAGCAGCGACCACTTCCCGAGCCGCCCCTCGCGCGACCGCATGCGGTTGACGTTGCCGGCGATCGTGTTGATCTCGCCGTTGTGGCAGAGCATGCGGAACGGCTGCGCGCGCGTCCACGACGGCGACGTGTTCGTCGAGTAGCGCTGGTGATAGATCACGAACGACGCGTCGAACCGCGGGTCGGCCAGGTCCTTGTAGAACTCGGCGAGCTGATCCGCCGCGACCAGTGCCTTATACGTCACGGTGCGGAAGCTGAACGACGGGAAGTAGATCGAGCGGCCCTCGCTCAAGATCGTCTTCTCCGCGCGACGGCGGGCGCGGTGACAGTGGCGCTCGGCTTCGTCCGCGTCGACGCCGACCGGCCGCAGCAGCAGCGCCTGGCGGATACGCGGCATCAACGCGAGCGCGCGCCCACCGAGCGCATTGTGCTCGACCGGAACGTCGCGCCACGCGATCACATCGATCGCTTCCGCGCGACACGCTTCCTCGACGATGCGCTGGAGATCGAGCTCGGAGGTGTCGTCCATGACGAAGACCATGCCGACGCCGATCCACTCCGGTTCGACCTCCGGCAGCCCGAGCCGGGTGGCCTCCGCGGCGAAGAAACGGCCGGAGATCGGGACGAGCAGCCCTGCCCCGTCGCCCGTCTTGGCGTCGGATGCGACGGCGCCGCGATGGCGGACGTTGCAGAGCGCGCTGATGGCCGTCTCGACCATCGCGCGGCTCGAACGGCCTTCGGCGTCGGCGACGAAGCCGATGCCGCAGGCGTCCCGTTCGATCCGAGGATCCCAGCCCATCAAAAAGCCTCTGCTTCCTGGGGAAATAGAAAAGGCGCCCCACTCGGAGCGCCGTTGCTCGTCAGAAATCGATCGTACCAGTGTTACAGGCGTGTGACCAGCGTGTTCTCCAGCTTTCCGCGGGTCCGATACGTGCCTCTACCTGCTGCTATGCTGTGTTCACGGATGGCACCGCCATCCCGTGAGGTTTCGCTTCCGGCTCCTCCTTTCGGACGACTCGGGTTTGGGACCTCTCCGAGTGTCCGACCTTCGGACATCACCGACGTAGCTTTGCTGCGCCAAGGAGGAACACCGCATGACACCAGGTACACCCGCGCGCGCCGAGGACGACGTGGACGAAGAACACGTTGAAACAGAGGTCCCCGTCGCAGTCCCCGCGCCGAGCTTCGCCAACTTCGGGGTCTCCAAAGCCGTCGTCGACGCATTGTCGATGCGCAACATCGATGGGACGTTCGAGATCCAAGCACTGGTCCTCGCCGACGCGATCGCCGGACGCGACGTGCTCGCCAAGTCGCGCACCGGATCCGGCAAGACGCTCGCGTTCGCCGTCCCCATCGTCGAGCGGCTCGAGCACGACCAGAAGAGTCCCACCGCGCTCATCCTCGTTCCGACACGCGAGCTCGCAACGCAGGTCGCCGACGAGTTCCGCGGCATCATCGACCCGAAGGGCATGAAGGTTGCCACCGTGTACGGGGGCGTTGGGCTTCAGGATCAAGGCAAGCGCGCCGCGAAGGCAGACGTCATCGTTGCGACGCCCGGCCGGCTGATCGACCTCGTCAACCGCAGGCTCGTGAAGCTCGACCGGGTGCGCATCACGGTGCTCGACGAGGCCGACAGGATGCTCGACATGGGGTTTCTGCCCGACGTAAGCAAGATCCTCGCGATGCTTCCGCCGGAACGTCAGACGATGATGTTCTCCGCGACGCTCGACGGTGAAGTTGGTCATCTCGCGCAGCGCTTCACGGTCGAGCCTGTGCGTCACGAGATCGTGGACGACCGGCCGCTCGTCCGCGAAGCTGATCACAAGTTCATCCCGGTGGACCCGGGAGAGAAGATCAACGTCCTCGTGCGCGAGCTTGCCGCCGAGCGCGGGCTGACCTTGATCTTCGTCCGCACCAAGCGCGGCGCCGATCGCCTCGCCGACACCTTGAAGACGCACGGATTCCAGGCGCAGGCGTTGCACGGCGACATGAGCCAGCCCGCGCGCGAGCGCGCGTTGGCACGGTTCGAGTCGGGCGCGCGCGACGTGCTCGTCGCGACCGACGTTGCGGCGCGCGGGCTCGACCTAGAGCACATCACGCACGTCGTGAACTACGACCCGCCGGAGGACGCGAAGGCGTACGTCCACCGCGTCGGCCGGACGGCGCGCGCAGGCCGTGGCGGCACCGGCATCACGCTCGTGCTCCCCGACCAGCGAGGCGACGTGAGCCGCATCGCGCAAGCGCTCCAGCTGCACACCGAGCTGACCGACGCCGGCATGAAGATCCACCCGCCGCGCGTGATCTACCGCGGGGGCCGGGGACGGAACGCCTTGCTCGGCCGCCGCTCGAAGCGACGCTTCTAAGCCAGCCGGTAGATATGCGACGCGTCCGAGTAGTACAGGACGTGGTTCGGCGCTTGCGTGACGGCGAGGCGGCATCTCGAGGGACCGTTCCGGACCGAACCACCCGACAGGATGAGCATGCCGCGCGCGTACGTGCAGAACACGAGGTGTCCTGCATAGCCGCTCGGGCCTGAGGAATCGACGTACCACGCGCCGGTCGGGACAACGGTGCTCGACTCGCTGCTCCAGGTCGGACCGTGCTGGCCGGCACCGCACGACGTGTGACTCCCCAGCGGGTGGCTGTAGCCGTAGCAGTTCGGCCACTGGTATCCGCCGCCTCGCACGACGCCGTCGACGACGGTGTCGTATCCGGTGCTCGGGCTGCCGGCGTCGCCGGTCGGCCCATTGCTCGTGATCGCGATCCGTCCCGACAACGAGATCGCGAGGCCGAACGGGTTCCGGAACCCGTAGGCGTACACGGCGTTGCCGAACGGATTGCCCGGCGCCGGCCGGCCGCTCGGCGTGTACCGCAGCAGCTTCCCGCGCACGTCGCCCTTGTTCTGAGCGGAACTCGCAGTGTGCTCGTCCCCCAAAGACACGTAGAGCATCCCGTCCGGCCCGAACGCGATCCGCCCGCCTTTGTGACAGCAGTCCCCTCCGGCCGGCAACGTGATGATGATCCTCGGCTGGGTGCCCTTGCCTGCGCAGTCGGTCCAGCGGATCACGTACTGGTGCGCGTAGTCCGATCCCGAGAAGAACGCGTATACATGGCGGTCGCGCGTGAACGTGGGACTGATCGCCAGTCCGAGCAGCCCTCGCTCGCTGTACGAGCCGCCGGGTTCGGTCGTGACGGTGGACACGCGCGCGAACACCCGGGACCGGCCACCCTGCCAAACGCGTACCGTGCCTGAACGCTCGGTCCAGAACAGACGGCCGTCGGGGGCGAACGCGAGCGCCGTCGCGAAGTTGGCGTTGATCGTTCCGCGCGGCGCGGATTGTTGCCCGACGCCGCAAGACGCAACTGGAGATCTCGAACGCGTCTGTGCCGGCCTCGGAGTTGGAGACGAGAAAGATACCGTCGGACCGGGGGCTGGAGAAGAGGAAGACGGTGTCGCCGCGGGTTTCCGCGTGCCCGACGAACACGCGATGAGGCATAAGCAGAGGACGAGGATGGACCCGGCGAACGGTCGTCGACGCACGGCATCTTTATAGTCGCCGAGACCCGATGAAGCTGCGAAGAGTTTCCTTCTCGAGACCTGAGCGTGCGCTGTGAGGACACGCGTGACCGGGGCGGATCCGACCTGCACATCGGATCCGCCCCGACCTACTCCACGTTGCTGGACTGCTCCGGCTTCGGCGCGACCGGAATCACGCCGGGCAGGCCCACGACCAGCGTGCTACCCGGTGCGCCGCCGATCGCCTGCAGCATCCGCAGCTGCAGCAGTGCTGGGTTGTCCTTCACCGCGCGCGCGGCGTTCGCCAGGTTGCGCAGGGCTGCCGTCTCACCGCGCGCCCTCTCGAGCGCGGCCAGACCCTCCTGCTTCGCCTGAACTACCTGCGCGAAGATCTTCTTCAGCTCGCCGGGGAACATGATGTCCTTGATGTCGGCGGCGAGCAGCCGCAGGCCGAGTGCTGCGATCGGCTCGGTTGCGGTCTGAAGGAGACCCTCCCCGAACCGCGAACGGTTCTCGAGGAGCTCGTCGATCTTCGCGCCGCCAACGATGTCCCGAAGCGCCATCTGCAGCGTCAGGTACAGGGCCGACATCGCGTCCTGCGTCTTGTTGAACGCGACGTCGAGGTCGGCTACCTCGTACTGGGCGACGATGCTGACCTTCAAGGTCACGCCGTCCGAAGACAGGACCTCCTGACCCGGGATCGTCACGAAGGCAGGCCGGATGTCGACCGGCCGGACCAGTGTGTCGCGCGCGCGTAGCAAATAGCGGCCCGGCTCGAGCACGCGAATGAATCGACCCTCGCGGTACAGCATGCCTCGCTGGAACTCGAAGATCACGACCTTCAGGAACGGACCGCGACGAACACCGCTCCGGGGGCCGAAGAACATCTGCGAACGCATCATCATCATTGCTCCTCCTTTCCTTTTCTTCGTTGTTGTCTCGACACTGTGGTGCGCAACGCTCGAAGGGTCACAAGCGCGAAGCGGAGATCCGAAGATCTGCAAGGCTTCGAGCTTGCTGCGGGAGACCGCCGACCCTTGCGAGCGCGCGCGGTGGGGGAGTCGAACCCCGGTCGCCAACCGATAGAGACGGACCGATGGGCAAAGCTGCATCGACGATGTCGACGCCGCTGCTGGGTGCTCCCGTCGAGCCGCGCGCAGGACTCGAACCCGCTCCTGCCGTTTACGAGACGACTGCTCTTCCCGATGAGCTATCGCGGCCGTGTGCCCCGAGAGGGAGTCGAACCCCCACGACTTGCGGCACCGGTTTCTGAGACCGGCGCGTCTTCCGATTCCGCCACCGGGGCAGGTTCGCCGCCAGAGAAGGGATCGCACCTCCGTCTCCCGGGTTTCAACCGGGCGCTCGTCTGCGTGAGCTATCTGGCGAGACGTCGTCGCGGGTGCGGGGATCGAACCCGCATCGCCGGATTATGAGACCGGCCGGGCACCATGCCCTGCCACCCGCATCGGGCCTCGGGCCAAGGATTCGAACCCCGATCCGCACGTTCAGAGCGTGCTGTGCTTCCGGTTGCACCAGCCCGAGATTTCAGCTGTCAGGGTGGGAGTCGAACCCACACAGTCGCGGAGTAACGGTCCGCCGCGCTACCCGTTGCGCCACCTGACAATGAGAGCGCCCGGAGAGATTCGAACTCCCACCACCCAGGGTCGAAGCCTGGTGCTCTTGTCCGTTGAGCTACGGGCGCTTGTTCTTCGTGGGTTGCCGAGGACTCGAACCTCGCTCGTCCGGGTAAGAGCCGGATGCTGTCCCCGCAAAGCTCGCAACCCCATGGTCGGCACGGATGGAGTCGAACCATCGTCTTCCGCGTATCAGACGGATGCTCTCCCGTTGAGCCACGTGCCTTCGTCGCGATATGGATTTTTCAAGGTCTTCGTGGACCCGGTCGGATTCGAACCGACGTTCCCTGGTTGCAAGCCAGGCGCTCTTCCCGATTGAGCTACAGGCCCATCGTCGAGACGGAGGGAATCGAACCCCCACCCTCCGGATCCCAAATCCGGTGCGCTTCCGTTACGCCACATCTCGTTCGAGTGGACGACGGGAGTCGAGCCCGCGTCTTCACCGTGGCACGGTGACGTGCTGCGCCGCTGCACCACGCCCACAAGTAGAAAGCTCCCTTCTCGCGAAGAGAGCTTCGTCAAACGGAACGACGAGAACTACTCGCTCGCGGGACCTCCGATCTGCGCGCATGTCGGGGCGGCAACCGTTTCAATAAAGACGTGCGCATCGAGCGCGCGCTCGAGACCGAGCCGCAACCGGAACACGTTGGCACACATCGTTCGTCTCATCGCTTCCTCACTCATCGGTAAGTGCATCAATAGTACGCGAGGATACGGGCACACGATCGTGATTTTCCGAGACGGCGTCTCGTTGGTCGCGACGTGAGGCGAAGGGGCGGTCCGATAGGACCGCCCTTCTGCAGCCTTGCGCGTGATCAGGCCAGCGTTGCCAGCAGCTCTTCCAGCCGATCCATCGTCTGCGCCGCGCCGTCCTGCATCGCTTCGGCGTGCCCGTCGCGCATTTCCTTCGACGGCCAAAGCATCGTCGTTCTCGCGTATGTCCGGCCACCGCGGTCTTCGAGCTCGACCGTCTCGATCGCGACGTTTTCGTTGAAGGGTGCGACGTCGAAGATCCACGTGTAGGACAGCCGCTCGACCGGCGTGATCTCGCGATACATGCCGCGGAAGAGGTACTCGGACCCGTCCTGGGCCCTGCTCACGTAACGCCACTCACCACCGACGCGCAGATCGATCTCGCACGACGGCAGCGTGTAACCACGCGGGCCCCACCACTGCTTCACGTACTCGGGCTTCGTCATCGCGTCCCAGACGAGGTGCCGCGGCGCATCGAACTCACGCTCGAGCAGGATCGTGGTGTCGGTCGGGAGCGTCACCTTCAGTTGGTTCGTCTTAGCGGCCATTGCCCTTCCTCCCCTTTTTCTTGAGCTCTTTGCCCTTCAGCTCCTCGAGGACGTCATCCAGCTTCTCGTAGCTCTCTTCCCAGTTGCGGCGGAAGCGGTCGAGCCAGTCGTCCACTTCCTGCAAGGGGGCCGAGTCGATCGCGTACAGACGCCGGGCGCCGACGGGCCGCACGCTCGTGAAGCCACTTTCGCGGAGCACGCGCAGATGCTGGGACACGGCCGGCTGAGACACCCCGAACTCCGCCTGGACGATCGCGGTGATCTCCCCCGCCGGACGCTCGCCGTCTGCGAGCAGCTCGAGCAGCCGTCGCCTGACGGGATCTCCGAGAACATCGAACGCGTGCATGACAACGGTATATCATGCGCCCCTTATATAAGTCAAGGCTAATCTTACCGTGATCGATCCGGTCCTGGTTATCGACCCTTCACGGTTTTCCCGGGGGATACGACCCCGGCGGCCACGGATACACCGCTTGCGGCCAGAAGCACCCGTGACCGAACGGACCCGGCACGCAGAACCCTCCGACCGGCATCACCGGCGGCCAATGCTGGGACGCCACCGCCCCGATCCGCAGACCGACTGCGGGGCCGGACGTGTTGCCCCACCGGTCGGTGAAGCCATCCTGCGGCACGCGGATGGTTCCCGAAGTCGCATCGCCCGGAAGACGCGCGATCCACGCGTGCGTGGCGGTATCGAAGGTGGCGCGACCATGCGCGCCGTCGTGCGTGAACAGGATGGCGCCGCCGTCCGGAGTGCGAGCCCGGTCCCAGAGATTCATGTTTGGGTCCGGAGCCGGATTGGCCGTGAAGAACCGCAGCACCGTGGCACCGCCGCTCCGCCGAGCGGTCACGCCTAGGATCGACAGCCGGCTCGAATCCGCGATCGCGAATGAGTGCGAAACGAGCGTGTAGCGCGCGCTCGTGATCTTGAAGCGGTACGTGCCCGTCGGGAAGTCGGTAGGAACATCGAAGACCGCGCTGTATATCGACGAGCTTCCATCGAAGCGCCATTCGAACCCGGGGTTGAGATCGCTCGTGACGGCGCGCCACGCGTTCGGCGTGGAGGCGTGTCCCGACGATCCCGGCAAGCCGAGGAAGATCAAGGTTCCGATGACGAGTGCTGCGGCGGCCGCGCTCGCCGTCCGCGGGCGTCGCCGCATCAAGGTGCCCGCTCCACCTGCGATGCCGAGGAGCACGATGAAGCCTGCGGCAGCGGGGCGCGTGCCTGGGGGCGACGGTGATGCGGCTGCCGCCATCCGGCCGGTCGCGCCGTTGCGCTCGAGGGTGAGGAAAGGACCGCCGAGCGGCCGATCCTTCCCAGCTGCGCCGCCCTTCCAGCGAACCGAGACGGTGCGCATGCGCTCGACTCTCGGCTGAGGTTGTTGCGTGATGCTGCCCGGTGCCCCTCCATCGCCCGTGAGAACCGGAGCTTGGCCGATGTTCGAGCCCGGTAGTGTCCCGCCCGGCGCCGGGTCCGGCTTGCCGAGCAAGAGCCGCCGCGCGAGATCGCCGTGTGCCTGGATGATGAGATCCGACGACCACTTGCCGAAAACCGTGTGACCACCCTCGTAGAACTGCTTGTCGTACTCCTGGGGCGTCGTGTAGTACCCCGTGTATTCCTGGGCGAGGCCGACGACGACGGTGAAGTCGATGTCGCGCGCGGGCGTCGCGCCGGATCGAGCCATCGCAGCTTGGATCCGTCGGCCCACTTCGATGGAGGGCTCGCCCGGGACGCTCGCGATGATCGCGTCGCCGATCCGGACCTCGCTCAAGGGCATGACGGTGGGATACGGGACGGGGAACGCGAGGATCTTGCGCCCCCAGACGGGGTCGGCCAACTCTTTCGGCCGCCTCTTCCCCTCTGTTTGGAGCGGCTGGTAGAAGATACTCGGGCCGTTCTGGGCTCCCCCGAGGAACGATGCTCCCATGAAGCCCTGAGACGCGACCTGCTCCTCGCTCCCGTTCTGATCTTTGAACTTCTGACCGCAGAAGCAGATCACTGCGGTCCGCACGTCGAGCGCCGGCTGCCTCGTCATGTGGGTGCCGGCTTTCGCCCAGGCGACGAGCATGCCGTGGGCGATCTTCTTCGACTCGCTATCGGCCGTCGAGTATGGGTTGTACGAATCGTTGCGAGAAACCATGTCGCCCTCGTCGCCGTTCGCGAACAACGCGACGACGCCCCGGTGACCTTGGGCAGCAAGGTCCTGTTCGAATCGCCATTCGGATAGGCCCGACCAGTCGCTCGTATACAGGTCGTTCGCCGGTGGGAATGCAGTGTCGTGCGCGGAAAAACGGAACCACGCCGCCATCGGCACGGTGTGGCTTCCTTCGACGGCGTCGATACGCAGAAGCCCGAGCACGGGATCGATCGCATCGAGCGGTCCCTTCGGATCGTCAGCGGGCGTCTTGGTATGCGGAGGAGCGTCGATCCCAAAGTTCGCGACGTGTGCCTCGAGACTGCGGTTGTCGCTCGCGTTCGGAATCGAAACGCTGCTCCACCCGATCGAAGCCGGCCGAAGGTTCGCGTACGCACGACGAACCGAAAGGGCGATCTGCTGAACCAGGAACGCTTTGACGTTCGCGCCCGGGTTGCCGGCTTCGATCGTCGGCGTGCTCGTCGTGTTGATCATCATGTCGGGGCCCGAATGCGTGTGCGATCCCAACAGCAAGATGTTGTTCTCCGTCAGACCGAGGTCTGCGACCCGGCCCGCAAGCGCATGGTGCATGTCCCCGAGAGCGCCGACGAGGTCCACCGACACGAGCGCGATCTTGCGCGCACCGCGCGTCAAGACGAGGGTGCGTGCCCAAAGGCGCGTCGCCACGCCGTTCGCCAATATGTCGGGTCGAACGTAGCCGTCGAAGTTGCGACCGAGATCGGGGGTGATGTCCGCGACCCCAACGCCGGCCTGGAGTCGGGTGCTCGCCGCCCGGACGCCTCCCCCAGCCAGCGACACTGTCAGCGCAAACACGCCGACGGCGGATGCAAGCGCGATCCGCCTAGTGATCTTGTTCCGTTTCCCGATGCGCACGCTCCGGCCCTTCCGGTCATGGCTACTCCAGTGAACTTCGCCGAACCAGTGGCCGTTCCTGCGCCGACCCGACCGCCTGCACAGACCTCGTGTAGGCTCGCGCGCGTCATGCGCCTGCCGATCGGGATCGAGATCCCCTATACCGACCTCCAGGACCGCGCGTCGCTGATCGCGCTCGCGCGCGAGGCAGAGGACCTCGGTTACGACTGCATCTGGTGCAGCGAGGTCTACACGTACGACGCGTTCACGACGCTCACGCAGATCGCGTGCGAGACCTCGACGATCAAGGTCGGCACCAACATCGCGCAGATCTACGCGCGCACACCATCGCTCCTTGCCACGACGGCGGCGTCGCTCGACCAGCTATCCGGCGGGCGCTTGATCGTGGGCGTCGGCGCGAGCGGCCCTCAGGTCGTCGAGGGATGGCACGGCGTCCCCTACGACCGCCCTGTCCAGCGCACGCGCGAGATCATCGAGATCGCGCGCACGGTGTGGTCGGGCCAAAAGGTGCTCCACGACGGTCCGATCTATCACCTGAACAAGGGCCTGAAGCTGCTCAACGCCGGTCATCGCAAAGACATCCCGATCTATGTGGCCTCGCTCGGGCCCAAGAACGTGGAGATGACGGCGGAGGTAGCCGACGGGTGGCTGCCGTTCCCGTTCTCATCCGCGCACGCGCGCGCGGTGTTCGACGCGCCGATCAAAGCCGGGCTGGCGAAGCGTTCGGCAGAACGCGGTTCGTTCCACGTCGCGCCGTTCGCGCCGGTCTTCGTCGGCGACACCGAGCAAGGCTTGAACGGCGCGCGCATGGTGGTCGGCTTCTACATCGGCGGGATGGGCTCGAAGGAGAAGAACTTCTACAACCAGCTGGTGCAGCGCTACGGCTTCGTCGAGGAAGCGAAGAAGGTGCAGGAGATGTTCCTCGGCGGCGACAAGGCCGGCGCGATCGCGGCGACGCCGGACGAATTGGTCGATCAGGTATCGATCGTCGGTGACGAAGCGCGGGTACGCGACCGGCTGCAGGCGTTCGCCGATGCGGGCGCCACAGAGCTCGTCGTCTCGTTCCTGGGAGACCCGGCGGCGCGCAGTGACATGATGAAATCGCTGGCGCGCGCGAACGCCTGAGCTATTTCGACGGCGTCGAGCACGGGTAAACGATCACCGAGACGATGACGCGCGTCCTCCCGTTCAGCGGCTGGGTCGCCGCCGAAGCGCTCCCGCACCCCCGGCCTTTCAGCGAGCCGGTCCGACCCTCCGGTCTCGCCTGACCGTCCGTCACCGTCCAGCCGGCCGTCTTGAGCGCGCCGGTGTACCTGCTGTAGGCCTGGTTCAGGCCGAAGGTCGAGAACCATGTCGCAATACACTCGGAGGAGGAGTCATAACCGATGTAGGCCGTGAAGCCCGCCGGTGTGGGAAGGTGCAACTTCGTCGCGCACGGCGGAAGCCCTCTGATCCGGCTCGGCTGTGGCCCCGGCTTTATGACGGTGGGTGACGCCACCGGAACCGACGTGTTCGTCAGCCCGATCGTGATCCCGGCGGCGAGCGCAACGGCGGTCACCACGATGCCGATCCACCCGGGCTTCCCCGTAAACCAGCGGGGGCGCATGACGAACGCCGTGTTCTTCGACGCCATCCCGGCGAGGAGCGCGAGGCCGAGCGCGCACGCAAGCGACACGAAGATCCAGCCGTCCGACGGAAGCTTCGCGTCGAAGGCGATCGGTTGCAGGTAGCGCTTCAAGATCAGACCGATCACGCACGCCCATCCGATCCCCTCGACCACGAGCGGCGACTCGACCGGGAACGCGATCGCGACTCCGGCGCGCCGCAGGATCACGATCGCGAGCGCCGCCAGCGAGAGGAAGAAGATGATCGGTCCCCACGTGCCCGAGCTCCAGCCGCTGACGTTTCCCGGGCTGCTGTGGTACCAGGGCAGGAACACCGAACCGGCCAGCAAGACAGCGAACACCCCACTGCCGAGCTCGGCCCACGGCTGGTCGACGATCTGCGGCGACTCCTTCGCCGGCGCAACCCGTACCGGCACCTCGACCGGCGCCGGAGCGGCCGACTCCCAAAGCGCGCGCCCCTCGCCGACCGCGACGGGGCGGGCGGGCTGCTCGGCCTCGTCGCGCGTGATCTCGACGCGAGGCCGGTCCTTCTCACGCGGGGACGGCCTGGATGTTCGAGCAGCCTTCGCGCGCGGCTTCGGCTTGGCGCGCGCCTTCACAGCCCTCACCTTCACAGCCTTCGGCTTCGCGCTCGATGTGGGTTTCTTCTTCTGGGGAGACATCGGACTCACCAGGCTACTGGGTGCGCCGAAGCCGGGGAATCAGGGCGCGTTGGCGGCCAGCCACGCGCGCCCTTCGGCGCAGTCGCGCTTGAAGTCGCAGAAGCGGCACTGCGGGCCCGGCGTCGCCTCGAACTTGCCGGCGGCGATCGCGGTAAGCGCCCCGTCCAGCTCGGCCCGGATCTCGTCGGCCGAGCGCGCCGCGTACGAGCGCTCCGTCTCGTCGCCGAGATACACGAACGTCACCGTCAGCTCGTCGGGCTTCTTGCCCCAGATCTCTTGCGCGGCCAGCGCGTACAGGTCGAGCTGCCATCGCTCGGCGCCCTCTTCCTCGGGACCGCGGCCGCTCTTCCAGTCGACGATCTCCCAGCCGCCTTCGGGCCGCTCGAACACGGCGTCCATGCGGCCTTGCACGATGTGGTTCCCCACAACGAGCGAGATCGGCCGCTCCGCCATCATCGGCGGTACGCCCGAGAAGCGGGTCTTGCGGAACGCTTCCTTCAGCCGCGTCATCGTTGCTTGGTCGAGCTCCGGACCGCGCTCCTCGAAATCCTCCGGCTCGATCAGCGTGCCTTGGCCCTTGCCCTCTTGCTCGATCCACGAGTGAACGACGGTTCCGATACGTGCGGCGCGTGACGACTGCCGCGGGAGCGGGCGGATCACCGACCAGTAGAACTTCTTGGGGCACTGCGCGTAGGTCACGATCGACGTCACGTTCAGCGCGCGCGGGCGGGCCGGCGGGGCCGGCTCGATCGGCGGGAACAGCGATTCGTCCGGCGTGGTGCGTGCGCGTGCCTGCTCGACCGTTGCCGCGATGCCGTCGGGGAACAGCGGGTCGGGATCGCGCTTCGCCGCAAGCGGCCAGACCTGCGCGCGTTGCGCGCGGCGTTCGATCAGGGGGTTCTCTTCGGGGGCATCCGATTCCACGATGACCTCCACGTCACCGAAGTCTCGCACCTCGCGCCAGTACTCGCTGGGTCCGAGCGGCTCGGTGAGCGCTTCGAACATCCCGGACGGGTAGTACCAGTGGGCCGCCGTACACACGAGGCGCTTTCGCGCGCGCGTCACGACGACGTAGAACAGCCGGCGCTCCTCTTCCTCCTGTCGGACCTTCAGCTCGTCCGTGTACTGCGACAGGTTGCCCATGAAGCGGGGGAACACTTCGGCGTCACCACGCAGGTCGGTCGGGATGTGTTGCGGCGACGTGTACGCGTTCCACGTGCGGGAGATGTCGGGAAAGATCTGCGAGCGACGGCCGCGCGCGAGCCCCGGCACGACCACAAGATCGAACTCGAGGCCCTTGGCTTGGTGGATCGTCATCAGCTTCACGGAGTCTTCGTCGGTGGGCTGGGCGGCTTCGATCTCTTCATCGGCTTCTTCGATCGCGTCGAGCCACTCGATCAACGCGCCCAGCGTTGGTTCGCCTTCGAGCGGCTGGAACGCAGCGATGCGGTCGAGGAAGTTCGCGAGGTTGTGGCGCGCCGCCGGCGCGGCGTTCGACGGCGACGCGTCGAGCTCGGCCACGATGCCGATCATGTTGAGAGCTCGCTGCGCGAGCTCGGGCAGCGGCAGGTGACTCTGGGCGCGCAGCTCGGTCAGCATCGCGTTGAAGCGCGTGAGGCGCGCCCGCGCCTCGTCGCTCAGGCCCTCGACTTCGTCTGCCGCCGCGACCGCTTCCGCGAGGGAGAAGATCACGTCGCCCGGCGCGTCGAGATCGCCGAGCTGTTCCTTCAGGGAGCGGTTCTTCTCGGCTGCTCGGCGAGCGATCAACGCGAGATCGCGGTGGCCGATCCGCCACCGGGGCCCGCGCAGCAGACGCGCAAGGGCAACGTTGCGCATCGGATCTTCGAGCACGCGCAACAGCGAAACCAGGTCGATGACTTCCGGCATCCTGAGCAGGCCGCCGAGCCCAATCACCTCGAGCGGAACCTCGCGCGCGCGCAGCTCTTCGACGAGCGGCCCGAACAGGCGCTTCTTGCGGCACAGGATCGCGATCTCGCGCCACGGCGTCGTTCCGGCGGCGTGTGTGCGCGCGATCTCCTCGGCGATGCCTGCGGCTTCGGCCGATTGGTCGGGCCACAAGCCGACGGCGACCGCGCCGTCGCCGAGGTCCGGGAAGTGCCGCAGGACCTTGTCCGCGGCACGCCGCTGCGGCGACACGTGGTCGATCAGCTCGTTCGCCAGCGACAGGATGCGGGCGCCGGAACGGAAGTTGACCTCGAGCGGCAAGATGCGCGCCTTCGATCCGTCGCCTTGCACGAACTGCTCGGGGAACGCGAGAAGGTTGTGCAGGCTGGCGCCGCGCCACGCGTAGATGTTCTGGTCGGGGTCGCCGACGGCCATCACCGGGTAGCCGTCCGGCATCAGCCGCTTCAACATCCTCGCTTGCGCGATGTTCGTGTCTTGGTACTCGTCGAGCAGCGCGAACCGGTAGCGCGACAGGAAGTCGGCCACGACGCGCGGGTCGGCGGCGATCTCGCTGGCGAGACGGATCTGGTCGCCGTAGTCGAGCACGCGGCGCGCTTCCTTCGCCTGCTGGTAGGCCTCGACGACGCCGGCGAGCTCGATGCGCTTCCTGGACGCGTCGACGATCTTGGCGGCGATCTTGTCTGCGGAGTTCTTGATATTCTCGAGGAACTGCTCGTCCCACGCGACGATCTCGCGCGGATCGACCAAGTGGTTCGAGCAGTCGTCGGCGAGCTGCCGGACGTACGAGACGTGCCAGAGCGTACGCGCCTCCATGTACTGGTACGTGCGCGCGGAGTACAGTTGCGCGCACAGTTGCCACGCTTGCGCTTCGCTGAGCAGCGCGGCGCCCGGCTCCATGCCGGCGCGCAAGCCGTAGTCGGCGATCAACCCCGATGCGAACGCGTGGTACGTGGACACCGTCGGCTCTTCGCTGTCCGGCAGTCCGAGCGGCCTGATCGCGTCGCGCACGCGACGGAGCAGGCTTTCGGCGGCTTTGTTGGTGAACGTGAGGCCGAGGATCTCGTTCGCCTTGGCGTGTCCGTTCACGATCAGCCACACGATGCGCGCAGCCATCACGGCGGTCTTGCCGGAGCCCGCGCCGGCGATCAGGACGCTCGGTTCCAGCGGCGCGCTGATCGCGGACCACTGCTGCTTCGTCGGCCATCGCTCGCCGAGCGCCTCGTAGACCTCGACCGGCGCGTCGGTGACGAACATGCTCGCGGTCACAGCGGCACCTCGTCGCCTTCGGGCCAGACGGGGCACAACGTCTTGAAGCGGCACCACTTGCAGTCTGCGCCGGCGGACGGCGCGAATCGCTCCGCGCGGATGCCATGCACAAAACCTTCGAGACGTGCCTGAGCCTTCTCTCCGAATTCCGGATCCTTGGTCGGGTCGACTTGGGCTCGCATGAATCCGCCGCTTTTCGGCATCGCGCCGAGATAGGCGAGCTGAAGGATCTTCGGTTTGCCTAACTTCGCAAGCTCGGGGACACGGGTCAGCGCAAGATAGTAGGAGGCCAGCTGCAGGTCCTCTGCGGCTTCGTCGTCCGTTTTGGCATTGCGGCCCGTCTTGTAGTCGATGAGCCTCACCATCGAGCCTGCGAAGCGAACCACCCGATCGATGCGACCTCGCATAACCGCTCCATCGATCGAAAACTCGAAGGCAACTTCGCTCGCGAGCGTCTCGAGATTTCCATCTGTGGCGAGCCAACGCCGAAGCATCTCCCGGCAATCGAGCTTTCGGCGGTGCTCGATCGCAACGCTTTCGAACACGGTTGGGTCCCACAGCTCGTCGAGAGCCGCGAGCAACGCTTCTTCCGTGCCCGCGATCTCGCCGCGCGCGCACCGGTCGACGATGTCGTGCACCCACGTGCCGACGAGCATCTGGTGGCTGGTGTCTGGATCGAGCCCGAGCTCGACTTGATACAGGTACTGCAGCGCGCAGTTGTCGTATGAGGACAGCCGCGAGTAGCTGGTGCGCAGATCTTCCGCGACGAGCGGCGTTCCGGGATCGGTCCACTCGTGCTCGTACCACCAGGTTTGTGTGTCGACGCCCGGAAGACGCGCGATGTGGTCGAGGGCGTCGCGGCGTTCGGCGTCGGCGATGGACGCGTCGCGCATCGTGCGTCGCCACGTCGCTTCGGCCTCGTCCCGCGTTAGCGGTTCCGGCCTCGCCGGCGCCGTGCCCCATTCGAGCCCGAGGTGATGCAGGAACGATGATGGCACTTGCGGTTCGCGTTGGCTCGACTCGCGCGCGCACGTGAGCAGCATGTGCCGGCGCGCGCGGCTTGTCGCGACATTGAAGAGCCGCCGCTCTTCCGCGAGCCGGTTCATCTGCCGGTCGAACGGCGACGCAGGCGCCAGAAGGTCGCGCAGGTCGAGCATCGCGCGCTTGTCGCGCGGGTCGGGGAACTCGCCCTCGACGCAGCCGGCAACGATGACGGCTTCGTGTTCGGTGCCCGCCGCGTTGTGGGCGGTGAGCAAGCGGACTGCGCCGGGCCTGCGCTCGTCCGGCATGTGCCACGGCTCGGGGCCGAACTCGACGCCTTCGAGCACGTCGAGGTAATCGTCGAACTGCTTGCCGGGGCGGCGGTCGCTGAACCGCTCGATCGCCTGCGCGAACGCAGTCACCGCGTCGAGCGCGTCCTCGTCCTCGTCGGCGACGGCCTGTCGCAAATAATCGAGCGACTCCCACAGGAACCAGAAGACCTGGTCCGGACGCTCGCGCATGTTGCGGTCGGCTATGTCGTCTATCAGCGCGCGCAGACGATGCAGCTGCTCGACGATCTTCTCCGGCAGCTCACCTGCCGGTGCGTCGATCATCGCCGCCAGCGACGCGCCGCGGATGTGCGCCTCGCGCCGAAGCGCGCGCACCTCGTACGGGTCGAGCTCGCACACCGGCGACGCGAGCAGCTTCGGCAGCCGGTCTTCGCGTTCGGCGGGCCGCAGCGCTGCGCGCGCAAGCTCCACCAGCGGGATCAGCACGGGTTCCATCGCGAGCGGCCTGTTCTCGCCGACCACCACGAACGGGACGCCTTCGCGATCGAGCGCGCCCCGGATCGCGCGCGACGCGGGTCCGTACCGCCGCACGATGATCGCGATGTCGCCCCACCCGATGCCTTCGCGCGCGCGCAGCCGGTGGCACTCGCGCGCGATCGCGTCGGCCTCCTCGGTGAGGTGATCGAACTGCCAGGCCTTCGTTTCGGGCGTCCCGCGATGGCTGCTCGACAGTTCGATCGTCTGCGTGCCGGGAAACGCCTTTGCGAACGCGGCGCCAGCGTCCGGCAGGCTGCCGCGGAAGCCGTAGATGCGCGCGTCGGCGTTGACCGTCGCAGTGACCGAACCGCCAGTGACGAAGAGCGCGCGCAGCAGCTCGTGCTGCGCGGGCGAGACATCTTGGTAGTCGTCGACGAGCAGGTGCTTGGTCTCGGCACGGACCTCGTCGGCTACGTCTTGGCTTTCGTTCAGCAGCTGCCATGCGCGCGCGATCACGTTGGCGTGGTCGACGACGGCGTCGTCGCGCGCGTCCAGCGTGGTTAGGTAGCGGCGGAAGAATCGCGCGGCTTCCTCCAGATCGGGCCGGCCGGCTTGGCGCGCCAGATCCTCCAGCTGCTCGGGCGACTTCAATGCGTCTTGCGCGCGCAGCACGAACTCACGGAGCTCTTCGACGAAGCCGGCCAAGCGGGTCTGCTTCGGGAACGCCGACCAATGCTTCTGCTCGGTGGGGTCGTCGAGCATCTCGCGCACCAGCGTGAACTGCTCGGGACCGGTGAGCAGCCCGGGCTCTCGGCGGTAGCCGAGACGCCGGTAGTAGTTGCGCAGGAGGCTGAGGCCGTACGAATGCCAGGTCGTCACGCGGATCTGGTCCGTGGAGGTGCCGAGCTCGAGGAGGATGTCCTGCGAGAGCGCGCGAGCAGCGCGCCTGCTGTGGACGAGGAACAGGTTCCCCTTCTCGTTCGCACGGACGAGGTCCAGGTAGCGGTTCCGCAGGTGGGTCGTTTTCCCCGACCCGGCCGGGCCCACGACGAGAGAAGCCCCAACTAGTTGGATATTCCCGAGCACGTAAGCAGCCTTTCGATTTTCGACGAGCGGATACTAACCGGCTGCTGTGACAGGAACCCCCGGTGCGGGAAAAGTTGCGACGATTTTCATGATCTGCTCGCCGTAGCGCTGCATCTTGAGCGGCCCGACGCCCGAGATCGCACGCAGCGCAGCGCGCGTGTCGGGATGGACGCGTTCGATCTCGGCGAGCGTGGCGTCGTGGAAGATCACATACGCGGGCAGTCCCGCCTCCTTCGCGGCGGTCGCGCGCCAGGTCTTCAGCGCCTCGAACAGCGGGCCGCCGGTGCGAGCCGCGGGCTTCGCGCGAGCAGGCACCACGTCGGCCACCGGCCGCTCGGACGGGGGCGTGATCTCCGATAGGAACGGACTCGGCCGCGGCTTCGAGCGGCGCTCGCCGTCGCGCGCGCGCGCGAACGAGATGGCGAGGTACCCCTTCGCGCGCGTGATGCCCACGTAGAAGAGACGGCGCTCTTCCGCCCGATCCTCGTCCGACGTAGACAGCGCGAACGGCAGCTCTTTATCTTCTAGGCGCGGCAGGAACACGGCTTCGAACTCGAGGCCCTTCGCTCGGTGGAAGGTCATCAGCTGCACACCGCGTCCTTCCTCTTCCGACGCGAACCGCGCGCGCAGGTCCGCAAGGAACGCCTCCATGTCTTCGCCGGGGAACTCGGCGGCAAGAACCACCAGCCGCTCGAGATCGGCTTGCCGGGTCGCTTCGTCGCCGCCGTCGTACTTGCCGCGCGGGTCGTAGCCGAGCTCGGTGGCGACCCGCACCGCAGCGATGGCGACGGGGCCGGTCGCGGCACGCGCCCTCACCGCGAAGCTGCGTGCCGCCGGCCGTTGCAAGAACGAGCCGTCTCGGACCTGGAACGGGATGTGCGCGCGCGCGAGTTCTTCCTCGAAATCTTCCGAGCGACCGTTGATACGGAACAGCACGGCCATGTCCTCGTACGCGAAGCCGTCGGAGTGCAAGCGCCGGCACTCCGAGACGATCCAGGCGATCTCCTGGCGGCCTGTCTCGAAGTCGCGTAGCTCGTGGCGCGCGCCCGACGGCTTCGTCGCGCGCAGCGTCTTCTTCGAGCCACGGAGGCGCGGTACCAAGCGGTTTGCAACCGTGAGGATCTCCGGCGTGGACCGGTAGTTCTCCTCCAGCGTGACGATGGTCGTGTGGTCCCAGCGACCCGCGAAGCGCAGCAGGTGCTCGGGCGTCGCGCCGGTAAAGCCGAAGATGCTCTGGTAGTCGTCGCCGACCACGCACACGTCGTCCCGCGCGCCGACCCACAGGTCGAGCAGCGTCTGCTGCAGCAGGTTGACGTCCTGGTACTCATCGACGGTGAACGCGCGGTACCGGCCGCGCACGACGCCGAGCGCGCGCTCGTCCTCCTGCAGAATAGTGACCGTCTGCTCGAGCAAGTCCTCGAAGTCGATCATCCCCGCCGTGCGCCTCCGCTGCTCGTAAGTCACATAGACGCGGTGCATGAGGTCGGCGGGGATCGGCGGCTCGTGCGGCCCGAGGCGTTCCAGGTAGTCGCGCGCTGGGATGCGACGGTTCTTGGCCCACTCGATCTCTCCGGCGAGATCGCGCAACGCCGTGAAGCGGTACGGCATCGGGAGCGACTGCGCGATCCGATGCAGCACCTGACCTTTGTGCGAGAGGATCTCGGGCTGCTCGGGCGAGAAACGGCGGAACTGCGCCAGGGCTTCGGCGTGGAACGTGTTGGCGCGCATGCCGGTCGCGCCCAACGCCTGCAACCTGCTGCGCATCTCCCCCGCGGCCTTCGCCGTGAACGTCACCGCCAAGATCTCCCCGGGCATGAACGCGCCGGTCAGGACCTGGTTCGCGATGCGGCGCGTGATGGTGGTGGTCTTCCCGGTCCCGGCGCCGGCAAGGATGGCGACCGGACCGGTGACCGCTTCGACCGCCTCGATCTGGGCGTCGTTCAGGCCGTCGAAGATCGGGTTCTCCCCCATCGCCGCAACAGTAGAGGCGAGGTGTGACAGCTTCGTGGAGGCTCGTTAGCTGGAGACTTCCGCCAGCGGGCGTAAGAGAAGGGGCCTCTTTCGAGGCCCCTCACTCCACCCGGCTCCCCACTCAGATCAGCTTGCGCACCTCGTCCATCGTGAACGCGCGCACGGTCTCGGTTGCGACGTTTCCGCGACCTGCGACCAGCAGAGTGACCTTGGCAACCGTCTCGTCGTCGGGCGCGTCGCAGACCACGATCTGGTCGTACTGCCCCATCGTGAGGTAGTGCCCGACGATCTTGACGCCCATGTCTTCGACGCGCTTCTGCACGGACTCGACGCGGTCGGGAAGCGAATCGGCGTTCTTCCGCCCCTGATCCGTCCACTTCATCAGCTGGACGTAGATGGCCATACAGCCCCTCCCCTCCGACGAACGGGCGTCCGTCTTGCTCTCGTCCTACACCCAGCGCGCGCGGAATGGAACCCCTTCGTTGAAGAAGAAAAAGGGAGGACCCCCTTTCGGGGGCCCCCGATGAAGAGCGGGCCTATAAGCGGGATCCTGTCCTCCGCCGAAGCGGAGGGGCGACCATCCCTCTGGGATCGCCGTTACCGGCGACCTCGTGCAGCCGACCCGGGAGCATCGAGCGGGCTACTCGCTCCCTGCTTGGCCTTGCTCCGCGCGGGGCTTGCCGAGCCGCGACGGTCACCCGCCGCGCTGGTGAGCTCTTACCTCACCGTTTCACCCTTACCTGCATCGCTGCAGGCGGTCTGTTTTCTGTGGCGCTTTCCCCGGGTTGCCCCGGGTGGGCGTTACCCACCGCGCTGCCCTACGGAGTCCCGACTTTCCTCGACACGGTCACCCGTGCCGCGGTCGCCCGGCCTGCTCTCCGGCACCAGTGTAACGCCTAGAGCAGCCCGTCCAATGCCAGATTCACGAGCTCGTCCGCGCGGACATTCTGCTCGCGCCGCACGTGCTCGTACGTGACGCGGTCGAAGGCGCGCGCCAGCTCGATCGCCTCGGTGTGCAGCTCCTTCAACCCCGGGTTCTTCACTTTGTAGCGTCCGGAAAGCTGCTCGATCAGAAGCTTCGAGTCGCTGCGCACGTGCACCGCGCGCGCGCCGATCTCCGCGACACGGCGCAGCCCGGCGATCACCGCGCTGTACTCCGCGACGTTGTTCGTCGCGACGCCGATCGTCTCGCCGATGCCTTCGATCTCGTTTCCGTCCGGCGTCTGGATGGACACGCCGTACGCGGCCGAACCGGGGTTGCCGCGCGAGCCACCGTCGCAATTGATGATCAGTTCAGCCGGCGGCTCCGGCCAAAGTGTCAAGTGAGCCTTGATCGATGGACGCTTCCCCATCGATCCCTCATCCCGGCCATCGATCAACCCTCAGGAATGACGAGCAGCCGGCGGCAGTTCTCGCAGCGGATGATCGGCTCGTCGCTTCGCTTGATCTCGTCGCGTTGCATCGGTGACAGCGGAAGGCCGCACGCGCGGCAGGTCCCGTCGACGAGCGCGCCGACCGCGACGCCGCCGCGCCGCGCGCGGATGTCTTCGTACAGCGCGAGGACTTCCGGGTGGATCGTCGGCACCAGCTGCGCGCGCTCCTCCGCGAAGCGCTTCAGCTCGTTCTCGATCTCGATCGATGCGTCGTCCCGCCGCTTCGTCGCGTCGGCGATCTTGCCGTCGAGCTCGGCAAGCGAGGTGAAGAGGTCGCCGTGCTCATTCTCGATGGTCTCGCGCCGCTCCATCACCTCGAGCTCCTGGTCTTCGAGGTGGGACTTCCGCCGGCGAAGCGCGTCGAGCTCGGCTTGGATGTTTGCCAGCTCCTTGGGGTTCGAGACCTCGCCCGAGTACAGCCGGCTTTGCTCGTGCGAGACCTTGTCGTCGATCTGTTGGATCTCCGTCTCGAGCTTCGTCTGCTCGCGCGCGACCGAATCGAGGCTCGCTTGCGCCTCGGCGTGCGTGACGGCAAGTCCCGAGCGTTGCTCGTTCAGCTCGTCGAGCTCGCGCTGCTCGGGGAGGTCGGCCTTCCGTTGATTCAGGCGGTCTATCCCGCTATCGACCCGCTGGAGATCAAGGAGCGGACGCATCGACTCGCGCGTGACACCTTCCACCCCTTCGGTTCCCCCCTGTTTTCAGGTCGTCGCGCCCAACCTAGCAGCGCCGCAAGCCGTCTGCGAGTGGACCTCCCGCGCGCAACTGCGCAACGGTATCGTTTGAGCCGATGGCCGAGCGGATCTTGCTCGTTGAGGACGACCGCCGGGTGCGGCGCGCGACGGCGCTTACCCTGGCCGACGAAGGCTACGAAGTGCTCGAAGCGGAAGATGGTTCGAGCGGCCTTCGCTTGCTCGCCGAACGCCGGCCCGAGCTTGCGATCCTCGACGTCATGCTGCCCGACATCGACGGGTTCGAGGTGTGTCGCGAGATCCGCAAGCGCAACGACCTCCCGATCATCTTCCTCACCGCGAAGACCGACACCGTCGATGTCGTCGTGGGGCTGGAGTCCGGGGCCGACGACTACCTGACGAAACCGTTTGCGCCGAAGGAGCTGGTCGCGCGCGTGCGTGCCTTGCTGCGCCGGTTCCGCTCGGAACCGCGGCCGGTGCGCATCCAATTGGGCGACGTCGAGATCGATCCCGAAGGCGGAGCCGTTCGCAAGAACGGCCGGCAGGTCTCGCTGACCAAGACCGAGTTCAACCTGCTTCGTTGCTTGGCGGAACGGCCGAACCAAGTATTCAGTCGCGAGACGCTGCTCGAACGGGTATGGGGCTACGATTATCTCGGCGACTCGCGCCTCGTCGATGTTCATGTGCGCCGGTTACGCGCGAAGATCGAAACCGATGCCGCCAACCCCACGGTCATCGTGACCGTGCGCGGGCTCGGGTACAAAGCGTCGAGCGAGCCGTGAGGTCGCCCCTCAAGTTCTTCCGTAGCCGGAGCCTCCGGTTCCGGATAACGCTGGCGTTCGTTGCGTCGGGTTTCTTGCTCGCCGTGATCCTTTCCGTTGCCACGTTCTTCACGGTGCGGTCCTTCCTCGAGAACCAGCGTGTGAAAGCGTCCACACGCCAGACACTCTTCGGAGTACTGTTCGCGCGCGAGTTCTTCCAGCAAGCGCGCGGCAACACCGAAGACATCGTGTCCCTGCTCCAGACCCGCAGCGGGCTGGACGCGATGATTATCCAAGGTGATCAGTACCTGGCCACGTCGCTCTCTTTGACCCCCAGCGTCGTGCCGAAAGACCTCAAGCGGCTCGTCGCCAACGAGCGGCTGGGCTACCAGCAAACCGAGATCGGCAGCGCCCGCGAGCTCGCCTTCGGAGCGCCGCTCCCGGCGCCGGACACCGCGTTGTACTTCTTCTATTCGCTCGCCGACATCGACAAGACGATGAGTGTTCTCTTGCGCGCACTCATAGTCGCCGGCTTGGCCGTCGTCATGATCAGCGCAGTGCTCGCGCTACGGGTCGGCGGCAGGATCCTGCGACCCCTACACGAAGTATCGTCGGCGACGCAGCGCGTTGCGGAAGGGCTGCTCGAAACACGTGTTTACGCCGCGACCGAGGATGAAGTCGGGGTGCTGGCCGCGTCGTTCAACGAGATGGCCTCCGCGTTCCAAGGCATGCTGGAGCGGGAGCGCCGGTTCGTCGCCAACGTGTCGCACGAGCTGCGCACGCCGCTATCGGCGTTACAGAGCGCGAGCGAGCTGCTCGTGACGCATCGCAACGACTTCTCGCCGTCCTCTCGTGAAGCCGTCGATCTGATCGCCGATGACGTTGCGAGCTTGCGGAGGCTGGTCGAAGAGCTGATGGAGGTATCCGAGGTCGACGCTGGTAAAGCGATCATCCGATGGGAAGAGGTCGACCTGCGCGCGCTGACGACCGCGGTCGTTCGTAAGCTGCACCGCAACGCGCCAGTGGCGGGACCTGCAGTCGTCACTCTGTCGGACAAAGCGCGGCTCGAGCGGATCATGTCCAACCTCGTGCACAACGCGTTCGAGCATGGGCGCGGTAACGACGTGCATGTGACGATCGGCGAGCAGAACGGGACCTGCCGGCTTGCCGTTTCCGACGGCGGACCAGGGATCCCACCCGACGCCTTGCCGCATCTGTTCGACCGGTTCTACAAAGCCGACCGAAGCCGCTCGCGCGACCGCGGCGGCTTCGGGCTGGGATTGGCGATCGCGTTCGAGAACGCCCGGCTCTTGGGGGGCACGATCGAGGCGACAAGCCCATTGGGCGGCCCCACCACATTCACGGTTCTCATCCCCCGAAAGGCGGCCCCGCCAGAGGAAACGCCGTGAGACGAGCCGCGGCCGGGCTCCTTCTCCTCCTTGCCGCGTGTAGCAGTGTGGACCGAGCCACGGCGATCCCCAGCGATGAAGTCCCGTTCTCGCTGTCGCGTGCCTCCGAGTCGCCCGCGCCGGTTACGGCGACTTCCCCCTTCGTCCTGACCTTCGTGCTCCACGGGCGGCTCGTAGACGTGACCAGACAACTCGGCTCGGCACAGCCCGAGGAGTCGGTCCTTGTCGCATTGCTAGACGGACCGACGGCGCGCGAAGCCACTCGCGGCATTAGGACGGAGATCCCTGCCGAAGCCCGCCTCCTGACAGTATCCGTGACCGGCGGCGTCGTACAGGTGAACCTCAGCCGCGAGTTCCAAGCCGCCGGCTCGAGCCAAAGCGTGCTCCTGCGCGTCGCTCAGGTCGTCCGGACACTCACCTCGATCAAGGGGATCTCGCTCGTCTGGTTCCAGATCGACGGCGAGTTCGTCGGCGTTCCGACCGACTCCGGCGTGGTTAACCGCCCGGTCGGTTCGACGGACTACGGGTCGATTCGACCGCGTCCTTAGAGACAGAAGAGCCGAATCGTCACGCGACTGTAACGAGTCCGTAGGCGTTTCTTCATCTGGGGGCGGCATCCTAAAACGTGCGGCACCTGAGATGGTTTCCCCCACTCGGATCCCTCGCCGCGCCGCACGCACGGCGAGGGACTCCGGGTATTTTTTTGGGCTATTTTTGGGTCTGTTTTCCGCGCCACTCGTCGGCCGTCAGCGCGTACATCCGGTGGTCTTCCCACACCCCGTTGATCAGAAGGTACGCCGGTGCGTGACGGGGGCCGAGCGGCTTGATCGAAGCGACCGTCCCGTCGATCGCGACTCTCATCCCCCGCGCTCCGCACGTCGAGCTGCCTTGTCGGCAACGCGGCGCGCCTCGGTCGCTTCTCGGCGCGCGAACCGAACCTTCTCTTTCGCCGCGTCGGCGCGGGCCCGCGCGTCGTCCGCTTCCTTCGCGAGCTGGGTGGCGCGCGCTTCTGCTTCCGTGGCGCGGCCTTCCGCTTCCTCGGCGGCCGTTTGGAGCTTGGCGGACTCCTTCTGCAGGCGCGCGCTCGTCTGACGGGGCTTATCTTCCTCGGCGCGCGCGGCCGGCACCACACTCAGCGCGCCGACGTCGCCGAAGCCGGCTCGTTTGAGCTCCTTCGTGAGCGTGCCGTTGCGGACGGCCTCGCGGCCTTCGTCGTCGACGGTAGTCGCGTAGAAGGTGTCGGCGACTCGCTCGAGCAACGCCTCGTTCGGCGTGTGACCGGCGTCGGAGAGGATCTTCCGCGCGCGATCGACCAGATCGCGGACGGCTTTCCGCTCTGCCGCCGTCGCCTCCTTCACGGCCGCCGCGTCGCCCGACCGTATGAGCTTCTTCTGTGCATCTCGAAGAAGCGCACCCGCTTCGAAGAGCGACTCAACGGCCTCGGGATAGGCGCGCGCAACCTGATTGACGGCCCAGGCCGGGACGCCCGGCTTCTTGAGCGCGCGCACTTCGGCTGCTGCGTCCTTGTCCCCGCCGGCGGCCAGCTCCTTCGCGAGCGCGTTGCGCGCGCCCGTGAACTCGTCCAGCGGGAGCGCGTACAGGTCCGACGTAGGGTCTTTCGCCACGCGCGAACTCTACCGCGCCGCCGCTCAGGCAGACTTGCGCGCGCGGCTGCTCGAACGTTTCTTCGTCGACTTGCGCTTGGAGCCGCCGCTCTGCTCGACCGAAGCCTTCAGCGCTTCGATCAGATCGACGACCTTCGGGGTCTCCTTCGCTTCCTCGTGGATCGTGATCGTCTGTCCCTTGGCCTTCTTCTTGATCAAGCCCTCGACACGCTTCCGGTACTCGTCGTGATACTTGCCCGGGTCGAAGTCCGTCGCTAGCGAGTCGATCAGTTGCTTGGCCATCTTCATCTCGCGGTCGGCCAGTCGCTGCTGCTTCGGCAGCCCGCGGAGCTCATCGACGGACACGATCTCGTCGGGGAAATACATGGTTTCGAGGGCCAGCGCGCGCTCGTACGGCCTGATCGCCGCGAGGTACTCCTTCGTCCTGATGACCACGCGGCCGATCGCGACCTTGTCGCTGTCCTTCATCGCCTTGAGCAACAACGAGTACGCCTTGTCGCCGCCGGTGTCCGGGGCGAGGAAGTACGTGTGCTCGTAGTAGATCGGATCGATCTGCTCCAGCTCGACGAAGTCTTCGATGTCGATCGTGTGCGTCGCCTCCGGCGTCAGCTTTTCCAGTTCCTTCGGCTCGATGACGACGTACTTGTCGTCGCCGATCTCGTAGCCCTTTGCGATCTTCTCGTAAGGAACTTCCCGGCCGGTCTTCTCCGAGACGCGCTTGTACCGGATGCGCGCGCCGGTCTTCTCGTCGACCTGATGGAATGCGATGTCCTTCGGCTTCACCGCGGTGAAAAGCTTCACGGGGACGCTGACGAGCCCGAAGTTGATCGCGCCGCTCCAGATGGCACGTGCCACGACGACCACCTCCTGGCAGTGCTTTACCCGGGCGCGAGGTGCGAAAACACTCGCTTCAGCCGGATGAAAGTGGCCAGGTCAGCCGATGTACTTCTCGACTGTGTTCGCGTCCCGGACTTTGGCCGAGTCGGGATCGAGGCCCGCCGCGCGCCGCGCGCGCCGCTGATGCAACAGGTCCCAGCATTGGTCGAGCGTCACTTCCAGCTTGCGAAGCTCCGCGCGTTCCTCGTCGGTGACGCCGGCTTCCGCTTCCTTCCGGAAGAGCTCGTGTTCCTTCTCGGCAAGCTTGTTGATCTGAGAGAGAACCTCTTTGTCGTCCACGGCTGCTCCTTCCTCGGGCGCACCAACCGTCGCGGCCGACACTCTATTC
>Ga0209577_10000890_pt1 | contig 29904 bp, 22 predicted proteins | sample GraSoiAngelo_109_FD_185874 | JGI IMG/M metagenome (GOLD analysis project Ga0209577, IMG submission 185874) | Grasslands soil microbial communities from the Angelo Coastal Reserve, California, USA - 14_0903_12_20cm (SPAdes) (version 2) | ecosystem: Environmental > Terrestrial > Soil > Grasslands...
ATAGATGGCGAGGCGATCTTCAGTGATTCCACACGCAATCTCGGGAACGCCTTGAAAGACCCTTGCGCGGCGATCACGAAGGATCAAGCGAGCAAGAAGAAGTAACCGTCAGGGATTGTCTTCCATTGATTCCTCGCACAGAATGCGTTCCGTGGGGGGGGCCCCATGCGTTTGCTGACTGTTCATGCGCTGCTTGCTGTCTTCTTTGTTAGTTCGTCTGGTAGCGCTGGCCCAAAGAGCGCTGCTGAGCAACCGGGTATCAGCAGGTCGGGTAGCGAGTTCTTGGAAGAATGTTCAAGTATAGACAGTGAATGGAACAGTAGCCTGTCCGCATCTACAACGATGCTACCTGTCTGGGCCGGGTTGAAGGCTTCGCAGATGGATTCACTGCGCATGAGGAGCTGCTAAGTCTCCCGGAAAAGGAGAGGATGGTTTGCGTCCCCCAAGAAATAACCATTATTTGTACTGTTTGAATAATTAAGAAGTCAATAAACAACAATCCTGAGAAAGCGCACCGCTCAACTCGTTACATTGCTTCCGTGGCGTTGGCGCGTGCGTTCCTAAAACCTCACTTTGACGTCCAAAATCCTTCCGGGGCTCACTCCGGCGAGGGACTTCGAGAGAGGGCGGGTCGAGGTTTCCTTCCAGGCTCGTTTGGGCGGTTTCGGTAGCGATACCCCGATTTCTTGTGGTCCTCTTTAAAGTGTTCACCGGATGGACAGTTACAGTGTTCACCGGATGGACAGTTACTCTGAATTAGTTAGGGTGCAATGCCATACCCGGATCGGCTTTACCCCCTGGGTAGGTACCACTGGTAGGCCCTTAACTCTTTGTGTCTCGGTTACCTGAAAGACTTAGAACAAATCAGGAGGATCTATGAAAAAGCCACTAAAGTGCGTCACAGCGACGCTCTTGGTGCTCTTCGGGTTCGCGCTGCTTGCGGGCAGTGTCCATGCCCAATCCACTTTCGTATACACCAACAACAACGGCACCCCAAATACTGTTAGCGCCTTCTCTGTGGGACCTGGCGGAACCTTAACAATGGTCCCGGGTTCGCCTTTTCTGACCGGCGGAGGGGGCGGTGGCGAATTCTACGCTTCGAACACCGCCGCCGCGACTATGACTATGAGGAAAAGATTCCTCTATGTTTCCAACAATGGAACCAATAACATCAGCGGTTTCTCTATCAATACCACCACTGGGGCTTTGACGCCCGTTTCAGGCTCGCCGTTCGCGACGGGCGGATCAGGCATTTTTGGCATTTCGTTGGCGGTGACTCCCAATGGCAAATTCGTGTACGCCGGGAATGTTGGGTCTGGCGACATCTCGGCATTCAGCGTTGGGTCGAATGGAGCGCTCACGCCTATCGCAGACTCTCCTTTCCCTGCAGGGGGGTCGCCGGACGGCATCAAGGTATCGCCCAACGGCAAGTTTCTGGGCGTTGCTCTACCGTTTACAGACTCCGTGGCCATGTTCCGCATCGGCTCCAATGGTGCGCTCACGTCCGTCACTGGTTCGCCTTTCCCCCAGGGAGGTACTGGTGTTGGGGCTGCTTACGTGGATATGAGCTGCAACTCTAAGCTGCTCTTTGCCGCCCTTGCCAACATTGCCAACGCTGTAGCCGACACGCAGGTCGGCGTATCAACCATCGCGTCCAGTGGCGCCTTAAGCGCGATCGCAGGCTCTCCGTTTACCTTCGCCCCTGGCGCCGATTCCAATGTGGGCATACTCAGCCCCAATAACCAGTGGCTATTTGTCAGCAACCAGGACAGCAGCACCATTACGTCGCTCGACGTGGAATCGAATGGCAACCTAGCGCAGGTAAGCGGTTCGCCATTTCTGAATGCAGGGACCCATCCCAGCGGGATGGCTACGAATGCTGAAGGTAGTTTGCTCTACGTAGCTAATGACAACAACACGGTGACGGGGTTCAGGGTTGACAACAGCAACGGCTCTCTGTCTCCGGTGCCGCTTTCTCCTTTCCCCACAGATGGCACTGGGCTTTTGAGGTCTCTTACCACATTCCCAGCTAAGCGGGTTGAGGGTGAGGGCGACGAGAATGGTGATGATGGGCATAAGGGGCACTTCCGTTTCGAGGCCGAACGTGAGTGCAAAGCTTCCGGCGGGATGGACTTTGAGGAAACAGACAGCGGCAGAGGAATAAAAGGCAGTGTCGACACTTATACCGCGGTAGGGAACACGGCCACCATCACAGGCGCAGGAACTCTGCTCGACGGTACCCCGGTCCACTACACCGCAATTGTTCTGGGCAATGCCCCGCTGATTGGAGCGAACCGCTTCGCCATTAGCTGGGTTACCTCCACACTTTCAGTCTTCCACACGTCGGGAGCACTGACGGACGGCTATATCGCAGTTCACGCGCAGTAGGGACAACGCGGGAGTTGTTGTCAACTAAAGAACATCTTCCGCAAAGTGGTCGTCTTGTATGGAAGGGGTCCTAGCAGCGCTAGGCACTCTTACGAGAGTCTAGGACCCGTTTCAGCGTCCAGGTTCAGTAATCTACGTTGCTCCCATGCACCAACCAACACTCATCCGCACCTCGAAGCCTGTCCCTCGCCAAATGCTATCTGGGCCGAATGCCGTTGAAATCAGCCACATTCAAGAGCATGAAACTGAGGCCCAGCGAACCAGTTGATCGGAATGTAATGTTACTTTGGGTTGAAACCGCGTGGATGGAGTTTTCGATCACCGCGAGGTCATTCAAATAGCCGCATAAACAGGGCACAATAATCGGCTGTGGTTCTACGACCTCCTCCGGGGCCAACACTGATCAATGTTTAGGCGGGTATTCGCAATCAGAAATTCCCGACGTGCCCATCTACAAAGTACGGCGGACGTACTCCAGGTGCTGCTGGCGTCCGGCAACCCACGAAGCATAGTATATCTCTGTACTTTATGATGCCTTATTCCCCTAACTAGCCAAGGGCTTCGCCCTTGATATCCCTCTGACTTCATGGGGTTTGGTAACACAACGAGAACAAAATTCTCGTTTCCCGACGCGTAACGACTTTAAGGGCCTAAGGTATTTATCCCGCTAGTTTCGGGGATTCGCCTTCTTGCTAATTAGACGCTCAAGACTAGCCTTGCAGTAGGGTGGCACTGCTCCCGGGGTTCTTTGAAAAGGCCGTCCTCAGACTGAAAGGAACATCATGAAGAGGCAAAAGACGTTTTCTTTCCTTCAACTGCTAATCGAGGTGATAATGACTTTGTTCATCGCCGGGATCGTGGTTCCGAGCGTCTTCCGGTCTAATGTTACCTCGAGCGAGGCTTTGGCTGTAGGCTCTCTCCGTACAATCAACATCGTTGGGAATGCATTCTCGTACACGAACCAAAACGTTGCTTTTGCCCTCTTGGGCGCGTTAGTCGGCGCAATGGCAGCATTTGCAATCCCTTTTCACGCCACTACTCCCAAGAGCAGAACTTCTACGCCAATAATCACTCGGACCGCGCCCCTGCGACACTGAACCTGTTCTGGGAATTGTGGGACAAAAAGCAGTGCCCGGAACCTGAATGAGAAGTTTCTCCTCTACGAGCATTGCGATTCGTAGCAAAAGAAGTCGAGCGAACGCAAGAGCGTAAGGCCCATGTTGAAACAACCCGGTTCCCCTTCAAGAAGGTTCACCTCGCGGGTCAAGACGCCTGAGGGCGTGTGGGTCGATTGGCGCTGTGCCGGACATGAAGACATTTCACGAGTTCGGAACATGAGTTTGGGTGGCCTGTTTGTAGAGACTCCAACGCCAAGAAGCTTGGGTTGCCCAGTCAATCTAGACTTTCTTGTTCAGGAGGGACAGATCAGGGCTGAGGCTGTTGTAAGGCGTGTAGAGCCAGGTCATGGACTGGCATTGAAGTTCACGGCAGTGATTGATGAAGACCGCTCACGTCTAGCCGCATTGATGAACAGGCTCCGCCAAAGTTCCCCGTAATGGAAGAAAATTCAAGCAAAAGTAGTGTACCCTAGCTGCCCACTTATGCCGTTTCTCCCGAAATCTGTAGGTTTTATTACCTGCTAGAATCAATAAGTTGCGTGTTGTCAGTCCTGGAAGCCTGCGCAACGATCCCTGAGCGAGCGCCAAAACAGGGGAGCCTGCAAAAAAGAACGTGTCTCAAGCATTCAAACCGTTTAATATAGCCTGCCCGTGGTTTCATAGGGGTCGCTTTCGATCGCCAATTCGAAACAGCTGAACCTTGAAGGAGCTTCATGCCACACTTGCGCTCGTTGGGCCTCTTTGTTCTTACGATATGCACGAGTCCTGTCGGCGGCAGTTATGCCGCCGATACACCGGGGGAGAGTTCGGAACGAATCTATTTGCACAAGGATTGGCAGATTCAGTCGTCGTGCGAAGTGAAGGCCATTGGCGAGCAGATTTCCTCCGCCGGGTTCGACGCTAAGGGGTGGCACAAGTCAGACATTCCAGCTACGGTGGTGGGCGCGCTGGTCACGGACAAGACCTATCCCGATCCCGACTACGGAACAAATTTGAAGTCCCTCCCAGGGATGAATTATTCGGATAAAACTTTTTTCGCCAATCAGGAAATGCCGGAGGGAAGCCCTTTCCGCTGCTCATGGTGGTATCGCACGGAGTTCGCGCCGCCTGCAGGAGAGTTCAGGAGAACACAGTGGTTGAATTTTCTGGGCATCAACTACCGGGCGAACATCTGGATCAACGGGCAGAAGGTGGCGGATGCGAACGATGTCGCGGGCACCTACCGCTCCTACGAATTCAATGTGAGCAAGTTTTTGAAGCCGGGGAAGGCGAATGCGCTGGCGGTCGAAGTGTTTGCTCCGGGAAAAGACGATCTGGAGATCACCTGGGTGGATTGGAATCCGACTCCTCCGGACAAGGACATGGGGATTTGGAAGGAAGTGTTTCTGCGGTCGAGCGGAGAAGTGGCGGTGCGGAATCCGTTCGTGGCCTCCAAGCTGGATGCGGAATACAAGACCGCCGAGCTGACCATCAGCGGGGAAGTGCGCAACGTTTCGCATGAGCCCGTGAAAGGCACACTGCGCGCGCAAGTCGATGGAATCGAGTTGCGGCAGCCTGTGGAACTGAGCGGCGGGGAATCAAAATTCTTGAAATTTGCGCCGGAACAATTTGCCAAGCTGAAGCTGACGCATGCACGGCTGTGGTGGCCCTACCAGATGGGGATGCCCCATCTTTATACGGCGAAACTGAGGTTCGAGATCGGCAAGAAGATTTCTGACGTGGCGAGCGTGACGTTTGGAATACGCGAGGTCACGTCGGAACTGACCGACAAGGGACATCGGTTGTTCAAGGTCAACGGGAGAAAGGTGCTGATCCGTGGGGCGGCTTGGGCTCCGGACCTTCTTTTCCGCTGGTCGTCGGAGCGGCTAAATGGGGATCTGGCATACGTACGCGATATGGGCATGAACACGATTCGCCTGGAAGGGCGGCTGGACCGCGACGAGTTGTTCGAGAAAACGGACCGGCTGGGGATTCTGGTCATGGCGGGATGGACGTGCTGCGATGCTTGGGAGCGCTGGGGCGACTGGAAGGGCGACCAGAACACCGTTGCGGCGGCTTCGCTGCGAGACCAAATCACCCGGCTGCGGACGCATCCAAGTGTCTTTGTGTGGCTGAACGGCAGCGACAACCCACCCCCTGCGAACGTCGAAAAAATGTATTTGGACATCGAAAAGGAATTGCAGTGGCCAAATCCGGTCTCCTCGTCCGCCTCAGAACAGAAGGCGGCGGTCAGCGGAGAATCGGGCGTAAAAATGACCGGCCCCTACGAGTATGTGCCTCCGGTGTACTGGCTGGCCGACACGCAAGCGGGCGGGGCTTACGGCTACAACACGGAGACAAGTCCGGGGCCGGCGATTCCGCCGCGGGAATCGCTGGAGAAATTCATCCCCAAGGATCATCTCTGGCCGATCGATGAAGTCTGGAATTATCACGCGGGTGGAGAGCGCTTCACGACGGTGAATGTTTTTACCGATGGGTTGAACCGACGCTACGGACAAGCGGTGTCGCTCGATGATTACGAGCGCAAGGCGCAAGCAATGACGTACGACGGCCAGCGCGCCATGTTCGAAGCCTACGCGCGGAACAAGTACACTTCCACCGGTGTGATCCAGTGGATGCTGAACAACGCGTGGCCTTCCTTGATCTGGCACCTCTACGATTACTACCTTGTGCCGGCGGGCGGGTATTTCGGGACAAAAAAGGCTTGCGAGCCGGTCCATGTGCAGTATTCGTATGACGACAACTCCGTCGCGGTGATCAACGGAACGAGCGAAGCGCTCAGAGGCACGAAAGTCAGCGCGAAAATCTACGACATTGATGCGAAGGAAAAGGCTTCCCGTGAAGCAACACTTGATTTGGGGACGGACAGCAGCACTAAGGCGTTCGATCTCCCCAAGCCGGATGGACTGACGCCCACCTATTTCCTGAAGCTTGAGCTCCATGACGCAGCGGGAAGGCTGGTCAGCGAGAACTTCTATTGGTTGTCGACAAAACCGGACGTGCTCGACTGGGCCAAGAGAAGCGACACCGTCTACACACCACAGAAGGATTTCGGCGACCTCACCGGGCTGAACAGCCTTCCCAAAGCAAAGGTAGCGATCACCAAGACGGTGCATGTGAATGGAACTAACTCCACGCTCAAGGTGGCCGCTGAAAACAAGAGCAGCAGTGTGGCGTTCATGGTTCATCCACGGCTCACACGCGGCAAGGGCGGGGAAGACGTGACTCCCGTTTTCTGGAGCGATAACTATTTCTCTTTGCTGCCGGGGGAGAAAAAGTCGGTCACAGCGAGATTCGATTCTGCCTTACTCCACGGTGCGGTTCCCGACCTGCTGATAGAGGGCTGGAACGTGGAGGCAACGGCGCCTTAGTTAGTTGCAGGGCAGGCAGTTCGAACGCCGGCGCCTTTCCAACCGGGCGAGCTTCTCTCGACTATACCTTCCTGCTGTTGGCTTTTCTCGCGCTTGGAACCCGCGCAACCATTCGGCGCACCCGCCCATCCAATGCGATAGAATTGCAAAGTATCTTTCCGGCAAGGGGAACAATTGCGGAGTTCAACGTAATTTGTGATTGTGAGAGGAAACAATGAGGAAATCGAATCGTTTCTTGTCCGCTGCAGCGCTGGGGCTGTTTTTCGTGGGCGCTGCTTCGGCGGATACCTTGGAATTGAAAGACGGGCGGATTTTGAAAGGGAAGTACCTCGGCGGCACGCAGGCCGTGCTGCGCTTCGAGCTAAACGGGGAAGTGCAGACTTTCAGCACAACGGAAATCGTGGCGCTGACGTTCACCAGCAATCCCGGACATTCCGCGCCGGCTCCGGCAGAAGCTCCGGCGATGGCGCCAACTCCGGCGCCGGTGGCCAGCATGGCCGGCCCTGCCTCCAGCGGCAGCGTGACCATATCCGCAGGACAATCTCTGCTGGTGCGGATGATCGACGGTGTGGATTCCTCAAAAAACCATGTGGGTGACGTATTCCACGCCAGCCTGGAGACCGATTTGACCATTGGCAATTCCGTGGTGGCGCGAAAGGGCACTGATGTTTACGGGCGTTTGGCGGAAGCCAAAGAAGCCGGGCACATGTCCGGCAGCGCTGAGTTGCAGCTTGAACTGACGCGCATCGTGATCGACGGGAAGGACTATCCGGTCGTCAGCAGCGACTACAGCTTAAAAGGGAAGGGCCGCGGTTCGGACACCGCGAAGAAGGTTGGGGGTGGCGCGGTGGCCGGCGCCATCATCGGCGCGATTGCCGGCGGCGGCAAGGGCGCGGCGATCGGCGCGGGCGTAGGCTCGGCGGCCGGCGCGGGCGTGCAGGTGTTCACGCGCGGTCAGCAGGTAAAGGTGCCCAGCGAGACGCTGCTGGAATTCCGCCTGCAGCAGCCGGTAACGGTGGCGCCGACACAAAGGTGATGTGATTCTAGCGGTTGCGTATGGAAGTCTGGGAGCATGTTCAGAAAAAGGCGGGCCTCGGCTCGCTTTTTTCTTATCTTCTTTTTTCACAGGGGTGTGCCCCTACTGCGTTTTCCTAACCCGTTATCGGATTGGAACCATCCGCCGGAAATTCTCCCTTGCCACTCCTGCTGTTAGTGAGTAAGCTACCCCCTCAAGCGGGGAGACCATGCCGAAAGAAAAGCCTAGAGTAAATATCGGGGAAGTCATCAGGACCTATCGGAGCCAGCGTAGCCTGTCGCAGGGCGACATCGAGCGCCGCACCGGGCTGCTGCGTTGTTACCTGTCGCGTGTCGAAAACGGGCACACCGTCCCGTCTCTCGAAACGCTCGCCAAGATCGCAGAAGCCATGGACATCTCGCTGGCGGACTTTTTCCCGGGCACAGAAACGCCCCGCGACCGGGAGACGCAAAAAGCTCTGGGAGAGCTCTCGCAGGACGAAATTCGCTTCCTGGCGGAGATCAAAAAGTACAGCACCACGCTTTCCGATGGGGACAAGCGCCTGGTGCTGGCGATGATCCGCAAAATGGCTACCTTGATTCCGCCCCTCGCGGCGAAGAAGTTGATTGTGCGGCGCCCGACAGCCTGACCGTTTTCACAATCGAAATTGCTCGAGGGAGCGCGGTTCTTCTGGCGCGCGCCTTCGCTTTTTTCTGAATGGGGATTTGTCAGCTGCTCTGGCCTCGAATGATGCGGATGGCGTCGGGCAGAGCGGCATCATTGCGGTCGCTGGCGCCCGCCTGGACTTCCGCGCCGGTGGAGTCTTCCAGGTCGCCGCCCTCTCCGGGCGCCAGAAAGAGATTGGCCTCGACGGCGTGCTGTTTGGTGTAGAGGTCGTAGTACCGGCCGCCGAGAGCGTAAAGGGTCTCATGGGTGCCGCGCTCGATGACTCGCCCCGCCTCGACAACGAGAATCTGATCGGCTCGTCGAATTGTGGAGAGCCGGTGCGCGATCACGAACGTCGTGCGGCCGCGCATGAGGTAGCGCAGACCTTCTTGGATCAGCGCCTCCGATTCCGAATCGAGGCTGGACGTGGCTTCGTCGAGAATCAGGATGCGCGGATCGGCCAGGATGGCGCGAGCAATCGAGACGCGCTGCTTCTGGCCGCCGGAGAGTTTCACCCCCCGTTCGCCGACAACCGTGTCATATTCGTTCTCGAAGGACGCGGCGAATTCGTCGACGCGCGCGATGTGGCAGGCGGCTAGAATTTCTTCTTCCGTGGCGTCCGGCCGCGCAAAAGCCACATTCTCCCGTATCGTTCCATCGAAAAGAAAAGTTTCCTGCAATACGACGCCGAGTTGAGTGCGATAGGAATTTAGCTTCACGGTAGCGAGATCAATTCCGTCAACCAGAACTCTGCCGCCCGAGGGCACATAAAATGCCGCGATCAAGCCGATGATGGTCGATTTTCCTGCCCCGGAAGGACCGACCAGAGCTGTGACCGTTCCCGGTTCAGATCGGAAACTTACGTCGTGCAGAACTTCCTTCCGCGTGTCGTAAGCAAAGCTCACCTTTTCCATTTCTACCAACCCGTTCACGCGATCGAGCGCAACTGTCCGGCCAGGCTCATCATCTTCCAACTTCTCGTTCAGAATTTCGCGGGTACGCTCGAGACCGGTGATGGCCTCTGTGATTTGCGTGCCGATGGCAACAATTTGAAAGACCGGTGCCACAAGAAGGCCCAGAAAGATGTTGAACGCAAAAAACGTTCCCAGCGTCATTGTGCCCGCAAGAATCTTGTGCGCCCCGAGCTCCATGATGATGGCGCTGACGATACCCATCAGCCCCGCAGCGGAAAGACTCATCAGCGAAGTGGCCGTTAGTGTCTTCAGAACATTTTCAAGCAGGCGCTCGACGCCGCGGGCGAAGACTCCTTCCTCACGCTCTTCCGCGTGGTAGCCCTTCACCACGCGAACGCCGCTGAGCGATTCGGTGAGGCGTCCCGTGACTTCCGCGTTGATTTTCGGTCTTGCGCGGAAAATCGGGCGAATTGTCGCGAAGGCTTTGTTGATCCCATACCCGAAGACCAGCAGGATGGCAAACGCGACGCCGGTCATGGTCACGCTGGTATGAATCAAGTAGACGAGCGCGATGACCGCGGTCATCAGTCCGCCGACAAATTCCACCAGTCCCGTCCCGATCAGGTTGCGGACCCCTTCGACGTCGCTCATGATCCGCGAAACGAGCGCGCCGGTTTTGTTGGCATCGTAGAACGAGACCGGAAGCCTGCCGATGTGCGCCTGCACTTGGCGGCGCAGTCCGGCGATCATCTTTTGCGCGGACTTGGAAAGCAATTGCGTCAGCGTGAACGATGTCAATCCCTGAATGATCGTCGCTGCAAGAACGGCCAGCACGATTGGCGTCAGAAGCTGCGTTTGCCGCTTGCTGATGACATTGTCCACCAGATACTTCGTGGAGGCCGGCAGCACCAATCCCGATAGACGATTGATAGCCATGAGCACGAAACCCAGCGCCAGCAGCCCGCGCCTTGGCTTTATCAGCGCCCAGACGTCGGGAAGATTCCTCCACGCGTTTTTGCGTTTTTCAGCTTCGGCTGCTGATCTGGATGCTGTCGCGGTGGCCATGATTTGAGAGACGGACTGTACCCCGTGTGTTAGATGCCCGCGCTGTCTATATGACCATATGGCGACAACGGATCGAGGGGCCCGCCGTTCCTCAATCGCCCGCGGCTCCCGCGCGGGGCACGCTGGCTCTGGCCGGGCGGTCGAGGTTCAAAACGCTGGCGATGAACTCGCTGACCGTGATCCCCAGGTGGCCCCAGAGTCTCCGCTTCAGGCTGGTGTAATCCTGCGTGCCGCTGAATAGATCACCCATCAATTGGCGGAACACCGGGCTGCGGCGCAGGAACTGAACCATGCGCGTCGTAACCGCGCTGCCCAGGAAAGATCCGCGATAGAAACGGCGCACGATGCGAGCCGCGAATTCCAGTTCAGCGCAGAAAGTAGCCTTCACCCAAGCCGGGTACTTTTCCGGGCAGCCTTCGGCGAGTGAACGGCCCAGCAACTCGCCGGAGCGAATGGCATAGAAGAGGCCTTCACCGGTGAGGGGATCGACCCAGGCAGCCGCATCTCCGATGAGCGCCCAATTCTTTCCAATGACGTTTCGTTCGGAAAGCGTGCGCTCTTTCGGTGAAGGCAGGACGTGACTGTAGAACTTTGCGCCCTCCGTCAGTATGCCGTGCTTCTCCACGAAATTCTGCAGATGGCTGCGCAACTCCGTGCTCGTATGCGACGACATACTGCCGCAAATGCCCACCGAGAGATGATCGCAGCGCGGGAACGACCAGATATAGCCCTCAAAATGCGGCAGGAACTTGATGGTGATAGAGTCGCTGGTTTGCGGCACGAAGTAACCCTGCGTCATCTCCAACTCGTCGCGTTGCAATGCGCGTGTTCCGGGGAGCAGTTGATTGCGCGCACCGGCCGCGAGAACCAGAAAATCGGCTTCCTGCCAATCGCCCTCCACGCAGTAGCGCGGTTTCGTCGTGGAAGTGTCCACACTCATCACGCGGGAACGCTGGACGTTGCAACCCGCATCGCGCGCGCGATCCAGGAGCATGCCGTTGAGAACCGTTCGCGAATAGATAACGATCGGATGGGGCATATCGAGCGTGGCGTGTTGCTCTTCGCTGCTGATCAGTTCGACGGAATTCACCAGCTTCTTGGGATAGGAATTATCGAGCAGGAATGGAAAGCATTGAATGGCTTTGTGCGTCAGGCCGCCGCCGCAAGGTTTCTCCCACGCCAGGTGCTCGTCAAAAAGATTGACCTTGTGGCCCGCGCGCGCGAGTTGTTCGCCGCACATCGCGCCGGACGGTCCGCCGCCAACGATCGCTATCTGAGCCATGGTCGTGTCCCGCTGAGCGCTTTCAATTCCGTCCCTGGGCGCGGAACCCCCGCCGTGAGTTCCTTTGGTGACGGGCCCTAAGGTGGTTAGGTGAGGGGAAAGATCACCAGGCAAAAGCCCGCGAGGAGTATAGCACCGAATAGCGCCGTCGCCGCCGCCGAACCGGTTTCATTGCGCAACATGTCCATGGCGCTCCGCTGTAGTAAATTGAACACCGCCATATACAGCGACAGGAGCCCCATCAGGATTTCTCCGTTGTGCAAAATCAATACGCCGGTCATAAGCGCTCCCCACGAGATAAGTCTTAAAGACAAAGCGAGCGCCAACCTGCGCCATTTCTTTCCGCGCTCTATGGGGCCGAGCAGCGTTTCTTCCGCTATGTGGTAGGGGAGTAGAACGATCACCAAGAAGGGAAAGCGCGCCCATTTTGCGCCGGTCAGCCAGGCCTCGTAAAACGTCAAGTCGAACCAGGCTGTAGAGAGAAGGAGAACCACGACTCCGGCAAATCCCGCCGCGAGCAGGTGGCGAGGGAAACTGCTGAGAGCAGGATAGAGGCAACTCCAGTGCACCACAACCAGCAAAGCCCCAAAGAGCAGCAGGAAGCTGGCAAGATAGTCGCCTTGAAAGAGTCCGATCCTTTTCAACGGAATCCAGAATCGCAAGAGAAACACGATCAGGACCGAGCCCGCGGCAATTTCCAGAAAAAACCGCGGCACCCCGATGACCGCGCCCGTCGCAGCGATTTCCTCGCTTCTGTTTTTCCCCGCACTTTCCCGGAGGAATGGACCTGCAATCAAGAGTATCCCGAGGAAGCCACCGAGCGCACCGATGAGCGGGCGGTGAGAGGGCAATGCTGCACTGGGAGGCAAATGCAGGACGTGCGCCAACCACCCCTGCGCAGAACGCATCGCGACGCCGCTGAAAAGAACACTGACGTGCGAGGTGCCGGGAATCTCCATGTATAACGCGGTCGCATCGCTTCGCGAGACGACCAAGTCGGCGGCGTTCCTGCGCATCGACTCCAGTTCGAGCGAGCCAACTATTACTAAAGAATGAAAGGGCAAATCCGGGGGATCGGTGAAAAGCAATTTTTCCGCCGTAACTCCATGGGCGGCCCGCATCGGGGCCGGCGAGATGGCGATCAAGCCCGCTACCGGTATACGGGATGCAATGCGTTCGGCGATCGCGCCGCCCATCGAATGTCCAGCGAGGATCGTCCGATCGGCATTGATCAACCCGTGCGTGAGTAGTTCGCGGAGAAGCGATTCCCCGCACAATTCCGCTCGCGCTGGAGAAAATGGCCCGGGCGTGCGCCCGTGTCCCGGTAAATCCGGAACATAGACGCGAAGGCCCTGTTCGGCAAGACCCCGTGCGAAGTACGACATGATTTTCTTGTTGGCGGAGATTCCATGAAAAAGCAAAACCGATCCTTGTGAGCCTTTCTCTTGCTTTTCCACGATCGTCGTTTCAAGCCGGCAGCCCCCGGCATCGATGAGGAAGGTACCTTCGCGATAGGGCGCCGGGAGGGCCAGCCAGAGTCCTGCGGCGCACAACAAGATTCCTACAATGGCTCGAAAGTCATCGCCTGATTTCACCGTGAGTTGCCGGCCCATGGGCGCCGGGCCTCCTGCGCGTGATAAACTACTTTTTTAACGGATATCACTTTGGTTTTTTTCCGGCTCGCACGGAGACCCTTTGAATTCGGCAGTCCTGACACTCGAGGAAGTGATTCTGCGGTTTGGCTGCGAGAAACGCAACGGCCGCCGCGTCGTCTTCACCAATGGCTGCTTTGACCTGCTACATCCCGGCCATATTCGAAGTCTGGAGTTGGCGCGTGAGATGGGAGACGTGTTGATCGTTGGGCTGAACAGTGATGCCAGCGTATGTCGATTGAAGGGCGAAGGCCGCCCGGTTATCTCTGAACGCGAACGCGCGGAAATTCTCGCAGCTTTGGAATCTGTGGACGCCGTGGTGATCTTCGATGATCTAACGCCGCGCGAAGTGATCGCGCGCCTGCTCCCAGATGTCCTGGTGAAGGGTGGCGATTGGCCCGGTGACCGGATCGTGGGCCGCGAGGAAGTAGAAGCCGCCGGAGGACGCGTCGTCTCTGTTCCCGTAGTCCCAGGCTATTCGACATCAGCCATTCTGCAGAAAATACGCGAAGGGGCGCGCGCCTCTCGCGCGGAATCCTGATCAACTACGCATGATACTCCCTGCCGTCCGCGAGAGATTGGAGGCCGTCCTTCGTCATGCGGCGATGGAGGGCGCACTGGCTGCTTTGCGCCCGGGTGCGAGCCACATCTCCATTACCGGTCTGCACGATGTTGCGAAGGCTCTCGTTGCGGCTTATTTGACGCGCGAGTTACGACGTCCGGCATTTTTTGTGACGGACTCCAATCGCCGTGCCGAAGCGCTCGCGGAAACGCTGCGCTTCTTCGGTGGAATTTTTCCGGGAGCGGCTGGCGGCGTCGCCACGCTCCCGGCCTTCGACAGACTCCCTTGGGAATCGCAAAGCCCGCACGCGGACATTCTTGAACGGCGCGCTGCCACACTCTTTCGCGTCGCGGATGGACAGATTTCCCTGGTGATCGCCCCCATTGCCGCGGCACTTTGGCGCTATCAGGATCCAGCAGCCTATCTCTATCTCACCCGGACGCTGGCAAAAGACACCGATATCCCCCACGAAGAATTGATTTCCCATCTGGGTTCCGTGGGCTACACGCGAACCGAAATGGTGGAGTTGCCCGGGCAATTCGCCGTGCGTGGAGGCATCATTGATGTCTTCTCCCCGGAAGCCGCTCGCCCTGTGCGCATTGAGCTGCTCGGCGACAGCGTGGAATCAGTGCGTGAATTTGACGCGCGCACGCAACGGTCGATTGCACCGGTCGTGCGCACCACGCTCCTGCCCTTGACCGAATGGGCCGTCCCGACGCCGGGAAGAGCGGATCTAAATGATGCCGCATGGGAGACGCCATCGTTCTTCGGGCTCACGGGCGAACCGGGGCCGAGCACACTGTTTGAGCTGGCAGAAAGTTCGCTGCGGCCGATCGTGTTCCTCGATGAGCCGCAAACTTTGCGTGAAGCTGCCGCGAAGCATCTCGCGGCTGCGACGGAAAATTACGAGCGTCATGGGCGCGCCAACTCCCCCCCCACCGCTCACTACTTCTGGTCCGAAGAGGAATTTGCGGCTGCGCTGGAAAAAACATCGCAAATCGGCATCGAGCAGCTCGCGCTGGGGATCGGTTCCAGGCCACGGTTTGAACTTTCCTCGCGACCCAGCTCGCGTTTTCACGGGGACGTCGTTGCCTGCATGGGGGACGTAAAGTCCCAGCTCACTTCCGGCGGAACGGTTTTTCTGACGGCGGCAAGCACCGGAGAGATCGAACGCTTTGCGGACATCTGCCGCGAGTATGAAGTCCCCTATGTGCTCGGAGAATCGGAAGACGCCGCCGCCGGCTTTACCGCCGAGGGCGCGCACGAATCCGCCGCGATGTTGCTGATCCGCGCGCCCTTTGCGGAAGGCGTGACATTTCCTGACGCCCGGCTTACGCTTTTTGGGCACGCTGACCTTTTCGACGTCACACCCACGGTCGAGCGGCCCAGTCGCAAGATTCGCACTTCCGGCTTCTTTGGCGATTTTGCCGAACTGAAGCCCGGCGACTATGTAGTCCATGTGGATCACGGCATCGGGCAATTCGAGGGACTTCGCCCGATCGAATCCGGCGGACATCGCGGCGAGTTCATGCTGCTGAGATACGCCGACGATGCGCGCCTTTACGTTCCTCTGGAACGTATGGACCTGGTTCAGAGTTACCGTGTGCTCGAGGGCACGCATCCGCCGCTTGACAAACTCGGCGGCACCGTCTGGAACGCTCGCAAGACGCGCGCGCGCAAATCCGTCGAAGACATGGCCGACCAGCTTCTCGCACTTTACGCCCAGCGCAAGACCACAGAAGGTTTTGCCTTTTCTCCTGACGGCAATTTCCAGCGCGAATTCGAGGATGCCTTCGAATTCGAGGAAACCACCGACCAGATCACCGCTATCCGCGACATCAAGCGCGACATGGAACGCGCCGAGCCCATGGACCGCCTGCTTTGTGGCGACGTAGGGTACGGCAAAACAGAAGTCGCCATGCGCGCGGCGTTCAAATCCGTGGTGGACAACAAGCAGGTAGCGATTCTCGCGCCGACCACCGTGCTCACCTTCCAGCATTTCGAAACATTTAAGAAAAGATTTGCCGCTTTCCCGGCGCGCATCGAAATGCTCAGCCGCTTCCGCAGCGCCGCGGAGCAGAAAAAAATTCTCGCCGATTTGGAGGCGGGCAAGGTGGACGTGGTCATCGGCACGCACCGCCTGCTTTCGAAAGACGTCAAATTCGCCGACCTCGGCCTGCTGATCGTGGATGAGGAACAGCGCTTCGGCGTTGCGCACAAAGAGCGGCTCAAGGAAATGCGCAAAAACGTGGACGCACTCGCGCTTTCCGCGACACCCATTCCACGCACGTTGCACATGTCGCTCGTCGGGCTTCGCGACATGTCCGTCATCGAAACGCCTCCGCGCGACCGCCTGGCCATCCAAACCGTCGTCGCCCCCTTTCAGGAAGAACTTGTGCAGAGCGCCATCGAAACCGAACTTGCTCGCGATGGCCAGGTTTTCTTCATTCACAATCGTGTCGAATCGATCTATTCGCTCGGGGCCATGGTTGCCAAGCTGGTGCCGAGGGCGCGCGTCGTGGTGGCCCACGGCCAGATGGCCGAAAAAGAACTCGAGAGCGTGATGTTGAAATTCATTCGCGATGAAGCGGACGTGCTGGTGGCGACGACCATCGTCGAGAATGGTTTGGACATCCCCCGCGCCAACACCATTTTGATCAACCGCGCCGACCGCCTCGGGCTCGCAGAACTCTATCAATTGCGCGGCCGCGTCGGCCGTTCCGCACAGCGCGCTTACGCCTATCTCCTTGTCCCGCCAGACACCTCGCTTTCCGACATCGCCCGCAAACGCCTCGCCGCCATGAAGGAGTTCAGCGAACTGGGAGCCGGATTCCGCATCGCCGCGCTTGACCTCGAACTTCGCGGCGCCGGCAACATGCTCGGCCGCCGGCAGCACGGCCACATCGAAGCGATCGGCTTCGATATGTATTGCCAGATGCTGGAGCGCGCCGTTTCCAAGCTGAAGGGCGAAGAGGTCGCGCCCGACCTGCGCACCACGCTCAGCCTGGGCTTTGACCTGCGCATCCCGCAGGACTACATCCCCAGCGAAAATCTCCGGCTGCGCACCTACAAACGCATCTCCTCGATCGCCTCCGAAGAAGACAAGCAGGACGTCCGCAAAGAGCTCGAAGACCGCTTTGGCACGCCACCTTCCTCCGTAGAAAACCTTTTGGAGTATGCCGCCCTCAAATCCATGTGCGAACGCCTGCGCATCTCCGCCGTGGAACGCCAGGGGACCCGCATCGCAGTCAGATTTCATCCCGAGACGTTGCTGGACCCGGCCAAGCTCGTCACCGTGGTACGCTCTCGTACAGGCATCAAACTCGACCCCAGTGGCGTGCTGTGGATGGAAGTTAAGCGAGGGGAATCGATCCCCGCTACTTTGAGAAACGTATTGCTCGGCCTTCAGGGGCCGGGCTAAACTTTAGAGCTGGGGGAATTGATGCGAAAACTAGTTGTCATCGTGGCGCTCTCGGCCGCGCTGCCGCTCGCCGCACAGGAGCAGCCGCAAGGTAGTCAGCCGAAACCGGCGCCCGCGCCCACCGTTGGGAAGCCGGGGATGGCGGCGCCCGACGCAAAATCCGAAAAGCCTGCGAAACCCACCGCGCCGAAAACGGTTAATCCGGATAGCGGGAAGACCGTCGAAGAGATCATTGCGCGCGTCAACAATGAAATCATCACTCGTTCGGAGTACGAAAAGGCGCGCCAGACTGCCGAAGAGGACGCCAAATCGGAATGCCAGAATCGTTGCACGCCGGAACAGTTGCAAATTGACATCGAAGATCGTCAGAAGCACACTCTGCGCGACCTCGTCGACCAGTCGCTCCTGGTGCAGCGCGCCAAGGACATGGGCGTGAGCGTCGAACCCGAACTCATCAAGAGGCTCGATGCCATCCGCACTCAGAACAATCTGCCGAGCATGGAGGAGCTCGAAAAGGCGGTTTCCGGGCAGCCGGGAATGAACTGGGAGGATTTCAAGAACAACATTCGCAATACCTTGCTGACGCAGCGGGTGATCAGCAGCGAGGTCGGCTCGCACATCACCATCAGCGATGAAGAAGTAGCGAAGTATTACGAAGCGCACAAGGCCGAATTCGTGCGCCCGGAGCAAGTGGCGCTGCGGGAGATCGTGGTTAACACCGAAGGAAAGAAGCCGGAAGATCTCCCCGAACTCAAAAAAAAGGCGGAGACCGCGCTCAAGCGCGTCCAGGACGGCGAGGACTTCGGCGAAATCGCCAAGCGGCTTTCCGATGGCAGCACGAAGAGCCAGGGCGGCTTTCTCGGCATCTATAAGCGCGGAGAACTTTCCAAGGAACTCGAAGACAAGGTCTTCAAGATGAAGCGCAACGAGCTGACCGAAGTCATGGAAACCAGGCAAGGTTTCCTGGTTCTACAGGTCCTGGAGCACTATGACGAAGGCGAACAATCACTCGCGAAAGTCAAAAATGAAATCATGGACAAGCTCTACGGCGGACGCATGGAACCCGCAATGCGCGAATATCTCAAGACCCTGCGCGAGCAGAGCTACGTGGTGATCAAGCCTGGTTACCAGGACATCGCCGGTGGCGGGGGCTCCGAGATTCAGGAAGTGAGCGCCACACCGGAAGTCACCAAATCGAAGAAAGGCCACAAAAGATTCCTGTTGTTCGGCAAACGCTCGGGAGAACAGTCGGGCACATGAAGGCGCCCTTCGTTACCGATCTCAACTCCGAACAAACCATTACTACGTTTTTCCTCGTTCACGAAAAAGAAATTCGCAATACCCGCGAAGGCAAACCTTATTTGCGCCTCGAACTCGGCGATCGCAGCGGCACCATCGAAGCGCGAATGTGGGACCAATTCGATGCGGCGGTGAAAAACATCAACCGCGACGACTTCGTCAAGGTGAACGCGCGCGTCGAGATTTACCGCAATAAGCCGCAGCTTTTTCTTCAGCAACTTCGGCTCGCGAGACCCGAGGAAGTCGACCTCGCCGACTTTCTTCCCCACACCAAAGAAGACGTCGTTAAGCTTTACGCCCAGCTTTTAGAACATGCGGCATCGATCGGGAATCCCTGGCTCAAGAGGTTGGTGACCCAAATCATTTCGGATCCTGGGATAGCCGCGAAGTACAAACGCGCTCCCGCGGCAAAGGTCATGCACCACGCCTATCTCGGCGGCCTGCTCGAACACGTCATCAGCTTGTGCGGCCTCGCGAAGCAAATCGCGGCACACTATCCCGAGCTCGACGTCGATTTGCTGCTGACCGCCGCGATATTGCACGACGTTGGGAAGCTAGACGAACTTTGCTACGACCGTGCCATCGGTTACAGCGTTGAAGGCCAGCTCCTCGGCCACATCGTGATGGAACTGGAAACAGTCGCAAAGGCTATGGATGCCATCGAGGGTTTTCCAGTAAACTTGAAGACGGTCGTCCAGCATCTTCTCATCAGCCATCATGGCCAGTACGAATTCGGCTCACCGAAGCTCCCCATGATCCGCGAGGCCCTAGTCTTCCATTACCTCGACGACCTCGATTCGAAACTCGCCGCCGCCCGCGCTGCCCTCGCCCTCGATTCCGGCGAACCCGAGTGGTCCGCCTATTCCGGGGCCCTCGGCCGCAAGTTCCTCCGTCTTGACGAATTCTTGAAGGTCAAGGACGCGGCGGCAAAGAAGACGGCGTAGTTCCATGATCCCCGCATCCTTCCAAATTCGCGACCTGATCATGCGACCCGCCGCGGTCCTGGCGCCCATGGCCGGCGTGACGGACACGCTTTTCCGCCGCGTCATTCGCGGCCTCGGCGGCTGCGGCCTGCTGATGACGGAGTTCACCAGCTCCGAAGGCATCACTCGCAGCGCAAAAAAAACACTTCGCTATCTCTACTTCCAGGAAGACGAGCACCCCATCACGGCACAGCTTTTTGGTGCGAATCCCGCCGTGATGGCCGAGGCCGCGAAGATGGTCGAAGACCTCGGCTACGACGCCGTGGACATTAACCTCGGCTGCCCCGCCAAAAAAGTGGTGAAGTGCGGCGGCTCCGGCCTGCTCCGCGATTTGCCCTTGCTCGAAGATATTTTTCGCTCCGTCCGCGCGGCGGTGAAGATCCCACTGACCATCAAACTGCGCGCCGGCTGGGATGAAAATTCCATCGTCGCCGTCGACGTCGCGAAAATGGCGGAGAGCATTGGCGTGGAAGGCGTCGCTGTGCATCCGCGCACGCGCACACAAGGCTACGCCGGTGCCGCGGACTGGAGCATCATCGCCGCCGTCAAGCAAGCCGTGAAAATTCCCGTCATTGGTAACGGCGATATCAACAAGCCCGAAGACGCCGCGCGCATGGTCAGCGAAACCGGCTGCGACGCTGTCATGATTGGCCGCGCCGCCGCCACCAATCCGTGGATTTTTTCCCAGATGCAGCAATACGCGCAAACTGGCCGTTACGATACCCCCACCGAGGCCGTCCGCTACCGTTTACTGATCGACTACTATAAGCAAATTAATGCTGCCAAGCTTCCTGATGGTGTAGGCAAAATGAAGCAGTTCGCTTGCTGGTTTACTCATGGCGTGGGGAACGGCAGCGAGCTTCGTGGAATTGTACATGCGGCGCGAACGCCCGCAGAGATCCTCGAGAGCGTGGAACGCTTCTTCGAGGGCCGAGCCGCCGCGCAGCAAGAAGCTGACCGCTCCGCGGTCACCGGAATCGAGGACCCAGCCCATGGTCCCTCTCAGCACCACCGTATCGAGGCAACGCTCGGAACGTAGAATCGCTGTCCGCTTGCCGCTCAAAGTGCGCGGGTGCGACGCCCGCGGCGTCGCCTTCGAAGAAGATACTGCCAGCGAAAATCTTTGCCGCAGCGGAGCCGCCTTCGTGACGCGTTTTGACGTCGCCATCGGCTCCGACCTCGAAATCCGCATCCCGTTTTTGAATTACGCTTCTAGGCGTGTTGACCGCTTTGCGGGCGCCAGAAACAGCGATGCGGACTTCGCCACGCACGGCCGCGTCGTCCATGTCGCCGATTCCCAGTCCGAAGGCGAAAAGCTCGTCGGCGTGCAGTTCACCGGCCCACGCTTCCAGCGCGTTTTCCGCTCCGAATCCGCCGCCTAGGCTCTTTCCTTTGTAGGGGCGGGTCTGCAGACCCGTTCTTTCAGTTCCGTTGATATCACCCCAAATGCGTGGCAATAAACCAGCTATTGCCCCAGGCATCTTTCACTCCCGCCGACCGGTCCCCATACCGCTTGTCCTGCGGCGACTCAATCGAGGTGGCCCCGGCCCGCAGCGCCTGCGTGTACACCATATCCGTGTCCGGTACGTAAACATGCAAGTGGCAAGGCATCGGCTGGAATTCCCCGTGCGCCTCGTCAATCTCCAGGGTCGCGTTCCCGATTCGCATCGTGCCGTGCAACACGGTGCCATCAGGCGACTTAGCCACGCCCAGGGCCTCCGCCCCGAATGCCGCCTCCAGGAACGGAACCATCTTGTGAGCCTCGCGAAGATGCAGAAACGGCTGCACCGAGCGCGGCCCTTCCGGTCCCGGCGTCCACCCGATGGGCTTCGCAATGTACCAGTGATTGCCAAACTGGTCTTTCACCGCTCCTTGCCGGTCGCCCCACGGCTGGTCCGTCACGGGATAGATAGATGTCGCCCCCGCCTGCACCGCGCGTGCGTACACGGCGTCGGCGTCATCCACGTAAAGGTGGATCGCGCCGGGCGCGGCCGGATACGCTTCGCTCCCATCGCTCAGCTCGATTGCACCGCTGCCGACCGCCACTTCCGCATGCATGATCGATCCATCCGGCCTCGGCATCCGCAGCCGTTCCGTGCCCTCGAATGCAGCCTTTAGGAACTCAATCAATTGCACCGCGCCCTGCACAATGATGTACGGCGTAATCGAGGTCAATCCCGGCCTAAGGTAATGAACCGCTCTGGCTTGCGCCTCCCCTGTCCCTGCTGCTGATGCCGCTGTGCCTTCGCTCATGGATGCGCTCCTTTGCAAATCGGATCTCGATGCTGCTCGGAATTCCTCGCGCGGCAATTCGCGCAACACTTGCGCCACGCGCGCCAGCGAAGCGAGGTCGCGGTCCGGCGCTCCTCCGGCCGCGGCGGCAGCGACACTAGCCCGCACCGCTTCATCAAGCTGCGCAGCGAGAGAGCGCTTAGCCATGGCCGCCCTCCATCTGCGCCCGCAAATTCTGCACCGCGCGCAATGGCAATTGCTTGATAGCACCCGGAGTCTTCCCTAGCCGCTCCGCGATCTCCCGAATACTTCGCTGCTCCACAAATCGCTCCTACACCACCTGCTTCTGAACCTCGGGAAGCTGCCCCACCGATCTTTCGGCCGAGAGAACTCGCGCGCGGCGCGTTTGGCCTGATCAACGATGGCATTCGCAGCGATCCGCAGGAGCCACGCCGCAAACGGCGCTCCGCGCCACTCATAGCTCGGCAGGTTGGCGAGCGCTTTGTGAAACACCTCGGACGTCACATCTTCCGCCGTAGCCCGGTCGCGTACCCGACCCGCGACAAACGCATACGCACGCTCAAAATGCAGCTCGTACAACGCGTCGAATTTCGCCGGATCACTCTGCGCGCTCTCTACGAGCAAGCGCTCGTCCGCGCCTCGCCCCTCCTCCGCGGGCGCACCCTCATGCAAACCTTTCGCCGAACTCTTCCGCGCCGGGCGTCGCGCAGCCTTCATCGCCTTAACAATTTAACCGCCAGCCACGAAAAAGGGTACGCCAGCCATTCCCGCATTCTCGCCGGCTCCGATGCTGTCGGGATCGTGCCCAATTGAGGCACTTCTATTCGTTCTGAAACGAATTCCCTGGCATTAGCACTATGATTGTGTCACAAGCCCGCACGCAACTGCCCAAGGTTGGCGGGCTCGACGGGCCGTCGTGAACTCTCCTCGTCACTGCGTCCCTCTGCCGCCAAATGTATTTTGACGTTTCCCCAACTCGGTGATACACGGTTTTGTAAATGGGGCCTTTGGAGAAGCGGCAGGTGAGCCTTTTTTGTGAGGCCACCTCCCTCGCGTGGAAGCAATGGAGGAACCATGAAGAAATTCACTGGGACGATTAGCGTTCTGCTCGCCATTCCCGCCTGTCTGTATGCCGACCGTGCTCATGATCTTGCCAAACTTGCGGCAAAGCAGAGGCCTGTTACCGGGTGTAGTCCAGCGAGTCTGACGACCAAAACGTGCCACACGCAATTTCCAACCGGCTGCACCGAATCGGCCCACAAGTACGACGCGTACTTGAATTTTTTGAAGAACCAGGTTCCTGGTCCAACTTTGGCTTCCACCGCCTTGCTGGACGGCAATGCTTTCCAGTCGCTGGAAACGAAAATTCCCAAGCGCCTGGGCAGTAGTAACCATGCTAAGTCGGCTCCGGCTCTTGCCAATCTTGGCGAAGGGAACATCGTCACCGTCATCGCTTATCTTTATTTCGTGGAAGATACCAGCAAAGGCGCCAACGCCCAGCCCTCCATCGGGGAAACCACCAATTGCAAACTCCAACTCCCGGACAGCTACGACTACCATATCGGCCTCGGCTTTGATCCGGCACTTGCACAGCAAATTTTGAAAGACAAGCCACAACCCATATTCGGCAAACCTGTGCAAATGGACAAGACCAGCGTCGTTGCTGAGATGACGCCCCACACACGGGACGCCAAGTGGACCTTTGCTCGAGTAAATTCTTTGCAGGGCCAGCAGGTCAAAGTGGTCGGACAACTAATGATCGATAACGTGCACTTGAACACCAAAGATGACTGCAGCTTCCCGGGCGCGCTGGCCAGTTGCTGGCGCTCCACAGTTTGGGAAGTCCATCCTGTAACGCAGTTCTACGTCTGCAATCTGAAGGCGGGATGCGACAAGAACTCTCCCGATAGCGCCTGGACCAGCCTTGACAATGTGCCGTAAAGATATGAGTTCGATTGCAGCCCCCCTCTACGAGAGATTTGGCAGGGTCGGGGGCGCATGCTGCCGTATCTCCAGGGGCGGTAGGTGAGGGATCTGCATTTCGTGCGCGTGGCTGATCAATAGGCGCTCACTGCCGGTCCGCAGCACCGCAGTGGTTATTGCATGGTTGGACTCCCTTTAGAATGAACACTTGTGAGAAGCATAGGGGGAAGGGAGAGTGGCGCCCAAGCTACTCTTCCTCAGGCATCGATTCGCACGGCGCGCTTCCGCCGCCATCGTTTATCAGATCGCGGAACGAAGCTGAAGATCCACAAGAACCAGTACACGAAGTTGCTGACAAACGCTATATACATGGCGCGGAAATTAAACCAACCCGCGGGAGGCAGATAGGGTGCAATTAGCTCAGATAAAGGCCAACCAGAAAAAGCAGCACCACCAGCAGATACCATCGCCAGGTCCCTTGTTCCTACTACCAAAGGAGCCGCCGTTGCTATCCGTGCCACAATGGCCATCACGGGAATCGTGCAAACAAACATGATGGCAACTTGGCCCCACGAAGGGCGCCGTGCAACGGACGTCACCTGCATTGCGGCTCGCGCCGTCGAATCTGGCCCGCGGAGAGTATCGTTCACTCGTCTTCTCGATTTGTTTGCGCGTCAACCATTTGGCTGTAAGCGTCGCGCCGCGTCAGGCCGCGTTCTTTGGCGGCAAGCTTCAGAGCTTCCTTGCGGTCGAGCTTGGCTTGGCGGATGAGCTCTTCGACGCGGTCGGTCAGGCTTTGGGCGGAATTCGCCTGTGTGCGCGCATCGGCGGGAGCTTCGGGGCCGATCAAAAGCGTGATTTCGCCGCGGGCGGGCCGTTCCTCAAGGGAAATGGACAGTTCGGAAAGTTTGCCGCGGCGAAACTCTTCGTGCAGCTTCGTAACTTCGCGCGCGATGCAGGCGCTGCGATTACCGAGAACTTCGCGCGCGTCGGCAACACATCCCGCGACCCGCTGCGGAGCCTCGTAAAGGATGATGGTGCGGTCTTCGATGCGTAGCCGTTCGAGGGCGCGCCGCCGTTCACCGCTCCGCGCGGGCAAAAAACCGACGAACAGAAATTCTTCGTTCGGCAGCCCCGAAGCCGAAAGTGATGCGAGCAGCGCGGACGGACCGGGAATCGGTACGACGCGAATGTGGTGCCGCAGGCAGAGCGTAACGAGGCGATGGCCGGGGTCCGACACGAGCGGCATCCCCGCGTCGCTCACCAGCGCGATCTTTGCGCCTTGCTCCAGAGCCACGACAAGTTCCCGCGCGCGGGTCAGTTCATTGTGTTCGTGGTAGCTGACAAGTGGCTTGTGAATGTCGTAGTGAGTAAGAAGCTTCAGCGTATGGCGCGTATCCTCGCACGCGATTTGATCGACTTCCTTCAGGATGCGCAGCGCCCGAAGCGTGATGTCCTCGAGATTGCCGATCGGCGTGCCGACAAGATAGAGGCAGCCGCCGACTGCCGAATCCGCGGCGACTGCCGGCTTGGGAGGAGGAGTCCTCGCGCTCATGCTCACGAGTCTAGCACGCGTTCCGGCGGCGCCAGCCGCGCGTGCTATACTTTGAGTTTTGAGCAGTACATGGGAGGAGCGTCAGTGCCCCTGTACGAGTACAAATGCCTGAAATGCGGTCGCCGCACGGAAAAAATCGAGAGCGTTTCCGGCCCGCACCTGAAGAAGTGCCCGAACTGCGGCGGAAAAGTGGAGTCGGTGATCACCGCGCCCGCGATCCAGTTCAAAGGCGCGGGTTGGTACGTAAATGACTATGGTGGGAAAAAGTCCACTGGCGGCGATGGAGAAAAAGCGGACAAGCCCGTCACTGAAGCAAAAGAAGCAGGGAACAACGATAAGGAATCGACGAGCAAGGAAGCGGCTTCCAAGGATGCAAAAGAGAGCAAGGAAAAGAAGCCGGCGAAGAAGAAGTAGTGCTTTTGAACGAGGTGCTTCGCTCAGAGTTTGAGGGTTTTCAAATAGCTGCGGAAGGCGGCACCGAATTCAAGATTCTCCAGCGCGATCTCGACAGTGGCTTTCAGGAAGCCAAGCTTATGGCCTGCGTCGTAAGAAACGCCGTCGTAGATGTAAGCCCAGAGCCCTTGCTCCCTGGCGAGAATGCGCAACGCATCCGTAAGCTGAATTTCGTTTTCCGCGCCCGGCTTAGTGCGCTCAAGGCAATCGAAAATCGCTGACGGCAAGACGTAGCGGCCGGTGATGGCGAGATTCGATGGAGCGCTTTCCGGTTTCGGTTTCTCGACGAGTTCTCGGATGCGCAGCAATCGTTCGCCGAAAGGCGGCTGCGGAGCGGGTTCACCATCCACGATGCCGTAGAGATGGGTCTTCTCTTTTGGGACTTCCTCGACGGCAATGGCGCCGACGCCGGTGGATTCATAGACGTTGATGAGTTGTTTAGTAGCGGGATTTGGACCGGGGATTAATACGTCGCCGAGCAAGACCGCGAAGGGTTCGTCGCCCACAAGATCGCGCGCGACGAGTACGGCGTGGCCCAGGCCCAGCGGTTCTTTTTGCCGCGTGTAGCTCACCTGCACCATGTTACTGATCTTGCGCACCATTTCCGCTTGGTCTTTCTTGCCTTTTTCTTCCAGAAAACGTTCGAGTGCCGGCGCCGAATCGAAGTGGTCTTCGATGGAATTCTTTCCTTTGCCGGTGACAATAATGATGTGTTCGATCCCGGAAGTGACGCACTCTTCGACGACGTACTGAATCTGCGGCTTGTCGACTACGGTGAGCATCTCTTTCGGCTGCGCCTTGGTGGCGGGCAGGAAGCGCGTGCCAAGTCCGGCGGCAGGGAGCACCGCCTTGCGGACTTTGTTGCGGCTGCTCTTAGCACCGTCGGTTTCGGCAGAGTTGGCAGTGGCGGAGGTGTTTTTGATCATGGTCTCAATCTTTCACTCACTCTAAGAGGATGAACACCATTCTTCGATGTGGTTTGGGGTGCCGTCAACGGAATTGCACAATAGCGGTGCCTCTTGGATTAGTCAAGCAGCGTCAGCATGACCCCCGATTGCAGAACGAATGGTGGCCAACGCGTAGCCTCAAGCACAGGCCGGGTGTGTGCTAGCATAATGAATGCTGAACGTTTTTTCCCGACGGAGCAGAGGCGGAGCATGCGAATCCTGGGAATTGAATCTTCGTGCGATGAGACGGCGGCGGCCGTGGTTGCCGACGGGCGAGAGATTTTGTCCAGCATCGTCGCTTCGCAAATCGATGTGCATAGGAAATATGGCGGCGTGGTGCCGGAGCTGGCTTCACGCGAGCATTTGCGGCAGATCGTGCCGGTGGTGCGCGAAGCCATCGCCCAAGCGGGAATGAAGCTTCAGGAGGTGGAGGCTATCGGTGTTACGCAGGGGCCGGGGCTGGTGGGGGCACTGCTGGTCGGAATTACGTACGGAAAAACGCTGGCGCAGGCGCTGGGGAGGCCGCTCGTGCCGGTGAATCATCTTGAGGGGCACGTGCATGCGGTCTTTCTGGAAGCGCACAAGGCGGGGCGAGCGGCGAAATTGCCAGCGGTGTGCTTGATTGTTTCGGGCGGGCACACGGTTCTTTATGAAGTGAGGGCAGGAGATTCGAACGTGCAGGATCCGAATGGGCTCTTGCGTTACCGCAAGATCGGCCAGACGCGGGACGACGCCGCGGGAGAAGCGTACGACAAAGTGGCCAAGCTGCTTGGGCTGGGTTATCCCGGAGGGCCGATTTTGGATCGATTGGCGGCGGTTTCGAATGGCGCGATGGCGCCGGTGAAATTCGGGCCAACGAAAATGAGGGGAAACGTGCTGGACTTCAGCTTTAGCGGACTGAAGACGGCAGTGCTGTATCACGTTCGGGAACACAACGAGTACGTCGAAGAAATCGGCCGTCGCGAAGAAGCGCTGGCCCGCGGCGAAAGAAAATTCGAGCAATTGCTGCCGCTGTGCTCGCCCAAAACGCTCGCGCTGGTTCGTGAGTTCCAAAATGCGGTGGTGCGCGATCTAGTCGAACGCACGATGAATGCCGCAGAAGAGCTGGCGGTGGGAAGCATCCTGGTTTCCGGCGGGGTGGCGGCGAACAGCCAGTTGCGCGCGACGTTCGAACAGCGCGCGAAATCCTCTGGTGTTGAAGTATTTTTTCCGAGCCGCGCGCTTTCGACGGATAACGCTGCAATGATTGCGGCCGCAGCATATTCCCGCTTCCGCGCCGGCGTTATCGCCGATACAACCCTCAACGCCGATCCCAGCCTCGCACTCGCTTGAATAGCGATAGTGATTTTGTCGAAGAGAAAACTTAACACAGAGTTTATAGAGAACGCGGAGAAGAGAATTCCGATTCCGTCCGATTCCGACCGAATGTTGTTGAATATTGTGGCTGGCGGCCGAGTATTGACGGGTCTGTGATAAGATTCCGCCAGCGTTAGGGGCGCATCCGGTCCGCGGAAAGGGTAGAAGCCCACCTGTTTGTAATCCATCTTCGCGAACCTTCTTTCAGCCCGATGTGCGGACGACGGGCACTGCAATGAAAGGAGGTCGCTATGTCGACCCATTTCCAGGACGCGCCGCGCCCGCTTCCCGATCGTCCCAATCTCCGGCACTTATAGTAAACGGGCAGGAATACCTGTCCCACTGGAGCTACTACCGCGTGGGGTATACTTTCGCGAGCATGGACATGGCGGCGGGCGAAGGCGCGCGATTCGAACTGGCGAGCGATCAATCGCTGCTGGTTTATTTCGATCAACAGAATAAAAAAGGCCGGGCTCCCGACAAGGTCCCCGACATGGTCGGGACAGGCGCGACAAGTTCGGCCCGGTCTCCACAAAGCCAGATCACGCTCCAAGCGAATGAAAAGGTCAGGAAGCTGCTTCGGCTGCTGCAGTTGGAGCCCGTCGCGGGCGTGCGCAATCTTCATCCTGCGTATTGCTCCTTGCTGGTTAAGTTCGATGGACTGAGATTGCGTCACGAGGAAGTGGAAGCGGTTCTGCGTGAATATCTCGAGCGGCTGGAAGAGGTAAAACTTCCGCAATCGCAGCAGGTCGAAATTCCCGTGTGCTACGGCGGTGAGTTTGGTCCGGATTTGGGTGAGGTGTGTGCGATGCGCGGGATGACGCCCACCTGGGCCATCGAGTTGCATGCTTCGGTCGAGTATCTTGTTTATTTTTTAGGGTTCGTGCCCGGATTTGCGTACCTCGGTGAATTGCCCGCGAGTTTGGTTACCCCGCGTCTGGCTACGCCGCGGCGAAGAGTGGCCCGAGGCAGCGTGGGAATTGCAGGGAATCAGACCGGCGTGTATCCGTTCGTCACACCGGGGGGATGGAGATTGATCGGGCGGACGCCTATCAAAATGTTTCTTGCTGAGCGAGATGGCCTGAGCCTGTTGTCCATAGGAGATCGCGTGCGATTTACGCCGATTTCGCCCGAACGATTCGTGGAGATGGAGCGTGCATGCGCGTGATTGAGGTGCAAGCGCCGGGACTGCTCACCACGGTACAGGATTTGGGGCGAGAAGGATTCGGGCCCATGGGAGTTTCGCTTTCCGGAGCGGCGGATCCTGTGGCACTGCGGATTGGAAACCGATTGGTGGGAAACGTGGAGGGCGCAGCGGGATTGGAAATGACTCTGCTTGGCGGGAGATTCATGTTTTGGGAAGGCGGGGTTTTTGCGCTGACGGGATCGGATTTTGGCGCAACGCTGGACGGTGCGCCTGTTCTGTCGTGGGCATCGCACCAAGCGAAGCCGAGGCAAACGCTGCGAGTGGGGCCGACGCGTTCGGGAGCAAGGTGTTATTTGTGCGTGCAGGGCGGAATCGCGGTGAAGGATTTTCTGGGGAGCGCGTCGACGCATCTCTTAAGCGGGCTGGGGGGACATGAAGGCAGAGCCCTGCGGGAGGGAGACGTGCTGAAGATTGGGCCGGCAGAGGGCTCGTTTCGTCACCGTTCTCTCTCGTCCGCGGCATGGGAGCGGCTTG
>Ga0209577_10000891_pt1 | contig 29897 bp, 27 predicted proteins | sample GraSoiAngelo_109_FD_185874 | JGI IMG/M metagenome (GOLD analysis project Ga0209577, IMG submission 185874) | Grasslands soil microbial communities from the Angelo Coastal Reserve, California, USA - 14_0903_12_20cm (SPAdes) (version 2) | ecosystem: Environmental > Terrestrial > Soil > Grasslands...
CTTCGTGCATGGCTTTGCGGACGGTCTCAATGTCGGTGATGCTGCCTTTGATGAAGGTGATTTTGTTGCGGATATCGGTGAGATGGTCTTCCTTGCCGGCGGAGAGATCATCGAGAACAACGACGCTGTGGCCGCGGAGGACCAGTTCGTCCACGGTGTTCGAGCCGATGAAACCGGCGCCGCCGGTCACCAAGTAGCGCATCTAGGAAACCTCCGAAAGCTCTAGCAACCACCGTGGGCCAGGGAGCACGTTGGCAAAGGACAGGTGGCCGCAACAATACCAAACACGAGAGCGCCAGGGACGACACCCCCGCGTTTTGATACGCTGATAGTTCGCGGCGCGCCGGCGAAGGAGCCGGAGAATTTCCGCGTACAAGAAGATATTGTACGACGGAAAACGGGAAACCAAGCGCCGGATTTAAGGAACGTTTCGATTCTCTATTGCGAGGGACGTCTAAAGCAAACCATGGGACGAAAGATGATTGCCGGCATCGGCGCACTAGTGGCGCTGGGCTTTGTGGCCGGAGCGTTTTACTGGATGCGCGCGCGAGGCGGGCAGGCGCTTCCCCTTCCGGAGGTGGTCTCCCCGGAGCCGCCGGGATTTCGCGAAGCGCTCGGGGAAAATCCCCCGCCAAACGCGCGGAACGGGAAGCCCTTGCCGGCAACCAAGACAAAAAAGAACGCGCCACCCGCAGAAATGGAACCGCCGCTGAAGACCGGCGAAGTGCTGAATTACACGGCGGACGTGGCCAAGCTCGAAAACGTGGCGACGCTAACGCTCAAGGTCGCAGGCCATGGGACTTTTCTGGGCAAGAACGTCTGGCACTTGCAAGCCATGGCGCATACGCTGAAACCGCTGCGCATTGTTTTCGAGGTGGACGACCAATTTGATTCCTACAGCGATGCGCGGACGCTGGCTTCCCTACAGTACGAAATGCGGCTGAACGAGCGCGGCCAAAAGGTTCAGTCGATCCAACGAATGACTCCGACCGCGAGAGAGCCCGCGCCGCCTGATGCCACCGCCGCCCGCGTCCTGCCGGGAACGCGCGACCCGCTGGGCTTCATGGAATTTTTGCGAACCACCGACTGGAACAACACGCGGCAGGTGAGCAGCCCGGTGTATGACGGGCACAAGCTGTATGACGTTCGCGCGAAGCTCGGGAGCGCCTCGGTAGCGGTGGGCGTGCCTGCAGGAGATTACCGCGCAACAAAAATAGAGATTCACGTTTTTGAAAATGGCGTCGAGTCGAAAGACGCTTACTTCACGCTGTACCTCGCAAACGATGCGGCGCGGACGCCCGTGCTGCTGGAAGCGATCATGCCGTTTGCCACGGCGCGCGTGGCATTGCTGAAGGATCAGAAGCTGGACTAGCAGAGGACGATCTTTTCACGGTGGCGCATGACGCGGCGTGTAGCGTTGCGCGTATCGACGACCAGCTTGGCGCTGTCGACGATGGACACGTAGTCGTAGATCGAATGGTCGGTGGCGATGACCACGGCATCGTAACTTGCGAGCGTTTGTGGAGTCAGAAGCACGGACTTCATGTCTTGGTAGTTGTAGTGACGCATTTTGTGGAGTTGCGGGAAGTACGGATCGTTGTAATCGAGCGCGGCGCCACGCTCGAGGAGCAGCTGCATGATCTTGAGCGACGGGGATTCGCGCAAATCGTCCACGTCTTTCTTGTAAGCCACGCCGAGCAATAGAATTTTCGAGCCTTTTATGCTTTTCCGGCGTTCGTTCAGAGCGTTGGCGGTGGCGTCGGCCACGTGATAAGGCATGGCGGTGTTCACTTCGCCGGCCAATTCGATAAAGCGCGTGGCGAAATCATATTCGCGCGCTTTCCAGGAAAGGTAGAAGGGGTCAACCGGGATGCAGTGGCCGCCGAGGCCGGGCCCCGGATAGAACGGCATGTAGCCGAAAGGTTTCGTGGCGGCCGCGTCGATGACTTCCCAAATGTCGAGGTTCATACGCAAAGAGAGCTGCTTGAGCTCGTTGACGAGAGCGATGTTGACGCAGCGGAAAATGTTTTCGAGCAGCTTGGCCATTTCCGCGGCGCGCGTCGAACTGACAGGAACGACGCGGGCAACGACCTGGCTGTAAAGCGCCTGCGCAGCGCGGCCGCTTGGTGGATTCAGGCCGCCGACGATTTTGGGAATCTGCGCCAGCCCGAATTGTTTGTTGCCGGGATCTTCGCGCTCGGGCGAAAAAGCGAGCCAAAAATCGCAAAAAGCTTCCTCAATTTCCCGGCCGTTGGCGATCGGGCAACGCAAGCCGCTTCTTTCAAGGATGGGCAGGACCAGTTCTTCGGTGGTTCCGGGATAAGTCGTTGATTCCAGGACGATGAGCTGCCCTTTTTGGAGGTGCGGATAAATGGAAAGAGCGGTTTGCTCGACGTAGCTCAAATCGGGTTCGCGGCGCTCGTCGAGCGGCGTAGGCACGCAGATCAAAACCGCGTCGACTTCCCGCAGTCTTGCAAAATCGGTGGTGGCGCTGAAGTGCCTGCTGATGACGAACTTCTGAATCTTGTTTTGCGGGATATGCTGGATGTACGAGCGGCCGGCATTGAGCATCTCGACTTTGCCAGGATCGGTGTCAAAACCAGTGACCTTATGACCGGCTTCGGCAAAGCGCAGGGCCAGCGGCAAGCCAACGTAGCCGCAGCCGATGATTCCGACTTTCAGATGAGCGCCTTTGAAGAATTCGGGTTTCCGCTCAATGGGCATGGGTTTACTCACACTCCTTGTAAGCTGACCCCGAGCCGTGCGAAGTCAGGAAGAATCTCAATTCCGGGATACGCCTGTTTTGCTCCAGTGCCCCACACCGGCTCGCAGAAAATCGGCCGAACGCGGCAAAGACAGGGTAAATATAACAGTTTCCGCGAAAAACAAAAAAGTTCGGTTCCCGTAATCCCGCAACTGTAGGTTGCCGCCCGCCCCGGGACAGTAGAAGATAAGGTGGAAGAGTGCACGGCTTCCACGCCTTAACGATTTGTTGGCCGCGCCGAGATCACCATGACTTTGATCATTCTCCTGCTGGGGCTCGGTGTGGGCGTCCTCGTAGGTCTTCTGGGCATCGGAGGCGGGGTGGTGCTGGTCCCCGCGATGGTTTATTTGCTCGGTATGGACCAGCACCTGGCGCAAGGCACTTCCCTTTTTATTTTGCTGCCGCCGATCGGGCTTGGCGCGCTGATCGAATATTGGAAGCAAGGCAAGGTGGATTTGCGGGCGGGGATTCTGTGCGCGCTAGGAATGCTGTTTGGCGCCTACGGAGGAAGCCTGGTGGCGCTGCCCATGCCTTCGCGCCATCTGCAGGGGCTGTTCGGCTGCTTTCTGATGCTTGCGGCAATTCTGCTTTGGAGGAAAGCGCAGCTGAAACACCAGCCCACGGTCAGGGAAGGAGAGCGCGTCGATGGATAAGGGGATGGGGCGAGATGCGGGAATTTTCCTGGTCGCGTGCCTTTCGGGAATTGCTTCGGGTATGTTTGGAATTGGCGGTGGAGTCTTGCTCGTGCCTCTGCTGGGTTTGCTGTTTTCCTTTAGCCAGCACCGCGCGCAGGGAACAAGTTTAGTGGCGCTGATTCCCCCCACCGGGGCCCTTGCGCTGGTAGCTTACGCGAGCAAAGGTTTGGTGTCCTGGAAAACGGGTTTGTTGTTAATTCCCGGGGTCTTCGCGGGGGGAATCGTAGGTGGAAGGCTGGCGGGGAAGCTGAAGCCGCAGCGGATGCGCCAGGTCTTTGCGGGAATTTTGTTCGCGCTCGGGACGTGGGAGGCGTTCAGTGCTTGGTGGAGATGAAGGGCGGACGCGGATGGTCGATTTGCACTGTCACATTCTGCCAGGACTTGATGATGGCCCGAACCGCTTGGAAGAATCGCTGGAAATGCCGGAGAGCGCGATTGCCGACGGAATAACGCAAGTCGCCATTTCGTCGCGAGCGATGCGCACAACAACCAGACGCGGCCGCCGAGGCTACAGCCTGCGTACCATGCCGTGAGAGATCGCTTTGGCGAAGAGAAAGCTCGCGCGCCGTTTCAGGAAAATCCCGGGGCTGCCTTCGAGGGCCGCGAGTTACCTCATATTCCGGAAGTAGAAGAAGTATGGCCCTCCCGACGAAAGCGATTCTTTTCCCTCTGAGCCTGAATTCCGGATATAAGACGGGTTCCCTTAATCGCGGCAAACCCACGTTTAGGCCAGGCTAAGCAGGTTGCGAAGTTTCGGGAAGGATGCCAACAGAATCCCGAACGATTCGCGGCTTCAACGTGCGCGTGGGAGTGGCAAGCCGGCCCAGGCGTTCATCAAACCAAGGACTTCGCGCACCACTTCCAGGGCGTCTCTCGAGTTGCCCCACCAATGGCGCGAATCGAAAGGATCTTCGGAGGCGGCGCGCACCGGCATTCCTCCGCTGAGCACCACAATGGCTCGCGCTTTTGCCAAGGGATCTTCCACGACAAGCCAACGGCCAACACCAAAGAAAACAACAAGAGCCAGGACAACGAGGCTCGAAGCAATGGCGGTGAGGATGATCGAGCGGCGCTTCCGTTGCCTGACGGCCGCCGGGGAGTTTTGCGTAGTAATCATCAAAGAGCCTCGGCATGCTATCCCGGGATGAGGCGGTGGTCAATTGCCGGGGCTCCGGGTACACTGTCAGCTTGCATATTAAAGGAGGATGCATGCGTGCCGTGGTCACCGGAGGTGCCGGTTTCCTGGGATCACACTTATGCGACCGGTTGATAGCGGAAGGCTGGGACGTAGTAGCGCTAGACAATCTGGTCACGGGAGTGGAAAGCAATATCGAGCACTTGTGGAAGCAGCCGCGGTTCCGGATGCTGCGCGCGGATGTCTCCAACTACATTAACGTGCCGGGGCCGATAGACTATGTGCTTCATTTTGCGTCGCCCGCGAGCCCGGTGGATTATCTGAAGATGCCCATTCCCACGTTGAAGGTGGGCGCGTTGGGAACGCATAACGCGCTGGGTTTGGCGCGGGCAAAGAACGCAAAGTTTTTTCTAGCCTCCACAAGCGAATGCTATGGCGACCCGGAAATCTCACCGCAGAATGAAGAATACTGGGGACACGTGAACCCTATCGGGCCACGCGGGGTTTATGACGAGGCCAAGCGGTTCGCGGAAGCCATGACCATGGCGTATCACCGTTACCACAAAGTAGACACACGCATCGTGCGCATCTTCAATACCTATGGCCCGCGCATGCGCTTGAACGACGGCCGCGCGCTTCCCAATTTCGTTTTTCAGGCACTCAAGGGAATGCCGCTGACCGTTTATGGAGACGGAAAACAGACGCGCAGCTTTTGTTATGTATCCGACCTGATCGAGGGCATCTACCGCCTGATGACGTGCGAAGAGCACTTGCCGGTAAATATTGGGAACCCGCTCGAAATCACGCTTCTGGACTTTGCTGAACGCATCCGGAAGTATTTCGACAATCCTCCCCCAATTGTGTTCAAGCCGCTGCCCCAAGATGATCCGAAACGCCGCTGCCCCGATATCAGCAAGGCGAAGCGCATCCTCGGGTGGGAGCCAAAGGTGGGATTAGAAGAAGGATTGAAGCTCACGCTGGCCTACTTCAAAGAAACCTTCAAAAACGACTTGAAAACGGTGGGCTAGGGAATTGCTGAAGAACATCAGCCTAAAAAAGCTATTCTCTTCCAAAAGAATAATATTCGAAGCCCAGGTTGCGCATTTCTTGAGGCGAATACAGGTTTCTACCGTCGATGACCAGCTTGCGCGCCATAAGGCCGCCTGCGCGCTGCCAGTCGAGTTTGCGAAACGAATCCCACTCGGTGCAGATCAACGCGGCATCCGCGTCGCGTAACGCATCGTAAGGGTCTTCGTGATAGTGCAGTTCGGGAAACAGAGCCTTGGTCCGAGACATGGCCTCGGGGTCGGTGGTGTGAACGATAGCGCCTTCCTGAAGCAGCCCCTTGACGACTTCCAGGGCTGGGGCGAAGCGAATGTCGTCGGTATTGGCTTTGAACGCCAGTCCGAGCACGGCGATGCGCTTGCCTTTCACCACCCAAAGCGCTTGGTGAATTTTTTCGAAGAAACGTTCGATGCGCTGCTTATTGACCCGTTCCGCGGCTTTCAGAATGTCAAAGTCAACGCCGACTTTGGCGGCCAGGTAAATAAAGGCCTGCACGTCCTTCGGAAAGCAGAAGCCGCCGTAGCCGAGGCCAGCGTTGAGAAATTGCCCGCCAATGCGAGGGTCCAACCCCATGGCCCGAGTGACTTCCTCGACGTTCGCTCCGATTTTCTCGCAGAGGTCGGCGATGACGTTGGCATAACTGATCTTAAGCGCTAGGAAGGAATTGCAGGCGTGCTTGATGAGTTCCGCGCTGCTGATCGTGGTGACGAGAAACTCGGCTTTCTGGCCCGCAGGACAGGCGCCGTCGTGCACGGGGCACCGAAAACTCTTTTCGAGAATGGGGCGGTAGATTTCCCGTAATTCGGCCGCCGAGGAAGGATCTTCGACGCCCACGACAATGCGGTCGGGATGGAAGAAATCGCCAACGGCGGTTCCTTCACGGAGAAATTCGGGATTGGAAGCCACGCGGAATTTTATGTTGCTATTTCGCGAATAGGCAGAGAGCGCGCGGCTGAGCTCGAGCCCCGTGCGCGCAGGGACGGTGCTCTTCTCGATGACGAGCTTGGGCGTTTTCGCTTCGGCGGCAATCTGCCGCGCTACGTGATCTATGGCGGAAAGATCCGCCTCGCCGGACTCCTTCGGCGGAGTTCCTACGCAAATGAAGATGGCTTCGCCCGCGCGAATGGCTTCGCCGGCGACGGCAGTGTAGGAAATGCGCCCTGCCTTGCGTGCGGAAGCGAGAATTTCTTCGAGGTGCTCTTCGTAGATTGGTACGCCGCCGGCCTGGAGCTTGGCGATGCGATCGCGATCAATGTCCGTGCAGACGACTTCATGTCCGGCCTCCGCCAGGCAGGCTCCGGTAACAAGTCCGACGTATCCACATCCGATGACGGAAAGACGCAAAAGAAGCCCTCCTTGAGTTGCAGCTTACCGGCGAAACCTTGCGCGCATGGGAACGCGAATTGCTATTCTGACCGAAGCGGGAAGGAGAAAAAAGTGATTCGTTCCTTCTTTGCGCGATGACCATGGGACGAACCGGAGCCCGAACCTCCGGCCGCGAACCAAGAGGGGAACATTTCTTAGCTTTTGAACCCCTTGCCCATCAGCAGGCCGCGCAATCCGAGCAGCCGAAGGACCGCTCTTCCTCGACGGCCGCAATCCGTCGTCCATCGCACACAATCGCCGCGGAAGCGTTTCCGTGGTACGCGTTAATCCCCAGGATGTTCATGTTGTGAGAAGTCAGTGTACCTCAGTGGCGCGTTCATGCGGCAAAGTGCCGGCGGCACCACTCATTCAGCACGTAGAGCGACCAGGGGCGAGACCAAGAGGTCTTATTTGCGAGAAATTCGCTCCAGACCCGCTGCACGCCGGCGTGACGCAGCACAGGCTTCAGAGCAGGCGCGGGGGTCGCGAAGCTCGTTTCCAGTCTTTTGCGCAGCGGTCCGCGTAACCAACTTTCCCACGGCAGCGTGAAAGTGCACTTTTCTTGCGCCAGAACTTCCGGCGGTAACAAGTCTCGAATGGTTTCCACCAGCAGCGCTTTGTGCGTACCGGGCCGCCGGCGCGCGACATCCCGCAAAGCGCTCACGAATTCCACGAGCGGCGTATCCAACAGCGGCACGCGCACTTCGAGCGATTGCGCCATGCTCACAGAATCGGTGTCGCGCAGTAGAGTGCTCGCCAGGTAGCTGCGCATCTCGAGCCAGGAAACCTCTCCCACCGGCTCGAGCTTGCGTGCATCGTCGGCGGCTCTTTGCAGCCATCCAAGCCACGTTGGTTCCAGCGTGACGCCATCCGGCCCGATGGTGCTTGGCCGGAATCGCGGCTCAATAATTTGCTCCAGCCTTCCCGGCGGGAACAGTGCGCGCGTGAAAAAATACGGATGAGGCAGCACGTCGGGAGAAAGCCATGCTGCGGCCACTTTGCCCCGAGCGTCCGGCGAGCCGCGCTTCCCGGCGAGCGCCGCCACGAGCGGTTTCGTGAGTCGTCTTATTACTGCCGGAACGAACCAAGCGGTGCGCATCAATCTCGAAACTCGCGGCGTGTCTGCAAATGTCGGATATCCTCCAAACAGCTCATCACCCCCTAGTCCGGATAAAGCAACTTTCAGCCCAACTTTTCTTGCCGCCCACGAAACAAAACACGTATTCACCGCATCCATCGTGGGCTGGTCCACTGCAGCAAGGGCTTCGTCTATCCGCTCAACAATCGCGCCGCCAGCGAGCGGCACTTCCGTATGTTTGGTGCCACAGCGCTTCGCGATTACTCTTGCTGCTTCTGCTTCGTTAAATGGCGTGCCTGGAAACGTTAATGTGAAGCTCTGAATCCCTGCTTGCGCTTTTGCCGCGAGCGCGGCGATGGCTCCCGAGTCCAGTCCGCTAGAGAGAAACAAGCCCACCGGCACATCCGCAATCAGCTGCGTCTTTACCGCGTCTTCGAGCATCGGCCGCAGCTTTTTGGCCGCAGACAGAAGGTCACGTGGTTTGCGCGTTTCGCGTGCTGCGGGAGAGAGCATTGGATCCCACCATTGCCGCGCGCGCGGCACACGACGGCGCTCCGGCACGTGCACTAGCATGCGGTGCCCCGGAGGCAAGCTGAACACCCCTTCAACCAACGTGACCGGCTCGCTGACGCTGCCGAAGAGCAAGTACGACGTCAGTGCGTCTCGCGACAAGCTTTTTGGGGCCGCGCCTGAGGCAAGTAGAGCTCGCACTTCCGAAGCGAAAGCAAATGCATCCGGCGTTTGCGTGTAATAGAGCGGCTTAATTCCCAGCGGGTCGCGCGCCAGAAAAAGAATCGGCGCCGTGGCGTAGCGCTCGCGTAAGTCGAGCAACGCAAACGCAAACATGCCGCGTAGCTCGTTGAGCGCATCTTCGCCCCATTCTTCCCAGGCATGGACCAAAATCTCCGTGTCGGATTGCGTAGTGAAGCGGTGGCCGCAGAGGATCAGGCGGTCGCGCAATTCGCGGTAACCATAGAGTTCACCGTTAAACACTACCGCGACATCTTTGGTTTCATTCCAGATGGGTTGGTGGCCGCCGGCCAGGTCGATGATGCTGAGCCGGCGCATGCCCAGGGCGAGTCCGGGCGCGCGCGGTTCGCCAAAGAGGAATCCTTCTTCATCCGGACCGCGGTGCCGCATCGCCGCGGTCATCGCCTTTACTCGCGCTTCCGCTTGGCTGCTGCGCGAAGTGAAGGCGACTCCGCAGATCCCGCACACGCTATTGTTCGATCTCCGGGGCCCTGAGAAAGGCTGAGCCTGCCCGGAGTGCCCGATCGCGCAAATGAAAACGGCGTATTCGCAAGCGGCTGTCCGCGTAGCCGCCAAGCAAGAAGCGCACCAAGAAAAGGAAAAGCGCAGCCAGGGAAGCAAGTGTCAGGTAAAAGAACGATTCACGTTCCAACAGCAGGCTCCGGTCTGCCGCTTCATCCCAGCTCGGAAAGACGGCGTCAAGGAGCCGGCGCAAATGGAGCTTCGCAAGCAGCGGCACCCGCTCCAAGCGCACGTGCGTGGTATGTTCGTAATTGTAATCCAGAGGATAATTCGGAATGGAACCGACCGCCTCGTTGAACAGAGACGAGTTCTGAAGATCTTGGCGAGTTAAAAAGCGCCCCTGCGCGTCCTTCATGATCACGTGGTAGGTTGGGTCCACTACAATCCAGCGCCGATCGAGGAGCACTTCGGCAGCAACATGCTTCGTGTTACCGTCGGGACCCAACAGAAGCAGGCGTAGCACGGCCAGATCATCTTCTCGGGCCAGGTTCAAAAAAGCATTCGTCGCCGTTCCGCATATGCGCAAGAGTTGCTGATAATTGAGGGTGAGGTGTGGATCTCGCGGGGAGAGCGTATCCAAGTTTGTCACGACGGCCCGGGAGGGCTCGACACGCATGCAGTCCAGAATGGCCTGAACTTTTGACTCGGCCGACAAGACGCTAGGCGCTATGGCGTCGGAAAAACCATCCAGATAGTAGCGCAGGGAAAATTCGCGGAAACCCGAGGAAAGCACGACCAGGAATGCTACGACCACGAGCAGGTTGCAGCTCCACCACAATGCTCGAAAAATGGCATGGCGAGATTTAGGCACGAGCCTATTCCAATTCCTTAGTCTCTACGTGTTCCGCCCCTCCAGAGATATAATCGGAATACAGCTCTTCCCTCTTACCGACCGGCTCCGCCAATCCAAGATGCAATGCGACTTTAGCGCATCCAGCCTGAAGTTGTCTACGGAGTTTATCGTCCATTAAAACATAGGAAAGCGTCTCGGCAAGGTTCTCGACGTCGTGTTTCACCACTAGGCCGGCTTCATTCGCGAGCAGCGGCGCGATCCCGCATTGTTCCGTCACAATCACCGGCGTCCCCGACGCGACCGCCTCCGCCGCCGTATTCCCGAAATTCTCATTCCGCGAGGGAAGTACAAAAACTTGCGCGTCCCGGTAGGCCGCCCACTTCTCCTGGTCAAACACTGGTCCTGCAAACTGAACATCACGCGCGATGCCCAGTTGCGACACCATTTGCTCCAGTTGCGTTCTTAATCCACTCTCATCGGGCCCGGCAAACACTAATCGCAGCGGCATTCGTGGCAATTGCTTGTAGACTTCCACGAATGCCCGTAGCAGCAGGTCCGGGCTTTTCTTTGCAGACAGCCGTCCCAAAAAAAGCACTATTTTTGTTTCGTCAGGGAGTCCTAATTTCTTCCGGAAACCTCCGGGTCTCGGCAACGGCTCGGGGGCCTGTACGCCATTTCGCCGCATGACGATCTTCGCTTTTGGGATCCCTCCCGCAGTAAGCTCTGCGATTTCCTTCTCCGAAGTCGCCACAACTGCGCTGGCACCACCAAGCATCCGTCCCGCCCATACGCCGTGATACATTCGCTTGAGCCATAGGTTCCGTAGGATGGGAATGAACATTCCGATTGGCTCGACAACATAGGGAATCGCGCGCTTCCGGCAAGCTTCTGCCGCGGCCGGCTCCAACAAATCGTACAATCCGAAAATGTGCGCGATGTCGAATTCTCCCAGCCGCGCCCGGCAGTAGCTGTTCAGGGCCGGATTCCAGCTCACTTGCCGGTAATGCAGCCAGGTCGGCAGATAAATTGTCTCGACCTCATTTTCCCGGTGCCGCCAGCCGAAAGGTGATCGTTCCGCTGCGGTTTTCTCTCCCGTCGGCGCGACACGTTTTTCAAACCCCCAGTCGGCGGTCAGCACCGTCACACGATGCCCTTTGCTCGCCCAGCCTTTCGGCCAGCGCGCGCACTTTCACCGGCGGCCCTCCAAATTCCAGAAAAGGCGCGTAGGTTTCCGTGACGTTCAGGATTCGCATTGATCGCGCAGAATTTTCTTCAGGGCTTTTGCGAAGTTCTGAAAGCGGTATTCGTGGTCCACGGTTTGACGCCCGCGCGCGCCCATTTCTTTAGCGTGCTGCGGGTCCGCAAGCAGTGTTTGAAGGGCCGTGGCCAACTGAAGGGGATCACCGTGCGACACCAGATAGCCGGTAACGCCGTCTTGAATCAGTTCCGGAGTTCCCCCATGCGTTCCTCCGATCACCGGCTTGCCACACGCCATCGCCTCCAGGTATACCAAACCAAATCCTTCTCCGCGGCTCGGCAGAGCAAAAATTTCACAAGCCGCGTAGCACGCCGCCAATTCCCCGTTGCTCAAACCGCTCAGAAAATGCACGTGCCGCTCCACGCCATTCTTCTCCGCAAAATCCTCAAGCCAGGGCCGGTCATCCCCCGAGCCCGCAAGAACCAGCTGCAGCTCTGGCCATCTGGTCAGCAACCTCGGCATTGCGGTAATCAGCGTGTCCATGCCTTTGTAGCGCTCGCTGGCGACCCACCGTCCCGTCGCTAGAATGACCCGCCCACGCGGCCAATCCTTTGGGGGCCGGGGACCCGGATTTGCCGCAAGCAGCGCCTCGAATTGCGGGTCGAGCGCCCAGGGCAGCACGCGGATTCGCTCGCGTGGCACCTCTTGTTGCACGGCCACGTGTTCGGCCGTGTCCCGGCTCGGCGCCAAGACCATATTGGCACGCTGTAGAGCGACTCTGCGCCAGCGGCCCAGCGGCTCCGACACTTCGACGCCATGCGTGCAGACGATACTTTTCATTTTCGGCGCCACGAAGCGCATGGCCTGCACCACCGGAGCAAGGTGCGCGTGCGCGGCCAGCACCAGCTTTGCCTTGCGCTTCGCCGCGCGCATGGCCGTTACGGCGAAGCGCCCTTTCCCTTTCTCGCAGCCGGTAAACACAAACTCCCGCCCGCCCACCGCGAGGCGGTGCAGTTCTCGGGTGTCGTTCAAACTGAGCAGGCGGCAGTCCCAGCCGCGGCTCGAGGCAAACTCGGTCAGCACCGCCGCCAAATGGCGTCCCACGCGCTGCACCTCCCCGGGTGCATCCAGTTCTGGGAACAGGCCTATAAGCACCGGCTGAGTCTGCCAACTAGCGCGCCCCTTGGCAAGCCAAGTCTTATGGCCCGTGCTCGATGGTTAGCAGCGGCCTTCGCAGGCCCTTGAAACCTGTAATGCGGGTCTTAGGTTGTGAGTGTTCCCGACCAGACCAATTTCCTTTTGGACCTCGGCTCTGCTTTCTGCCGCTTCCGTACACTGAAGATTTGGCAGCACCGTGTGGAGAAATCGTTTCTCGCTTTACCGGTGCTGGTTCTTAAGCAAATCTGCCAGGTCGGTCAGACGGTCCAGATAAATATCCGCGGGATACGCTTCGCGGTGGTGTGTCCCAAATCCGTAATTCACGGCACCCGCCAGCATCCCCGCATTTCGCGCCGTCTGCACATCCACGTCGGAATCGCCCACCATCATTGCTTCTTTGCCGTCCGCGCCCAATTCCTCAAGGATTTTCTTCGCGCCAAGGGGATCCGGTTTCTTTGTCTCAAAACTGTTTCCGCCATACACGGCCCGGAAATATTTCGCCAGCCCCAATCCTTCGAGAATCCTTCGGCTCACGCGCACCGGCTTGTTGGTCAGCACCGCCAAGGGGAACTCGCGCAGTTCTTCGAGCGTCTCCGCAACTCCCGGATACGCGCGCGTCGAATCCAGTTTGTGCTCCTCGTAGTGTGAGAGAAAAAATTTAAGCGCGCGTTCGCGTACCTCTTCGGTCGCTCCGTCCCCCAGCGCTCGCTCGATGAGTTTCGGCGCCCCGTGCCCGATGTAGCTGGAAACGGTGTCTTCATGGAGCGTCCCGCGTCCCATCTCCCGAAGCATGGCGTTGACCGAGCGGATCAGGTCTTGTTTGGAATCGATCAGCGTGCCATCCAAATCGAATATCAGCGCGCGCACCGAAGAAAAGTCTAAATCCGTCATAAGCCATTTATTTTAATCCGTCCGCGCTTCCGCCGCAGTTGCCCTTCTTTCCGGGCTTTCCCGGGCGGCTCCGTTTTTCGAATTTCCCGACTCTTCGCGTAAACTGGAAGGCTTCGCTGTTAGCACGAAACCGTCTGTTCGAGACGGCCTCTGGAGACTCCATGGCTCAGGTTTTTCCTTTTCGCGCCTTCCGCTACAATCCCGCACGCGCCCCGTTTGAACGTGTCCTCACCCAGCCTTACGACAAAATTTCTCCGGCCATGCAGGAGAAGTATTACGCCGCCGATCCCCACAACCTCATTGCTGTTGAAAAGGGCCGCAGTCATCCCGACGACACGCCGCAGAACAACGTCTATACGCGTGCCGCTGCCGGACTCGCCGCTTGGATGGCGAACGGCATCGTGCGGCAGGATCCCACGCCCGCGTTCTACGCTTATTCCCAGGAATATACCGTCCCTGGCACGGAAGAGCGCCGCACGCGACGCGGCTTCATTGGCGCAGGCCAGCTCGAAGATTATTCCGCCCGCGTGGTCTTCCGCCACGAACAGACTCTTTCCGGGCCGAAGGCTGACCGCCTCGAACTTCTTCGCCACACGCAAACCCACACCGGCCAGCTCTTCATGCTTTACTCCGATCCGCAGCGGCGCATCGATGAAATTCTCGTCGAGGCCGAATCTTCCGTTCCGGAAACCGAGCTCTGCGATGAATACGGCGTCATCCATCGCTTGTGGTTGATCTCACGTCCGCACCGCATCTCTGAAATTCAGCACGCCATGGCGGACCAGAAGCTGGTCATCGCTGACGGCCATCACCGCTATGAAACCGCGCTTGCTTACCGCGACGCGTGCCGCGCCCGTGCCGGCAAAATAGATCCCGACGCGCCGTTCGAACGCGTCATGATGACCTTCATCAACACCCACAGCGAGGGCCTCACCATTCTGCCTGCGCACCGCGTCGCCGCGAACATTCACGATTTTTCCTGGCCCGCCGTTCGCCGCCACCTGGAGCCTTGGTTCGCCGCCCAAGAATTTTCCTTTTCGAATGAGGCCCAAAAAATCGAAGCGCGCAAGAACTTCCTCGCGTGCCTCCAAAGCGCCCGCGCGAAACGCGCCATCGGCGTTTACCCCGCGAGCCAATCGCGAAAGCGCGGCAGGGGCGTCCCGAATGGGGTTGCGGGACGCGCTTTCTACATCCTCACCCTCCGCGGAGGCGTCCATCTGGCTCAGTTACTCCCGAGCGTCTCGCCACGGCAGCGCGAACTCGACGTCGTTCTACTTCACGAAGGAATCCTCGAGCCCGCTCTTGGCATCACTCCGCAAGCGGTAACCGCAGAAGCCCATCTCAGCTATGAGCGCGAAGCCGCCGCGGCTCTCGACGCCGTCGACTCCGGCCGCGCGCAAATCTCTTTCCTGTTGAATCCTTGCGGCGTCGATCAGGTCATGAAAATCGCCACCGCCGGCGAAGTCTTGCCCCAGAAGTCCACCGACTTTTATCCCAAACTCCTCAGTGGCATCACCATGTACCGCCTCGCCCCTGCTTCCTAGCCGCTAGCGACTTCTGCCGGTAGGCCTGTGAATGGCCTCGATGGCCTCCTGAAACCCTTGCGATGTCGGCAGATCTGGCGCTAAACTGTTTTTGACCCTGCCAACATTGCTTTCAGTCACCCTCCCGTCTTAAAGCCGAAGGACTCCTATCATGTTGTCAACCAAGAAGAGCGTTCTCTCTGTGGCCGCTCTGGCAACCTCGCTACTCGCCTTCCTGCCAACCGTTTTCGCGCAGTCCGGCGTCAGCACGCACACGGGCACCTTGCCAGACGGGGCCACTTATCTCATCGAAGTTCCAGCAAATTGGAATGGCACCGTGTTTTTGTATAGCCATGGTTACGTCGCCCCGGGGAGTGCCAATCCCGCAAAAGACGCGGGCGACCCCGTTACCCGCTCATATATGTTGGCGAATGGTTTTGCGCTTGCCGGGTCGTCTTACGCCACCACGGGCTGGGCCGTCCATGAAGCGCTGCCCGATCAAATCGCTGTCCTTGATCTCTTTAGCCAGCTCGTTGGCACGCCGAAGCGAACCGTCGCATGGGGCCATTCTCTTGGTGGCATGGTCACCGCCGGTCTCATCCAACGTTATCCGGGCCGTTTTGACGCCGCCCTGCCCATGTGCGGAGTTCTCTCGGGCGGCGTCGCCACCTGGAACACCGCGCTCGATTTCGCCTTCGCGTTCAAAACTCTGCTGGCACCCGACATCGGCTTACACGTCGTCAAGATCTCTGACCCCGTGGGCAATGTTCTGCTTGCGGAAGGGGCGCTTACTTTCGCGCAAGCCACGCCCCAGGGCCGCGCCCGGCTTGCCCTGATTTATGCTCTGGTGGACGGACCCGGCTGGTTTGTTCCCACTTCGCCAGAGCCTGCGGCAACGGATTTTGGCGCCCAGGAATTCAACCAGTTTCTCTGGGCCCAAACGACTGACCTTCCGTTTGTCTTTGGTGGCCGCGCCGAACTCGAATTGCGCGCCGGGGGCAACCCGTCATTCAACACCGGTGTGGATTACGGTGCGCAGCTTGCGAATTCCATCGATCACGACGAAGTGGTCGCCCTCTACCAGCGTGCCGGGCTCGATCTTGACGCCGACCTCCAGACTCTTCAGAACGCCCCACGGGTTAGTGCCGACCCCCAAGCTCTTCACTATCTGGAAACCAACATTATCTTCGACGGCCAGATCAGCGTTCCTGTCCTCACCGTGCACACCAAAGGCGATGGCCTCGTCCTGGTGCAAAACGAATCCGCCTACAAAAGTGTTGTAAACGCCGCGGGCAACTCGGGCCTTTTGCGCCAGACCTTTGTCCATCGCGCCGGTCATTGCGCCATTACTCCTGGTGAGACAGCCGCTGCTGTGCAGACGCTTCTCAATCGCCTCGATACGGGAGATTGGGGACCGCTCGACGCTAGCTCCTTGAATACCGCCGCCTCCGCGAAAGGTTCTAGCCTGAACGTCTTTCCCACACCCCTTGGCCCGTTGCCCGTGCAGCCTGCTTATTTCGACTTTACGCCCGCTCCCTATCCTCGTCCGTTTGACGCTTTCAGCAGCGAGTGCCAGTCCGATCTCGTCTGCCGCTCGCTTGCGGTGTTGCCCTAGTGATGAAGGTTGCCACTGCTAAGCCAAATCCTGCTGCCGAAGTCCGGATTGCGGTTTCGCTTTTTGCAGGCAGATAGCCTGTGCTCTAGGAAGCGGGAAGTTCGATGGTGACGGCGGCGCCGTGAGGGTGGAGGTTTTGGGCGTAAATCCTGCCGTTGTGCTCTTTGACGGTGCCGTAGCACATGCTCAAGCCTAAGCCGGTGCCTTGGCCCACGGGCTTGGTGGTATAGAACGGATCGAACACGCGGTCGAGATCGCTGAAGCCGGGGCCGGTATCGCTGAAGCGCACTACGATTTTCTTGGCCTCCAGGTTTCCCTCGACCACGATTTTCTTTTGCGGAGCCTGCTCCACGGCCTGCGCGGCGTTCGTGAAGAGGTTGACGAAGACCTGCTTGAATTGCCCTTCATTGATGGGAATGCGCGGCAAGTTCGAGGCAAAGTTCAATTCAAAACTGATCCCCGACCTCCTCCATTGATACTCGCAAAGCATCAAGGAATCGCGCACCACGACGGCGATGTCCAGCGGCTTGCGGCCGTTTTGCAGCGGGCGCGCAAAACTGATCAAGTTGTCGATAATTTTCTTCATGCGCCGGGCTTCGGTTCCCAGTCGCTCCAGCTTTTGCCGCGCGCCATTTTCCGCGGCTTGTTCTTTCAGCAGGTCGGAGTAGCCCATGACCGCGGTTAGCGGATTGTTCAACTCGTGCGCCACGCCGTTGACCAATTGGCCGATTCCGGCAAGCCGCTCCTGCTGCACCAACTGGCTTTGCGTCAGCTTCAGCTGCTCCAGATTTTCTTTGGAGTCCCGGAGCAGGCGGGTCATTTCCCGAGCCATCAGCATTTGCCGCAGGAACACAAAGACGGCCACCAGCAAAATTCCGATTAGCGTCACGGTTACGCGATACGAACGCAACTGGCCGGCTGCCGGACCCAGGAACACCACCAGCAACCCGATTACCGGCATCGACAAGACCGCGAATACGGCCAGGAATCCAGAGACCTCGGCCTCGATCTCCCGGTGGTCCCCCGCCAGTTTTTCCGAGGGCACATGGCGAGCGCGCACGGCAATCAAAATCAGCCAGCAGATCGTCGCATAGTCCGGAACGTCGTAGATGCTTCCGCTGTAATACTCATTGCGATTCAGAGCGGCATTCAGCCACTGGTACGACAGCAGGTACAGCGCGCTGGCGCCAAACAGGTGCCAGTAGATTTTCCGCCAAGCCCCTTCCGTGACCAGGGCCATGCCACCCATCACAGACATCAGGACGGCGAACTCGACGACAAAGAGCGAGAAATAATAGGTGTTGTAAACGGTCTGGTCGGTCACAACGTATTCGTTGGGGTATACCAGAAACATGTACAGATAGACCCACCACAAGAGCAGGATCAGGAAGTTTAGGGTGCTCAGAAGGAAACGTTGCTCGCGCTGCCGCGAACCGGGATGCAACGCCGCTGCGGCCATCATCGGAACAGGCTGCAGGAACAAGGGGACGTCCGCCCAGAAGGGATTTGGCGGCTCGCGGCCCAGGATCACTTCGAAGTACAGCCAGGCTGCGAAGTTCGTCGCTACCAGCGCTGCACCAAAGGCCATGAGCAGCCAGAACCAGCGCGTGCGCCCGGTGTTGCTGAACGCTGCCCACAGCATCACTGCAACGGTGATAAGCCAGAGACCCGTGCCGCTCAGGTCGGAGAAGGCCGTGAGCGCCCCTCCCGGCGTCGCTAACCGAGAGACAACCGTGTACACCAGCAGAAAACCCGCAACGGTCCCGATCTCCCATCGCGTTAGGTTTCTCATGCGGTTCTAGTTGACTCCCAAGGAGGGGCGTGTGGATGAGCCGCCAGCTTCCCTCAGCCGGCCTGCTTGCAGCAGGCAGCCAACCAAGCACAGCGCTGTTTTTCCCAGTCTATCGGGAAATCGCTGGGTCAACCTGACCCTGCCGAAAATTTGCTGTAATGGTAACCGTCTGGTAACCGTCGCGGCAAGGTAGAGAGCGTGTGCAGCCGGGCGCCTCATTTTGCGCGCCGCGACGCAGGAGACTGGCGCGCCGGTAGTGTCTCAGTTTGACTAGTAAGGCTCTAATTTTGGTACTCCGGGGTATGGCATACTGTGGTCATGGCGAAGCGGCCACGCGATCCAAACCAACTTGCCAAGCTCATCGTGGATATAGCCACTGGTGAAGCACAGGATACGGCCAGCGAATCGAAACGCAAACCTAAAAACAAAAGACGTGCCGGTGGATTAAAGGGTGGGAAAGCTAGGGCGCAGCGCCTCACACCGCAAGAACGTGAAGACATAGCTAGGTTAGCTGCACGGGCACGCTGGAAAAAGACGGATTAGGCTACATCCTTTCGTCGATTGTTCATCCGTTCAAATTCTTCGCGTTCCGCAACGTCATCCGTGAAATCTAGTATCAACTGAATTTTCTGACGTTCATCTTTGAGCGTGTCATTGTAAACATCAATGTCCGTTTTTAGATGGAAACTGTCATCGACAATCTGGTTACGCCTCCATGCGAACGATTTTTCCATGTGATCGTGAGGTGCATGACCCATGATGCCCCAAAAAGTGTATTGGACTCCGGTCTTCGTCACTCTCACAGCATGGTTAACTCGATACCTGCGCCCTAAGGGGTCAGTCCGGGTTTCAGCGCGAACGGCATTTGACATCCTATCGGCAAGAACGTCATAGGCATCAACTTCTGGAAGTTCGAGCAAGCCATCGGCAACGGCCCATTCGGCGGCCTGACGCATGGTCGTCGGCTTGTGATTCTGTCTGGACTCGTACTTATGCCATGCCTTCTGCATTCCTTCTGTCATACTGGCCATTGCGAATCCTCCTTCACAAAGAAACTGGTACTGTCTGCCCCCAACCATCGGCGGCCATTGATACGGGCAACACGAAATGGCGAATCTTCACCAAATATCGAGTAAGGTAGTCGTATCGATTGAGCTTTCTCCTGATTTGTCCGACTACAAGGCCGGGGTGCCTCTCCAGAGTGCGTGAAAAAGCCAGAACATCTCTTTCATAGTAGTAAGGGCCCTTCCGCTGTAACCAGACATCAAGTTTTTGTGAGGGAGCGCAGAAGTCGGACGCCGCATCGTTAGCGATTCTTTCCTCTTCCGAGATTGGTATAGCTGCCCCGTCCAGGTCGACATCGACCATTTCTTTTTCTTTTCCGTGTTCGTTCAATACGTGCTCGCATTCATGTCGCAAAACAAACCAGAAGTTATCGATTCTGTCGTGTTGAAGCGACATGCCGATTACAGGAACGCCGTCCAGCCAGAAGCACACGCCGTCAATTTTTGCGTTTGGCAGCTTCTCTACGATGACGAGCTTTACGCCGCATTGGGTCAGAATGCGGGGCACCTGACGGACTTCATCGGGAGCATAAAGCAGGGAAGGAAGTTCCTTGGAAACAGCCTCCCGTAAAGCCTTTTCCGAATAGGCTGGTACGCTGATAGACCGCGCGATTTGTCGAACGCGATGCAACCATGCATATTGCGCCGGAGATATTTCTCCCGCCGTCCTCTTGGCTGCGTGCGCAAAGCCAGGAATTTCGCCTAGGTTTTGGGCATCAAAAAAACGCGTTAATTGCGCTTGGAGCATTGTTGCATCGCTCTGCTCAAGCCATCCGCGCTTAATCATCTCTCGTATGGGTAAAACGGTCTGCATATTGCGCCGCACCGCAACACTCGCGTCCGGTATCCGAGCTAGAGCTAGGTCATGGGCCTGTTGAAGATTGGCAAAGAATTCTGCGGGAACGTCGAATGCCTCACCCAATGCCTTCGCCATTTCTGGGCTAATTCCTCTCTTCCCGTTCAGAATCGGATTGATGGCTTGTTCAGAGACTCCCAAGATGAACGCCAGATCACGCTGAGACCAACCGCGCTCTTCCATTTCCTCTTTAATGTAGTGGCCAGGATGCTTTAGCCAACTTTGCGCCATAGTAGCCATGTCTCCTCCTAGTGGTAATCCTCGACTGATAGCACCGTGATTTGGTTTGGGTTGCATTCCGTTTTGATCGTGAAAACAACGCGCCATTGCTTGTTCAGCCGAATTGACCTCCTCTCGTCTTTGAAGCCTTCGAGTTTTTCGTAGTGCAAACTTCTCCAGTTCCGCAAAGTCCGTTCGTCTGGTGCCGCCCGAATGACAACGAATTTGTCGCGAAACGAATTGATTACGGCAATTGGCAACCTCGTTTGGGCTGCGTCGTCGGTTTCTATCAGAGCTAACTTCGGGTCGGCGAATTCGACCTTCATTCGGCATATCCGTTACACCGAAACACAGCCTAATGCCTTGATAGCGCTTTGTCAATAGCTAACTAGATGAAGTTGTTAAACTGAATCGTATGCTTGACAAATGAGGTTCCAACCTGTATCGTATTCCCATGAACCGCCTATCACTTGAAAAGCGCGCACAAATACTAGGGCTTTTGGTTGAGGGTAACAATCTTCGCGCAACCAGCCGCCTTGCAGACGTTTCAATTAACACCGTGACAAAGCTGTTGGTTGATCTAGGTTTGGCTTGCGCCGAATACCACCATAAGCAGGTTCGCAATGTCCGCGTGCGTCGTCTGCAATGCGATGAAATCTGGAGCTTTATCGGCGCAAAACAGAAGAACGTTCGACCGGAAAGGATTGGGGAAGGTTGGGGCGATATTTGGACGTGGGTAGCTATCGATGCTGATTCCAAATTGTGCGTCAGCTATTTGGTAGGTGGGCGCGACGGATGGTGGGCGCGTGAGTTTATGAATGATTGCGCCAAGCGCGTTGCAGGTCGCACGCAAATCACTACAGACGGTCACAGGGTCTACATGGATGCTGTCGAGGATGCTTTTGGGGCAGATGTGGACTACGCGCAATTGCAGAAGATTTACGGCGCGGTCGAGGAAAACGATACGCGCTACTCCCCGGCTCAGTGCATCGGCTGCGACATGAAAGTAGTCAGCGGCAATCCAGACCCGCGACACGTCAGCGCCAGCTTCGTGGAACGCCAGAATCTCACGATGCGTATGGGAATGCGGCGATTTACTCGCCTTACCAATGCGTTCAGCAAGAAAGTCGAAAACCATTGCGCGATGGTTGCGATTCATTTCCTGTACTACAATTTTGGCCGGATTCATAAGACGCTGAGGGTTACACCAGCTATGGCCGCCGGATTGGCCGATCACGTTTGGAGCCTAGAAGAAATCGCTCTTTTGGCAAACTGAGACACTACCGGCGCGCCTTGACCCTTGAGTTCGCTCCCTGTTAAGTTGTGGAGTTATTGTGGGCTCAGTGTGGCTACTGAGCGCCGCGGCCTGCTTAGCGCGGGCAAGCCGTGGCCGTGCCTGTCGCAGGCAAGCTCCTGCTGAAGGGAGCGTTCTCATTCTTATGGGTCTGAGCAAACTGGTAATCCGAGGCGCACGTCAGCACAACCTGAAAAACATCAACGTCGAAATCCCCCGGAACACCCTGACGGTCATCACCGGCCTCTCCGGGTCGGGCAAATCCTCACTCGCGTTTGACACCATTTATGCGGAAGGGCAGCGGCGCTACGTCGAGTCGCTGTCGGCTTATGCGCGGCAGTTCCTGGATCAGATGGAACGGCCGGACGTCGACGTGATCGAAGGGCTTTCGCCGTCCATCGCCATCGAGCAGAAAACCACGACGCGGTCGCCGCGGTCCACGGTGGGAACGATCACGGAAATTTACGATTACCTGCGCGTGGTGTACGCCTCGGTGGGCGTGCCGCACTGCCCGAACTGCGGGAAACCCATCACCCGGCAATCCAGCGAACAGATTGTGCAGGCGATTCTGCAGGGAGAAATCTGCAAGGCGGACGACCGCATCATGATTCTTGCGCCGATTGTGCGCGGACGAAAAGGCGCGTATCGCAAGGAGCTCGAAAAGTTCGCGCAAGATGGCTACGTGCGCGTTCGCATCAACGGCGAGTTGTATCCGCTGGATGATTTTCCAGTGTTGGACAAGCGCAAGAACCACACCATTGAGATTGTTGTGGACCGGCTGCTCGTGAAGCAGGGCATCGCCTCGCGGCTGGAGCAATCGATTGCTACAGCGCTAAAGCTTGCGAGCGGGCTTGTGACCGTGGCCATCGTTGGCGGGAAAGAATATACATTTTCCGAGAAGCTGGCGTGCCCGGATTGCGGGATTTCCGTTCCCGTACTTGAGCCGCGCTCGTTCAGTTTCAATTCGCCTTACGGGGCTTGCCCAGCGTGCAACGGGCTCGGTTCGAAATATGATTTCGATCCTTCGAAGATCATTAACGATTGGTCGCGGGCGCTTTTCGACGGGGGCTTGGGGCCCGGCTCAGGCTCGTCGATTTTGAAAAGAACGCTGGAATTAGGTGCGTTCGCGCATGGGTTCGATCTCAACACCCCGTTCGAGAAATTTCCCGCGCGCATCCAGAACATGCTTTTGTATGGATATCCGCCATCGAATGGCCGTGATGGCGGAGAGAATGGTTCCGGGAAGAAGAAAGGCAAAAGTGAAAAGGGCTTTCGCTTTCCCGGCATCTTGAAATTTCTGGAAAGAAATTTCGACGAGTCTGGCTCGGACGCGTACCGCGAATGGATGACGCAGTATATGTCCGCTACGGTTTGCAGCACCTGCCACGGGAAGCGGCTGCGCCCGGAATCGCTTGCGGTCAAGCTGGCGGGGTGGTCCATCGCGGATTTTACGGCTCTGTCGCTCGGTGCGGCACGGCCCGCGGTGGACAAAATCCTTGCGCAACTCAGCGAGCGACAAAAAGAAATTGCTGGGCGGCCGCTGGAAGAAATTGCCGAGCGCATCGACTTTCTTTTGGCCGTGGGCCTGGGCTACCTGAGCCTAGAGCGGTCCGCCGCGACGCTTTCCGGAGGCGAGGCGCAGCGCATTCGACTTGCCACGCAAATTGGCTCGCGGTTGCGTGGCGTACTTTACGTCCTGGACGAGCCGAGCATCGGGCTACACGCTCGCGACAACGCAAGACTGCTCAGTTCACTCGAGCACCTTCGCAATCTTGGGAACACGGTGCTGGTGGTCGAGCACGACGAGGACACGATCCGGCGCGCGGATTTCGTGGTGGACCTTGGGCCGGGCGCCGGAAATGCGGGCGGCTACCTGGTGGCGCAGGGCAAGCCGGAACAGATCGAAGCCACGGCGGAGTCGCTGACGGGGCAATATCTGAGCGGCGCGTCGAAAATTCCCGTGCCGGAAAAACGGCGGAGCCAGAACGGCAAAGCAATTCAGGTCCTTGGGGCTACGGCGAACAATCTCAAAGAAATCGACGTCACTTTTCCCTTGGGTTTGCTCACGGTGGTGACCGGAGTTTCTGGCTCCGGCAAATCGACGCTGGTGAACGACATTTTGTATCGCGCGCTGGCGCAAAAGCTTTATCGTTCCTCCGAGGCGCCCGCCGCGCACCGGCAGATCCTTGGCGCGGAACAGATCGACAAAGTGATCGAGATCGATCAGGCGCCGATTGGCCGCACGCCGCGGTCGAATCCCGCGACCTACACGGGTGTCTTCGCGCCGATTCGCGACCTCTTTGCCATGCTCCCGGAATCGCGAGAGCGCGGCTACCGGCCGGGACGCTTCAGCTTCAACGTGAAAGGCGGACGCTGCGAAGCGTGCCAAGGGGACGGGCTGCGGCGCATCGAAATGAATTTTCTCCCGGACGTCTATGTGATGTGCGAAGTGTGCCGCGGCAAGCGCTACAATTCGGAAACGCTGGCGGTGCGCTACAAGGGGCACTCGATCAGCGCCGTGCTGAACTTGCCTTGCGCCGAAGCGTTGAAACTTCTCGAAAATATTCCTCAGATTCAGCAGAAGCTTTCAACCCTGGTGGATGTGGGACTGGGCTACGTGACGCTAGGCCAGTCGGCGACCACGCTTTCCGGCGGCGAAGCGCAGCGCATCAAGCTGGCGCGCGAGCTTTCGAAACGGCAGACTGGCCGCACGCTGTACATTCTTGACGAGCCAACGACGGGATTGCACTTTGACGATGTGCGAAAGCTGCTCGACGTTCTACAGCGGCTCGTGGATCTGGGAAACACGGTGCTGATCATCGAGCACCATCTCGACGTCATCAAGCAGGCGGATTGGATTATTGATTTAGGCCCGGAGGGCGGAGAAGGCGGCGGGCGCATCGTGGCGCAAGGGCCGCCCGAACAAGTGGCGCGCACGAAGAAATCATACACTGGCCAAGTCCTCGCCCGCGTGCTCAAAGACAACGGCAACGGCGACGCCAACGGTTCTAACAATAAAGGCAACTGACATTGGCGAGACGAATTCTTCAAGTGTAAAGGCCTGAGCTACCGCTCGGAATGACAGCGCGCACGAATGGTGCAAATTGCCGGACTTTTGCGTTCGGAGGCCGTTTGACCAACTTCTCCTTGCGAGCCGTCGCTGTTCTCCGTAAAGTGAAGCACTCACCATGAGCATCTACTCGATCCAGCCTCTGGTTCTTGGAGAAGTGCGGACCTATCCGCTGGCATCGCGCAAGAGCAGAGTCAACGTGCGCGAGTTTGCCAAACCTGCCGAGTCCCCCCTTTCGCTGACCAAATTTCTCGACTCGCTGCCGCACATTCTCGCGGCCGAAGAGCTTCGGCGACTCCTGAGCGCGATGCACCGAGCGCGCAAACACCGCAAAGCCATTCTTTGGGGCATGGGCGGGCACGTCATCAAGGTTGGGCTTGGGCCGGTTTTGATTGACCTGATGGATCGCGGCTTTGTTTCGGGAATCGCAATGAATGGTGCCGCGCTCATCCACGATTTCGAGACCGCGCTTGCCGGAAATACTTCCGAAGACGTGGAGGCCGCGCTCGAGAAAGGCCAGTTCGGCATGGCCGAAGAGACCGGCAGGTACTTGAACGACATCGCGAAGCTGGCGCAGCGCATTCGCATCGGTTATGGCGAAGCGGCGGGACAATTTCTGAACAGCGGCGTCATTGCAACCAAGCATGGCGAATCGAGCGTTTTGTGTGCGGCACACAAACGGCGCATTCCGGTAACCGTGCATCTGGCCATCGGCACGGACGTTCCACATATGCACCCGGCGGCCGAGGGCGCGGCGCTTGGTTATGCCACGCATCGCGATTTTCGACTCTTTTGCGCGCTGATGCAGCAAATGCATCCCGGCGGCGTGTATCTGAATTGGGGATCGGCGGTTTTGCTGCCGGAAGTTTTTCTAAAGGCGGTTTCCGTGGTGCGCAACCTTGGCGTGCCGCTTTGCCCTATTACCACGGCGAACTTCGACTTTATTCAGCACTACCGTCCGTTGCAAAATGTAGTGAAGCGTCCCACCGCTTCCGGCCGCGACCACAAAGGACCGGAATCCCGCGGCTTTGCCATTACCGGCCACCACGAGTTGCTGTTGCCGCTCGTGGCGGCGGCGTTGGCGGCAGGATGGCCGAAGAAGCGGTGACAAGGAATCGATGAGTTTCTTTGACGACATCCAAGCGGATGCGCCGGGAAAGTCCGGCGATTCACAAGAGTCAAATTCGGGCACTTCAGAGCCACCAGCGGGAGAACCCGTTTCGCCGCTTGCGGGAGATCCTATCTCGTATGTGGGCGTTCACCCCGAGGCAGCCCATCGCCCTGCATCTAACTTGCCCGAGGACTTGCGCATTTCCTGGTCCTGGCCGCACCTGCTCCTCTTTGTCGGGTTTGCCCTCGTTAGTCAACTCGTGGTTGGCGTCGCTATCCTCTCCTATTACTCGGCGCACCACCACCTTTCGCAAAGACAGTTCCGGAGGCTGTTCGAGTCCGACCCAAAGCTCATTGTCGGCACGAATGTTTTGTGGTTCGCACTGATTCTTCTGTTTCTTTATGTGACGCTTTCGGTGCTTCCGAATTTGCCGTTCTGGAGCTCGCTGGGCTGGAGGAAGCTGGACGCAAACCCTCGTACAGGGAAAGGCAAGCCGTGGATGTATTTCTTTTCCGGCTCCGGGCTGTCGCTGTTTGTAACTATCGCGAGTTCGCGGGTGAAGAATGCCGAGCATGTGCCCATCCAGGAAATGTTCAAGAGCCCGAGCGCCTTGATGATGCTAATGAGCATGGCGGTGCTGGTCGCCCCGCTGGTCGAGGAGACCATCTTTCGAGGCTATCTGTATCCGGTGTTTGCGCGCCTCATCTCCGGTCTTGCCCAGTCGTTTGGGATGGATTCGCCGAGCGCCATCCGTACCGGGGTAGCGACAAGCATCGTGACGACCGGGGTGCTCTTTGGGCTTATGCATGCGCCGCAGCTTGGCTGGACCTGGGGCCTCGTGTCCTTGTTGATTCTCGTAGGAGTGATTTTTACCTTCGCGCGGGCCTGGACGGGGACGGTTTTCGCGAGCTTTCTTCTGCATTTAGGTTATAACTCGACGCTTGCGGTCTTAACCATCGTCGGAACGAAGGGCTTTACGTACCTGCCCCCTCATCCGTGAGCGGTTCGTTTTCGGTGCGCTCTGTCGTTACAATGGGAATTTCCGAGGATATTTCCGTGCTGGCTTTGCGAGGTCACTGAAGGAATGTATGTAGCGCAACCCATCGAATGGACCGAGCGCGGCGTGGTCATGCTGGACCAACGGCGGCTTCCGGCCGAGGAAATTTCCTATACCTATACGGATTATCGCGAAGTCGCGAAAGCCATCCGCGAAATGGTGATTCGCGGGGCTCCCGCGATCGGAGTGGCGGCAGCAATGGGCGTGGCGCTCGGTATTTTGCATTCTTCGGCGAAATCGGTGGAGGCCCTTCGCAGCGAATTTGCGGAGATTTGCGACACACTCGCAAAGACGAGGCCCACGGCAGTTGATTTGTTCTGGGCGATTGAGCGCATGAAGCGGCGGTTCGCGGAACTGACGGGGAAGACTCGCGATCTGTCGAAAATCAAGCACGGCATGGTGGAAGAAGCGAAGCAGGTTCATCTGGAGAAGCGCGCTACCGACGAAGCCATCGGCCGCTTGGGGGCAGAATTCATGCCGCGCGAAGGGCAAGTGATGACACAATGCAACGCCGGCGCGCTAGCGACGGCCGGGATTGGAACGGCGCTCGGCGTGATCCGCGTGGCTTACCAACAGGGACACAAGCTGCATGTTCTTGTGCCGGAAACGCGCCCGTATCTGCAGGGCGCACGCCTTACGGCTTGGGAACTGCACAAAGGCGGCATTCCGCTGACGCTGATCACGGACAATATGGTTGGGCATTTCTTGAAGACAGGAAAGGTTGGCGCGATCGTGACCGGCGCGGACCGCATCGCCGCCAACGGGGACACGGCGAATAAAATCGGGACCTATCAAATCGCGGTGCTTGCTAAAGAAAATGGAGTGCCGTTTTATATTGCCGCGCCGGTCTCGACTTTCGATCTATCCATCCCGGATGGCGAGCATATTCCCATCGAGGAACGGTCGGCTGCAGAGGTCACGCACTTACAAGGGGTGCGCATCGCACCCGACGTGCCGGCGGCGCATCCTGCTTTTGACGTGACGCCCGCGAAGTACATCGCTGCGATTTTCACGGAGCGCGGCGTGGCCCGCGCTCCGTACACAGAATCTCTGCGCCGGCTGGCCGCGTCTGCCTCTCATACGGCAGCTAGTATCTCGTAACCGCGGCCCGTCTGAGCGACCCTGCAATGTTCGTCGGGAGTAGAATGATGGGAAAGGATATGGACTCACCCACTTTCCGCGAAGCGATAACGGACGCCATTCGTTATTGGGAGCCACGATGTCTGCTTTACAACGGGCTGCTGGCGGGAATTGGCTTGTTCTATCTGTTTTCCTTTTCGAGGACTGACCCGTCCTTGAAAGCTGCTCTCTCGGGTGGATAGTTTTGGGGGATTATTCTTATTGGCTGCTTTGGCAAATATCGCTGATTGGGCCGCCTATGCCGTCGACGTATTTGCCCAGTGGTCGTCGTATGGTGATCTCTCGAGACGTTATCGGTGAGTTGTGCTCATTGTGGGGATGCTCTTCGCCGGAGTTTTGGCGTCCTTCTTTTCCATCGGAATGTTCTCCCCTTCCAACCGGTGATTCTTCTTCTCTCGACCGAACTCTGTGGTCGCTCAGCGAGGCCCGCTCGTTGACAATCCTGCACCATTGATTTGTCCGCCTGAATGAGCCAGTTGGTCGTATTCGCGCCCGGACTCCTCCGGCGCCAGCACCCAAAGCGTATAGATCCCGAGGGCAGTGCCAAAGGGAAACCGGAGCAGGGCCAGGATCCCCAGCACGAGACCCAGAATTCGCGCCCAGGATTGCCGCTCGAAAAGCCCCCATGCCAGCGCCAGGTGTAGAAGGCCAAAAAATCCAAGGAAAATCCCCAACGAGAAAAAGCCAGCGGGAAGGAACGAATCTAAGCCCCAGCCGGGTCCCATCGGCCAAGCGCCAGGGCCCATCCATCCTCGCAGCCAGGGAAAGAACATGCTCCCGAAAATCCACAACCAGAAAACCCCCATCAGCCGGAGGATGCCACTGACCAACCACAAGGTAGCAAGTAACTGGATATGCCGGCGCACCCGGCCTTGTCCCGGGGAAGCTATCGCTGGAGCTGCTGGAGCGACAGGACCGGGAGCCAGCGCTTTCCCGCACGAGGTACAAAATTGCGCACCAGCGACGAGCGGAGTCCCGCAGCGATCGCAAAACATGGCCAAGCCCTCCCCATCTCATAATACGCTCGAGCTACCCCTTGTGTTCCAGCCCAATTGGGGCACTTTGGCTCCCCAACGCGCGTGCAAACGAGCTTGTTCTGATCCCCTTCCGGTCCTACGGTATGAAAACCGCACTGTCTATACCTGACGATATTTTGGAGGGGGCGGACCAGCTCGCGCGCAAAACCAAGAGGTCGCGAAGCCGTTTGTTCAGCGATGCGCTGAAGGAGTACTTGGCCCGACATGCCTCAGGCAAGATCACCGAGGCCATGGATCAAGCCCGCAGAGAAATTGCCGGGGAGAAGGAACCGCTTGTCTCGTCCGCTGCGCGCCGCGTGCTAGAGAAGAGCGAGTGGTAATTTCGCAGGGCGAGATTTGCTGGGCCGATCTGCCCGAGCCAGCTGGTTCCGGCCCTGGGTTTCGAAGGCCTGTGGCCGTTGTCCGGTCGCATGCGATCAACCGCAGCCGGATCGTTACGGTGGTGTGCGTTCCCCTTACCAGCAATCTGAAGTGGGCGCTTGCTCCGAGGAACGCGTCTCTTTCTGCGCGGCAGACAGCACTGCCCAAAGATTCTGTGGTGAACGTGTCGCAAATCATCACTGTCGGCAAGAATCTGCTCTCCACCCCGGTGGGAAAACTGTCGCGCACCCAGCTGCAGCTTGTGCATTCCGGGATTGCCATTATCCTCGGCCGGTAGACAAATAAGCGCCACGTGGGGCGTGCCTCCTCCTCAAGGCGAGAAAC
>Ga0209577_10000892_pt1 | contig 29879 bp, 24 predicted proteins | sample GraSoiAngelo_109_FD_185874 | JGI IMG/M metagenome (GOLD analysis project Ga0209577, IMG submission 185874) | Grasslands soil microbial communities from the Angelo Coastal Reserve, California, USA - 14_0903_12_20cm (SPAdes) (version 2) | ecosystem: Environmental > Terrestrial > Soil > Grasslands...
CTCGTCCGAACTCATCGCCGTCAGCAGCTTCGCCTCGGTGATCCGCCGCGCCCATTCCTCCCGCAGCTGCGTCCGGTTCTGCCGCAGGTGCGCCACGAGCTCCCGGAGGAGCGTGACCGTCGATTCGTCTCGCTCCAGGTGGGCTACGACCGGGCTCATCTTCCCGTCACGCACAGGGTCCCCTCCCATCGGCCCAGCCGGCCCCACTTTAGGTGGAGCCGGCCCCCCACACCAGGCCAGGATGTACCTACTTGCGACATCAATCCATTACTTACCATGGCATGGAATCAATGGCTACCGTATCAGGTGAATACCTGAGTCTACTACAGGGAAATCCTCGATCACATTAGGGATCCCCCCCCCCGGCCAGCAGGTTTCTCCAAAAAACATGAGCCCTCCCCCTCGAACACATAGGAGCGGGGGAAGGCCGAATTACCGCGACCTCTGCGATGAAACACCAGGAAAATTGCGCCCCCAAAAGGTATCCGAAGAGAACAGCCGCATAGATGCTATCGTATCCAAAATGGGTTTGCTATCCTCCTTGAGTACATTTCTCACCCCAAAATGGCTTCAGGGGATCCCCTGGGCGCTTGAGCAATGACGGAAATCTCCTTCCGCCACGACTTGCCGGAAGGAACGACTTCAAAGCGGCCTTCCAGGTTCAAGGGCAGGAGGTTTCTACTGCATTTCATGAAGGTTTTCCCCTGCTACGGGTCCGGGCTTTACCTGATTCCGACCCGAGCATGCCCGCATCTATCCTCTTTGCTGTGATGTGATATGTCCGCGGTGTATCCTTTCGCCGCGCGGGTAACAGGCCCTGCCCGCCCTCGGGCGGCAGGCCGCGAACGGCGCTCACGGTAGCCGCGGACCAAAAAGGAGGAACCTGAATGAATCTGCGCGTGCCGACCCTTCTCGCGCTTCTTCTGGCCGGCAGCCTCGTGGCCGGCCTGAGTGCGGGCGCCACGGGAGCACCGGCGGGAGCGGCGGCGAAAGAAGGGTATACGCTGGGGCCGGGAGACACGATCGATATCCTGGTCGTCGGGGATCAGGATCTCTCCCGAGCGGTGACGATCAAGCCTGAAGGCACCATCGACCTCCCACTCGTGGGAGAAGTGACGGCGGCGGGGAAGACGACCTCGCAGCTCGCCGCCGACCTGACCAAGCGCTATTCACGGTATCTTGTCGCTCCATCGATCAGCGTGGCCGTCCGCGAATTTCGCGTGGACCGCATCTACGTCCTGGGGCAGGTGAACCGGCCCGGGGAATTTCAGATCCGGCCCGGCGTAGGCGTCCTCGAGCTCCTGGCCAGCGCCGGCGGACCGACCGACCGCGCGGACCTGGCCAAGGCGACGATCATTCGGGGGAAGACGGAAACGATCGACCTCGACCTCCACGACGCGATCGCCAAGAGCAAGAGCCCCGATGTCAAACTGGAGACGGGGGACGTCCTCTTCGTGCCCGCGGCCGACAAGCGGATCGTCATCCTGGGACAGGTCAACCGCCCGGGCGCGTATGATTTCCTGGAAGGTCAGCGCGTCTCCAATCTCCTGGCCGGGGCCGGGGGGGTCACCCCCCAGGCGGCGCCGCAGCGGGCGTTCATCGTGCGAGGCGGCGAACAGATCCCCGTCGACGTCCAGAAGGTCCTGTCCGGAGACATCGAGGCCAACATGCCCCTCCAGGCCGGCGACATGATGGTCGTCCCGGAGTCTCAGGATCGGATCGCCGTGCTGGGAGCGGTCAACAGACCGGGCACGTACCCGTATGATCTGGTCAAACCCATGAAGCTGATCGACGCGCTCGGCCTGGCGGGCGGGCAGCAGGCTGAGCTTGGCGATCTCAGCCAGGTCGGGATCGTCCGGCTCGTGGGGGGAAAGACCAAGACGATTTCAGCCGATCTCGCGAAGGCGTTGAGCGGCAAGGATATGAGTCAAAACCTGCCGCTGCAGCCGGGGGACGTCGTGTACGTCCCAGAGAAGGGGATGACCCTGAACAAGACCGCGCAGTTCTTAAATGTGCTCAGCTTCGTCAAGTATGTCTTCGGCATCTTTTAGCCGGGACGACCATGCGGAGGCTGCGCGATGAATAACCTGACGTTTGCCGGTTCCCCCTTGACGGGCGCCTGGCCGGAGCGATGTCCGCTGGGCCACAGGCTCGAGTGGGTGACGCTCGATGGTCAGACCTGGCTCATGTGCGAAGAGTGGAACTGCCGGTTCGGCAAGCAACCGGGGCCGACACGCGACGAGTATCTTGCCGCGTTCGGCGAGCGCACCGGCGCGGCGGATCGCGGTGGGGACGGGCGGAAGGCGCTCAGCCTGCGGGATCAGCAGAAGGAGAACTCTTTCGGACCGTTCGGCGTCCGCGCGCTGTGGTTCCGGCAGAGCCCTCCGGGTCCCCGATACGGGTCCGCCGCCGGTCCCTTGCCCCCGAACGATTTCGACCCCCCCCGGCCGGCCCGCCGCACCTTCGGCATGCTCCGGAAGCGGGCGTGGATCATGGTCCTGGCCGCGGCCCTGGCGGTGGGAGGCGTCGTGGCTCAACAGGCGAGCCAGGCTCCTCAATACCGGGCCGAGGTCAGCCTGATGGTCCGGCCCCAGTTGATCATCGCCCCCGCCGCCTCCGGCGACTCAAGCCTGTCCACGGTCCAAAGCGCGTACCGTCAGACCGTCCTGAACAATGTCATCCATCTCCTCGGGAGCCGGACGCTGGCCGATCGCGTGGCGGGGCAGGTTCAAGCCTCCGGCCCTGAGGAACTGTCCCGGCACATCGGGACCAGGAATATCCCCGGCACCGACTTCATCATCCTCAGCGCCGTGGACGGGCGGCCGGACCGGGCCGCGCAGATCGCCAACGCTATGGCGCTGGGACTGGTCGACTTCTATTCAGAGCTGAACCGCGCCGAGGCCGCCAGCGCCCGAACGTTCATCGAAGAGCAGCTTGCGCTTGCCCAGGACCGGCTCGGCGCGGCGGAGCAGGCCCTGTCCGAATTTCAGGCGCAAACGGGGGCGCTCGCGCTGCCGGAAGAAATCTCGCACACCGGCCAGCGGATCCTCGACCTACAGGCCGCGTACGACGCCGCGATGCTGGACGCCTCGAGCGCGGACTCGCGCGTCGCCGCCATCCGATCGCACCTTGCCGCTCAGCACGACGGGCGGTTCGCCTCGGTCTCGATCGCCACCAATCCGGTGGTCGCCCAGATCCGTGACCACCTCACGGGATTGGAGCTTCAGCTGGCCAACCTCCGCCAGATGTATACGGACGAGCATCCCAAGGTCCAGATGCTGCTGGGCAGAATCGCCGATGATCGAAAGCGCCTGAACGCGGAAGCGGCGAAGGTCGTCAACGACACCTCGTCGGCGGCGAGCCCGATTCGCGAACAATTTGTCCGCGAGATGGTCAGCGGCGAGGTGGACGCGGATACCGCGCGGGCCAAGGCGGCGGGAATCACCCCAATCCTCTCCCGGCTGCAGGCCAGGCTGAGCGCCGTGTCCAAGAACGAACTGGCCCTGCTGCGCCTCCAGCGCAACGTGCGGGTCGACGAGCAGCTCTTCACGGAGATCTCCTCGCTGCGCCGGGATGCTCTGATCCGGGAGAGCAAAGCCGTCTCGTCCGGCCAGGCCGCCATCGTGGTCGTCGATCAGGCGACGCCCCCCGGCAGGCCGGTCCCCACCCAGCTGCCCGCGAAGGCAGCATCCGCCGGGCTTTTGGGACTGCTCGGCGGCGCGGCGCTGGCCTTGGGCATCGACCGCTTCGAGAACCGCATGCGATCCCGGCCCGGGGCCGGGGCCGCGGACCTCTTCGGGGGACCGGCGCTGCCCCAGGCCGAGGAGGCGTACGGCGTGGCCGCGCTCTTCTCACAGGCGGAGGGCGGGTACAGCGTGCCGATGCTGGCCGCGATCCCAATGACGAACGATGCCCAGAGCCGCAGCGCCCCTACGACCGCGCCCGGGAACGCTTCCACACTGCTGCCCCCCATCGTCCTCGCGGTGTTGATGCTGGGGATGATCGCAGGCGTCTATACCGCGATCGCGACCATGCCGGGCATCACAGCCGGCGGTGAGCGATGGATGGAGCAGCACCGCCAGGCCGCCGCGTTCTTGACGGCGGCGGCGGGAGCGCTGAACGGCGCGGTGCAGGCCGCGGCGGCATCGCTGAGAATTGCCGCCCGGGAGATGATGCAGCAGCTTTCCGGCACGATCGTGAGCCTGGTGGGCGGATAGAAACGTTATGGGACGGGGCGTTGGACGCCCCGTCCCCCAGAGTGCACCGCGACCGGTGACCTTCTAGGCCTGGATCAGACCCGAGCGGATGGCGTAGCGGACCAGCCCGGCCGTGTCATGGATGCCGAGCTTGGTCATCAGCCGGGTCCGGTGCGAATCGGCGGTCTTCACGCTGATCCCCAGCGCCTGCGCCACTTCCTTCGTCGTCTTCCCCTCCGCGACCAACTGCAGCACCTGCCGCTCCCGCGCCGTCAGCTGTCCGGAGGAGGTCTCGCTCCGGCCCAGATACGATTGGACGATGGCCCGCGACACGCCCGGGCTGAGGTAAAACCCGCCCTGCATGACTTCCTGGATCGCGTTCACCAGATTTGTCGCGCTCTGCGTCTTGAGCACGTACCCCCGGACTCCCGCCTGCAAGGCCTTGATGATGTACGGCTCCTCCGAGTACATCGTCAACAGAATCGACCGCGTCTGCGGCGAGACCCGGGCAATCTCCTCGGCCGCATCCGGTCCGTCCAAGACCGGCATAGCGAGGTCGAGGATCGCGACGTCCGGACGGCACTCCTGAGCCAGCCGCACCGCCTCCCGACCGTCGCTGGCCTCGGCCACCACGTCGAATCCTTCGCGCTCCAGGAGCCCCTTCAGTCCCTCGCGGAAGATCGCATGGTCGTCGGCAACGATGACCCGCCGCGCCCCGGACGAAGCGGCCAGCCGCGGGGTGATGTCGAGCGTATCGCTCAGTTCCTCAGGCGCCATTTCAGCATCCTCCAAAGGCTCGCCCATATGCGCGGGACCCGGGGCGCCGCGCTCCCCGCGCTGTGTTGCTGCTCGCGCCATTGTCACAATCAATACCCCTTGGCATCGTCCTAACCGTAGATGACCAATCGGGTATGGGCCAATCAGGTGTATGCCCCATTCTATCCATGGGGAGTTAATGAGGCTCAGGGGAAACCCCCTATTATCTAGCCGGGTAAAACCTGCGCCGCGTTGAGGTGTCCTGGCACCTGGGCTGGGCGGCCGGATAGCTTCGGGGCGGACCCCCCTATTGTTCAGGGGTTGACGCTGAAGGAGCGAGAGATCGCGGCGAACTCCTGGGACCCTCCGGCGAGGCCGACCCGGTAGACGAAGCGTATCCGATACGTCCCGGCGCCTACAGCGGGCTTTGTGGAAGTGGGCATCCCCATGCGGAGATGGAAGCTGAACGGATTGATCGTCACGGCCCGGCCCCGCCCGGGACCGATGGCGACCACCAGGGGGGCGCGCCCCAGAGCACACCCGGGGACCGGGTGCCAGGTGTCTGCGCCCGATCGCTCGAGGAAGACGATGGAGCAATCGGTCTTCTCATCTTCGGTGTACAGCGTGCGCTCCAATCCGTTGGCGATCACGGCCCGGATCACATCGCCCTCCTTGAAGACCGGCGCGCTCAGGACGATGCTGACCTTCCCGGGCTGCACCGTCATGGGCATTCCTAGATCGGCCGCGCCTCGCGCCCCCGCGGGCGCGTTGGGGAGAGGTTCGGGGACCTTCTGGGGCGGGACCCGCTGGAGGTCCGCGGGCGCTGTCCCGCTCTGCTGACTCACCGCCGGGCCGCAGGCCACGGCGAGGCTGAGGCCAAGCGTCAGCACCGTCATCACGCGCAGCATTGGACTCCTCCTCCCGGACTCATCACCACCGCCCGGTCCTTCCAATGGTGAGACGCAGGCGGGGGTGCGGAGGTTCCCCGTGGAACCGGCCGAGCGCGGATTGATCCGCCGCCGGTGCCGGCCCGTGGTGCCATCGCGGCGACGAGAAAGGCCCCCGGCGGCTAGGGCAACTCCTCCCATCGAGCCACCCAGGCAATCACGGGGGCATCCACCGGGACACGAAGCCCAGGCGTTCCCAACACCGCCGGGTCGTAGCGGATCACGATGGCGCCCGCGTTGCTGAAGCTGAATCCGGAGCTCTTCGCCAGCACGCTCCCCGCGATGATGACATGTGCATCACGCGCCGCCTCGAATTCCTGGGAAGCGTAGACCAGGCCGTGGACACGCAGGGTCGCGCCATGCGAGACGAGCAGGTCCCCGTTGTCCAGCGTGATGAGCCCTGGGAGCGTACGCGTCGCCGCGGAGTGGGTCACCTCGAGTGACGAACTCTTGGCGAGCCGGATCGCCCCCTCGGTAACGAGCGCGCCGTCGCCGATCTGCAGCCGCCGGCCCTCGCCGAGGATCGCGCCGCCGGCGACGTAGATCACCCCCTGCAGTGCCTCGAGGCCGTTCGGGCGGTTCAGGTAGTTGAGCAGCAGGTCAAATTCCCGCTGCGAATACAGGCTGTCGCGCTTGCGGACGAGATCGTCATCTCCGGAATACTTCCCGGCGGCCTCATTGGTGTCGGCGTTGGCCGTGTTGCCCGCGGCCCGGCTCTGATAGAAGGCACGATCCACCTCCGGAACCGGAGGCAGCCGATTGGACGCCCGCGCGATCTGATCGATGTTGACCCCCATCGCACGCAACTGGTCCACGGTCAGTTGCATGCTGTACCGATCCAGCCTCACCCCGGCGCCGCGCCCAAGCCAGACGCGGATCGGCTCAAGATCAGGGGGGGCCGCCGCAGCCTGGGCCTCGAGGGGCGAATCGACCGGGCCCCTCCCAGCTTGAAACGGGACGGCAGGGTTGTTCATGGCGACGTCGGCGCCGGCCAGCCACAGGCCCACGCCGGATGCGATATGCACCCATGGGTAGTCGACGCCGCCATAGGGAAGGATGAAGACGGCCGCCGGCGGGCCCTCCAACCGGACAATGCTCCCCCCGTACAGGGCCGCAAGTTGGGCGGGCGAAGCCAGATAGACACGGGCCCGGAGGCGCCGCGCCACCCCGCCAACCTCGCCGGCGCTGGTCACCACGATGGCCCCGTCGCTATCATCCACGAGCGCCAGGGTGAATTGACCGTCAAACGACCCGAGGCGGATCGTCTCCGCATACTCCTCGGTTCGCCAGGTTCGCCCGGGCAGCGGGGCATCCGGCGCCACCCCTTCCAAGATCGACAAGGCCCGATGAACCCCCGCTTCCGCAACCGCCAGCGCCGCCGCGGATCGGTAGCGCGCCCCGGCCCGGGTGAGCTGCTGATTCATCAACCAGACGAATGACGAAGACCATGCGGCGATCGCCAGGAGCACGATCAGGACCACCAACAGCGCGGTGCCATCGCACGCGCGCAGCGCACGGCGTTTGATGTGTGTGGGCATCACATGTTCCTCGAGGCCGCCACGACCGGGGCGTCCTCCCCTCGATGAGGAACTCGGTCCAGGATCAGAACCGAGCGGAATCTAGTATACCAACTCGCGGCGGAGACCCGGCCGCGCGATTGAGGACCACCCCGTTCCGCCCGCCCCGAGATCCGCCCGTGCGCCATAAGGGATCATCCCAATATAGCGAACATACGCTCGCCATACATTTGTTCACGTTCATGCGAACGATTCACTTTTACGGAAGATTCTGTAAGGATAGATACAGGGGAATGCCCTAAAGCAATACAGGGAATATCCTTAGATTAGATTACCTGGTCAACCAATCAATTCTCTCGTCACGAGAATAGCGGACCGCTAGCCACATGATATGCAGGCTGTCGCGTTTGGAGACTACAGCACAGGTTCACAGAGGGGAGGGGGGACGTAAGGCCAGAGTGCGGGGCAGCAAACCGAACGCATAGCTCAAGTCAGCGAAGCGAACGCATAGTTCAAGAAGGAGGGGGGAGAAATGAGAATGTCGAGACGTGCTCTGCTCGTGCCGGTGTTGCTCGTTGTCATGGTGCTCCTGGGTCCGATATACCCTGGTCCCACGCCTCCAACTGCCGCCCAGAGTATGATCGACCAGAGTGCGGGAGTGCAGGCGGTGCAACTGCGACGCGTCACAGCGACCGGTGGTTCGCCGGCGGCCAAACTCTCGGCCCAGGAGCTGCAGGCTGTCCTGGAGCACGTGTACCAGATGCGTACGCAGCAGGCAGCCCAGATCCCCGTCATGGTGGGACCGGCCGAACTACCGGCCCCTCCCACCCCGGAGGTGCTTCTGAGCCCGCCGGCCCAATCCGCCCCTCGGAAGAGCGGAACCCAGGTGGCGACCCAATTTGCGCCGGCCCCGGGATCGATAACGGATGAGTCCCTACTTGAGCGCCGGACCTTCAATGACCCTCAGGCCAACGATCCCGTCTTAGCGTCAACCCTGGCCGAGCCCGCCGCCGCGAACAACGGTCGCGATGTCTTCATGGCGGGCAACAGTGCCCACGCGGAGTTCTCCACGAACAATGGCAATTCCTGGACTCCCGTCGATCTGACCACGCGCGCGGCACCGACACATGCGCCGATCCTGTGCTGCGACCACGACGTCATCTTCGACGATGCGCGGCGCATTTGGATCCACTCCTATGCTTTCATCAACACGCCCTCGAATCCGACCCGGAGCGTGATCCGGACCGACATCTACTACGGGGTCACTGACGCTATTTTCGGCCCTGACTGCACCTACGACCTCGACCAGAGCACCAGCACCACCGATGTGCTTCTCGATTACCCCCACCTTGGCCTGACAGACGCGTTCCTGTTTCTCTCCACCAACTCGATCGGGTCTCCGTTCGCGGGCGGGCAGGCCGCGCAGATGTTCCGGTTCAATCTCAACGACATCTTCCACTGCGCGCCCAGCCCCGCCGGCTCGGTGTACAGCTGGCCGGCCACCGCGGTGGGCAGTGTCGGAGGTGGCGGAGGGCGGGTGTGGGTCCCCGCGGAAGGGGCGAACATCAGGCCCTACATGTACTGGAGCCACGCGCGAAACAATTCCGAGGACCGGCGATTTGTCTGGGGCGATAACGCCGCGGCGCCGGTGACCTCCTTCTTGCCCGTGGCCACCACGAACTTTACTCCCGGCACCTCCACCATCCCAGAGGACTGCCGCGGTGGCACAAACAACACGAACTACTGGACCGTCCTCAACACCAGTATCTTGGGCTTCCAGCGGCGCAACTTCGTGGCCGACAACAAGGTCGGCGATTACTGGATGGCCCCCTCTGATGGGACCCATCCGAACGGGTTCGTCCGCGGGGTCGTGTACTCGGTGGCTCCGACGTTGGGAGCAGGCGGCACCATCGGTACCCCCGTGATCGGCAGCGTCCTCACCCAGACCACCCTCTCGAGCACCGCTTTCTGCATCGGCTTCCCGATCGTGACCGCCAACAAGAAGGGCCACATTGGCTTTGTGCTCGCCATCGGTGGCAAGAAGGGTGGTTCCGGCCATGCCGTTGAGCCGTCAGTGGGAATTGCCGACGACTTCACGTCGCTCGCCAACCCGATCACCCTCACCGGTTTTGGCTTCTTAATCACCGGCACCCATAACCCTGCCGACGGCAGATATGGCGACTACTACACGATCCACCCTCAGGAGCCGTGCGAGAAGGCGTTTGTGGCCACCGGCTATGCCTTCAATGGGGGGACAGGTGTGGCCAATGTGGACGCGAGGTTTATCGAGTTCTACCACCGCCGCTACGGTCGCTGCCACAGAGACTACACGAACACGGCACCATTTTTCGAGTAGGCCTGAACAGTCCGCGCGCAGTTCCGGGGTCCGAGAGCGGCTCTGCCAAAAACGGCAGGGCCGCTCCTCGTTCCCCTTGCGGCCGTCCTCGGGCGCGGGACCGGTGACAAGGAGTCCCCGTGCGTCCAACAGAATACCGCCCGGGAAGGAGGAGGGCATGAACCGTCATCGAGGCTTGGAGACCGGCATCACGATCCTCGAAGTCCTCATCTCGCTTGTGGTGCTTGCGGTCGTCGCCCTCGTCGTCTTCGCGGCGTTCGGCATCGGGCTGCGGGCCACGGCGCTGGCCGGCGGCATGCAAACGGCCACCGGCCTCGCCGAGGAAGCCCTCGCGCAGATCGCGGCATCGCCCTGCGGGGCTTCCTTCGAATCCGCGCTCCCTCCCCTGCCCGACCAGGCCGCCCTGGCGCGCTACCGGCGTGAAGCGCGCGCCGATCGCCTCCCCGGCGGCGCGGATCTGTGGGCGCTGACGGTGACGGTCTCGTGGACGCAATCACACGGTGCCCGCAGCGTCACCCTGGCGACCCTCCGGCACATCCCGGCCGCCTGCACCGCCGTCGGACCATGAAGCCCTCGCGCCATGACGGCCTGAGCCTGATCGAGATCATGGTCGCGCTGGCCCTGGGGTCGATCGTCGTGGGGCTGGTCGGCTCGGTGTTCGTGGCCAGCCTGACCGCCCAGCGCCGTGGCGTCGACCTGCGGGACGCGCAGGACCACGCCAGGGGGCTCGTCGATTTGATCGCCCGCGACATCCGCGGCGCAAGCCGGACTCCGGGCGTGCAGGTGGGCCCCCGCCTCGCGCTCGAAGAGGGTGAGCCGCTCCTCTCCTTCCTCGCCGAGACCCCGGCGCCGTACAGAACCGGCCCCGCGTGGATCACGTACGTCTACCTGCCGGCACGGGGTGAGGTCCTCCAGCAGGTTGCGGCGCCCGATCCAGAGGGGGGAACGACGGTGATGGAATCCCGCGTGGTCGCCACCGGCGTCGTCAGGGTGGCGGTCGAGCGGGTCGCCGACGGCGTGGCGATCGAGGCCAAGGTGCGCCGCGGCCATGAAACCGCCGAGGCGCGGGCCGTCGCCACGCCGAGAAACCCCTGACCCTCGGCTCGCGGATCGCATCACCCCGGAGGGCGCGAGCGTCGCACGAAGGCATGGTCGTGTGCGACCATGGACCGAGGATCGCGCCCGCATCACACGCGGGAATACGGCGGAATGGGCGCCGAAAAGGAGGGACCAGGCCTTGAGCCTCTGGAAGCTGCCACGGATGGACGGCCCGATGCGGCCGTTCGCGCTCGCCATGCTGCTCCTCCTCTCGGCGCCAGCAACGGCCGCACCGCCCAGGGTGACCATCGTCGGTCCGCTGAAAAACGTCGGGTTCGTGACGCTGTGGATCGCGAAGGATAGAGGGTTGTTTGCCGATGAAGGTCTCGACGTCGACTTCACCATCATGCAGGGGGGGTCGATGGCGAGGGCGGCGCAGACCGTCGCGACCAAGCGGGCCGACTTCTCCGCGCAGTCGGCGTTGCATGCTGTGATCGGCGCAGAGGCGGGTCACCGCCTGGTGATCGTGGCCGCATTTTCGAACCGCCTGCTTCAGGATCTCGTCGTCCGCCGCGACGCGCTGGTCCGGCGCGGCCTCGATCCTGCGAAGGTCGCGCGGCAGCCGCTTGCCGAGCGCCTGAAAGCCATGAAGGGCCTGCGCTTGGCCGTCGACGGCGGCTACTATACGGAGATGTACATCCGGCTTCTGGCCGAGCACGGCGGATTGGATTCCACGCGGGATCTCGCGGTGATCCCGATGGGGGGCAGCAGGAACCAGTATTCGGAGTTTTTGGAAGGGCGCGTCGATGGGTTCATGGCCACCCAACCGTACAACTGGCTCGCCGTCCAGGAGCCCCGGCCGGGACTCACCCTCGTCGACAACATCGCCAAGGGCGAGTTCCCACCGTTCCGAGATTTCCTCTTCCAGACGCTGCTGACATCCCCGGAGACCATCCGCGACAGAGCGAGCGTGGTCAAGCGTGTCGCGCGCGCGCTCCGGCGCGCGGACACGTACATGCGCGGCGCCCCGGCCTCGGAGGTTGGAGCGATCTTGAACCGCCAGTTCCCGGAGTTGGATCCGCGGATGCTGGAACGAAGCTTTCAGAACGTGCTGCCGGCCCTGACGCCGAACCTCACGATTTCCAAGGCGAGCTTCGAGCACGTGGTGGAGTTTGCGCTGCACATCGGCGCGATCAGGTCGCGGCCGCCGCTCGAGACATTGTACACCAATGACTTCGTGGCGGCGCGGTAGGTGGCCACGCCGAGCGCCGGGAACCTGAGCGCGCCCCCGGGCGTCGCGGGGGCGGCATCGACCTCGGCGGCCGCCATTCGCACCTCCGAGCTCACGAGAGGCTTTGGTGACCTGACCGCGGTAAACGCGGTGTCGGTCGACATCGCGCCGGGAGAGATCCTGGGCCTCGTCGGCCCCAATGGTGCCGGGAAGACCACGCTGATCAAGATGCTGACCACGCTCCTTCCGCCGACATCGGGGCGCGCCTGGGTTGCCGGGTACGAGGTGACCGTCCAGCCGGCCCGCATCCGCGCCGCCATCGGCTACGTCCCCCAGATGCTGTCCGCGGACGGGGCGCTGACCGGATACGAGAACCTCTCGGTCACGGCGGCATTGTACGCTGTGCCCCGGGGCGAACGGGCCGCGCGTGTCGCGGAGGCGTTGGATCTGATGGGGCTCGGCGACGCCGCCCCCAGGCTGGTCCGCCACTACTCCGGCGGCATGATTCGCCGGCTCGAGATCGCCCAAAGCATCCTGCACCGCCCGGTGGTCCTGTTCATGGACGAACCCACCGGGGGGCTGGACCCCGTGGCGCGCCGGGCGGTCTGGGAGCGCGTCCGCGACCTCCGGAGCGAGCTCGGCACCACCATGCTCATCACGACGCACCACATGGAGGAGGCGGAGGCGCTGTGCGACCGGGTGGCGGTCATGTACCAGGGCAAGGTGGTGGCGATCGGGTCTCCGCCTGAGCTGAAAGCGCACGTCGGCCCCGGCGCCACCCTCGACGATGCGTTCATCCATTTCACCGGGGTCCAGATCCAGTCCGAGGGGAGCTTTCGTGAGACCGTACGCGCCCGCCGTACCGCGCGGCGCCTTTCCTGAGATCAGGGGGCTGCTCACGTTTGGCAGCCAGGTCCTGGGCGTCGCCGAGGCGGAGGTGCGAAAACTCCGCCACGATCCGCTGGAACTGCTGACTCGGGCCATTCAGCCCGTGCTCTGGCTGGTCATCTTCGGCCAGGTGATGGCGCGGGTCCGAGGACTCTCCACCGGGAGACTGACCTACATCGACTTCCTCGCGCCCGGTGTGCTGGCGCAGAGCGTGCAGTTCATCGCGATTTTCCACGGGGTCTCGCTCATCTGGGACCGGGATCTCGGAATCCTCCAGAAGTACCTTGTCAGCCCCGCCCCCCGAACGGCGTTGGTGCTCGGCAAGACCCTCTCCGCGAGCGTCCGGGCGCTCTCCCAGGCGGTGATCGTGTACCTCCTCGCGGTGCTGATGCGGATCGCGGTGGACTTCCGGCCGCAGAGCATTCTGGGGGTGTTCGTGTCCATCATCATCGGGGCGTCGCTCTTCTCGACCCTGTCCATGGTGATCGCCTGCCTGGTCAAGACCCGAGAGCGCTTCATGGGGATCGGGCAGATGCTGACCATGCCGCTCTTCTTCGCGAGCAACGCGATCTACCCGCTGAGCATCATGCCGTGGTGGCTTCGGGCCATGTCCACCGCCAATCCGCTGACCTATGAGGTCGATGCGCTCCGCACGTTCATGGTGCACGGCGGGGCGAGCGCGTTCGGGCTTCAGGTCGACTTCGCCGTGCTGCTCGTGTGGCTGCTGGTGCTGGTGTGGACGGCGGCCCGGCTCTTCCCCCGCCTGGTGATGTAGGCGGGGGACGGCATCGCGATGGACGGGAGACCCACAAAGAGGGGTGAGGGATCATGGCCCGGGTGAGGGAAGGGGCGCCAGAACAGGACTTTCGCGCCCTGGAGTCGCTGGTGATGAGCCGTTCGTTGACAGACCGGGAGCTCCTGGAGGCGACGGAACGGACGCCGGATTACGCGATCCTGCCCCATGCCAGCGTGGTGAAGATCGGCGGTCAAAGCATCATCGATCGGGGACGGCAGGCCGTGTATCCGATCGTTGAGGAGCTCAAGGAGAATTTCACGACCCGCAACCACAAGCTCCTCATCGGCACGGGGGCGGGCACGCGCGCCCGGCACCTCTACAGCCTGGGGGTCGACTTGGGTCTTCCCACCGGCGTGATGACGATCTTGGGGACGGCCGTCGCCGTGCAGAACGCCCACATCCTGGGGTACTTGCTGGCGAAGCATGGGATCCCGGTGATCGGCCCCCAGCAGTTCACCCAACTCCCGCTCTATCTGGCGGAGCGCAATGCCGTGATCTTCCCGGGCATGCCCCCGTACACGATGTGGCAGCACACGCAGAAGGAGGGGTTGATCCCGCCGCATCGCACCGACGCGGGGTGCTTCCTGGTGGCCGAAGTGTTCGGATGCCGGCAGATGATCTTCGTCAAGGACGAAGACGGCCTGTACACCGCAAATCCAAAATTTGCGGCCAACGTGAAATTCATCCCCAGAATCTCGGCCGGGGAGCTCCTCAGCCTGAAGCTTCCCGATCTGGTCGTCGAGCCGCCGATCCTCGAGTTTCTCCAGCGCGCCCGGCATCTCGCCGCGATCCAGGTGATCAACGGATTGAAACCGGGGAATCTCACCAGGGCGCTCGACGGAGAGCACGTCGGCACGATTATTTACGCCGACGCACGCCCTGAGAGGAAGGAGGCGGCCCATGGCACGCCGGCATGACGGGCAGCCGCAAGAGGCAAAACATGTCGCGTCGATGCTGATGCGGCAATCGCTCGTCGATCGCGAGGTGGTTCGGAGCACGGAGCGACCTGTGATCCGCATCCTGCCGTGGCTGAACGTGGTCAAAATCGGGGGGCACGGCATCATCGACCAGGGACGCGAGACGGTCTTCCCGGTGGTGGAAGAGCTGAGCCGGGCCTTGGAGAAACACAAGTTGTTGATCGCCACGGGGGCGGGCGTTCGCTCCCGTCACATCTTCAGCATCGGCCTGGATCTTGGGCTGCCGACCGGCGTCTTATCGGCGCTCAGCGCCGCGGACGCGGAGCAAAACGGCCACATCCTCGGGGCGTTGCTGGCGAAACACGGCGTGGTCTTCCTGCCGCACGCGATGGTCGCCCACCAGCTGGCGATCTTTCTCATGACGTGCAACGGCGTGGTGATGAACGGGGTCCCTCCCTACGATCTCTGGGAGTTCCCCCCGGAGGTGGGCAAGATCCCCGCTCACCGGACGGATGCGGGGACCTTCTTGCTGGCCGACGCCTACGGCGCCCGGCAGTTGATCTACGTGGAGGATGTCGATGGGATTTTCACCGACGATCCGAAGACGGATCCCCACGCGGAGTTGATCCGAAAAATCCGCGCCGATGACCTTGCCGCCAGGAATCTCAGGACGCTGCCGGTTGACCGGCTGGTGATCGAGCTGCTGCAGTCGGCGCGGCATGTCAAAGAGTTCCAGATCGTCAACGGACGCAAGCCCGGGAACATTCTTCGGGCGCTCGAAGGCGAGCACGTGGGGACGATCGTCTATGCCTGACGCGCGCCGCCGCCGGAAGATGGCGTGCGGCGCATTCCTCATCCTCAGCATTGGGGCGGCGTTGGGCGCAGGACGCGTTGCTCCCCAGGCCGCCGCCGCGGCGGGTACGACTTCCCTGGCGGTCTTTGCCGCCGCCTCCCTCACGGAGGCTTTCACCGCGCTCGGCAAAGGGATGGAGCAACGGACTCCAGGGCTTCGCGTGACCTTCAACTTTGCCGGTTCCCAGCAACTGGCCACGCAGATCGCCCTGGGGGCCAAGGCGGATGTGTTTGCGTCCGCCGATCAACGGTGGATGGACTCCCTGCGGGAGCGCGAGCTGCTCGCGGGCACCCCTCGAGCGTTCGCACGGAATCTCTTGGTGGTCATCGTGCCGCGGGCGAATCCCGGACACGTCAATCAGCTGCAAGACCTGAGCCGCAGGGGGGTCAAGCTGGTCATGGCAGCGGAGGCGGTCCCGGCAGGCACGTACGGCCGCGCGGTCCTGGCCAAACTGGACCGGGCCCCCGGGTTCCCGGCCACCTACGATGCGCAGGTGCTGCGGAATGTCGTGTCCGAGGAGGACAGCGTCAAGGGCGTGGTCACGAAGGTCCAGCTCGCCGAGGCCGACGCCGGCATCGTCTACCGGTCGGATGTCACGCCGGCCATTGCCGGGAAGGTGAACGTCATCGAGATCCCGAGCGGGTACAATGTCGTCGCGACCTATCCGATCGCGCTGGTGAAGGGGACCTTGAACGCGGACGCCGGGGGGCAATTCATCGCCCTGGTGCTCTCCCGCGCCGGGCAGCGCATCTTACAAGATCACAACTTCGCTCCTCTGAATCCTCCGTAACCTCGCCGTGGGGCAGGCGCACCGTCCGCTTCCCCGGAGCTCCACCGCGCCTTCCCCGGGCCGGCGCACCATCGCCGTTGCGGTGATCGCGGCAACAGCGGCGGCGCTGTTCCTGGCCCTCTTGGTGCTGCCCGTGCTGAGCCTGCTGATCAGGAGTTCGCCGGCAGATCTCCTGCGCCGGCTGACGAACCCGCTCGTCGTGCAGGCGCTTCGGCTCAGCGTGGTGACGACGTGTATCTCCACGGCCGCGGTGGTGATCCTCGGGCTGCCGATCGTCTACATGCTCGCCCTGCAGGAGTTTCCCGGGAAGCGCCTGCTGGAGATCGTGATCGATCTGCCGATGGTGCTGCCGCCCACGGTGGCCGGCGTTGGGCTCCTCCTCGCGTTCGGCCGCGCCGGCCTCGCCGGCCGGGTGCTGTCCGCGCTCGGAATCACCGTCCCCTTCACGACCCTGGCGGTCGTCTTCGCGCAGATGTTTGTCGCGGGGCCGTTCCTGATCAACACGGCCCGCGCGGGGATCGAGGAGGTCGACGCCAAGTACCTCCGGGCGGCGGCGACCCTCCGGGCGTCACCCGCCTACACGTTCCTGCGTGTGATTCTGCCGCTCAGCTATCCTGCGCTGATCGCCGGGGCGGCCATGACCTGGGCGCGGGCGCTGGGCGAGTTTGGGGCCACGATCACGTTCGCCGGGAACCTGCCCGGCGTGACCCAAACGATGCCGCTCGCAGTCTACATCGCCCTCGAGAGCAATCTCGACGTCGCCGTGGCCCTGTCGGTCATCCTGCTCCTGGTGTCCTTTGGTCTGCTCCTGGCGCTGCGGAGCGTCCCCTTCACGGCCCGGAAATAGCCCCCCATGCTCCAGGCGGAGATGACCAAGCAACTGCGAGACTTCCCCCTGGCGGTGGATTTTTCCGAAGAAAGCGGGAAGACCCTCGTCCTGGTCGGAGAGAGCGGCGCCGGGAAGAGCACCATCCTGAACCTCCTTGCCGGCCTGCTGCACCCGGACCGCGGCCGCATCGTCGTGGACGGGATGACCCTCTTTCAGAGCGACCCGCGCGTCGCGGTCGCCGCGTATCAGCGCCCCGTCGGCTACGTGTTTCAAGACTACGCCCTGTTTCCCCACCTCTCGGTGTTCGAGAACGTCGCATTTGGCCTGCGCAGCCAGGGCGGGCCCGAGCGCGCCATCCGGCCGCGCGTGAGCGCCGCGCTCGAGCAGCTGGGCATCGCGCAGCTCAGCAAGAGCCGGCCGACCAGGCTGTCCGGGGGACAGCAGCAGCGTGTGGCCCTCGCGCGGGCGTTGGTGCTCGAGCCTCGATTGCTCTTGCTCGACGAGCCGCTGTCGGCGCTGGACCTGCAGACACGGCAGCAGGTGCGCACGGAGCTCCGCCGGATCCTTTCGGGCCTCTCGTGTACCACGGTGTTCGTGACCCACAGCGCCTTTGAAGCCATGGTGTTCGGAGAGCGGATCGCCGTCGTCGAGCGAGGGCGCATCGTCCAGATCGGGCGGCGCGTGGACTTCCTGCGGCATCCGCGCTCTCCGTATGTGGCCGGACTGATGGGCGTGAATTTGTTCCGCGGGAGGGTGGCCGCCAAGGACGGAACGGGCCTCACGCAGGTTGAAACGGCGGACGGAGTGCTCAATATCGTCGCAGACAATGCCACGGAAGAGATTTTTGTCGCCGTGAACCCAAGCGAAGTGACGATTCACACGAGTCCTCTGGCCGGATCCGCGCAAAATGTCTTTGCCGGCCGTATCATCGAGCTCGTGCCCGAGCCGCCATTTGGGGAACGCATCCGCGTTGTGCTGGACAGCAAGCCCCCGCTGGTGGCCCAGATTACGGCGCACGCCATGCAGAGCCTGGGCCTTCGCGAGGGGATGGAAGTCTACGCCAGTTTCAAGGCCACGGCGGTGAATGTGTACGCTTAGCCTGAAATCGCCGGCACAGGGATTTTCGGTCGCCGGACGAAGCGAACGGATATTCGAACCGCCCGCCCGGCGCCCGTATACGATGCCCGGCGCCCGTATACGATAAGTAAGACCATACGCACCGGAGGCGGATAACATCCGATAATGACTTAAGGTTATTCCTCAGCCATTTTTAGGGTATAACCCGCATGTTATCCACACCTGTTTGCTACTTCTATACTTAGTGGGGGCACCCAACGGGTCACGCCGGTCCGAATCGCGTGAGAGGGGGGAAAGGGTTGAGCGTGCTCAGACGGTTTCTCTTGTTGCCGGTCGTGATTGTTACCCTGGTGCTCGCAGGCCTGCCCTACCCGTCCCCTACGCCCCAACTGGCCGCCCAAAGTACGGCAAGCATCCCCGCTGCGCTGACAGTCCTCAACAAGGCGTCGGCAGACGGCGGGGCGGCGCCGCAACTGTCGGCACCCGAACTGCAGGCAGTCCGGGATCGAATTCTACAGATTCGCAATCGAATGGCTGCGCAGGAGCCTCAGGTCTCCAACGGGCCCAGCGGAGTCCCGCTGAACGCCGGCCCGCAGACGGTGGTGTCCGGCCGGGCGGTCACAGGCGCCCCCGGCCTGTCCCTCGCCACCCCCTCGCTCATCGGGCCGGAGAATCAGCTTGATTTCGGCCGTGATAGCGGCGATCCTTTCGGGTCCGACACCACCGCGGGAGGCTGCGGCGGGCCGACGGACCTCGCCGAGCTCGTGGCGGTCACCAACGGCGTCCTGGCCTTCGCCGCCGGGAACTGCGCGCACGTGGAGAAGTCTGCGGACGGCGGCATCTCCTGGGACGCCAACGCCCTGCCTCCCGGACCGACCGCGACGCCGATTATCTGCTGCGACCACGACGTCATCTACGACGATTCCACGCGGGTCGTCTTCCACACCAGTCTCTACGTCAGCTCCGATCTCTCCCAATCAACGGTGGGGATCGACGTGTATCGTTATATGTGGTCCGACAATTTCCCGGAGTGTACCTATTTCCTGGGGCCAACCCCCGGCCTGCAGGATTTCCCCCACGTCGGGCTCACCCAGAACTTCCTCTACCTCTCCATGAGCTCCATCTCAGAGACCTTGCAGTCCGCGGTGATGCTGCGGTTCCCGAAAACCGCACTCGCCAACTGCGTATCGCCCATCCCCGCCTCCGGGAGCATTTCCTGGTCCAGTACCATTGAGGGTCAGAAGGTGTGGCGGCCCAGCCGGGGCACGAACAACAAGCACACCATGTTCTGGGCGCACCGGATCGATAACTCCACCCTTCGGATCTTCAAATGGGACGACGCCTCCACAGGAGCGAACAACTTCACGCGGCCGATCGCGTTCTCTTCCTCCGCTGCCCCGGGGACGGACTGCGCCGGCGGGTCAAACAATACCGGCTACATCACAGCCACCAACACGTCGCTCGTCGGCTTCAACTTCGTCGGCGCCGTCACCGGCGATAAGCTCTACTTTTACTGGCAGGCGGGGCCCGCGGCATTCCCCATGACCCAGGCGCATATCGACGGGGCGGTGTTCGGCCTGCAGGGCACCGCCGACGTTCCGTTCGTCTACACAAATTCCCCCCTCGCCCAGCCCCACATCTACAGCAGTGCTTACTGCTACGGGTACCCGGAGGTGACCTCCAATACACGGGGGGACCTCGGGATGGTGCTTGCGTTCGGTGGCGCGAACTCGGGCGGGGGCGAGCCGGTCCGGCCGGCCGCGGGTGTGTCAGACGAGTTCACCCGGCTCGGGGAGTTCGACCTCTTCGTCGTCCCATCGGCTAACGATCCTGTCACCGGCGCCGCAAATAACCCGGCGCTCCAGGACCGCTACGGCGACTACTCGTCAACTCATCCAAGCGAGCCGTGCGAGAAGTGGTTTGTCGGAACGGGGTATTTCTTCAATAGTACCGGCGCCGTCAATCAGCGGGTCTTCGAGTATGGACGTCACAAGCACGCCCGGTGTTACTTCGATTATTGGGATGCCTTCGGCAACAACGGGTGACCGGAGGCAGTCCTGGGGTTCTCTGGAGCAATAGCATGGACTGAGATGCAGAGCCGATGAGGTGTGGTGCCGGGGGACGGAGTTGAACCGCCGACACGGGGATTTTCAGTCCTCTGCTGCATCCGCGGGGCCTTGTCCTGCAAGGCTCCGCGGGGTCCTGCTCATGACGCGCTAACGTTTTCAAATGCAGGGGGGAGCCGCCCAGTGGCAGGCCCCCCATAGAAAAACCTGCTTCCTTCCCGCTCCGCGCTAGCAGGTGTCACGCGGCCAAGGGATTCTGATCTACGGTGCCGGAATTGAAACAACATCGGTATCCAGTGTCACCGCACCCGTCCTGGCAAACAAATGTCCATCCACTGTTGCTCCAGTCGTTACGGTGATGGAAGCCAGAGCTAGGATGTTTCCTTCGAACACAGAGCCCGTTCCTAAAGTGGCCGAACTGCCAACTTGCCAAAAGATATTGGCCGCCTTAGCTCCGTTAGCCAGGATTATCTTACGTCCAGCGGTCGTGGTAAGCGTCGAACCCATCTGAAATATCCAGACGGCGTTGACATCGCCTTTAGCATCGAGCGTGAGATCCCCGCTAGAAATTGCTAACGAGGAATTGGATTTATAGAGTCCTGGTGCAAGAGTTAGTCCACCAAGGTTCTCTGCATCAGCGAGCAGGATAGCGCCGACGGTTCGTCCCGCCGCGTCGTTATACGCGGTGGTCAAGTCGAGCTGTGCCAAGGCAGCAGCCGGAACGCCAGCGTAGATCGTTCCGTTGACGATTCCAGGAGGGAATCCCGTTACCGCGGTGCCGGGACTAAGTCCCAAGTCCCCATTGACCGTGGTCAGTCCAGTGTTGGTGGCCGTAGAGGCCGCCAAAATTTCAAACGTGGATGCAGCTCCAAGAGCGACAGGTGCCGGACCAGCTGGTATCGGTACTGCTGCGGTGGTAAAGCTCCAACCGAAAATAGCGGCAGCATTTCCTGCCAGGTCTTTGGCTCCCGTCACTGTAGTGGTGTAAACGGAGTTGGCAGCAAGATTGTTCGTCGGTATGAAGCTCGCAATCCGGCTGATGACATCATAAGCGACGATTCCTGTTATCGCCCCGCTCGGACCAGTCACCTTCAAATTAGCCGCAGTAACCGTCAAGGGGTCCATCGCCTTGCTGAACGTGGCGTTAATCGTTTGGTTGACCGCTACCCCTGTAGCTCCACTGGTCGGGACGGGAACAGTCACAAACGGTGGCGTCGTGTCCAGAGTCGCACTGGTCGTAAAACTCCAAGTAAAATCTGCCGCGGGGGCATTGCCTGCTAAATCTCTCGCTCCCGTTGTCACCTGCGCTGTGTATGCCGTGTTTGGCGCGAGACTGCTTATCGGTATGAAGGTCGCGGTCAGGCCGACGTAGCTCACGATGCCTGGTATCCGCGTGGTCCCTTGCCGCAGGGCGAAGGTTGCCGTTGTGACCGTCAACGGGTCCATGGCTTTGCTAAAGACGGCGGCGACCTTCTGGTTGACAGGCACGCCTAAAGTCCCATTGGCCGGAACGGTAGCGTTCACAAGTGGCCGTGTCGTGTCCGGGGTCACGCCTGTGGTGAAAGTCCAGCTAAAATCAGCAGCCAGAGGTGTGCCTGTCAGGCTTCTCGCCCCGGTTGTTACCGTGGCCGTGTAGACGGTCAGCGGCGCGAGAAAGCTAGTCGGTGTGAACGTAGCAGTCACGCCGGCATAGCTGACAACGCCTGCCACGGGTGTAGCCCCCTGCGTCAATGTAAAGGTGGAGCCGGTGATAGTCAGTGGATCCATCGCTTCGCTGAAAGTGGCCGCGACTGCTCCGCTGATCGGCACGCCAGTTCCGCCATTGCCAACAACGGTGGCAGCGGCGACTGGTGACACAGCAGCGACTGGTGACAAAGTGCCCGGCACTACCGGAGGGACTAGAGGGGGAACGGTGAAACTCACCGCTGGTGGAGCTGTGCTGAGAGTAGCACCGGTAGTAAAGCTCCAGCTAAAGTTCTCGGCCAGCTGATTGCCTGTCAAGCTCCTGATCCGGTGGCTAACCCTGGCGGTGTATTTGGTGTTAGGAGCAAGGTTATCTCTCGGAGTAAAGGTTGCCGTCACCCCGGCATAACTGACAACGCCCGCCACACGGTGCCCGCCACCATCACGGTCATCATCTTCAGCTTCTTCACCGTCATCATCGTTAGCTTTTCTTAATGCACGGTCATCATCGTTAGCTTTTTTTAATGTAAAGGTTGCCCTGGTGACCGTTGAAGGATTCATCGCCTCACTGAACATAACGGCAATCTTCTGATTGAGGGCGACATCCGTGGAAGAGATGATCGGAACCGTGAAACTCACACTTGGTGCTGTTGGTGCTGTAGTTTGTGCTGAAGCAGAAAGGACACAGAAGAATAGTCCAATGCACCAGAGGATTACTGCTCGTTGCAACTTTACTTTACATCCAAACATCCAAACATCCAAACATCCAAACATCCAAACATCCAATTCTCCTTTTGATAAGAAATTTCTTGCATTTAAACTCCACCAACTTACCATAGGGCTTACTTTCGTTCAATGAGCAAACCTAGACAGATCAATCAGGGCATTCCCTGGACTCAACATCCAGGCGTTCTCCGGACCGAACATCCGTTATATTCGAACTGGCGTTCACGCAAAACGTTTCGGTCCTGGTGGATTTTTCGGATGTCTGTAAGCGGCTTGATGCCAATCCGCTCTCTCCCCTAACGCCACTGTCACTGTGGCCAGCGCCATGAAGACCTTGGGCGATGCTGTAGATCTGCGCGTCACGAGCGAAGGACATGGCACGGCCACCACCTGACGTTGCCCCTGGACGCGCGGTCGTGATGCTGCGCTACGGCACCCTTCGGTTTTCTCATCGCGGTTAAAATTGACGCGCTCCGCCGGTTGGACATTGACCCGCCCCCTACTGAGGCTCATGTCTTACCTGCTTTACTGGTTTCGCTACCTGAACCGGGTGCTCCGATATGGCACCGCGACCGAGACGGATGGCCCAAGTATCCAATCCAAGACCGGCACCCTGCAGAAGACACCATACACGCCTCTTCCGTGAGGAAGAGCGCAACCCCGGCGGCCAGGCCGGAGACGACGTGGACGGTGTCAGGGGTTCCTTGCCGGGTGAGCAGTACCATAACGGCCGCGAAGACCAGCACACCGGAGCCCAGCGGGCCGGCCCGAATGATCCCTCCGTTTCCGAAGGTCACACCGGGGAGATCACTACGATTTGTGTCCGAGTGTAACAGTCCTTCCGGGATTCGAGGCGGCGAGAGTTGCCAGCCTGGAAGGAACGGTGGCCCTCGTGGACGGGTACCAGCGGGTCGTGCGACAAGTTCACCCCCCTCCGGTAGTCCCTTCGCTGGCATCGTTTCGCTAGACGAGGCCCTGGGGGCTCGTGTCGCCGGCTCGATGGCACATGCGGGAACGGTTGTAGGACAACGACGGGCGCAGTCTGGATGCCGGCACTAACGAAGGGGTTGCTGAAGGACGATCGCGCCCAACTAAAGGGGGTCTTGGGATGCGTGTTGCGGGAGGGATCCCCGCGCTGCTCGAACGCCTGACCGCGCGTGACACGGAGATACTCGCAGAACTGGCGATCTGCCGGTATCTTCGGGTCGACCAGGTGCGGAGGTTGTACTTCCCGGATGCCTCCCTGGACCGGGTCGGCCAGCGCATGCGTCATCTCGCCGCTCGAGGCCTGGTGCGGAATACCCGCTATGCGGTGGATGGTCTGAGGAGGTACTCGTATTGGCACCTGACGACCCTGGGGCTGACCCTCTCTCAGGAATTTGTGCCGGAGGACATCCCGTACCATACCGAGGCCGACATCCGCCTCAGACCGCATTTCCTCCCCCATTGCGCCGACACCGCCGAGGTCCGGGTTCAGCTGTTGCTGCTGTTCAATGCGGGCGCCATGGGCGACCATCTATATCTGTGCGGACCTCATGCCCGCCTGGAGGTGGAGGCACAGGGCGGCCAAGTCCGGCGGGCCGCGGCGGATGCGCTGGTTTCGGTCAAGATGCCCTGGCCGGGCGTCTCGTGGACGTATTGGATCGAGGTCGACGAAGGAACCATGACCCGAGGGGCTATGAGCAGGAAGGCGGCTCGAATCCATCGACTCTTACAACTCCATGACCGTCACCCGGACCCAGCCCGATCGTGGCTGCAGGGCCGGTACCTGACATTGGTCATCGTTTGTGCCCAGGAACGCCGGCGCCAGTGGTTGGGTGACGCTTTTCGCGCCGCGGGCTTCACCGGGCACGACCATCCTCGGGTCTGGACCCTGGCCTCCGCGGCGGATGCTGTCCAGGCCATCGCGGCCAGCGTACGTGAGGGGGAACGGCGATATACAGAGCAGCAGGCACATAGGACAAATGGGTTGCAAAGCTGCGAACAAGGCAACGCTGTATAATAGCAGCGTGGAGGTAACAGATATGACGTCTCCCAGGATCATTGTTGCTCCAGCCGTCATGGATGGGATGCCCTGCATTCACGGGCGCAGCATTTCCCGTGATGACCGGAGTGGCGATGATCGTCGACGGCAGGACGCCGGAGGAGGTCCTGGCCGAATATCCGGGCCGGCCCTCTCTCCGTTCGTCGCGGGAAGGGCTGAAGGATCAGATGTCAAGCTCGCGATCGAAGGTGCGCAACTTTCACCTTGTGCCAAGGTGAAAGTTGCGCACGACATCAATCGACCTTGTCATCGCCCTCGCAGGCAGGGCCTTTAGGCGGCGCCTCCGGCGCCGGAGGATGAGGGTAGAGGCTCTATGGTGAGAGCATGGGTCTCTGGGATAATCTCCTGTGGTGACCCGAGTTGACCTCCTTACCCCTGGCGCCCTTAACGATGCGTTTCGGGAGCGCATCGCCGGCGAGTCTATCCATGCAGCCTAACCGTCCTGTCCCTCGGGTGGCACGCACAGGCCGGATTTGCTAAATTCCAGGCGGGAGGCCAATGCGGCGATCAATTAAAGCGTATGTCAGCCGGAGCGATGGATTCTACGTCGCCGAGTGCGTGGACGCGCCCATCGTCACGCAGGGCCGGACCTTGGACGAAACGATGGCTAACCTGCAAGAGGCGGTGGCGCTCTATCTCGATGGCGAAGATCCTGTCGCGCTCGACCTCGCGCCGGCCCCCGCGCTGATTGTTACCATGGAGATTGAGCCCGCAGCCCGTGCCGGGTAGGCTGCGGGCGCTCTCAGGCCACGCCGTCGCATCGATCCTGGCCGACTTCGGGTTTGCCCGAGTTGGACAAACCGGCAGCCACCTGAAACTTCGGCGCACGGGTCCCATGGGGGAGCGCCAGACATTGGTGATTCCGCTCCACGGCGAGCTTGCCCCAGGAACGCTGCGGGCTATTTTTCGCCAGGCATCCCGGTATGTTCCGCAGGATGAGTTGCGGCCGCGCTTCTTCACCGAGTAATAGGTGCAAGGCCTCCTGACCGGTAGGTTTCCCATCAGCGCACCAGAGACGCACGTATACTCCACCTCGGCCGGATTCCCTAACCCCCGGCGAGGTACCACCGCGTGCCCAGGACCAGTCTCAAATCCTGTAGAACCCCCCTCAGCAAACTGCACGAGGGGGGATGGTCGTTGGGCGGCACATCCATTGTCCAGCGCGGCAAGCGGTTCGCCGTGGTCGCCTACGCCGGCATCGACCCGGCAACCAAGAAGCAGCGGCAGAGATGGTTCGGGGGATTCTCCAGTAGAAAAGAAGCAGAACAGTTCAGGCTCTCACTGGCGCATCACCCGACGTTTAGCGGCGGTGTCGGGCCGTTCGGCTCCCCGCGCCTTCGGACCGGCGACTACCTGACTACGTGGCTTCGCGAGCGGGAGGCGTTGCGCGAGCTCCGGGAGCAGACGCTCGACCGCTATGAGGAGCTCCTGCGGTGCCACATCATCCCCGCGCTCGGCCACATCCCGCGGTGCCGGCTCTCCCCCGCGGCCGTGCAGCGGCTCTACGTCACGATGGTCTCGGATGCGGGATTGAGCACAACAACGGTGCACCAGGCCGCCGCGGTGCTCCACGTCGCCCTCCGGGGGGCGGTCAAGCACGGCCTGATCCTCCGTAATCCGTGCGACAACACGACGCCGCCGCCCAGGGCGGAGTACGAGCCGACCGTGCTCACTGCGGAGCAGGCCGTGCGGTACCTGGACGACGCCCATCAGACCGCGACGCCGAGCGTCTACGCGCTCTACGTGACCGCGCTCACGGCCGGACTGCGGCTCGGAGAACTCCTCGGCCTACCCGAGGACGCGCTGGACCTCCACAGCGGCCAGATCTCCGTCCAGCAGCAACTCGTGCGGGCCGGACGCCGCCCCGTCTACGGCCGGCCGAAAACGGTGCGCGGCCGCAGGATCGTCCTCCTACCGCCCGTGGCGGTCGAGGCGATCCGCGCGGCGCTCGTGTGGAAGAAGGAGCGGAGGCTCCGGCTCGGGCCGAAGTTCCGCGATGCCGGGCTGCTGTTCTGCGGCCCTCGCGGACGGCCGCTCAACCCCGCCAACCTCTGGAACCGGGACCACTCGCCGCGTCTCGAGCGGCTCGGCCTTCCGCGCACCCGGATCCACGACATGCGCCACTTTCATGCGACGGCGCTCGTTGCCGGCGGCGTCGACGCCCGGACCGTGGCCGACCGCCTGGGGCACAGCAGCGTGTCGTTCATGCTCTCGACCTACGCCCACGCGGTGGCGCGGGCTCAGGAGCAGGCCGCGGCCGTTGCTAATGAATTGCTAACGAAAACGGGGCGCTCCGCGGGGTGAGGCGTCGCGCAGTAACCCTTGAAAAATATGGTGCCGGGGGACGGAGTTGAACCGCCGACACGGGGATTTTCAGTCCCCTGCTCTACCACCTGAGCTACCCCGGCGCGGAGAGTCGGGTTTGAGTATAGCCGACCCTCTGCGCACGGGCAAGGGCGAGGCGGCGCGCTCAGGCGCTCACAGCCACGCGTCTTGGATTGGGGCCGCCCCGGCTGCGCCACCGAGCGGCGCGAGCCCCCAATTGTCCGTGACCGTCCGGCAGAAACTGTAGTGGGTGTAGGGGGTCTGCGACACCACACCCCTGCGCACGCCGCGCCCCCACAGGGCCGCGAAGACCCGGTTGCCGCCGCCCCCGTCATCCTCGTCGTAGCAGAAGAAGAACGCGGGGTACCGCCCCTCCCCGTCCGGCTGCGCAAACCAGGAGGAAGCGGCCAGCGCGTCGAGGAGCGTGGTGAGGTTCCGGTCGGCGAGCGCGGGGGAGCCGTCGTGCATGTTGTTGCGGTCGTCCCACCCAACGTAGAGGAGCGCGGTCGAAGGCATCGCGCCCGCGAGGTCGCCCCGAAAGGCATCCAATCCGCGCCGCGCCACGGTCCGCGGCGCGTGCAGATCGGCAAACGGGTTGTGCTTTCGCGGGATCTCCCCGGCCAGATGGTAGACATGGGTCGGAATCGGCGGGGCCTGCGCAGCCGCCTCGCTCCCGACGGACGGATGGAACGTGTCGATCGTCTCCCGGTTGCCCCACGTGGCGCCGGAGATCATCGCCCGGTAGTTGGGACCGGAGGGGTGCGCGACGGCGAAGTACCGCGCGAGGACCGTTCCCTCACGCGCCAGCCGCCGGTGCGAGGTCAGACCCGCGACCTCATCGAACCCGTGGTTCTCGAACACTCCGAACACAAGGCTGCTCCACCACCGGGAGCGCGCGGGGGCGCGCCCGGGCCCGCCCAGCGCCGCCGCCGCGGCCGCCGCGGCGATCGCCCAGCGCACGAACGCGCGCCGGTCCACGGCCCGACCGGCCCTATGCTCCGGGCGTTCGTGCGCGCCCTGATCGACAGACCCGGGGAACGCTCTCATGCGGTATGGGGATGGTCCCGTTGAAGCCCTTGCCGGCCTTGATCTGGCGGGAGCGACGGGATTTGAACCCGCGATCTCCTGCGTGACAGGCAGGTGTGTTAAACCAGGCTACACCACGCCCCCCGCGACGGCGGCACTCCCGCCACGTCGTCAGTGTACGGCCCGATCCTCACCCTGTCAAGGAACGGACGACTCCCGTGGACTCCGGCGGCGCTGCGGCGCGTGCGATCTGAACGGGCGGGGATCGGGAGCAAACAACCAAGATTACGAGATCGGCACCTTGACGCGCGCCGGGCTCGTGGGCCCCTGCGCGAGCAGCCCGGAGATCTTGTCGAAGAGGCCGGCCACGGCGGTACCGTCCTCCGGGAACGTCACAACGGCGGCTGAGATCATCAGGCGCTTCACGCCGAGCAGCTGGGCGGCGACCGCATCCTCTTCCAGTCTCCGAGTCAACCGCTGCAAGATATCGACGGCGTCCATCTTGGCCACCCGCGGGAGAAGGATGGCGAACCGTCCGGCCCCGTCGTGCGCGATCACGTCGATCCGCCGCACGCAGGTCTGGATCAGCTTGATGGCGCGGCGCAGGGCCAGATCCTTGTCGCTCTCCCCGACCAGGGTGTCGTCGATGTAATCTTCCAGCTGCACCTCTGCGAACGAGAACACGAGCAGCAGCCCCGAGCACCGCCGGATCTCGTCGGCGACCAGCTTCTGCAACCCGCCCCAGGGAAAGAGCGAGCGGGAGGGATCGACGCCGACCATCCGCTGGACTTCCTCGTGCAGCCGCGCCGCCTCGAGCGCCGACACGCCCTGCGCGGCCAGGCCGCGGACCCGCCGGAGCACCGGCTCCCCGAACGACTCCGGCACGGCGCCGATCCCGCACAACCAGCCGCGCAGGCTCCCGGCGCGAATCAACGGGACGCTCGCCACGAGCCCCTCCTGGCCGCCGCCGACCTGCGACCGGTGGGTCACCACCTCGCCACCCGTCGCGCCCGCGGGCAGAGCGGGCAGCAGCATCCCTGCCGGCCCGTGATCGCCCTCCGCCCATTCGAATCCCCGGCTGGTCGCGATGCGCGGCGTCTCGTCTTCCCCGATCACGTAGGCCGCTCCCTTGGAGAGGCCGGTCGTCTCCATGAAGACCTGAAGCAGGATCTCCAGGACGCCCTCCACCCGCAGTTCCCCCGAGAGGCGGCTGGCGAGATCGTTGTAGAACCGCAGCTCCCGCAGTTGCTCCTCGAGCAGACCGGTCGCTTCCTGGAGGCGCTGATCCAGCAGTTCGGTCCATCGCGCCCGTTCCGCGGCAATCCGGTACTCCTGGACGAGCATGCCGAGGAACAGGGCCATGAAGAAGCCGCCCGCGATGATGACGCCGAGCCGGAACCCCGCGGTCTCCAGCGTGGCCCCTTCGCCGGCCCGCGTCCACAAGAGGATGATCATCCCCGCCATGGCGAGGGAGGCGGCGATCGCCTGGCGGAGGTTGAGCCGCGCCGCCGCCTCGAGGATCGTCAGATAGTACAGGTAAATGAACGGGCTGCTGAGGCTGCCCGAGATGATCACCACCAGCGTGACCACGAGAATATCGAAGGCGATGATCAGGTCGGCCTTCCGGAGCAGCGCGAACCACCGGGGGCCGAGCGCGAGCAGGAGCACATAGACCCCGACCAACGCGACGGTGGTGTGGATGGTCGGGTGGTTGATCGGGATGATCCCAAGCGAGAGGGCCAGGATCAACATCAAGAGGATCATGACCCGTACGAGGCTGATCCATTCCTCGGCGGTGCGGGCTCCGAGGCGCCGGAG
>Ga0209577_10000893_pt1 | contig 29851 bp, 24 predicted proteins | sample GraSoiAngelo_109_FD_185874 | JGI IMG/M metagenome (GOLD analysis project Ga0209577, IMG submission 185874) | Grasslands soil microbial communities from the Angelo Coastal Reserve, California, USA - 14_0903_12_20cm (SPAdes) (version 2) | ecosystem: Environmental > Terrestrial > Soil > Grasslands...
CGCCGCTTGTGGGCGCTGGCGCATGCCCACAACCTGCTCTACGCGCCTCACACAGGGTTCAGCGGCGGGATCGCCCACCTGGCGTCCCTGCACCTCGCCGCGGCGGCCCCGAACTTCTATACCTACGAGTACATGGGGACCTCGTATATTCAAAACCCGCTCCGGGACATCTTTACGGCCCCATTCCCCGCTCCCAAGGAGGGGCTGATCGCCCTCCCCCAGGGGCCGGGGCTGGGCCTGGAGATCGATCCGGCAATGGTCCGGCGCTACGCGGCCGGCTGAGCGCGGGCCGGCCGCACGCTCCGGGCTACCCGCGGGGCGGCGCCGGCTACCTTTGCTCTGCTCCTCGCGTCGATTGGCCTTCGCGCCGGCGCGTGCAGTCGTCGCACTCGCAGATCTCCCGCAAAAACTTGAACGTGTAGAGGCCCGTGAGGTGGCCATCCGACCAGGTGAACCTGAGCGCGTAGGCTCCGACCCGGCCGATTTCCTTGGGATGAATGCCTTGGGGGACCTTCGACGGATCCAGCCGTTGTTCGCCGGTCCATTCATCGATGCAAAACGCGCACGGGCACCGCTCGCGCAGTGTGCGAAACGCATACCGGCTGCGGTGGCCGTCGTCCCACACGATGGTGAGCGTCCCGGCCGGGTCCTGACCAATCTCGACTGGGACCGGCATCCGCGGCATCGGCGACCTCGCTTCCGTCCGAACGGGGATCGGGTCTGGGAATCCTGCGACACACCCACGGCGTTCTCCTGGCGTAACGCCCTTCCGGCAGGGGCGATTCCGTCGGCACGGCAGGGGCGTCATGCGTGACCATATCGCAGCGCGCCGTTTCATATCGCGAGTCACCGGAGGATGAGCGTGAACACTGCTGTCCCGATCCAGGAACAGGCTCACCGCGTGCGCCTGACCATCAACGGCCGCTCCCAGGATGTCGAGGTGCCTCCCCGCCGTACGCTGCTGCACCTCCTCCGTGAGGATCTGCACCTGACCGGCACCAAGGAGGGCTGCGGGATCGGCACCTGCGGGGCCTGCACGGTGCTGGTCGACGGGAAGGCCGTGCTGTCGTGCCTGTTCCTGGCCGTCCAGGCGGGCGGCCGGTCCGTCGAGACGATCGAAACCGCGGGGACCGGGCCGGACCCCCTCCTCGACGCGTTCATCGAGCACGACGCGTTCCAGTGCGGATTCTGCACACCGGGGCAGATCATGGCGCTGCGCGGGCTGTTTCAGCGGAATCCGCGGGCGTCCGCGGAGGAGATCAGGCGGGCCGTGGAAGGTAACGTCTGCCGGTGCGGCGCGCATTTGCGGATCCAGGCTGCGGCGCTCGATGTCGCCGCGGGGAGCCGATAGTATGCCGCGGATCGTCAAGCAAAAGGTCGAGTTCGAGGGGCGGATCGAGGAGCGCGAGGTCGTGCTGGAGGGCGAGGACCTCCCGGTCTGGCCGGCGGACGCGCGGTTCAGCGTCGTCGGCACGCCGGTCACCCGCGTCGATGGCCGGGAGCGCGTGGGCGGCACCGCCCGCTACACGACCGATCAGTATCCGGCCGGCATGCTGCACGGGGTCATCCTCCGGAGCCCGCACGCGCACGCGCGGATCGCCAGGCTGGAGACCTCCAAGGCCGAGCGCCTCCCCGGGGTGCGCGCCGTGCTCTCCCACCTCAACGTCCCGAAGATCCGATGGTTCAACGGCGCGAGCTGGCTCTTCGATCCCGAGCTGCGGTACGTCGGGGACGAGGTCGCCGCCGTGATCGCCGACGACGCCGCGGCGGCGCGCGATGCGCTGGACCTCATCGAGGTGGAGTACGAGGTCCTGCCGCACGTGCTGGACGCCGAGGCGGCGATCCGGCCGGGCGCGGTGCTCGTGCAGCCGACGGGGAACATTCTTGGCGGCGCGCCCGAGCGTTACGAGCGCGGGAACGTGGAGCAGGCGCTGGCGCGGGCCGAGGTCACCGTCGCGCTCACCGTCCAGACCCCCGACCAGCTCCACCACAGCATGGAGACGCACGGCTCTGTGGCGGATTGGTCTGGCGACCGCCTGACGCTGTGGGACTCCACGCAGCACATCTTCGGGGTGCGCCGGCAGGTCGCGGTGGCCCTCGGGATCCCCATGGATCGCATCCGGGTCCTCAGCCCGTTCTCGGGCGGCGGCTTCGGGAGCAAGAACGCGGCTGGCAAGTACTCGGTGATCGCCGCGCTCGCCGCGCGCCAGACGCAGCGACCGGTGCGCGTGATCTTCTCACGGATCGAGGAGAGCCAGGCGGCCGGGAAGCGGCCCCGCAGCCTCCAGAAGATCCGCCTCGGGGCCCGGCGCGACGGGGTCCTCACCGCGATCGATTATTGGGGATTGTCCAACGTCGGGGCGTACCGGGCGTTCCCGTCTCCTCTCAGCGGCCCGCCGAAGGAGTTGTACGCCTGTCCCAACGTCCGGACGGACACGGCGTCCGTCTTCACCCACACCGGTCCGGCGGCGGCGTTTCGCGCGCCGGGGTACGTGGAGGCGACGGTCGCGCTCGAGTGCGCGATGGAGGCGCTGGCGGACCGGCTCGATCTCGACCCTCTGGAGGTGCGGCTGCGGAACTACGCCGAGGACGATCAGGTCCTGGCGCGTCCGTATTCGAGCAAGTTCCTCCGGGAGGCCTACCGGCTCGGCGCCCGTTCCATCGGCTGGGAGCGACGGACGGCCACGCCCGCGCAGGTCGTGCGCGACGGGACGCGCCGGGGGTTCGGCATGGCCAGCCAGATCTGGGGCGGGTCGGGTTCTCCCCCCGCGTACGCCGAGATCCGGTTCAACGTGGACGGCACGGCCGAGGTCCGGATCGGCACCCAGGACATCGGGACGGGCGCCAAGACGGCGCTCACGCAGATCGCCGCCGAGGTGCTCACGGTGCCGGTCGACCGGGTGCGCCTGGCCCTGGGAGATACCGACTTCCCCTACAGTCCGCTGTCCGCGGGCAGTCAGACGATCGCGTCCTGCGGGCCCGCCGTCCGCATGGCCGCGGAGGAAGCGCGGCGGCACCTCATCGACGCCGCGGCGTCCGTGCTCGAGGCCGCCCCGGAGGACATCAGGCTCGAGGCCGGACATTTGACCGTCGTGGGGGTGCCGGACCGGCGGATCTCGGTCGCGGAGCTGACCGGCCGCATGGGCAACTTCACCGTCACGGGCCGGGGATTCCGCGGAGCGAACCCGAACGACGTCACGATCCGGACGTGGGGAGCGCAGTTCGCCGAGGTCGAAGTGGATACCGAGACCGGGGCGGTGACCGTGCTCAAGGTGGCGGCCGCCCACGACGTCGGACGCGTCATCAACCCGCTGCAGTACGCGAGCCAGATTCACGGCGGGGTCATCCAAGGGCTGGGGCTTGCGCTGACCGAAGACCACGTCACGGATCCCGAGACCGGGAACGTGCTCGACCTTGGGTTTGACGCCTACGCCGTGCCGCGTCTGCCGATGATCCCCGAGATCGACGCGCTGGCGGTCGGCATCCCCGATCCGATCGCGAACAACCTGGGGGTCAAGGGGGTCGGCGAACCGCCGATCATTCCGACCCCGGCGGCGATCGCGAACGCCGTCGCCAACGCGCTCGGGATCCGGATCACCGACCTGCCCATCACCCCGATGAAGGTCCTGCGCGCGCTCGGCCGGATCGAGTAAGTGACGGTCGCGAGACGGACGCGGCGAAGTTGCCGCCGCAGGGAGGATGCCCGACGCCGCAGGTCGTGATCGTGGGGGGCGGGGTCGTCGGCAGTTCGATCGCCTACTTTCTGGCGAGCCACCCGCGCTTCTCCGGCCGGGTCACCGTGGTCGAACGCGATCCGACCTACCGCAGAGCGTCGTCTGCGCTCTCGGCGAGCGCGATCCGGCAGCAGTTCTCGACCGCGGTCAACATCGAGATCTCCCGCTTCGGCGTCGGCTTTCTGCGCAATCTCGGCGCGCACCTGGCGGTCGATGACGACCGGCCGGACGTCGGCCTCATCGAACCCGGGTATCTGTTCCTGGCGACCCGGGCCGGACTGCCGGTGCTCGAGCAGAACCACCGCCTGCAGCGGGCCCATGGGGTCGACGTGGCGCTGCTCGGCCCGGGCGACCTGTCGGCGCGTTTCCCGTGGCTGTTGACCGACGGGATCGCCCGGGGGTCGCTCGGCCTTTCCGGCGAAGGGTGGTTCGACGGCTACAGCCTCTTGCAGGCATTCCGCCGCAAAGCGCGCTCGCTCGGGGTCGCGTACGTCGCGCAGGAAGTCACGGGCCTCCGCCGGGCGGGGTCACGCGTCGACGCCGTCGCGCTCGCCGATGGCTCGACGCTGGCGTGCGATATCGCGGTGAATGCGGCCGGCCCGTGGGCGGCGGCCGTGGCGGCCATGGCCGGCGTCGACCTGCCGGTCCGCGCGCGGCGGCGCTGCGTGTTTGTGATCGCCTGCCGCGAGCCCCTGCCGCGCTGCCCGCTGGTGATCGACCCGTCCGGCGTCTGGTTCAGGCCGGAAGGCCCGTATTTCCTCTGCGGCACGTCCCCGGCGGAGGGGGCCGAGGACCCCGACGATTTGCCGCTGGAGGTCGACGAGCGCCTCTTTTACGACATCATTTGGCCGATCATCGCGGCCCGCGTTCCCGCGTTCAAAGCCGTCAAGCTCATCCGCAGCTGGGCCGGATACTATGACATGAACATCATCGACCACAACGGCCTCGTCGGGCCGCATCCGGCGATTGCGAATCTCTACTTTGCCAACGGGTTCAGCGGGCACGGGCTGCAGCAGGCGCCGGCGGTGGGCCGCGGCACCGCCGAATTGATCGTCGACGGCGGCTACCGAAGCCTGGACCTGACGCCGCTCTCGTTCGCGCGCGTGATCGAGGGGAGGCGCCTCGTCGAGCTCAATGTGATTTGATCGAACGCCGCTACGGGGTCACCGCCAGCAAGAGGTGGCGAATCCGCGTCACCTCGGCCTGGATCTCCTTGTAACGGGCGGCGCGGCGGCCCTCGTGGCTCTCGGTCGCGCGCAGTTCCACTGCATACAGTCCGACCGCGTCGCGGAGGGGCCTGACCGCCGCCCCGCGTTCCCCCTGGGCGAGCAGCGCTTCCGCCAGCCAGACCCGGTATCTGGCTGAGTACGGGTCGAGTGCGATCGCCCGGCGGAGCGATGCCGCGGCCTCGTCATACCGGCCTTGGGCCTGCCGCAGGCGCCCGAGCGCCGCGTGCGGGTAGCCGCTCCACGGATCCACCCGCTCGGCCCGAACGTAGAGCGCCTCCGCCCGGTCCCGCGCCGTCCACCACGGCCCGATGCTCGAGTCGATTCGCCGGAGATACAGGTCCGCGACGAGATCCCCGAAGTACGGGAGCACGAACCCGTAGAGAGGATCCGCGGCCTGGGACGCGCGGAACAGGTCCACCGCCCTGGCGTACCGTCCGGCCTTCACCGCGGCCGTCGCCCTCTCGTGCAGCGCCGGCGCCTGCGCCAGCGGCGGCAGCATCGGCAGGAGCACGACGAGGGCACCGGCGAGGGGGAGCGCCGCGAGCCGCAGCGGGAAGTCTATCGGCGGCCGCTCGAGCGATTCGTGGGCGGCCGCCGCGGCGGTGAAGACGACAAGCGCTGCCATGTTCGAGACGACGGTCAGATTCGAGTTGACCAGGCTCGTCGCCGCCACCCCGGCGGCCGTGGCGCCCCAGACGCCCAGCCAGGCCCGCGACTCCGCGTCACCGCTCAGGTAGCGGCGGACCAGCGCGCGCAGCACCAGCGCCCCGACGAGGGCGACCAGGACGGCGCCGGCGACCCCCGTCTCGGCGAGCACCTGGATGTAGTCGTTGTGGGCGGATCCGGGGACCCGCAGGACGGCGTACGTGGCCCGCACCCCGGGGGGTCGGTAGGCGGAATAGGCGGCGTTGAACACCCCGATTCCCGTTCCGAGGACCGGGTGCGCCCGCCACATGCGGAGCGCGGTCCGCCAGATGAACATTCGGCTCGCGGCCGTGTCGGCGGGGTCGAGCGTGACGCTCTCCGCGCGAAGCCCGACCGAGGGGTGCGAGAGCGTCATCAGGCCGGCCACCACGATGATCACGAACAGCACCGGCCACGCGCGTGTTCGGGCGGGCCACAGCAGGATCCCCGCCGCCATGGCGAACACCGCAAGCCCGGCATACCCTCCCCGAGAGTAGGTCAGCGGGAGAGCGGCGACCTGGATGGCCAGCGCCGCCCCCGCGGCAAGACGCCAGCGTCCCGAAAGCTCGATGGCCAGGAGCGCGCCCGCCCCGATCCCGACGAGGAGGAACTCCGCCAGCACGTTCGGGTTCGTCAGGGTGCCGTGGATGCGGGTCCGGATCACCGCGGCGAACGCCCGGCTGAGCCAGTAGGCCGGGGTGGGCTCGCCCCCCACATACTGCGCCAGCCCGATGGCGGCCTCGATGGCGGCGATGAGCGCGAGTCCGCCGAGGGCGGCCCGGATCTTGGCCCGATCGGTGAGGCTGACGACCGCCGCGAACGCCAGGGCAATGAGGGAGACCCGGAAGAAGATCTCATCGCGCGTCGAGTACAGATCGGTGGTGGTGGCGAGCGAGCCGAGGCACATCGCGACCGCCGCGGCGAACCCCCAGAGCAGCGGCGCCGGAAGCGCGCGGCCGCCGGCCATCCAGCGCAGGAGGGCGACGGTCCCGAGCCCCAGCGCTCCCTGCTCGAAGGCCACGAGGCGGGCCCGGTGCTCGACAAACCCCGCGGCCGGCAAGAAGGTGAGTCCCGTCAGGGCCGCGGCGGCGGCGAGGGTCAGCACCGCGGCGAGGATCGCCCAGTCGACGATCTCCCCGGGCCCCGCGCGGATGAGCCACGTCCGGGCGGCGTCCCAGCGGGTCGATGGATCTAGCGGCCCAGCCATCCGCCGTCGACGGCCAGGAGGTGGCCGTGGATGTAGTCGGATGCGGCCGAGGCCAGAAACACGGACGCTCCGCCGAGGTCTTCCGGCCGCCCCCACCGCCCGGCCGGGATGCGGGCGAGGATGGCCGGGTTGCGGGTCGTGTCTTCCTGCAGCGGGCGGGTGAGATCGGTGGCGATGTAGCCGGGGGCGATCGCGTTGACGTTGATGCCGAGCGGCGCCCACTCGTTCGCCAGCGCCTTGGTCAGCTGCCCGACCGCGCCCTTGCTGGCCGTGTAGGGGCTCACCAGGATTCCGCCCTCAAAGCTCATCAGCGACGCGATGTTGATGATCTTTCCGCGCCGCCGCGGCAGCATCTCCCGGGCGGCGGCCTGGCAGAGCCGGAACACGGCATGGAGGTTGACCTGGAGGACCCGGTGCCAGTCCTCCGGCGTCACATCGAGCGCCGGCCCGCGGGTGGTTGCGCCCGCGTTGTTGACGAGGATATCCACCCGGCCCGCCGCCGCCACCGCGCGGGGGATCACCTCCTCGACCTGCGCCGGGTCGGAGAGGTCCAGGACCAGCGAATGGCACCGCCGTCCCACGCGCGCGACGTGATCCGCAAGCGCGCCGGCGGGGTGGCGGCCCACCGCAACGATGTCCGCCCCGGCCTCCGCCAGGGCGGTCGCGATGCCGCGGCCGATGCCGCGGCCGGCCCCCGTCACCACCGCCACCTGTCCGGTGAGGGCGAACATCCTGCTCGCATCAGCCATCGCTTCCTCCCCTACCCCGATCTCGGATCTGGCAGACGCTCTTCGAAACGCTCCGCCCCGGTCCCCCGCCAGCGTTCACGCCCGCGCCGACGCCGGAAGACGCCTGCGTCTCCCCGCGCGCCGCGCAGGACCGCGCCGGGAAGACGGCGAACCCGGCAGAGAGTGTCGCAGCGAAGCCGGACCCTGAGACGCAGCCTCGTCGCTCCAGTGCTGGTCCTCCTGCTCTCCTCCGGGGCCTGGGCCTCGCCGCCGCGGGCGCGGATTGAGTTCTGGACGATCTCGCTCCAGCCGTTCTTCACCGGCTACATTCAAGGGTTGATCGCCGCATACGAGCGCGCCCATCCCGATGTCCAAATCCGCTGGATCGATGTTCCCCCGCAGACGATCGAGCAGAAGCTCCTGGCCGCGATCGCCGGCGGGGTCGGCCCCGAGGTGGTGAACCTCAACACCGAAGGCACGCTGCGCCTGGCGGAGGCGCGCGCCCTCGTGGACATGGACGACGCGGTGCCGCCGGCGGCGCGCGCCCGCTACTTTCCGAATATCTGGAGCTCCACGCGGAACGGCGGGAAGGCATACGGCATCCCATGGTATGTTGTTCCCAACGTCCTCGCGTACAACCGGGAGTTGTTCCGCCGGGCGGGGCTCGACCCGGCGCGTCCGCCGGCCTCCGAGGAGGCGTTCATCCAGGCGGCGACCACGATCAAACAGCGGACGGGCGTGTACGGGTTCATGCCCAACATCGACGGGATTCGCTTCCTGAGGATCTTCCAGGAAGACGGCCTGTCGATCCTGGCGCCCGACCGCCGCCGCGCCGTCTTCAACAGCGCGGCCCACGTCCAGGTGCTGACGAGATACGTCGCGCTGTTCAAGCGTGACCTGTTCCCCACGGACACCCTGCAGCGGGGGTACCTGGGAGCGACGGAGCGCTATGCGGCCGGCCAGCTCGCGATGCTCACCACCGGGCCGCAGTTTCTCCTGCGCGTGCGGACCGACAGCCCGGACGTCTACCGCGACACCGCGGTGGCGCCCTACCCGCTCGGCCGCGGGCGCGTCCTGGATCTCCCGACGATGGAGCTCGGCGTGCCGCTGGCGAGCCGGCACCGGCGGGAGGCGGTGGAGTTCGCCCTGTACGTGACGGACGATGCCAACCAGCTCGCCTTCTGTCATCAGGTCGTCGTCTTCCCGTCCACGCGGGCCGCCGCCGCGGATCCGTACTTCACCCGCGCGGGGCAGAGCCCGGAAGACCGGGCGCGGGCGATCGCCGCGGGCGAACTGGGGACCGCCCGGGATCTCACCGTCGTCGTCCCGCACAGCGACGAGCTCTATCGAGCGTTTCGGGAAGCGGTCGAGCAGGCATTCTACGGCCGGATGACTCCGCAGCAGGCCTTGGACTGGGCGGTCAAGGAGTGGAACGCCCGCCTCTAGGGCCGCCGGCGCCCCCGCCCGCCTCCCCGGCCGGACGGCGGCGGATCGTGACCGCGTATCTCTTCCTCCTCCCCGCCCTGGTGCTGCTGGCGACGTTCACCTTTTACCCGGTGATCTTCGGCACCGCGCTGAGCCTGTTCGAGTACAACGTCATCAGCCCGCCGCGCTTCGTGGGCGTGGCGAATTTCCGCCAGATTGCGGCCGACCGGTACTTCTGGATCGCCCTCGGCAACAGCGTCAAGTACCTCGCGGTCGTCCCCGTGCTCCAGGGATGCGCGATTCTCCTCGCGCTCTGGGTGCACCGCTCGGCGCGCGGCATCGGCTGGCTGCGCGCCGCCTATTACCTGCCGGTCGTCACCTCGATCGTCGTCGTGGGGATCGTCTGGCGGTGGCTGTACGACGACGCCGGGCTCATCAACTTCGTGCTGCTGCGGCTGGGCCTCGCCCGCGGTCCCATCCACTGGCTGGCGAGCCCCGGGGTCGCGCTCTACGCGGTGATGTTCGTCACCCTGTGGAAGGGGCTGGGATACTACATGGTGATCTATCTCGTCGGCCTGGAGGCGATCCCCCCCGGGTACGCCGAGGCCGCCGCGATCGACGGGGCGGGCGCGCTCCAGCGGTTGTGGCGCGTGACGCTCCCGCTCCTCCGGCCGAGCATCCTGCTGGCCGCCACGCTGTCGGCGATCTCGGCGCTGCGGGTGTTCGAGGAAGTGTATGTCATGACCAGCGGCGGACCGGTGTATGCGACGTACACGATGTTCTACTACATGTTCGATCAGGCCTTCGGCGCCCTCCACATGGGATACGCGGCCGCCCTGGGCGTGGTCCTGGCCGTGGTGACGATCGGCCTCTCCATCGCGAGCTTCCGGCTGCTCCGCGAAGGAGGGCTGTCCTATTACTGAGCCGGTGGCTGAGCGCCCCAGGACCCCTCCCCGTCTCCGGTCCGGCAACGCCCGCCTCCGGCAGGTCGCGGCGGCCGCGCAGTACGCGGGCCTGGGGGTGCTCGCGGTCGGGACGACCTTCCCCTTCGTGTGGCTGCTCGCCACGTCGCTCAGGAGCAGCGGAACCGTCGTCTCGTTTCCACCGGTGCTGATTCCCCATCCGCCCACCCTCGCCAACTACGCCGGGGTCTGGGCGACGATGCCGCTCGCCCGCTTCTTCGCCAACACGGTCTACATCACCGGGGTGGGCATCCTGCTGACGGTGGTGGTCAGCGCGATGGCGGGCTACCCGCTGGCCCGCATGCGCTTTCCCGGCCGCGACGTGATCTTCTACGCGATCGTCGGAAGCCTGATGCTCCCCCAGCATGTGGGCCTGATCCTCAACTTCGTGACGCTGATGCGGCTCCACATGGTGGATACCTACGCCGCGGTCTACCTGCCGAGCGCGGCGAGCGTGTTCGGGATCTTTCTCCTGCGGCAGGCGTACCTGACGATCCCGGCGGAGATCGAAGACGCGGCGCGCATCGACGGCGCGGGCGAGTTCCGGCTGTGGGGCCAGATCATGCTCCCGCTGGTCGCCCCCGCCCTCGCCACCCTGGCCATCATCGAGTTCTCGGGGTACTGGAACTCGTTCCTGTGGCCCCTCATCGTGCTGAAGTCGCCTGACAAGTTCCCGCTTGCGGTCGGCCTCCTCTACCTCTCCGGCCTCTTTGCGTACAACACCCGGTACATCGCCGCCGGCGCCGTCCTGATGACCCTGCCGACGATCGTGGTGTTCCTCGCCCTCCAGCGGTACTTCCTCCGCGGGATCACCATCGGGGCCGTGAAGTGAGCGCGGCCGTCCGGATCGCGTTCCTTCCCCTCGACGCCCGGCCGGTGACGCGCGGGGCCTTCCTCGCGCTCGCGGACCTGGCCGGATGGGACGTGGCCACCCCTCCCGCCGCCCTCCTCGGCGCCCGCCGCCAAAGCGGCGATGTCGACGCCCTCTGGCGCTGGGTCGACACCGAGGGCGCGGACGCGGACGTCCTGATCGCTTCCGCGGAAGTGATGATCTACGGCGGGCTCGTGCCGTCCCGGATCGGACACGAGCCCCTCGATCGATGTCTCGCCCTGGCGGGCCGGTTCGGGGAGGCGCGGCGGCGGGCGCCCCACCGGCGCCTCCTGCTGGCGGCCAGCAACCTGCGCCTGCCGGCCGCCCCCGACGCTGCCGAGGAGCCGGAGTACTGGGCGGAGTTCGGCCCGCGGATCTTCGCCTACAGTTACCACTTCGACCGGTACGAGCAGACCGGAGATCCATCCTCACAGGCGCAGGCCGCGGCCGCGCAGGCGGCGGTGCCCCCACCGGTGATGGCCGACGTGCTGGCGCGGCGCGCCAGGAACCTGACCGTGCTGCTGGCCCTCGTCGACCAGGCGGCGCGGGGGGATCTGGACGGCCTGCTGGTGGGGCAGGACGACGCGGCCGAGTTCGGGCTGACCCGGCGGGATCTGCGGACGGTCGAGGGCGCCATTGCGGAGCGGGGCGCGGGCGGGCGCGCCTGGGTGACCTACGGGACCGATGAACTCGCGGTCCGGCTGCTGGCGCGGGCGTGGCTCGAGCGGAGCGCGCGGACCCCCGGGGTGCGGGTCACCTACGCGTATCCCGAGAACCGGGATGCGATCCCGCGCTACGAAGGACAGGCGCTCGATCGCACCGTCACCTCGCACATCGCGACCGCCGGGGGCCGGCGGGTGGCCCGAGGGGAGGAGCTGATCCTGTTCGTCCACAACTTTCCGGGCGCCCAGGCAGAGGCCCCGCACCAGCAGCCGTACGAGCCCCGCGGCCTCGATCATTTCTTCGAAGCCCTCCAGGCGGCCGTCGAGGCCGGGCCTCCGCTGGGCATCGCGGACGTTCGCTACAGCAACGGCGCGGACCGGACGTTCGTGCGGCGGCTGCTCGATCTGCCCGGGGCATCCAGGATGGCCGCCTACGGCGGATGGAACACCGCGAGCAACACGCTGGGGATGGCGCTCGCGCAATCGCTCCTTCCGTCGGGACCGGCGGGTCAGGCCTTTACGATCGGCCGGTTTCTCGACGACTGGGGGTATCAGGCCGGGGTTCGCCAGCAGCTGGCCGCGGAGATCCTGCCCCGGTATCCCGGGGCCGCGCCCGAGAGGCTCGGGCCCGCCCTGGGTCCGTGCGCTGAGGCCGCGCGCGCCTGGCTCGAGCGAGACTATGTTCCCCCGCTGGCGCGCTGTTTCGGCCGCCGGATCCAGGTGACCCGGGTGGCGTTTCCGTGGGAGCGGCTCTTCGAGGCGGGCATCGAGGTGGAGGTCACGTGAGCTCCGCCCGCCAGGCGGCGAGCGCCGAGGTGGTGACGTTCGGCCCCGAGGCGGTGCCCGAGGTGGTCGCCGTCTGGAACGCGGCGTTGGGCGAGACGTTCCCGCTCCGCGAATCGCTGTTCACGCAGAACACCGTGAGGGACCCCCACTTCGATCCCAGCGGCTGCTGGGTGGCCCGGGGGCCGAAGCGCGGCCCCGCGGTGGGGATGTGTCTCGCGAAGGTGGCGCGCGAGCCCATCGGCGGCGACGGGACCCTTCCCGACCGGGGGTGGGTGAGCGCGCTGGTCGTCCACCCCGCCTTCCGGCGCCGCGGCCTCGGCACGCGGCTCTTGGCCCAGGCCGAGGCGTACCTCGCCGGGCTCGGCCGCCGCCGCGTCGTGCTCGGCGGGGATCCCGGGCATTTCTTTCCGGGGATCCCGCTGCGGGATGAGGCGCTGGCGTTCTTTGCGGGCGCGGGATACCAGCTGCGCGGTGACGCGTACGATCTCCACCGGTCCATCAAAGATTACACGACGCCGGCGGAGGTGGCCGCGGGGCGGACCGGGCATCCGGAGGTCGAGATCCGGCCGCTTCGTCCCGGCGAGGAAGGGCCGCTTTTGGATTTTATGGACGAGACGTTTCCCGGACGGTGGCGGTACACGATGGGACGCTTTCTCGCCGCACGCGGCCCGGTGGGCGACGTCGTGGGGGTCGTTCGGGCAGGCGCCGTGCGCGGGTTCGCCCACCTGTTTCATCCCGGCTCGCGGTGGATCGGGCCCAGCATCGCCTGGCCGCCCGCGGTGGGAAGGTGCGGAGGACTCGGCCCGATGGGTCTGGCCCCGGCGTTCCGCGGGCGCGGGTTGGGGCTGGCGCTGCTCGACGCCGCCGTCCGCCACCTCCAGGCCCTCGGGGTCGACGAGATGGTCATCGATTGGACGAACCTGATCGGGTTCTACGGGCGGCTGGGATTCGTGCCGCTGCGGCAGTACCGGCACGGGGAGAGGATCCTCTAATGCCTGCGCAGGGAGACGACCGGGATCTCATCGGCCAGCTCTTCATGGTCGATTTTGGGGAGCCCAGTCCGTCCGGCGAGGTCATACGCCTGATCGCCGAGGGCGGGGTCGGCGGCGTGGTCCTGTTCGACAAGAACATCAGGGACCCCGGGCAGGTGGCTTCGCTCACCAACGCGCTGCAGCGCCATGCCGCCGCGGTCCGTCGGCCTCCCCTCCTCGTGGCCGCCGACCAGGAGGGCGGCCCGGTGGTGCGGCTCCGCGGGACGCACTTTCCCAGCGCCATGGCCTTCGGCGCGGCGGGCAGCGACGATCTCGTCGCGGCCGCCGCGGAGGCCACGGCCCGCGAGCTGCGCGCCGTGGGGATCCACGTCAACTTCGCCCCCGACCTCGATGTGAACAGCAACCCCGCGAACCCGGTGATCGGCGTGCGCTCCTACGGCGAGGACCCGGCGCTCGTCGCGCGGTTGGGAACCCGCGCCGTCACGGCGATGCAGGCCGGCGGCGTGCTGGCGACCGCCAAGCACTTCCCCGGCCACGGGGACACGGCGCAGGACTCGCACCTGGCGCTTCCCACGGTCGGCCACCCGCGGGACCGCCTCGAGGCGATCGAGTTCCCCCCGTTTCGCGAGGCGATTCGCGCCGGGGTCGCCGCGGTGATGACCGCGCACGTCGTGTACCCCGCGCTCGACCCCGATCATCCCGCGACGCTGTCGCCGGCCATTATCGGCATGCTCCGGACCGAGATGGGATTTGGGGGCCTCGTGGTCAGCGATTCCATGCGGATGCGGGCCATCGCCGACCTCCTGGGTCCCGGCGAGGCCGCCGTGCAGGCCGTGCTGGCGGGGGTGGACCTGGTCCTGGCCCTCGGCCCCGCGGAGGTCCAGTGGGAGGCGCTCCGGGCGGTGCGCGCGGCGGCCGCCGGCGGGCGCATCCCCGAGGCGCGGATCCGCGAGGCCGCCGACCGCGTCGTTGCGGCAAAGCGCCGCCTCGGGCTCTTCGACAACGCGTTTGTGCAGGAGAACGCCGTTCCCCGGCGCGTGGGCCTGCCGGAGCACACGGCGCTGGCCGGCCGCGTCGCGGCCGCGGCCGCGACGCTCGTCCGCGGGCAGCGGGGGATGCCGCCGCTGCCGCCCGGGTCGATCCAGGTCGCGGCCGGACTCGCGCCCCAGGAGACCACGGAGCGGCTGGCGCAGGCGCTCCGCGCGAAGGGGCGGACCGCGATGACGGTTGGACTGGACCGCGGCGGTGACCGCGGTGCTGCGCCGGATCGGACGGCGCCCATCGTCCTCCCCCTCGCGGATTCGGCTCCGGGCGGCCCGGTGACGCGCGAGCGGATCCTGGCCGTGACGGCCGCCGCGCTCAAGCGCGGGCCGGTGGTTGTGGTCGCCACCGCGGCCCCCTACGCGCTCGCGCACGTTCCCCAGGAGTGCGCCGCCCTCGCCGTCTACGGAGCCGATCCGTCCACGCTCCAGGCCGCGGCCGCCGTTCTTACCGGCGCAGTCCGCCCCGGAGGACGGCTTCCGGTCACCATCGCCTCTCCCACCGCTCCGGAAGTCTAAGATCCGCCCGTAAAGTGCATAAAAACATCGGGCCATCCGGCCGGCCGGCCGGAGCGCCGGGGGGAGTTGCGCTCTGTCAACGGACGGGTATGGGCCTCTTTAGTGGTAAACAGGAAACGAAGCCGGAGTTCGCCCCAGGCGAGACCCTGACACGCCGCGTTCTGGCGCTTCTCGACGACGGCGCCAAGGGGGAGGAGGAAGTCACCGCCTCGGCCCTGGCCTCGGAGCTCGCCCTCCCCGTGGGCGACGTCGAGGCCGAGCTCAAGACGCTGGTGCGGTTCGGGAACCTGGTCCGCCGGACTGGGAAGAACGGCGAGGCTCACTACAGCGCAACGCCCCGGCGAAAGCTGCTCGGCGACCTCCTGGTGGAATCGGGGCATCTCAGCCCCGAGCACCTCAAAGAGGCCCTGGACGAGCAGGCGCGCACGGGGGAACGGCTCGGCGTCACCCTGGTGGACCGAGGGTATGTCACCAAACAGATCATCGGCAAGATGCTCGAGATGCAGCGAGGCATCCCCTACGTCAACCTGAGCGCCTACCCCATTGACGAGATCCTGGTGCGCAGCCTCCCGGAGCGGGTCATCATGGAGCACAAGATCGTGCCCCTGGCGCGCTCCGGCGATGAGATCCACCTGGCCATGCTGGACCCCAGCGATATCATGGCCGTCGACACCGTGGGCCGGTTCCTCCACGGCAAGGTCCGGCCGTTCCTCACCACGGAGAGCGACTTCTCGTGGGTGGTCAACAAGTACTTCGGTGTCGGGCGCAAGGTCGACGAGAGCCTCACCGAGGCCGGCCCCGGCCGCGCGCAACCGGAAGCGGGGGCCGCGGGGAGCGCGGTGGGGGTGATCGAGGCTTTTGACGACTCCCCGGTGGTGCGCGTCCTCAACACGATCGTCCAGGATGCCGTCCGTATCGGCGCCACCGACATTCATGTCGAGCCGGAATCCGACGAGACCCCCGTACGGTTTCGGATCGACGGCCTGCTCGTGGACAAGACGGTCCTCCCTCGACAGATGGCCGACGGCATCGCCTCCAGGCTGAAGGTGCTGGCGGGCATGGACATCGCCGAGCGCATCCGCCCGCAGGACGGACGGGTCCTCTTCAGCATCGAAGGGCGGGAGTACGACCTTCGAATTGCCACGCTGGGAACGGCCTTCGGCGAGCGGGTGGCGATCCGGCTGCTCAACAACCGCCAGGTGCAGGTGGGGCTGGAGCGGCTGGGGCTGTCTGTGGCTCAGCAGACCACCCTCGAGCGGCTCATGCGGCGCCAGCACGGGATGGTCCTCGTCACGGGTCCAACGGGGAGCGGCAAAACCACCACCTTGTACGCGTCGCTCAGCTTTATCAACGAGCGCGTCCGCAACATCATGACGATCGAGGATCCGGTCGAGTACCGCCTTCCCGGGATCACGCAGATTCCCGTGCGGGAGAAATCCGGCATCACCTTCGGGATCGGCCTGCGGGCGATTCTCCGGCACGATCCCGACGTGATCATGGTCGGGGAGATCCGTGACGCCGAGACCGCCTCGATCGCCATCCACGCGGCCCTCACCGGCCACCTGGTGCTCACCACCCTGCACACCAACAACGCCACAGGCGCGATGATCCGGCTGGTGGACATGGGGATCGAGCCGTACCTGTTGACCTCCTCGGTGCTCGCGGTGGTCGGACAGCGCCTGGTCCGGGTGCTCTGCAAAGCCTGCAGGGGACAGCGTCCCGCCGGCGCGGCGGACCTTGACCTGCTGCGCCTCCCTCCGGGGACCGACCTCATGCTGCCGATGGCGGCCGGCTGCCCCGAGTGCGGGACCCTCGGCTACAAGGGACGAACCGGCGTTTTCGAGATCTTGACGATGGACGACGCCGTCCGGGAGCAGGTCCTCCAGCGTAAACCCGCGACCGCCATCCTCGATGCCGCCCGCGCGGCCGGGATGAAGACGCTGCGGGAGGCCCTCGCCGAGAAGGTGCAGGAGGGCGTGACCACGATCGAGGAGTTTCAGCGGCTCACCTCGGCCGAAGCCGCGTAGGCATGCCCACCTCCGCGCGCGCCGGCCGCGACCTTCACGGCGCCCCGAGTCGGGGGCGATCGGAGGCCGCGGACGAAGGCCCCCGGGAGCACCCGCGCCGGGGCGAGGCGCCCGCGGCCTTCAAGTGGCCTTCGTCGAACCGCCGGACCGTCAAACGGGTCGCCGGGCCGGCGGATGTGATGATGCTGACGCACGATTTGTCGATGCTGCTTGGGGCCGGCATCCCCCTCATGCAGGCGCTCGAGGCCATCGAGGAGCAGGCGCCGGAGGGGCGGCTGCGCGAGGTCATGCGTGGGGCGGCCCGGGAGATCTCCGAGGGCCGGAAGTTTTCCGAGGCCCTGGCGCGCCATCCTGACCTCTTTTCCCCGGCGTACCGGGGGATCGTCGGCAATGGCGAACTGACCGGGCGGCTCGACCTGGCGCTGGAGCGTCTCGCCGCGTTCCTGCAGCGGGACCTCGAAGTGCGGCAGAAGATCCGCGACATGCTGATCTATCCGGGACTCGTCCTGGTCATGGCGGGGGTCGTGCTCACGATCTTCCTGATGTTCATCATTCCGGCCTTCGACCGCGTCTACCGGACCGCCGGGGCGACCCTGCCGCTGCTCACGCGGATCCTGGTGGTGTGGAGCCGGGCGTTTCGGGCCGGCCTGCCGCTCCTGGCGGCGGCCGTCGCCGCCCTGGCGTTTCGGCCGGTGCGGAAGCCGCTCTGGGCGGCCCTGGCGGGTCCTGTGCAGTCCGCCATGCTCAAGGTTCCGCACGCCGAGGATCTGACCAGGACCATGCTGCAGAGCCGGTTCGCCCATTCGATGGCCATGATGCTGCAGAGCGGGGTCCCGGTGCTCACCGCGCTCGAGGTGACGGGCCAGATGGGAGGCCCGCTCCAGTTCGGGCCGGTCGTCGCGGCGCTCAGACGCTCCATCAGCAACGGCCGCCGGTTCACCGACGCGATGCGCGACACGCGGTGGTTTTCCCCGATGTTCGTGCGGATCGCCAGCATCGGAGAAGAGACGGGCCGGCTGGACGCGATGATGGCCCGGGCGGCCATCATCCTCGACCGGGACCTGGACCTGCGCCTGAAGCGCCTCATGACCTTCCTGGAGCCGGCGCTGACGCTCCTGATCGGCGCGTTCGTGGGGGTCGTCCTGCTCGCGCTGTACCTGCCGATCTTCGGGCTTTCGAAGGCATTGCTCCATTGATGAGGCGCTAATCCGTCGAGGAGAAGGGTATTAGAAGAGGATGGACCCCGTGATGGGGGAGGCGTAATGAGCCGGGTTTTCGATCAAAAGGGCTTCACGTTCATGGAGGTGTTGGCGGTTGTGCTCCTGCTCGGCATCCTTGCGCTGATTGCGCTGCCGAACTACTTCGGCGCGGCGACCGGGACGCAGAATGCGGTGCGCTCCTCGAACGTCAGCGCGATCAACACCGCGGTTGCCCTGTTCCAATACCGGAACAACGGCCTCTGCCCCAGCCAGGGGGGAGCGCCGGAGACCTTTACCCAGTTCCTGGCGGACACGACGTACTTCCCGGACGGCCAGCCGGTCGACCCGACGGTGAACCCGCCCTCGAGCACGCCGTTCATCACGAACTACAGCACGACGACCTGCCGGACAAATTAGGACAGACTGCGCGACGATGAGAACCACAGAAACGCGAGGGGGAGCAAGTACCATGAGAAGGGGAGGAAGTGGTATGCGACGGGTATCCAGTGAAAGCGGCTTCACGTTCATGGAGGTGCTGGCGGTCGTGCTGCTGCTCGGCATCCTGGCGCTGATCGCGCTGCCGAACTACTTCGGCGCGACGGGCACGGCGCAGAGCACCGTCCGCTCTTCGAACGTCAGCGCAATCAACACCGCGATCGCGCTGTTCCAATACCGGAACAACGCCCAATGCCCGGGCCAGGTGGGGGCGCCGGAGACCTTTGCCCAGTTCATTGCGGACACGACGTACTTCCCGGACGGCCCGCCGGTCGACCCGACGGTGAACCCGCCGTCGAGCACGTCGTTCTCGACGAACTACGCGACGAACCTGGCGAAGGTGCCCCCTATCTGCCGCACCTTTTAGGCGGCGGGGTCCCCGGGCCGCGGATCGGCCAGACCGCCGGCGCTGGGAATGCGTAGGAGCCCGTCCCCGGCCCGGAGAGCGGGCGGCGCGGGCCGGTTGCTGTGGATGATGCGGCGTTCCTCCTCGGCAGGGATGTCCTACGCCGAAGTGCTGGTCGTGGTCGCCCTGCTGGGAGCGCTCTTGCTGACCGCCCTCCCCTCGTTCATTCTCCCGAACCAGGTTCCGGTGGCGTCCGTCGCGCGTCGGGTGGCGGCCGACCTCGGGCTCGCCCGCCGGCTGGCGATCGCCGGCCGGGCGAACTATCTGGTCACGTTCATGCCGGCCGGCACGGGGCCGTTCACCTCGTATTCGGTGACGCCGCAGGGCGGATCCCCGGGACAGGATTTCCCCAAGACCTTCCAGTCGGGGCTCACCGTCACCGGCACCTCGCAGATTACCTTCCTTCCCTCCGGTGCCTCCTCGGCCGCGGCGACCATCACCATCGCCCAGGGGACCGCGACCGCGACGGTCCAGGTGACCGCCGCGACCGGGTTCATCCAGGTCACCGGCCCGTGAGCCGCGACGAGGGGTTCACCTATGTGGAGGTCCTCGTCGCCGCGATGCTGATCGCCGTGGCGCTGGTGCCGCTGATGCAGCTCTTCCCCGGATTGATCGAGACCGAACTCACCGACGAGACGACGATGGTCCTGGGCGCGGTGGCGGTCCGCAACATGGAGTCGATCACGACCAGCCTCCGCAACAATATCGCGAGCGTCGCCTCGGGGTCCGCGACCTGCGCGGACTTCCCAAACTGCTTGGTGGTACGGACCGTCACGACGGAGGCGTCCAGCGCCACCCCGGGCGTGGGCAGCCTGGTCGATGTTGGGGTGACCGCCTGCGCGGACGCGAACGGCAGCGGGGCGTGCGACGCGAGCGAAACCCAGGTCCATTACGATGCCAAGGTCACGTCCAGGCCGTAGGCCGCTCGCCGGAGAGGCGGGCGCCACGCTCATCGAGGTGTTGGTCACCACCCTGCTCCTCGCGTTGGTGGTGGCGGCACTCTTCCCCGTCCTGTCCATCGGGCAGCAGGGCTCCGACTACTCCCGCCGGCGCCAGACGATGACCCAGACCGGCCGGGTCGCCCTCGACAAGCTCATCCGCGAGTTGCGGGCGGCCGAGTCCTTTCGCACGCTCGCCTCTGGGTCGGTCATCCTCACCTTCAACTACGGAGATGGCACGGGCGCCGCCCCCACGGTCCAGTATTCGCTGAACGGCGCGACGAACAACCTCGAGTACCGGTGGAGCGCCGACTACGACTACCGGGAGCAGATTACGGTGCACGCCCAGAGCGGCGCCGCAAACGCGGTGGCCGCCGGGTACGCCGTGGCGCTCACCTTCAACCACGCGGCGCTGGTCCCGGGCAAGAGCCTGGCGAGCGGAGACGACGTCCGGGTGCGCTACTGGAATGGGAGCGCGATGGTCGACCTCGACCGCGTCCTCGACCCCACCTCGGCGTGGGACACCGCGACGACCACCCTCTGGTTCCGCCTCCAGGCCGCGATCGCCGCGAACGCGAACGACGCCAACTACTACCTCTACTACGGCAACCTGAACGACTCCAACCCGCCGGCGTACGGCCCCAACGTCTTCCTCGACTACCAGGACGGAGCGCCCGCCCCCGGCACGGCGCTGGATGGATGGACCCGGCGGGACGCCTTGACCGGGACCTACTTAACCTCCGCGTCGGACGGGTTCATCTTCCAGCAGACCGTGGCCTCGACCACCGGCTACCGCGAGTTAAGCAAGAACGTCGCGCACACCGACGTCGAGATCTTCTGGGGGTTCTGGAACAACACGACCGACAACGTCAACGGCAACCAGCCCGGCGTGGGCGCCCGCCTCAGCGACGCCGGCCTGGGGTACCGCCTCATCCCCGGGTGTGTCAATAACGGCGGCACGTGCCTTTACTACTCAACTTTTTGGGGGAACGGCGTAGTAGGAGCGGCTCCCTGCTCCTCACCGTCGTGTTTTTTGATCAGCGGAGCGGCCGGAACCCTCCCCACCGGCCAGAACTACTACGGCCGGTTTTACCTCGTCGGCTACTCGATCCAGGGGAAGGTCTGGAAGGTCGGCACGGCGGAACCGGCCTGGGGCAGCGCAGGATGCTCGAGCGCTCCGATCGTATGGTGCCGGTTCTCGTACACGGACTCCTTCCCCCGCCCGCTGAACGGCAATCACTACAGCCAGGTCGACGCGCAGGCGACGTCCATGGACCACCGCCACCGCACGATGATCATCCGGCCGCGGGTCGCCCTGGAACCGACGCTCGCGCTCAGCGCCGAGGCCTCGGGCGCCCGTGCCGACGCGCTCACGCCGCTGGCCGGGCCATTCCGGTCGCTCACGGTCACCTGCTTCGACGCGACAGGCGCGTCCATCCCACCGTGCTCGCCCATGCCTTCCGTCAAGGCGGTCCAGGTCACGCTGGTGGTGATGGATGCCTCGGGAACCGTCCCAGACCTCACCTTGACCGGCGAGGCGCTCCGGGAGCGTCCATGAGATCCTCGACCGCGCGGCCGCCCGCAACCGCCGCTCCCGCCAGGGCCGCGCTCCTGCGAGTTCCTGCCCTCCGCCGCGAGGACGGACTGGCGCTACCGCTCGCAATGATCGTGATCTTGATCCTCTCGGCCCTGATGCTCGGGCTCGCGGAGACCACCACGTCGGAACTCAGCCTGGCCCTCCCGGCGCACCGGGACGTCCGGTCGATCTACCTGGCCCAGGCCGCCCTCGAGCATCAGATTTACAATCTGAAGGCGAACAAGAACGCGGCGGCGATTGCGCTGACAAACTACCCGGTCGCGGCCGGGCAGGAGGCCTGGTACAGCACGACCCTGACGTGTCTGCTCAACTGCGCGACCAACTTCGAGACCCGGACCTGGCAGATCGTCGCCACCGGGGAGATCCATCAAACGGGCGGGCCCGCAGTTCTGCAAAATCGCGCCATCCGGGCCGTCGTGGAGATCCACTATGGTGGGAGCGGGGCCTCGCTGTTCCTGCAGCCCACCAAGGTCCTCATCACGCGCTGGGAAGAAGTGTACCCCTAGCCACCGCCGGCTGCCTGCCCGCAAGCCGCAGCACCCTGCGCCTGAGGCGTTCCACGAAGAGCGGCGGGCACGGGGCCCGGCTGCCTTCGAGGCTCTGCGCGATCTCGAGCGCCTCCTCTGCCGCCGCGCGGGCTCCCCGGTCATCTCCGCAGGCGTCCCGGACCCGTGAGACTTCCATGAGCATCTGGGCGTGGTACCGGTCGCGCTGGGGCAGATGGAGGACCCCCTCCTCCCACCGCTCGCGGACCCGCCGCGTATCGCCCATGAGCCGATACTCGCGCGCGCACCGCCGCAGGATTCTCCACCGGTCCCGCCCGTCGAGCGGGTCTTCGAGCGCGTGCTCGAAGCACCGGGCCGCCTGCGCGTGATCCCCCCGCCGTCCCTGGAGCACGCCCGCTCCTTCCCAATCGATCGGCCCGTGCGGCCCGGGAGGATTGCGCAGAACGCGCGCCACTGCCGCGTGGAGGCCCAAGAGCGCGACGAGATCCGTGCGGTTGTGCGCCAGCACCGGCTCGAGGGCGCCCCGGTCGGCGGTGCGGAGGTAGTGGACGTAGACCGCGGGGATCTCCCATCCCGGGATGTCGTCGGTCCTGGGAGCGCCGAGGACCGCGGCCTCGATGGCGCTGAGGCGGTGCGTGCCGAGGACTCGGTGCCAGAGCCGGCGGGCGGGATGGATGAGGTCGGTGTGTTCGTCGAGCGGCGCCGGACGAAGCCGTGAGAGCACGAATCGGGCTTCCAAGATCGGCCAGTCGAATCGCTGGCCGTTGAAGGTGACGAGGCGGCGGGCTCGGGCGAGCCGCTCCTGCAGCATCGCGAGGAGCCGGCCTTCCGCGCTCAGCCGCCGAAGGAGGAACTGCTCGATGACGATCCCTCCCTCTCCCAGCGAGGCCAGCCCCACAAGAAACACATAGGTGCCCGTGCCGCCGGCGAGCCCTGTGGTCTCGGTGTCGAGCCAGACGGTCCGCCCGGGGTCGATCGCCTCCCCGTGCGCCGCGATGGCGTCCAGGGACTCTCCGATCGCGCTGTGTCCGTGCCGGTGCGCGAGCGAATAGCGCGCGCGGACGATCTCGACGCCGTCTCCGGCGGCCGGCGCAGGCCGGACGGATGCGGGGCGCATCACCGGCGGGACAATCGGGCGGCGCCCGGTCCCGGCAGCGCCCAACTGCCTCAGTCTCATCCGCAGCCCGGCGCCCTCGGACGCGGGGACCGGAGAGGGCGTCGAGCCGTCCGGAACCTCAGGCGGCGACACGGACGTCCCTGAGCAGGTGGCGGGTGTGCTGCTTGCCCTGAGGCCCAACCTCCAGCACCGGCCCGACGCACGAGGGACAGCCCTCGGCGCACCCGCAGGCCTCGACCAGGGCGCGGGCGGCGGCGAGGAGCTCGCCGCCGAGCGCGAACAACCGCTCCGCCTGTCCGACACCGCCGGGGACCCGCTCGAACAGCGTCACCGTCGGCTCGCCGGTGTGCGGGGATCGGACCTCGACCACCGCGCCGAGATCCCGGGGATCGGACATGAGGTACAAGGGCGCCACGTTCGCCAGCGCGTGGGCCAGTCCCAGGAGCGCCCCCTGAATCTCGTCGGGGCGCAACCCCGGCGTCAGGGCGCGGGGGAACACCCACCACGCCCCGGTCGTGTGGAGCGTCGTCTCCGGCAGGTGGATCGTGCCGAAGCCGACGTTCTCGTGCGTGGCCAGTTTCAGCTTCTTGAAGATCGTGGGCCGGAAGGTGACGACCACTTCTCCGTGTGCCGCGCCGGCGGCCTGCGCGAACTCCTCGAGCACGCGCACATCGACCGCGATCTGGGCGTCCGTGTAATAGTCGACGTTCACCCGCCGGACATAGGCTTTGCGCTCTTCCCAGTCGAGGCGCTCGACGTGGTGCTGCTGGCCGAGGTGGAGGTAGATCGCATCCTCGTGCACGAATGCCGGGGCCGCCGCCAGGTCGACCTCGCCGATCACCCGGGGGGCGGGATCGGTGATGTCGATGATCACGACGTTTTCGGTGGCGGCGCTGCGCAGGCTGATCTCTTCCGCCGGGTAGGCCTCGGCGATGTAGTGCCAGGCGTCGCCGTCGTGGTGCAGCACCCGCTCCTCCTGGAGGTACGCCAGGATCTCGGGCAGCGTGCTCGGGCCGAACGCTTCCCCGTCGCGCACCGGCAGCTCGAACGCGGCGCACTTGAGATGGCTGGTGAGGATCAACAGGTTGTCCGGGTTCGTCCGGGCTTCTTCGACGGGGTGCCCGAAGAGATACTCCGGATGCGTCACGATGAATTGATCCAGCGCGGCGCTGGTCCCCACGAGGACGGCCAGCGACAGGTCGCCCCGCCTCCCCGCCCGTCCCATCTGCTGCCGGGTGCTGGCGATCGTACCGGGGTAGCCCACCAGGATCGACGCCGCGAGCTGGCCGATGTCGATGCCGAGCTCGAGGGCGTTCGTCGCCGCGACCGCGCGCACCGCGCCGCTGCGCAGCCCCGCCTCGATCCGCCGCCGCTCGCTCGGCAGGTACCCGGCCCGGTACCCGGTGATCGCCCCGGGATCCCCCCCGCGCCGGCGGGCGTCCTCTTGTAAATACGTGGTCAGCAGTTCCGCGCTGAGCCGCGTGCGCGCAAAGAAGATCGTCTGCACGCGGCCGGCCAGCAGCTCGCCCGCGAGGGCCACCGCTTCGCGCACGGCGTCGCGCCGGATGCCGAGGGCCTGGTTCACCACCGGGGGATTATAAAGACCGATGACCCGGGGACCCGACGGCGCGCCGCTCCGGTCGATCACGGTGACCGGCCGGCCGATCAGCCGCTCGGCGTGCTCCCGCGGGTTCCCGATCGTCGCGGAACAGCAGATGAACTGCGGGGCGCTCCCGTAGAATTGGCAGATCCGCAGCAGCCGGCGGATCACGTTGGCGAGATGCGAGCCGAACACGCCCCGGTAGTGATGGAGTTCGTCGAGGACGATGTACCGGAGGTGCTCGAAGAGCCGGAGCCACTTCGTGTGGTGCGGAAGGATCGCCGTGTGCAGCATGTCCGGGTTCGTGACCACGATGTGGCCGGCCGCGCGGATCGTCCGCCGGGCATCGGCGGGCGTGTCGCCGTCGTAGGTGGAGGTCCGCAGGTCCACGCCGAGCGCGCGGACCAGCCCCTGGAGCTCGTCCACCTGATCGCTCGACAGCGCCTTGGTCGGGAACAGGTACAGCGCCCGCGTGTCGTCCTGTTTGAGGATGGCGTCCAGCACCGGGAGGTTGTAGCAGAGGGTTTTCCCCGAAGCCGTCGGGGTCACCACGACGATATCCCCGCCCCGGGTCACCTCGCCATAGGCCTGCGCCTGGTGCGAATAGAGCCGGCTGATGCCCCGCCCCGAGAGGGCGGCTGCCAGTCGGGGATCGAGCCCGGGAGGAAGCTCCGCGAACGTGGCCGCAACGGCCGGGAAGGCCCGCCACGCCGTGAACTGCGGCGCGAACCTAGGGCGGGTCTGCAGCGCCTCCAGGATCTGCTCGAGGGTCATGCGCCTCCAGGGGTCCGTTCTGGCCTGCGAACGTACGTTCGAGGCCCGGGGAGCGCATTCCTGCCCCTGGTGATCAACAGGCCGTATTCGTCGCCGGTTTCCTGCGTCGCCCTCTCTGGCGGTGTGGCAGGTATGAGCGGTCGCCGACCCACGGCGCGGGCGGGATCGCAAGGAACTGCGCGGCCTGATTCAACATCGACCCATATCTCGAGCGCAGATCGGCAAACCGTTGCCAGTGGGTGTCGCCGTCCTTGACGCGGTAGCCGGCCGCCCGCAGGCGGCCAACCGCAGCCATATACTCGCTCCGCTCGATGATCGGATCCGCCGCCGCCGTGAGCCCAAAGACGATCGCCATGTCCTCGACGAGATGGCTGCCGACCGTGAACATCAGCCGCGCCGCGCCGGCCGACTCCACCTCGACCGAGCTGATCACGAGCGCCGCGGCATCCATGACCGCCCCGAAGGAGTTGATCCAGGCCTCGTTGTCGTGGCTCGACCGGAAGTAGGCGAGCAGCGGATACGCCAGGTGGCTCTCGAGCACCATGGCCGACCACCGGCGCCACTCGTCGAACGTCTCCTTGAGCGCCTCGGCCATGCCGGGCTCCGCCGACGTCTCGAGCAGCTGCACGGCCGAGGCCGGGGCCCCGGCGAGGGCCTCGAGCGCCACGACAGGCTCCTCGCGCGACCGAAACGCTCCGTACAGCTCGAACAGCACGGTGATGGCGAGCGCGGCGAGCACCACCCCATTGGCGCTCTCCATGACGATGAGCATTCTGGCCCCGCCGTGCTCAGGTACGAAGTCCCCATAGGCGAGGGGGACCAGCGTCGACGCCGACACGTACAGCGCGGTCGAGAAGTCCTGAAGATTGGGGCGAAACTGGTCTCGCACGCCGTGGATGATCAGCCCGTAGCCAAGCACGAGGCCGGCACCCCAGATGGCAAAGATCAAGAGCAGTGAGAGCGGCCCGAAGGCGGCCAGCCGCGCCTCGCTGCGGTCCAGGCGCGACGACCGGAGACCGAACCATCTCCAGACCTCCCAGAGTGGCCTGACGATCACTCGGGCGAACTGGAGCTTGCGCACGGCGGGGCGCGGCAGCAGCACCGTCTGGAACAGATCGTAGGAGATGCCGAGGAGGATGACCACGCCGGCGGCCGTTGCCGCGGTGGTCGCGACCACGCTCACGCGGTGTACCGCACCGCAGCCGGCGTGGGGCGACGGCCGGACGGGCCCCTCCCTCTCACCAACCGGACGGGCCCGGTCTCACGCGCGCGGCTTACTGGACTTGCGCCCGCGCGGCCACGGCCCAGGTGTCCACCACCCGGCCCTGCCGCGTGCAGACGAGACGCTCCGCCAGGTTGACGGTCGGACAGACGTGGGAGGGGATCACCTCGACGAGGTCCCCCACCCGGAGGCGCCGCGCGTCGTCGGTGAGCTGGACCCGGCCGTGCTCCTCCCAGAGCCGGTCGATCTGGCAGTCGGGATACTCGCGGATCACGCCGTGGCTGTCGCCGCGGCTGCTGTACGGTCCCCGCTCCGCCGTGAGCGCTTTGCTCCCGGCATCCAGCACCGCGACATCGCGGGACGGACGGCTGATCACCCGAGCGAGGACCGCCAGCGCGCATTCGTCGGGGCTGGCGGATCCCCAGCGGACCTGCATCGCGTCGTTGAAGACATAGGTGCCGGGGCGAATCTCCGTGACCCCCGAGACCCGTCCGGCGCTGCGTCCTGTTGGGGTCGAACCGACGCTGATCTCTTCGATCTCGATCCCCGCGCGCCGCAGCCGGTCCGCCTCCGCCACCATGATCTCGCCTTCTTCGCGGCCGGCCGCCTCGAGATCCGGCCGGTAGCCTCGGTAGGTGAAGATGCCGGCGATCCGGAGTCCCTTCATCCGGGCCAGCGACTGGGCCAGCGCCACCAGGTCCTGGCCGGGGCGGACCCCGCACCTCCCAAGGCCGCTGTCCACCTCGATGAGGACATCCAGCGCCATCCCGGCGGCCTGCGCCGCGCGCGCCAGCGGCTCCGCTCCCTCGGCGGAGTCCACCCCCACCCGAACGCGAACCTGTCTGGCCAGCGCGATCAGCCGGGGGAGCTTGGGGGCGCCGATCACTTCGTAGGCGAGGAAGATATCGCCCACGCCCGCCTGGGCCATCACCTCCGCCTCGCCGATCTTGGCCAGCGTGAGGCCGACGGCGCCCGCCTCGATCTGCCGCCGGGCGATCTCGACGCACTTGTGCGTCTTCCCGTGGGGCCGGAGCTTGACCCCGGCATCCCGCGCGAACGCCGCCCACCGGGCGATGTTGGCGTCGAGGCGGTCGAGGTCCACGATCAGGACCGGGGTATCGAGCGCGCCGATCGCCTGCGGGGTCGCCGCCCGCGGCTGAGGTTCGAGCATTCGAGACATCAGCGTCCACCCCCGACGGCCGTGATGGAATCCTTGCGGAGCACCGACGCGATCCGCTCGGGCCGGAGCGGCATGTCCAGGTGCCGCACCCCGAGATGGCTCAGGGCGTCCACGACCGCGTTGACGACCGCGGGCGTCGAGCCGATCGTGGCGGCCTCCCCGATCCCCTTGGCCCCGAGCGGGTTGCGGGGCGTGGGGGTGACCGAGGTGCCACGCTCCATGCGCGGGAGGAAATGGGCGGAGGGGATGCCGTACTCCGAGAGTGTCCCCGTGAGGAGCTGCCCCTGATCATCGTACCTGACCGCCTCCAGCAGGGCCTGGCTCGCGCCCTGGGCGATGCCTCCGTGGACCTGGCCGTCCACGAGCAGCGGGTTGATCACCCGCCCGCAGTCGTCCACGGCCACGTACCGGACGATCCGGACCTGGCCTGTGTCAGGATCGATCTCGACCACGCAGAGGTGGCTCCCAAAGGGAAAGGTCGTCCCTTCGGATTTGAAGCGGCTGGTGGCCTCGAGCCCGGGCGCCTGGTCCTTCGGGACGTGCTTGGCGTCGTAGGCGGCCTCGGCCACCTCCGCGATCGACACCGACCGGCCCGGGGCGCCCCGCACCGTGACCCGGGCCTCCGCCAGGGTCAGGTCCGCCGGGGCGGCCTCGAGCAGATTCGCGGCGATCCCGAGGATCTGCTTGCGCACCTCCTGGGACGCCAGGTAGACTGCCGATCCGCCGAGCGACATGCTGCGGCTCCCGCTGGTGCCGCCGCCGTACTGGACCAGCAGGGTGTCCCCGAACACCACCGAGATCCGCTCGATCGGAATCGTCAGGGCGTCGGCGACGATCTGCGCGAACCCGGTCGCGTCGCCCTGCCCGTGGGGGGAGGTGCCCGTGACCACCGTCGCCGAGGCGTCCTTGTTCACGCGCACGGTCCCGAGTTCCCAGGGACCGAAGCCGCAGATTTCGACGTAGCTCGCCAGACCGACGCCGATGATCTTGCCATTCCGCCGCTGCGCCGCCTGCTCCGTCCGCAGCGCCTTGTAGTCGGCGATCCGCAGCACCTCGTCGAGGGGCTTGGCGTAATCGCCCGAATCATACGTCGCGCCGCTCGCCGCCTTGTAGGGGAACCGGGACGAAGGGATGAAGTTCCGCCGGCGCACCTCGGCCGGATCGACCCCCGCCTCGTCGGCCACCAGGTCCATGACCCGCTCCAGGTAGTAGGAGGCCTCCGGCCGGCCGGCCCCCCGGTAGGCGCCGGTGGGGCAGGTGTTCGTGTAGAGCGCGATGAGCTCGCAGCGGAGCGCCGGAATCTCGTACGGCCCCTGGATCATCAGCGGCGTCAGCGTGGGAACGATCGCGGTCGTGTAGATGAGGGACGCGCCGAGATCCGCCAGGACGCGGCTGCGCATCCCGCGGATGCGCCCGTCCCGTTCGGCCGCCACCTCGACCTCGATCACCTGGCCGCGGCCGTGGGTGGTCGTCTGAAGGTTTTCCTGGCGCGTCTCCACCCATTTCACCGGCCGCCGCAGCCGGCGGGCCAGGTAGGTCACGAGCACGTCCTCGGGATACGTGTTCAGCTTGGCGCCAAACCCGCCCCCGACATCCGGGGTCACGACCCGGATCCGCCTGGCGTCGAGCCCCAGCACCTGGCTGAGCCCGTCGCGGATCGAGTGGGCCTCCTGGGTGGACGTCCAGACCGTCACCAGCCCCTGCCCGAGGCTTCCATCGTACATGGCCATGGTGCCGCGGGGCTCCATGGAGACCGGCGCGACCCGCTGGTTTTCCATCCGCTGGCGCACGACCACGGGGGCGCTCCGGAAGGCGGCGTCGAGATCCCCCCGCTCGACCGTGCTCGTGTAGGCGACGTTGGTGTCCCAGCCGGCGTGCGTAAACGGCGCGCCGCGCGCCGCCCGCTCCAAATCCACCACGGCCGGGAGCGGATCGTACTCGACCTCGACGA
>Ga0209577_10000896_pt1 | contig 29771 bp, 28 predicted proteins | sample GraSoiAngelo_109_FD_185874 | JGI IMG/M metagenome (GOLD analysis project Ga0209577, IMG submission 185874) | Grasslands soil microbial communities from the Angelo Coastal Reserve, California, USA - 14_0903_12_20cm (SPAdes) (version 2) | ecosystem: Environmental > Terrestrial > Soil > Grasslands...
AGGCTGTAAGTTTGCTGGAACTGTGGCGTCAGGAAAAATGGACGAAAGCGTAAACGACGAAACTGTAGAGGCTAATGCCACCCCGGCTCAGAGTACGGCCGACACGGCCGCCACTACAACGGCAGGACCGCGAGACCTGAGCATCAACGAGTTGGAAAAGCTCGACGATCTCTTTCCGGTCGCGCGCGATTTCAATTTGCATCTGCATCCGGCGCGCACGCGGCATCATCACATTCTCGACATCGCGCGGGCTGCGCTCGGCCAGGGCGCCAACGTCACGGCCGAAGGTTTTCTCGATCAAGTCGGCGATTCGTTCGGATTGCTGCGTTATCCGGAGCTGAATTTCTTGCCGGTGCCCGAAGACGTTTATGTGCCGCGCGCGGCGATGGAGCTTTATCATCTGCGGCCGGGGCAAAAACTTGCTGGCAAATTGCGGCTCCCGCGTGATCGCGAGAAAGGACTTGTCCTCGACGACGTTATCACAATCGAAGGCGAGCCCGCCGAAAAATGGAGCGAGCCGACCGATTTCGAAAAATTAACACCGCAGTTTCCGCAAGGGCGGATCATGCTCGAAAATCCAAAGACGAACTCGATCTGCGCGCGGGGAGTCGATCTGTTGGCGCCTCTCGGGCACGGCCAGCGCGGGTTGATCGTGGCGCCGCCACGCGTTGGCAAAACAATTTTGCTTAAGGAGATCGCCAAAGCGATCCGGGTGAATCATCCAGAGATCGTTCTCATTCTCTTGCTGGTGGACGAGCGGCCCGAGGAAGTGACCGATCTCGAGCGCGAAATCGATTGCGAGATTTATCATTCGAACTTTGACGAGAACGTGATTCGGCACGTGCAAGTCGCGGAACTCGTGCTCGAACGGGCCAAGCGTTTGGTTGAAATGAAAAAAGACGTCGTGATTTTGCTCGATAGCCTGACCCGGCTCTCGCGCGGCTACAATAATTTGCAGCCGAGCAAAGGACGGATCATGTCGGGCGGCGTCGAAGCCAAGGCGCTGACTAAACCGAAAAAGTTTTTCGGGTCGGCAAGGAATGTCGAAGAGGGCGGCAGCCTGACGATTCTCGCGACTGCATTGACCGAAACCGGCAGTCGCATGGACGAGTTGATCTTCGAAGAATTCAAAGGCACCGGCAACATGGAGCTGCATCTCGACCGCGCGCTGCAGGAAAAGCGGCTTTATCCGGCGATTCATCCGCTGCTATCGGCAACACGACGCGAGGATTTGCTTTATCATCCGGACGAATGGGAGCGCGTCCAGCAATTGCGCAAAGCGATGGCGGCGCTGCCGCCGATTGAGGCGATGGAAAAATTGATCGACAACCTGCACGCGACCAAAACCAACGCCGAACTGTTGCTGAGCGGACTCAAATGAGAAAGCGGATTACTAATTCTGTCATGTCGACCGAAGTGGAGACATCTCTTGATGTTTCTGAAATATTTAGAGATTCCTCGACTCCGCTCGGAATGACAAAGAACGGGCTTCGCGAAGCGTGATCGCGAACGCGTCGCAGCTTCGCGAGCTGCTTCCACAACTTCAATCAGTCGATCGCGTTGCGCTCGACACCGAAGCGGACAGTCTTCACTGCTATCGCGAGAAGCTCTGCCTGCTGCAAATAAGCATTCCCACGCGCGACGCGATTGTCGATCCTCTGACGGATATCGATCTTGCGCCGCTGCGTGACGCGCTCGCGGACAAAGAAATTGTGCTCCACGGCGCCGATTACGACCTCCGATTGCTCCGGCGTAATTTGAGCTTCGCCCCGCGAAGAATTTTCGACACCGTGATCGCCGCGCGAATGGTCGGTATCCGCGAATTCAGTCTTGCGGCGCTGGTGCAGCGTTATTTTGGGATCGAGCTGGCGAAAGGATCGCAAAAAGCGAATTGGGCGCAGCGACCGCTTTCCGCGCGCATGGCTGAATATGCGGTCAACGACACGCGCTATCTGTTGCCGATGGCCGAGCGTTTGGAAGCCGAATTAAATTCGCGAAATCGAATGGAGTGGTTCCGGCAATCGTGTCAACGCGCGCTCGATTTGGCCGCGATCGACCGCGAGCGGGATGTCGATGAAGCATGGCGAATTTCCGGGGCGGGTGCGCTGCGCGGTCGAGCATCGGCTGTTTTGCGCGAACTCTGGAACTGGCGCGAGAAGGAGGCCGAAGCGGTCGATCGTCCGCCGTTTCACATTTTGCAGAACCGCGAGCTGTTGCATTCCGCTGAAAAATTTGCGACTGGCGAATCTCCCGATTACAAACATTTTTCCGATCGTCGTCGCCGCACTTTTCGTCATGCGGCCGAGCGCGGAATGCAGTTGCCGGAAAAAGATTGGCCGGTCAGGCCTCGCCGTTCCGGCATGCGCGCGACCGCGGAAGTTGTGAAACGAATCGAGCAACTACGACGTCATCGCGATCACGCTGCGAAAGAGTTGCACATCGAATCTTCCTTCATCGCCCCGCGCGCAACCTTGGAAGCGATCGCCGCCGACCAATCCCGCGCCGACGCACTCCTTGTTCCGTGGCAACGCGAGCTGTTTGGCATTTCAGAAGTCAGAGGTCAGAGGTCAGAGGTCAGTTGAACACGCGGTATCGGTTCGCTGCATCAGCTTGGTTAGGCCGCCCACGAGCGCAACGCCTTCTCCACACGCGCAGTTAGCCCCGCTGGATGTCGAGCGGGAAGACGGTGTCCATGATCGAACCCCCGCCATCCACATGGAGAATTTGACCGGTAATAAAGCTCGCTTCATCCATGCACAGCAGCATCACGGCGTTGCCGACATCTTCCGGGGTGCCCAACCGACCCATTGGGGTCCAGCCGCCCTCGTGCCAGACTCGGATCGCCTCTTGGATCTCTTGCGGCAAAACGCGCAAGACACCTCCCTCAACCACATTCGGCGGACCAAAAATGCCCCCGGGACTGATGCCATTGACGGTGATCCCTCGTAGCGCTAGGGCCACCGCGAAGTAGCGAACCAGCGACTCCATTGCTGCCTTGGCGGCACCCATGGCAACCCATGGCTGCCAGCTGCCGGTGCGGCCGCCGGGGCTGTAAGTAATGGCAAGGATCCTGCCCCCATCGCGCATGAGGCGGGCTGATTCCTGGGCTCCCAGCAGGAACGCCTGGGCCTGGGAATCGAGAGCCATGTGCCATTGTTCAAGCGTGATGTCCAAAGGCCGCCGGTAGAACCCCGGCAGATCCGGCCGTGCGTTGCTGACGAAGATGTCGAGCTTGCCGAATTCGCCCTGAACCTTGCGAAACATCTCGGTGATCGGTTCTGGACGTGTTACGTCGGCTTGAACGACGAAGCCATCAGAACCGCGGTTGCGGACTTGGGCAAGCGTATCGTTCGCAGCGCGCTCGTTTTGGTAGTAATGAATTGCGACCTTAACGCCAGTCTCCGCCAGTTTCAGGGCGATTCCTCTTCCGATCCCGCGCGAACTCCCAGAGATCAGTGCGTGCTTTCCTTCGAGTGCCATATAAAGCTCCCCAGGTTACTAATGACGAAGAAACTACAAAGTAGGAATTAGAAAGTAGAAAACATTCCGCCCGCCGCAACATAAACATCCCGATGAAGCAGATTTTGTTTGCCGCGTGTCCAGCAACTATTGGCCTAACGAAGTAAAATCAGCAACCGCTTCGAATGTCGCAAGAACAAATCAGTCGACGTATTTTTGGGCGATCGGCATACGGCGGCCGAGCCCGAACGCGCGCGATGTCACTTTGAATCCGGGGGCGGCTTGTTCGCGTTTGTATTCATTCAAATCGACGCGGCGCTGGACCCACCGCACAGTCTTCTCGTCGAACCCGCGTCCAATGATGTCGCGCGCGCTCAAGTTTTCCTCGACATAGAGTCGCAAAATCTCGTCCAGCTTCTCGTAAGGCGGCAGCGTGTCCTGATCTTTTTGGTTCGGCTTCAATTCCGCGCTTGGCGGTTTCTCAATGGTCGATCTCGGAATGATTTCGCGCTCGCGGTTAATCCAGCGCGCGAGCTCGTAGATCATTGTCTTGGGCACATCGCTGATGACCGCGAGGCCGCCGGCCATGTCGCCATAAATCGTGCAATAGCCGACAGAGAGCTCGCTTTTATTTCCGGTCGATAAAACTAGGTGGCCGAATTTGTTCGAGAGCGCCATTAGCGTCATCGCGCGCAACCGCGGCTGCATGTTTTCTTCGGTCTCGTTTTCCGGCAGCCCGGAAAAGACTTCCTTAAACTGGCCTTTGAAGACGGCAAACGTCTCGGCGATCGGGACGTGCAACAATTTGATCCCGAGGTTTTCGGCCAATCTTTTTGCGTCATCAATGCTGCCGCGCGATGAATACTGGCTCGGCATAGAGACGCCGACGACGTTCTCCGCTCCGAGCGATTCGACCGCGATCACTGCCACGACCGCCGAATCAACGCCACCACTGAGACCGAGCACGCCCGATTTGAAATTACATTTTCGCAAATAATCGCGCAGGCCCAACGAGAGTGCGGCAAAGAGTTGTTCGGGTGTTGGTTCTTCGCGGAATTCGACCGCGACAGTTGAATGGGTGTCCACGATCTGTTCATGTTCGCGGAATGCAGGCAGCTGCGCGATCAAACCGCCGGACGAATTTACGGCGATCGAGTTGCCATCGAAGATGAGCTGGTCGTTGCCGCCGACGGCGTTGCAGTAGCAAATCGGCCGCTGATAAGTGCGCGCGAGTGTCGCGACCATTTCATAGCGAATCGCGGGTTTATGCAACGTGAACGGTGACGCGCTCAAGTTCAGGATCACGTCGGCGCCCTGTTCGATCAGACTTCGCGTCGGTTCGCAGTCGTAAAGCGGGCGGGGGAGATAATGTTCCGTCCAAATGTCCTCGCAAATGGTGACGCCAATTTTTTTTCCATTTAGATCGAAAGGCTCGACGCGGGCCGCGGGTTGGAAATAACGGTCTTCATCGAAAACGTCGTAGGTTGGCAAAAGTGATTTGTGCGCTTTTCGAATCGGCTCGCCGGGCACGAGTAGAGCAGCCGCGTTATGAAACGGCCGGCCGCGTCCTTCGTTTCGATCGACAAAGCCGACCAGCAAGGCCGCTTTGCCGACATGGCGATGCAATTGGTCCAAAATCTCGAGCGTTTCCGGAACGAATCGTGACTTGAAGACCAAGTCCTGGGGCGGGTAACCGGTGATTGCGAGTTCGGGGGTGACAATGAGTTCGGCCCCGGCCGCGGCCAGGCGTTCGTAAGATTGAAGAATCTTTTCGAAGTTACCGCGCAAATCCCCCACGGTGGGGTTGAGCTGGGCGAAGCCGACTCTCATTCACGCAAATTATGCGTGCGCGAGCCAGCAGCAATCGTCTTTTGTTCTACTTTCCAGGATCGAGCACTGCGCGGTGCTTGTAGCCCTTGTTCAGGGCGTCGTCGGCCCCTTCAACGAAGACCCTTGCCCATTCGACGAGGCTGGCAGCAAGGAAACCGGCGAAGGCGCAGATGAAGACTTTCTGGAAGAAGGTGGCGTGCACCCCTGTTTACCAGCAACGATAGTGCCACTACACGAAGGTCTTTACAAAATTGTCGATCTTGCACGTTCGCGCTCGCGATTAACACCGCGCTTTAGTGCGGTGACTAGGGCACGCCGCGCATCACAAACCGTTTAAACGGTTTCCGACATTGGCGGCGGAGACCACCGGGCTGAACCGCGGTGGTAGTCAGGCATGAGAGTTGCGGATTTTCCCGCGTCATGGCTGATCCCAGCGAGCCTAAACCGAACGAGATCGACGCCGATAATTTATCACGCTTGCTCGAATTGGAGCTGATCCAAAAGCGCGCCACTTGGAAGCAAGCTGGTGAGCGCTACCGGTCATTTCGCGCCGCCGGATTCGTTTTTCTCTTTGTCCTGATCGTCGGCTGCTTGGTCGGCGGTTACTTTGCTTTCATGCGCGTCAACAAGCAGCGTGCAAATCAACCGACGACTTCCGCCGTGGAGCATTGATGTCGGTCTAGTCCTGCGAGCTCCTGCAACTGCGATCAACTATTCGGTGGCCGAGTCGCCTGGAGCGCCGCCGCCAGCTTTCGCCCGTGCCACTGCCCGTTGCTCGTTGCGGTCGTTAATGACGAAGGTGTTGTTCTCGCCCAACTTCGACCACGGCCCGCGCGGCACGTCCTTAAAATCGACGAACTGCCAATCGGTCACGTCGGTTTCGTTTAAGCCAAGATAATCGCGCACCGCCGGCGAAACATCGAGACCGGCGCCTTTATTCAGGTTTGGTTTCGGCCGTTCGTTGCCGAAAACGTATTGCCAATGGTCGGTGCGAAACGGCCCGGCATCTTCCCATTGCGCATAGACGACTTTGTTTCCCTTGCGAATCGCGATCCAGCGATCTTTGCAAACGGAGACGGCGGGGCCTTGGTAAGCGTCTTTGAACCACGGAATTACATGCGGCGCTTCCGGTCGGTGGCCGGTGGCAGCTTTGTCGTTGTAGGGCAAGGCGCAATAAAATGGATTCTGCCGAGGCGTGAATTTCACCGGCGTATAATCCTGCCGGCGCGCCGGATTTGGGTCATCCAGACCGCCATAACTTTTCGACCACTCTTTGTCCCATGAACTGGAGAGGTTCGGCACCGGATTATTTTCGCTCGGTTTTTCTCCGATCCAGAAAATGGTCGTTACGATTTGGCACCTCCACGGATACGGTTCGCCCGGTGAAGGCGGGGCCGATCTCAAACGAACGGGTGCGAATGTCAGCGAGTCAACGCCGACGCGGGACTCATCCGATTTTTTCTCGGACTTTTTGCTCAACTTTACCTTTGTCGGCTCGGCCTTCGTCACCGCGCCGTGCGCGAACAGTGACGATACCGACGAGAGTAAGGCGGCGAACGTATGCGTGATCTTTCCCGGTTTCATAGGCCTCCTAGCGCGAGTGCGCGGCAAGGATTAGACGCAGCCGACCCAAAAAAAATTCAAAACTTACTCGACAAATTTTCCAGGATTTAAAATCCCATTCGGGTCGAGAATATCCTTCAGTTTGCGATGAAGCCCGCGCACCGGCTCGCTGGTTGCATCCGGCCACCAGCGTTTTTTAGCCAGACCAATCCCGTGTTCGCCGGTAATGACTCCACCCCACGCCAACACCTGGGCAAAAAGTTCGTCAAGAGCGCGCTCCACTTTGTCGCGCACGGCGGCGTCGCGATTGTAGCGGTCGGCCATGATGTTGATATGAATGTTGCCGTCACCGGCATGCCCGAAGCAGGCGATGGGAAAGCTGTACTTCGCGTGCAACCGCTCCGCGAATTCAACAAGATCGACAATGCGGCTGCGGGGCACGACCACATCCTGATTCAATTTGGTAAGGCCGGTTGCGCGCAATGAATTGCTGAACTGCCGGCGCAACGCCCAAAGCTTTTCGCAATTTTCTTCGCCGGTTGCCATTTCGAGAGCGTTTGGTTTCTTGTCGGCGAGTAATTGGCGAATCGCGTCCGCCTCACTTCGCACGCTTTCTTCTTGCCCATCGAGATCGATCAGCAAATGCGCATTTCCTGGCGGAACAATCGCTTTGCCCAGATCTTTTCGCGCGGCTTCAAGGGTAAAGCTGTCGGCGATCTCGAGCGATGATGGCAGAAAACCTTTCGCAAAAATTTCCTGCACCACTTCGGCGGTTTGCGACATCGTGGCAAAGGCAGCGGATAAGGTCCCGCGTGCAGGCGGAAGCGGCAGCAATCGCAGCGTGATCTCGGTGACAACGCCGAGCATTCCTTCCGAGCCGACGAACAAGCCGATCAAGTCGAATCCGGTTTTGTTTTTGTGGACGCGTCCTCCGGTTTGCAAGACGTCACCGTTTGCGAGCACGACTTTGAGGCCGGTCACGTAATTACGCGTGACGCCGTACTTCAGACAGCGCGGTCCGCCGGCATTGGTCGCAATATTTCCGCCGATGCTGCAATCCTTCATGCTCGCAGGATCGGGCGGATAAAATAATTTTTGTGCGCGGGCCGCTCCTTTCAGTTCGGCCGTGATCACGCCCGGCTCAACGATGGCGATCGCATCCGCAAAATTAATTTCCTTAATCCGATTCATTTGCATCAGCGAAAGCGCGATTCCCTTCTTGGCCGGCACGCAGCCGCCGACGTAACCGAAACCGGCGCCGCGCGCCGTCACTGCAATTTTTTTCTGCGATGCAAATTTGAGCAGTTTCGAGACGTCTGATGTCGATCTTGCAAAGACGACAACTTCGGGCGCTTCGGTCGCAAACCATTTGTCGCCGCTATGCGCCGCGAGCGTTTCAGGATCGTCAGCGATTGCGTCGCTGCTGAGCAATTGCCGCAGTTCTTCGCCCAGTGACATCTAATTAATCTGGACGATTCGGTAGTGTCGCGAGTTTTCGCTGTGCCGTTTGAGCAATCGCCGCGCTTCGGGCGGTATTACCGGTTGCTCATAATCTTTGCCCGCGAAAATTTTCACGGCGTCGAGTGTTTCGAAACGCAGGAGCGTAATAAATTCCATTTCGTCGTTTTCCGCTTCACGGACGAATATTTCCGCGCCCTTGTAGCCGGGAATACTGCGCTGTGCGATTTCGAGCAGAACTTCTTCACGCAGAAGCTTTTCGTATTTCCCCGCATTCTCGCGCGTGGTCCAGCCGTGCCAAATACGCGCGATCACAATTACATCCCCATAATTTGATAGCCGCCATCGACATAAATCACCTGGCCGGTGATCGCAGCCGCGCCATCGCTTGCTAAGAATACGCCGGCCGCGCCGAGCTCGGATGTGTCGCAACTCCGTTTCAACGGCGCCCGTTCCTGATAATGCTTCAACATCTGGCTAAACCCGCTGATGCCGCGTGCGGCCAGGGTTTGCACCGGACCGGCGGAAATGCAGTTCACGCGGATCTTTTTACGCCCTAAATCGTAAGCGAGGTAGCGGGCGGACGCCTCCAGGCTGGCTTTGGCCACGCCCATAACGTTGTAGTGCGGCACAACTTTTTCGGAGCCGTAATAAGTCATCGCCAAAATGCTGCCGCCGTTTGTCATTAACGGCTCAGCTTCCCGGGCCAGCGCAACCAATGAGTAGGCGCTGATGTCGTGCGCGACGCGAAACGCTTCGCGTGTCGTGCTCACGAAATCGCCTTCCAACGCTTCCTTCGGCGCGAACGCGATCGAGTGGAGGAGAAGATCGACATGATCGGTTTCGCCGCGCACTTTTTCGAAAAAATTCTTTATTTCGGCATCGTTGGAAACGTCGCATGGGAACAACGGCGTTTTTTCTCCAAAAGCTGTCGTCAATTCCTCCACATTTTCTTTCAACCGCTCGCCCTGGTAATTGAAAATCAGCCGAGCGCCGGCGGCCGCCCAGGCTTGGGCAATTGCCCAGGCGATACTGCGCTTATTCGCGACACCGAAAACAATTCCAACCTTTCCTTCCAGCACTGGTTGCGTCATACAAGATCGACAATATTGCGGCGCTCAGAGAACGCCGCTACAGAAATCTGCAAGATCGCCTGGGCGACTTGCCCTACAACGCAACAATCGCCATGATTTATTCTTCACCTATGAGTACTCGACTCGCTTTGGCTTACGGTTTGTTGGTTTGTTCGATTGCGTTCGCGCAAGAAGAATCGCCACCCGCTTCTGCTCCCTCAGCCGCGGGATCGCCTCCTGCTGCGTCGCCGGCCAGCACGACGCCACCATTGTCGGCTTCAGTTACCCCGGCGCCATCTTCGGGCGCGCCGCAATTGACCGATGTGCTTTTCAAAAACCTCAAAGCGCGTTCCATTGGTCCGTCGGTAATGGGCGGCCGCGTCTCCGATATTGCGATCGATCCACGCAATCCATTTGTCTTTTACGTCGCGCTTGGACACGGCGGCGTGTTCAAGTCGGGCGACAGCGGCGTTTCGTTCGACCCAATTTTCGACAAGCAATCCGTGATGTCGATCGGCGCAATCGCGATTGCGCCGTCGGATTCGGATGTCATCTGGGTCGGAAGCGGCGAAGCGAACGATCGGAATTCTTCCGATTGGGGCGACGGCGTTTATCGCACGACCGATGGCGGCGAACATTGGACAAACGTCGGACTAAAGGACAGCCGGACGATTGCGCGCATCGTTGTCGATCCAAAAAATCCTGACGTCGCTTACGTCGCGGCGATGGGACATTTATGGGCCGATGGCGGCGAACGCGGTCTCTACAACACGACCGACGGCGGCAAAACATGGAAGCTAATTCTGCAGGCGGCTGCGCCGCACAATGCGCGCACCGGCTGTGGCGATGTCACGCTCGATCCAACTAATCCGCAAACCGTTTACGCAACGCTTTACCCGAGGCAGCGCACGCCTTGGAGTTTCACGTCCGGACCGAACGCGACTGGCGGCGAAGATGTTGGCGGAATTTTCAAAAGCACCAATGGCGGCGCGACCTGGAAAAAATTGAGCGGCGGTTTACCCGCGCAAACTGGTCGCATCGGTCTCGCCGTGAGCGCCAGCAACCCGAAAATCGTGATGGCAGTTGTGCAAAGCTTTGAAGGCGGTTCCGGTACGGTGAGCGATTTGCGAAGCAAGAGCGGCGGTGTTTTTCGATCGGAAGATAGCGGCGAACATTGGACACGGATGAGCGCAGTGGATCCCCGCCCGTTTTATTTCAGCCAGATCCGGGTCGATCCGGCGAACGATCAGCGCGTTTATCTGCTCCAGTTCGCGCTTCTCGTGTCGGATGACGGCGGCAAAAATTTCCGTGAAGATCTTTCCGAAAAAGTTCATCCCGATTGTCACGCGCTGGCCATCCAGCCCGGGACTGTGCCGGCGCCGAAACCGCCAAAGCCGGAAGACAAAAATAAACCGCCGAAGCCGCCGGTCTGTCAGCGATTGTTGCTCGGGACCGATGGCGGTCTTTATCAAAGTTTTGCCGGCGGAAAGAATTGGGACCATTTAAATAAGATTCCGGCAGGCGAATTTTACCGGATCAGTCTCGATGATTCGAAACCGTACTTCCGCATCGCCGGAGGGTTGCAGGACAACGAAAACTGGGTCGGGCCGAGCGGCGTCCAAAGCAAAGAGCTGATTCGCAATTCCGATTGGACCGCGCTCGCCGGCGGCGACGGTTTTTATGTTCTGTTCGATCCGACCGATCACGACACGTTTTATGCCGAGAGCCAGCAAGGCGAAGTGCACCGGATCAATTTGCGCAACGGCGAGCTGCGACGTTTGCGGCCCGAACCAACGGAAGGCGCGCCTCGCTACCGGTTTCATTGGAATTCCCCAATGCTAATGAGCAGACACAAACCCGGCATTATTTATCTCGGCGGCAACTGCGTCTTCAAACTGACCGATCGGATGGAAAAATATTCCGTGATCAGTCCTGATCTGACGCACAACGATCCGGCCAAAACAAATGCGACCGGCAGCGGCGCGGAGAATTATGGCGTCGTGTTTTCACTCGCGGAATCTCCGAAGCGCGCGGGATTGCTCTGGGCGGGAACAGACGATGGTCGGCTTTGGATAACCGAAAACGACGGCGGCAAATGGACCGAATTGACGAACAACTTGCCGGAGCCCGCCCGCGGACAATGGGTTGTACACATCGAAGCGTCGAATGCCGATCCAAACATCGCGTATGTGGCAACGAATGCGTATCGGACGGGCGACGATCGCCCGATGATTTTGCGCACGAGCGATCTCGGCAAAACGTGGCAATTGGTCGTTGGCGATTTGCCGGCGAACGATCCGGTTGAAGTTGTGCGCGAAGATTTGGTCAATCCGAAATTGCTTTACGCAGGGACGCATTTCGGATTGTTCGCGTCGTTCGACCAGGGCGCGCACTGGGTCCGCATTGGCGACGTTCCGCCGGTGCGCGTGGACGACATTCAAATTCATCCGCGCACAGCCGATCTCGCGATCGCAACGCACGGTCGCAGCGTCGCCGTTCTCGATGACAGCGCGCCGTTCCGCGAATTCACGCCGGAGATCGCGGCGAAACCGGCACATCTATTTAATGTCCGCTCGGTCACTGGCGCTTATTTGCAGCCGGGCTTTGTCGATTCGAATGGCAAAGGCGTTTATCGCGGCAAGAATCCAGATGAAGGCGCGCTCTTTACCGTCTGGGTAAAAGAATTCACCGGCGACGAAATCAAAATCGCAATCACAAAATCGACCGGACAACCAGTTGCCAATCTGAAAGCGCCCGGAACGCCCGGATTCACGCGATTGAACTGGGACCTCCGCCCGACCAAGGACGTGAGCATCGAATACGGCGGCGACGATCCGAAACGATTATTGCCGGCGGGCGATTACAACGCGGAACTAACGTTCGGCACCAACAAAGTGAAACAAAGTTTCCACGTCGATTTGGCCGAAGGCATTACGCCCAGATAATTGGATGGAACGTCACGTTCCTTAGCACGCGATGGCGTGTCTTCGGCAAACGCCGGAGAGCATTTGCCAAAGTGCATCGAGCACTCGGTGCACCGACGTGCGCACGTTGTCGATGTTACGATCGTCGACATAACTGCCGAGCATCTCGCGCTCGTCCGCGGAATGCTTCGTATCTGCTTCGATGTGAACAGAGAAGTATTCGTAATGCTTCGGATCGGTGAATCCGTAATGCTTTTTCAATCCGTCGATCTTCGATTCACAGATCGCCGGAATTTGGCTCTCGTAGGCGTAAAGCGCGGCCAACCCTTCCGCAGTCGATCTTTCGCCGCAAACTGATCGAAACGTGTCGATCAGATTTTTCGTCTCGGGCCACTGCTCCGTTTGCGCGAGATCGATCCGCTCCGCGCCCGGAGGGCAGCCGGTTCGCTGAACCGGCTGGATCGCCCAGCCCCTTCGATTTGTGTTGCTGTTCTCATCGCGTAGCCGCGATTGAAGGGGCTGCCCGCCAGAGGCGGGTTCGGCGACATCTTCTACGCCGAGACCACTGGCGAATTGTTTCCAAAGTTCCGGATGATTCGGCGAACCGGCTTCTTCATCGATTAAGTTGGACAGAATTTGTTTCCGGGTCGGCTGATCGTCGCACTTTGCGTGCACGGCCGAGAGATATGTCGGAAACGCGGCCACATGATGATAGTACTGCTTCGCGTAATCCGTCAGCGCTTCCTTGCTTAGCTCACCCCGCGTCCACGCGAGATAAAACGGATGCTTTAAAAGGTGCTTCTCCGCAATGTCACTGTCGACCTTATCGAGATGCTGATTCATAGGATTCTTCGGGATTGTTTAGGCCACAGATTGACACAGATTTTCACAGATGAAAGAAACAGAATTTTTGTCTGCGTTTCATTGTGTTCATCAGTGGTGACATGTTAAGCCGATTTCAGAATGTGTTTGATGCCACGGATGGGGATGATGACCCAGTCGGGACGGTTGTTGAGTTCGTAACCGATCTCATAAACAGCTTTGTCGAGGAGATAGGCTTCGAGAAGAATTTGGAGGTCGTCCGTATTTTGCGGGACGAATATTGCGCCGGACGTGGTCCGCAAATAACCTTGGAGAAAAGTGCTGCTCATCTGGCGATACCAGATGTCGGCCCAGTGTTCGAGGAACGGAACGTCTTCGGAGCGCATGGCCGGTTGCCAGAGTGCGCTGTAAGCGGCGTATTGGAACGAACGCATCATCCCGGCCACGTCGCGCAATGCTGAGCGCTTCAGTTTGCGCTCGCTCAACGGTCGGGCCGGTTCGCCTTCGAAATCGAGAATGACGAAATCTTTTCCGGTGGAGAGAATTTGTCCGAGATGGTAATCGCCGTGAATTCGAATCTTTGCCGCGTTGGTCTTGCGATCGAGCAGACGCTTTTCGCGGGCGAGAATTTCCTTCTCAGTGCCGAGCACGTCCTTGGCTTCGTCGCGAAGATTGTCGGGAACGTCGGGCAGTTTCTTTTTCAGCGAATCGAAATTGCGGCGCAGCAGCGCACGCATGCTTTGATAAACCGAACGTTGGGCCATGGCGTTGAATGGCTCAGGCGCAAAAACGGGATCGTCCCGGACCGAGGCGAGCGCGAGATGCAATTCGCCGGTGCGTTGCGCGAGCAGTTTCGCTTTCTCGGCGTAAACGCCCCCGACCAGTTCTTCGACCAGCGCACCGGCTGGCGCTGTTTCATTTTGCAGATCGGCTTTCCGGCAAAGGACGCGTTCGTAAAAACGGCCGACGTGATCGAGCGTCATCGTCCAAGCGTCGGCTTCGCTCGGGATCGCGTCCTGCAATAAACAAACGACGGTCGGTTGCGATTTGGCGCGGCGATATTCGATCGCGCCGCCAAACGCCGGCACGTTTTCGAATTGCGCCCGCTCGGTCAGGAACCGCGTGACCTCCACATCGGGATTCACGCCGTCCTCGAGTTTTCGGTAAAGCTTGAGGAAAAATTTGTCGGCAAAAAGCATCGAGGAGTTGCTCTGCTCGCCGCTGAGAACATTTGAAGGCGGAATTGTCCCGACCTGGCCTACCCGCGGACTGAGCGCGCCGACAAGGTTTCCGTTTCGGCCACTGGCATGTTGTCGATCCAACATGAGCCGGAAAAGTTTTTCTCGAAAATCGGTGTCCCAAACAGCGTCAAAGAGAATCGAACCCTGTTCGTCACCGAAACGCGCGATTACTGCGTGTGGCGCGGATTGCGAAATGACGTGCGCCTTGTCGTCGGAAGCGATCTTTACCGGCAAAGCGTACGTTTCGGTCGGGCCATCGAGATAACTCACTTCGACAAACCAAAATTGGGCGGCGTTTGGCTCGGAAGAAATGGTAGAACGTTCGAGCACGCGCATTTGCCGAAGCGTTCGAGCCTTCGCGCCGAACCACCGGCAGCCGGCAATGTATTCGGGTAAAATTTCACTCTCGAGCCGCACGCGCTCGCCATTGTCGAGTAACGATTGCAACTCAGGGCGAGCATTTAGCGTCGGCACCAGGCGCTTTTTCTCCAAACGGCGTCGTTCGCTTTGCGGCTGAAGGGTAAACCAATAATGCGAATGTGGCCCAAGCGTGAGCACATAAGCCGATTTTTTGATGATCGGAAATGGGTTGCGGCTGAACACTTCAATCGGGACACATCCGGAAAAGTGCGCCAAATCCAGCTCAACCACTTGGGCGAAGCGAGAAAGATTCACAACCACAAGAACGGTTTCGTTTTCGTAGCGGCGGACAAAAGCCAGGACCTTGGCGTTGTCGGGATAAAGAAATTCGAGTGTGCCGCGGGAAAAGGCGCGAAAGTTTTTCCGCATCGCGATGACGCGCCGCATCCACCAGAGCAGCGACGATAGATTCTTCTGCTGATTTTCGACGTTAGTTGCTTCGTAGTGGTACTCGGGATCGATGATGACGGGCAAATGCAGCTGCTGCGGATTCGCCAGGGAAAAACCGGCGTTGCGGTCGGGACTCCACTGCATCGGCGTGCGACAGCCGTTGCGGTCGCCGAGGTAAATGTTGTCGCCCATGCCGATTTCGTCGCCGTAATAAATGATGGGCGTGCCCGGCATGGAAAAGAGCATGGTGTTGAGCAGCTCCATTTTACGGCGGCTGTTCGCGAGCAATGGCGCGAGGCGTCGGCGAATGCCGAGATTAATGCGCGCATGCGGATCGTTGGCGTAAACGCGCCACATGTAATCGCGCTCCTCATCCGTGACCATTTCGAGCGTAAGCTCGTCGTGATTGCGCAGGAACATTGCCCACTGACAATTGTCGGGAACCGGCGGCGTCTGATCGAGGATGTCGATGATCGGAAATCGATCCTCCATTTGCAGCGCCATGAACATGCGCGGCATGAGCGGGAAATGAAAACTCATGTGCGACTCGTCGCCGCTGCCGAAATAGGCGGCCGCGTCCTCCGGCCACTGGTTCGCTTCCGCGAGCAACATGCGGCCGGGGAATTTTTGATCGACGTGGGCGCGAAGCTTTTTCAAGTAGACGTGCGTCTCGGGCAGATTCTCGCAGCTAGTGCCTTCCCGCTCGTAGAGATACGGTACCGCGTCGAGCCGCAACCCGTCGACGCCCATGGCGAGCCAGAAGTCGCAGACCTTTTCGAGCGCTTGGTGCACGGCCGGATTATCGAAATTCAAATCCGGCTGGTGCGAATAGAAACGGTGCCAGTAATAAGCCTTCGCCAGCGGGTCCCAGGACCAGTTCGAAGTTTCGAAATCCTTAAAGATAATCCGCGCGTCGGAATATTTTTCCGGCGTATCGCTCCAGACGTAAAATTCGCGCTCGGGCGAACCGAGCGGCGCGCGCCGCGATTTTTGGAACCACGGATTTTGATCCGAGGTATGATTAATCACTAACTCGGTGATGACGCGCAGGCCACGCTTATGAGCTGCGTCGAGAAACGCGCGAAAATCGTCGAGCGTTCCGTAGTTCGGATTAACGTCGAAATAATCGGCGATGTCGTAGCCGTCGTCGCGCAATGGCGAAGGATAAAACGGCAGCAACCAAATGGCCGTGATGCCAAGCTCGTGGAGATAATCGAGCTTTTGAATCAAGCCGCGAAAATCGCCGATGCCGTCACCATCGCTGTCATGAAAAGTTTTGACGTGCAGCTCGTAGATGACTGCGTCTTTGTACCAAAGCGGATCGGCCACTGATTCTCTAGTGCTCCCCGGCATGGGATTAACCTTTGCCGCACAAAGCGCGCCGCGCAATCATCCGTTAATTCGCCCGTAAGATCGACATCTTGCAGGGGCTGGCGCAAAAAAGAGTGAACTAAGTCCTGGCTATCCCTTAACTTTAGTAATCTGCGATGCGATGCATTGCCATTGGCCGCCGCGGTTCATCCAGGTGTCGGTGAAGAGGAAGGTTCGATCGAACGCTTTGCCGTCTTTGACTGTTCCCTTTTCCCGGGCGCGGCCGGTCACAACCATAATATTCGGCCCGAAAGCCTTGACGTTTAATTTTTCGTTTTTCGCCGACTTGTAGGTGTCTTTATCTTTCTTGAATTCTGCCAGCATGCTGGACTTATCCACAAACTTACCTTGTGAAGATATGCCGACGAAATCGGAGGAAACGAACCCCTGGACTGTCGAAAAGTCGTGGCTGGGAATTGAAGCTTCCCACTTTTCTTCCATCTCCTTGACGCTCATTTTCTTTCCGCTTGGAGCAGCGGACGTTGTTGGTGCAGCTGGTTTTGTGGCCGTCGTGGTTGTGGGTTCCCTATTCAGAGCTGTCGGCGAGGTTGCGGGCTCCGCTTTCTTTTCCGCCACGGGAGCGGTGGCTTCCGCTGGTTTTGGGGCGGGCGTTTCCTCGATTGTGGCCGACGCTTTCTCTTCGGTTGTTGGCGTCGTCGATTCTGGCGGCGATGCTGATTCTTCCTGCCCGAGAGTCATTGCCGCGAGGAAGGCGGTCGCGAGAAACGAGATGATAATTTTCATGGGATTTCTTCTGTTTGGCTTTGACGCGGATTACCGCGAGCCGGGTTGCGCGCGAATCGTATTTGGCTGGTCGCGCGCCGGTCAAGGCTTATCGCGAACTGAGTCCGCGGCGGAAAATCGTTGGACGCCGGGTACCGGTCGAACTAAAACTTGAGAATGTCGTCGTCGGTCGATCCAAGCGTCCAAGCTGCTGCTTCGAATCGGGCGGTGCAAACTTCCGCAAAGCCAATCGCAGGTGCGGTAGAACTTGAACCGGTCGTCGCTAGCGATGTCGATCTTATGTTGGGCATTCAGTCTGGGGACGCAGAGGCGCTTTCGGAGCTCTACGACCGCTACAGCGGAGTTGTGAAGGCGCTGATTTTGCGAATCATTCACGACGAGACCGGAGCGGACGACCTCCTCCAGGAAGTGTTCATGGAAATCTGGAATCAGGCGAAGAACTTCTCGGCTCAAAAAGGAAAGCCACTCGGCTGGATGGTGACATTGACGCGCCGGAGAGCCATCGACGCCCTCAGGAAAAGGCAGGCCTACGCCCGGGCCGCGGGACGCCTCCAAGCGGAGCCTGAGCGACAACCGCTTGCCTGGGTGCAAAATGTCACTGAGAACGCGATTCTAGCCAGAGATACCCGGGTGTTGATGGCAAAAGTGGTCAATTCTCTCCCCGAGGCCCAGCAGCGGGTCATCGAACTTGCTTTTTTTCAGGGGATGAGCCAGCGCGAAATCGCTTCTAATACGAATATACCCTTGGGGACAGTAAAAACCCGGCTTGAGTTGGGCTTGAAAAAAATCTATGACGGTTTGAAGGAGTTGAAAGATGAGCTTTGAGGAATTCCAGAATTGTGCGCGGCTCTACGTGATTGGAGCGTTGGAACCGGAAGAACTGAAGGACTTTGAGGCTGCGCGCAAACAATACGGCTCTGCCGCCGAGGACTTCATTAATGAGTGCCACAGCTTGCACGAAGCTTTCGCGCTCAGTCTCAAGCCAGCCAAGGCCTCCACCGCGATCAAGGCCCGGTTGATGTCGATGGTGCGCGAGCGCAACAAGAATCAATCGGGCGCAGAACCGACCTGACCGCCCAACTCGCGCAAAATAAATTCCTGGAGAAATCCGTAGAAATTCACCTGAAACAATCCGAGGTCCCGACGCGAACCGATTGGCGAGCGATCGTGGTCGTTTAACTCCTCTTCCGAAAAATTATATTTAGCGGCAATCACCAATCGCGCCTGATTGAGCGTGTTCAGCCAGGCTTCGGCGTGCTCGACGGGGATGCGGAGCGTGCGGTTTCGCAATGATTTCTCGTTTCCATTCAGCTGGGTCAGATCGGCGGCCACTGTTTCGGTTGCGGTGCGAAAAAGCCGCCGCAATTCCGGTTCGACGTAATTTTTCCATTCCGCGCAGATTTCCTTTTCTGCCGACGGCCGGCTAAACAAACGTGCTTCGGCAGCCGGCTCGCCGTCGGGACTCGTGCTCTGGGGAATTTGTCGCAGGAGTTCTGCTAGAAACGGATCGAGATCCGAAATCTGCAACGCATCGTCCTGGCGGCAGATTTCCATATCAAACGACTTTCTCCAGGGTGGCGAGCAGGAGATAACCGTGAAGCTGCTGCACATAAAACTCAGCGGGTTCGCGCACACCGCTCCATAAAATCGAACGGCCTTTGTGATGCACCTCCAGCATGTGAAGCTCCGCTTTTTCGCGCGGATAACCGAACACGCGCTGAAACACCATCGTCACGTAACTCATGAGATTAACCGGATCGTTGTGCACCACGACCTGCCACGGCACGTCGAGTTCTTCTTCGCCTTGGGTTTCCTTTTCCCTGACCGGGGCTTCCACCGTGGACGTAGATCCTTTTTCGAGCTGCACGGCGCTGACCGCGCTCATGAAAAACGCTATCACACTGTCCCCGCAGTTCAAACCGTTGCAGTTGCAAGAATTTTGCGTTGAACGACCTGCATTCTTCGCGCGCTCGCGGCATTGCGATCGTCGAAGCCGTGTAAATGGAGCAACCCGTGGACTACGTACAAGCGCAACTCCCGCTCGAAAGCATTTCCGAATCGTCGGGCGTTACGTCGAGCGCTTTCCGCGCCGACGAAAATCTCGCCGTGCTGGAAGGTGATTACGTCCGTTGGTCCCGATTCATTCATGAATTGTCGATGCAACGACGCGATCTTCCGATCTGAGACAATCAAAACCGAAATCTCGCGCAGCTGGGCAAGATCGCTCTTTTTTCTGCGGGGCAAACGAAGACAAAGCTCCGCAGCCTTTCGCGCGAACATCTCAAGATCGACAACGTCCACTGGCACTTTGCGCTGGAGATTGCGCACCGTGATTTCAGGAATCGGCGCTATCGCTTCTCTCATTGGCTTGTCTGAACTTGACCGGTTAAACCGGTCAAGTTTTTCGCTCCGGCCCGGTTGTGATCGAGTTTCTTGAGCACCGCGTAGATCATTTCCGTTCTCGGCATCTGCCCGCCGGCGGCAACCGCACGGCGCAACGGCTCACCCCAAATCGGCTCGATCTCCAAAGGGCGCCCCGCTTCCCAGTCCTGCAGCGTCGAAGGTTTGTAGGCGCCCATCGTTTCCGTGCGCTTCACGTGTTCACGCCAGGCATCGCTCGGAAGCGGGTGGCCGCATTTTTGGGCTGCGGCGATCACTTCGTCCATCAATGCGAGCATCGCCTGTCGCAAATCTTTGTCGCCAATGATTGCGGCGGTGTCGATTCCGCCCCCTAAGATCGACAATCCGTTGAGCGGAATGTTCCAGATTAATTTACGCCAACGCTCGAGCGCGAGATCGTCCACAACGGTACACGTCACGGCCGCGCGAGTAAATTCAGCCGCGACTTTGTGCGTGCGCGGTTGTGATGGCCGATCAAATTCACCCAGAACGATGTGCCCGTAGGCGTAACGCTCGATCTTTGTTCTCGAGGACCGATTTAGGGCGATGAAGCAAAGGCCGCCAAGTACTCGTTCCGCGCCAAAATGGTTGGCCAGAAATTCCTCGTTCCCCAAACCATTCTGCAAAGTCAACAACATCGTTTGTTCGTGCAGCAGCGGCGGAACAAGATCGACAAGATCGGAATTGGAAGTCGCCTTAACCGCGACGATCACCAAATCGCACGGACCAATTTCTTTGGTCGAATTGTAGCAATTGATCGGCGCGACTCGAAAATTCTCGCCTTCGCCACGAACGAAAATGCCGTTGCGCAGGACTTCGCTCAAATCGCCGCGCATCAGAAAGTGGACATCGCTTCCGGCATGGGCCAGCTTCGCCCCGTAGTAGGTCCCAATCGCTCCCGAGCCGACGATGCCAATCCTGATTCCCATTTAACGAGTAAATGATTTAGTCATTAGCGATTCGACTTTCTTGCTGGTGATTAGTTCCGAATCGATAAGCAGCTCCAGCCAAAAGAGGGTTTCGTCTGCTTCCTCGCTCACAACAGTAATCTTCGAAATAAAGTCGGCGCTCGATCTCGCTCGACAGGCGGCACGATAATTCGCAGCCAGCGAAGTTCCCGATCGGAGGAATTGTCGCCCAATACCCGCGTAGCTTCGTCCTTTGGTAACTTCGCAAACGCCTTAATGATACGAACAGCAAACTTCTTTGTCCGATCCTGCAATTGTTTAGCTCGATTGAGTAGGTCCATAACTCAATCGTTAAATCACTCAATCGTTAAATCGTTAACTCTTTTAAGCCGGAGGGCGCTGCTCCGATTGAAAATTCCGGGTAATGAGCCGTGCGCCCTTGTTGAAGCTGAAATAAGCCCAGGCCCATTGAAAAAGCACCGCGAGGCGATTGCGGAAACCGACCAGAAAAATGATGTGGACAAATAACCACGCCAGCCAGGCCGGAATTCCGCTGAGATGGATCAATTTAAGATCAGCAACGGCTTTGTTGCGGCCGATCGTCGCCATGCTGCCTTTGTCGAAATACCAGAACCGTTGCGGCTTTCGGCCGTCGATCATCGCCAGAATGTTGTGCGCTGCATGACGTCCTTGTTGCATCGCAACCGGCGAGACCCCCGGCAATGGCTGACCAGTCTGGTGCGAAAAATTCGCCAGGTCGCCGATCACCTGCACTTCCGGATGATCAGGAATGGTCAGATCTTTGTTCACGATCACGCGACCGACGCGATCGACGGGTGCGCCCAGTGAATGACCGACAAACGACGCGTTGTTACCGGCTGCCCAGATTTTTACGCGACAGGGAATGAATTCGTCACCGACTTGCAAACCTTCCTCCGAAAGATTGGTCGCGTGAATGCCGGTGCGCACTTCTACTCCAAGATCGACAAGTTGTTTCCTGGCGCTGATCTGCAAATCGTCCGGAAACGCGGCCAGCACCCACGGGTCGGCTTCGACCAGAATCACACGCGCTTGCGACGGATCGATGTGACGGAAATCTTTCGCCAGTGTGTAGCGCGCAATTTCGGCGATGGCGCCCGCCATTTCGACGCCGGTCGGTCCTCCACCAACGACGACAAACGTCATCGCGGCTTTACGCGCGGCTTCGTCAGAAATTCTCTCCGCATATTCGAACGCCAGTAAAATGCGGCGCCGAATTTCCACCGCGTCTTCCAAACTCTTCAGGCCGGGAGCGAGTTTTTCCCACTCTGGATGTCCGAAATAGGAATGCCGCGCGCCGGTCGCGACAATGAGATAATCGTAATCGAGCTCCTCATCGACCATCCTCACTTTCTTCGCGTTCACGTCGATCGATTCTACTTCGGCGAGGATCACCTCCATGTTTTTGGATTTGCTTAAAATCGCCCGCACCGGCGCGGCGATGTCGGCCGGGGAAAGCGCCGCGGTTGCGACCTGATAAAGCAACGGTTGAAACAAATGGTAATTCGTCCGGTCGACCATCGTGACGCGGACCCCTTTACCGGCGAGTTTCTTGGCCGCCTCGAGTCCGCCGAATCCGGCGCCGATAATCACGACACGCGGCTTTTGTTCAGGCGCGGCTTCCATACATCACAATGTTCCAGCAAACGTCGAACGCTCAACGCCCAACATCCCATGCCCAATTCGAAAGAGGTTGTCAAAGTAACTACTGCGTCTATCTTTCGCGCCTCATGCCGAAGCCAATTTCCCGCAGCAAAACTCGCAAAGCAGTCGCGAAGCGGTTCAAGATCACCGCTCGCGGCAAAGTTTTGCGCGCCCAATCGTCCCGGCGTCATTTGCTTTCCGCCAAAAACGCGAAACGCAAACGGCACCTGGGCAAAATGGCGCGGGTGGACAAAACGGACGAGGCGCGAGTAAAAGCCAATCTGCCGTTCGGTTAACCCGTAGGGGCGAACCCACAGGTGGATCGGGCGCTCTGCGGGCGATGCCAAAAATAATGCGGCTTCGCCGCCAAGATTCTCATCGAGGTCCGAGCCGGACTGGCGTTGGACTGCTCGATTCAGCACGCTCAACGGAATTGCGGCTTTGGCGCCGGAGTTTGTTGGCTCTGCGGCTTTGCTGTCATCTGCCGGATCGCTTCCTGCGAATCGGGCGCCGGTTCCGGACTATAAAGATCGCGCCGGTTCGCGAGCGTGGTGCACGCGCATTGCGATGCCGCCAGGATTAGAAGCGCCAGCCATTTCACAGTGCGATCATAAAAACTCCATTGCACGATGTCGATCCGTTCGGCTTCGCTCAGGGCAACCTGTTGCTCAGGGCAAGCCTTGCGGTAAGTTTCGGTTCCGTCAGGGGCTACGGATTGAGGACTGACGAAACCCGCCAGGGCAGGAATGCAGCAACGGTAGTTTGATCCTCCTTGCCGTAGTTCTCTGGCGGATTTTTTTAATCTCCTCGGCTTGAAACGCAGAGAACCGCGCGTCCATCCGGGTTATTATTCGCAATGCACTCGGCAACCGCTTTGCTGCGCGCGAGCTCGGATGTAACCGCATACGCCGATCCCCACCCGCCTCGGCTCCGGTCGGAGATGGCGAGCGCAATATAACTGTTTCTGCACCAATTGGTGCGCGCATCAGAGCGGTGGCATTTCTTCAGCGCGTTCGCCAACGCTGCTTCTTTTGTTTTCTCTCCGTTGGCGTAGGCCCAATGGACCGTGCTCGGAGAGAATGCAATTGCCGCGTAAGTATCGCCTTCCGCTGCGACGAGCGTTGGACGAGTCCCGAACGCGAGGATGGCTACGATCAACAAAATTACGCGAGTCCCGTTTTTCATATTGATTCGACAAGAGTCCGTTCACACCCCTCGGTCAAGTTTCTTTCGACATGCTCCAACCGATCGCATTAACGCGCCGCAATTTTACATGCGATATTTGCGGCGCTCCTTTGATACGTGAAATTGCTCAAAGTCAAAACCGCGCGCTTTGCCCAGGTCGTTGAAAAAGCGGGCAAACCCGAAGTTTACACGCTCTGGCAAAAGCCGGCGCAAGATCGACATCTACAATCGGAGATCAAAAACAACCGTGTGATGACGATTCAAAAAAGTGAAGCCGGCAGCGAATTCGGCATCGTTGGATTTAAAGAAAAGAAAGGCGCGAGTTATCTCATCTTCCCGAAATCGTTGAAGCGCTTCGAGAACAAGCGGATCGTTGGGATCAATTGGGACCTGATTAAAACACGATGATCTGTAGGGGAAGGAGTTTGCTTCCCATTCGAATCGAATGGGACGCTGACAGCGTCCCCTACAGCGATGTGCTAAATTCGTGAAAAGCATGACCAAGGACGAACAGTTGCGCTACTCCCGGCACATGATCATGCCGGAAGTCGGCGCCGAAGGACAACGACGTTTGAACGCCGCCCGCGTTTTGTGCATCGGCGCGGGCGGGCTCGGATCGCCGGCCGCACTTTATCTTGCTGCTGCCGGCATCGGAAAACTTGGCCTCGTCGATTTCGACGATGTCGATCTTAGCAATTTGCAGCGGCAGATTTTGCACGGCACCAAAGACGTCGGCCGGAAAAAGTTGGATTCGGCGCGGGATCGTTTGCGCGACGCGAACCCGAACATCGAGATCGAAGCGCACGAATGCCGGTTCGCGAGTAAGAATGCACTCGAGATTGTCTCGGATTACGACGTGGTTGTCGACGGCTCGGATAATTTTCCAACCCGCTATTTGTCGAACGACGTCTGTGTTTTCGCGAAGAAGCCAAACGTTTACGGATCGGTTTTTCGCTTCGACGGTCAGACGACTGTATTTGCGCCGCATCTCGGCGGACCATGTTATCGTTGCTTGTTTCCTGAGCCGCCGCCGCCAGGCTCGGTTCCGAATTGCGCGCAAGCAGGTGTGCTCGGCGTGCTTCCAGGAATCATTGGAACGATTCAGGCAAACGAAGCGATCAAATTGATTTTGGGCGTGGGCGAACCGCTCCTCGGCCGGCTTCTCTATTTCGACGCCCTGAAAATGAAATTTCGCGAATTCAATCTCCGGCGCGATCCACAATGTCCAGTCTGTGGCGATTCGCCGACGATAACCGAACCGATCGATTACGAGCAATTCTGCGGCGTTGCAACGAACGTCCCGACGGTTTCGGTGCGCGAATTAAAGGCGAAGCTGGACGCGCGTCAGCCAGTTCAGCTTGTTGATGTGCGGGAACCGTTCGAACACGAAATCGCAAACATCGACAGCGCGCGGTTGATTCCGCTCGGGGAATTGTCCGATCGGTTGAACGAATTGGACCGCGGTCGCTTGACGATTGTGCATTGTCACAGCGGAATGCGTAGCGCGCAGGCGGTGCGCTTGTTACGTGAAGCGGGTTTCGAGAACGTATTTAATCTCGAAGGCGGAATCGCCAAATGGTCGGACGAAATCGACCCAGACGTCCCGAAGTATTAATTTTGTTTTAAGGCGGCGGCCAACTCTTCAACGGACGGGACATCGCTCCATTGTTTTAGGAGTTCTCCTTTTCTACCGAAAATAAACACATGAAAGAGCGCGGCAGTTGGCTGAGCGCCAAATTGGGTCGTGACAGCGCCATCGAAATCGGGCACCGCGAAAACGTCCTGACGGGCGTTTCGCGTAATCCTGAGTCGATCGTAGCGCGTTTGAAGCTGGCGGGCTTCAGAATCGACGCGCCGCCGTATTAATGAAGTCAGAATCATGCGGATCGGTTTGCTGTGTTTCTTTTCAAACGCCAAAACGGTGATCATCCGATAAGTTGGATTGGCGAGACAAAAATCCGGCGTTCGATCTCCCACCGCGCGCGCTTTATCGATGTTCGACTCGCTGATCAAAACAACAGTCGTGATGTGGCCGTCGGCGGTCGAGAAAGTGTTTCCATCGACATCTGGAAGGTTGATTCGATAGCTTTCGCCGACCGTCAGCTCCGCGAAGATCGACGGCAGCGGCGCAAAAAGCATCGCGGTCGCGAAAAAAATTTGCGCTCGACTCGGTTGCACGATTAAGGACGTTGATCACGATAAATGCGCGCTGACAACCTTCGCTTTCACATTTTTACTGCTTCGCTTGCGATTTTAGTGCTGGTCAGCGGGTGCGACCGGATGGTGACTTCGCGGAACACGCGGTTGGTCAAAGAAGCGGATTGGAAGGCGGCCCAAGGCGATTATCTCTGGGCGATTAATCTCTACGAAGCGGCGCTCGACGGCACGCCGCAGTCCGCCGAAGTGCATTTCAAACTCGCGCTCCTTTACGACGACAAAATGAACGATCCGCTGCACGCGCTTCATCATTTCAAACGTTACCTGGTGCTCGATCCAAACGGGTCGCACGCGGTCGAGGTCAAGGATTTCATGAAACGCGATGAAGTTGCACTCGGGACAAGTTTGTCGGGCGACTCTGTGGTAACGCGGGCGGAAGCCGCTCGATTGCGAAATGAAAATCTAAATTTGCACAGGCAAATTGACGCCGGGCCAGCGAAGCCGCGTCCCGCCGCGGACAAATCGTCCTCGCGTCATGGTGACAAGGAAAAAGCGGAGTCGAAAAAAACTGGATCGCACACTTACACGGTGAAAGAAGGCGATACCCTGACTTCCATTTCGCGCAGGTTTTACAAAACATCGAAGCGTTGGCGAGAAATCCGCGATGCCAATGAGAAAAAGATCGATGATCCGGAAAACTTGAAAGCGGGCCTGACCCTGACGATTCCGGCTAACGACTGAAAATGGAACGACTCCTCAGCAACCTTTCTCCCCTAAGAAGGGGAGAGAAGAAAGGGTTAGGGGATGCCACTATTGAAGCGCTCGCAAATAAGATCGAGACTGGCTGATTTAACAATGCTGAGCAGATTAATCACTCGAATCGCGCCGGACGTCGGCTGGCTTCCGGTCAGTTTTGCGAATGTTTATTTCGTCGGTCGTCCCGGCGGCAAATGGGTCCTGATTGATGCGGGATTGCCAGGATGGGCGGCAGACATTTTCGCCGCAGCCGAGGCGCGATTCGGCGCCGGTTCGCGGCCGGAAGCGATTGTGTTGACACATGGCCGCATCGACCACGCCGGCTCGGCCCTGGCCCTGGCCGAAATGTGGGACGTCTCAATTTATGCGCACCGTCTTGAGATTCCTTTTTTGATTGGCAGATCGCCTTATCCGCCACCCGATCCGACAGTTGGCGGCGCGCTCGCATTTCTCTCGCGTTTTTTTCCGCGGCTTTCGCGCGATCTCGGTGCGCGACTGCGTGAGTTGCGGACCTCCAGGGTCCCGGGCGCCCCAAATTGGGTATGGTTCTTTACGCCCGGACATTCTCCGGGTCACGTTTCATTCTTTCGGGATTCGGATCGTGTTCTTTTGGCTGGCGACGCCTTTGCGACCGTCAATATGGATTCGTGGAGCGGATTACTGACAGGACGGCGCCAGCTCTCGCGCCCGCCGGCGCCATTCATAATTGACTGGCAGGCGGCATGCGCGTCCGCCCGAGAATTGGCAACCTTGCGACCGAACGTCGTCGGCTGCGGTCACGGCGTGCCAAGCTCCGATTCCGATTTGCCGGAACGTCTCGAAGACTTTGCGAAACGGTTTCGTGCTCCGCGACGCGGCCGTTATGTCAAACAGCCGGCGCGGACAGACGAGAACGGAATTATCTATCTTCCACCGGCGCCGCTCGATCCGGTCCCGTTCGCGACCGCGGCTGCGCTCTTTTGCGTCGGGCTCGCGCTCGGCGCAGGTTATCTCGACGACGAAAAGCGGCGGCGGTAAATGTATTAGAACCGTGCGTCGCTCGGAATGATCGACGGCTGCGGCGGCGGCGGCGGCGGCGATTTTGGTGGCCGCGCATTGATGCCTTGATCGATAATATCCTGACTGGTTGGATCGACTAGACCGCCACTGGGCGGCGAAGTTTGCTGGTTCTCGATATCAGCCAGAATCAAATCGAGTTCCGGCAGCGGTCTTTTGAAGCCTTTGATCAATTTGCCGTTTAGTAATTTTGAAATGTCGATGTTGAGCACTTGCGGGCAACGCGTCGGATTCGGCGGAAACACGACCATCTGTCCGGTGTGCAATTGGCACGGACCGGTCGGAGTGCCTTTCAATGTCAGTGTGCCGTTGCCGTGAAGAAGGATGAATTTATTCCAGGTGTTCGAATGACGTTCCAAAATCGCGGTGAACCCGCTCACGGCGAAGCTCGCAACCGCCGTGGTGATTTTGACCGTGCCGGCCTGTTTCGGCGCCGACATTAAGATCGCACCGTTGCCGAGATCGTAGGTGCGCGTGGCTGCGCCAAAACTGAAGACTGTGTTCGCGCCGAGGCGGGTCAACGTTAGATCGGTGAACGTCAGCTCCGCGCGTGAATCGGTCCCGGTGCGAACGGCCGTTCCTTCGTGGATGGTGTCGTTCACTGCGGCAGGACGCGCCGCGGCCTTCGCCGCGAGCAGGCGCACGTCATGGATCACTTCTGTGACGCGTGCTTGTTTTTGTTCGGCTGCAAAAAGGACGGTGGCAACGCCGACCGCTGCGCCGGTTAGACTGACGGCAAGAACAACGTTTAAATATGGAGAGGGGGTTTTCGTCAGAGTGATTGTCGATCTGATCATGGCCCGTGACCCGGGTCACCCAGGGGCGGGGCACTGGACAACGGTTGCGGGTTCTTCGCGCCAGCGCCGCCAAACGTGCCGGTCGTGTCCGTCGACCCGGTCCCTCCAAAACCGAAATAGTTTGGATGATTTGTGAAAACATCTGCCTGTTGAGCCGAATTGATCGTGACGACCACGCCTTGCGAAATGTTGATCGTATTGGCGGCAAGAATATTCGACGGGCTGCTAAGGGTCACATTTGAGAGAAAGTTGAGCGTGCCGTTGCTTCCAACAGCGTAAAGTTTCAGCACCGTGTCCGCGTTCAGCATATTACCGCTGCCAATATTGAGCACGCCGTTCGTGCCCAGGGCCGAGAGTTTGACAACGTCGCCGTGGATCGTCGCATTGTTCAGAGTAGTCTGACCGGTGTCGCCGGTCTGACGGATGTCCACCTCACCTTGCTCGGCCTGAATCGATCCGCTGACGTTAATGGCGCCGCTACTGCCGCTGGCGAGGAGCAGGATCTGGCCGGTGTTTCCCGAGGCATCGAGCATGGAGAGAAGTTGCGCACTACTGGTGACGGTTATGCCACCCAGGGATTGGAGAATCATCTGGTGCGAGTTAACGGTCGAACTGGCCACCAGGTTGTTCCCCGCCAAAGCCTTAAATCCGCGGTTATCTTGCGCGGTACCGTTCACCGTCACGGGCGCGCTTATTTGGATGTCGTTTTCTGCTCTAAGTTGAACTTTATTTAGATTGGAGATTGGCGCGGCTAGCGTGAGATTTGAGCCCGTGCCGCGAGCATAGATGAAAAGTTGGCCGAAATTCGCGAAGCTAATGCCGGACAGATTGATCGAGCCATTGAGCGCAATTAGACCGACTTGCTGAATGCCGCCGAACGTAAAAACGGCCCCCGTCGGAGAAGAGGTAATACCGCCTTGGCTGACCAGACCGAGAGTTGGGTAGCCGCTGGAGTTGAAAACCGTCGGGTCTCCAGCCAACTGCAGCGACGCGAATAAAAAACCCGGAATTGGGAGGGTCTTGCTATCAGGACTGATGAAACCGCCGCTACTATTGCTGTCGAAAAAGTCCACACTGTCGAAGGACGACGGCGAACTGCCAAGCCAGGTGGGCAGCGGACCGTCCAGAGCGGCTCCGCGATAAATTTTTCCGAAATTGGTCATGCCGTTTGTGGTGATCGTCGGATCGGTATTGATGACTGTGCCACTCGTGATCACGTACGGATTAGGTGACGTGATCGCCGATGGCGGCCCGAACTTGCTAGTGCTGCCGCCGCCGCCGCTGCTGCTGCTACTACTGCCAGGTGCTGCGCTTGCGGCGACGCTGGTGCTTATCACGTCGACCAGGTCCTTCGTTCCGGAGGGACTGGAGGGACTGGACGGGCCGCCCAATTGCCCCGCCTGCTGTTCGTCGATCACCGCCAGAATTAAGTCAGCATTCGGAAGCGTCGGGAAGCTGGTGATCAACTTCGACGTCTTGTAAACCAAGGCCGCATTGAATTTTGTCGGCCGCATGATTTGTCCGTCCACGGTCA
>Ga0209577_10000898_pt1 | contig 29728 bp, 18 predicted proteins | sample GraSoiAngelo_109_FD_185874 | JGI IMG/M metagenome (GOLD analysis project Ga0209577, IMG submission 185874) | Grasslands soil microbial communities from the Angelo Coastal Reserve, California, USA - 14_0903_12_20cm (SPAdes) (version 2) | ecosystem: Environmental > Terrestrial > Soil > Grasslands...
GAATTGGTGCGGCTCGGTCTCACACTAGGGCGCGTCATCGAGCCAGGACGAGGAGTCTCCATTGCCCCCCGAGACGAACCGCCCAGTCCTCGTGAATCGCAAAGAGAACCCGACTGGGCAGGCTCATGAGGGCGCGCGCGACGAAGCCGGCGACCCGCAGCGCCAGTATCCAGGGGTCTTGCTTGTTCTCGTTCCACACGTACCGGAGCGAATTCGCCTGCCACGTATACACGTAGTCGATGACCTCGTAGCCGACGTCTCGCAACATCTCGAGCGCTATCTCCTTGGTGAAGTAGTGAAGATGTCCATACGCCGCTCGGAAGTCGCAGAGCCTGCCGAGCAAGACGTTTCGCACTGAGAGATCGAGTGGAATGTGGATGATTTTGTATGTGGCCTTCGGCCGGAGGTCGCGCAGTAAGGTGAAGTAGTCCTCCACGTGTTCCAAGACGTCCATGAGCAAGAGGAGATCGAAGTGCGTATCTTTCTCTTGTCTGACGTCCGCGAGCTTGAACTGCAGCCGTTCGCTCGAGAGACGGCGGGCCCGCGCAAAGGCCTGCGGCGAGATGTCGTAGCCCCAGCAGCGGCACCGATTCTGCAGTCCCGCATGAACCAGCCGCAGCACCTCTCCGGCTCCACAACCCACATCGCAGATCGTGGTGAGCGCGAGCTGGTTGCGAGCGATCATTTGAAGAACGTACTTGGCCTTCCAGGGAGATTCGTCGGCATGCCAGAGTGGGTTCTTCAGGAGGTATTCGCCGCTGACGTACTGGTCTCGAATCATCGCGGTTGCTCGCTCGCGTCCCGCACGTCCGCCTGGCGCCGAGCCGCGCCCCGCGTGAGGTCGACCACCACGCGGTCGGGGCCGGCCGCCGCTACCGCTCGCGTTGCCTCGGCGCCTGCGTTGCCTACCACCAGCACCTCGGCGTGCGCGAGCAGGCTCTCGACGCCGTCGCAGAGCAAGGACGCGATGTGCGGGATCTCCTGCTCGATGTACCGGCGATTCGCTCCCCGCAATCGGGCCAGGGCGACGTTGGGATCGAGGATACGCACGTCGCATCCCTTCCCGATCAGCGTCTCGACCAGCGTGACCATGGGGCTCTCGCGGAGGTCGTCGGTCCCGGGCTTGAAGGCGAGGCCCACGACCCCGATCCTCCGCTTTCGGGTTGCCAGCACCGCCTCCACGGCGCGGCGAATCTGCCCTTCGTTCGAGGGGAGGATCGCGGCGAGCAGCGGGACGGAGACGTCAGCGGCGCGGGCGGCGTACACCAGGGCGCGGAGGTCCTTCGGCAGGCACGAGCCGCCGAAGGCGAAGCCGGGACGGAGATACGCCTCGGAGACGTTCAGTTTCCGGTCCATCAGAAAGATCCGCGTGGCGTCCTGCGCGTCGGCCCCGAGCGCCGCGCACAGGTCGCCGATCTCGTTGGCGAAACACACCTTGAGCGCATGGAACGCGTTGGACGCATACTTGACCACCTCCGCCGTCGTCACACTGGTGTGGACAAAGGGGGCGTTCACCTCACCATACAGCGTGCGTAGCACCGCGGCCGTCCCGGCGTCGGCGCACCCGACCAGCGTGAACGGGGGATGCGCAAAGTCGCGGATGGCGGAGCCCTCGCGCATGAACTCCGGGTTGACGGCCACTCGCAGCGACGGCCCCAGCTCCCGTCCCGCGCTGGCGTGGATGGCGGGGATGAGCACCCGCTCGGTGGTTCCAGGGAGCACGGTGCTTCGCAGCACGACCGTGTAGGGCTCGTCGCACGCGGCCAGCGCCCGACCGATGTCGTGACCGACGCGCTCCAGGGCGTCCACCCGGAGCTGCCCGGTCGGGCCCCCCGGGGTCCCGACACAAATCAGCCCGATCGTGCCGTGCCGTACGGCCTCGGGGGTCGAGATCGTCGCACGCAACCGTCCCGTGGCCACAAGGTCCCGTATCAGCGCTCGCAGCCCAGGCTCTACGACCGGCGACGTACCGCCGTTGATCATGGCGACTTTCTCTTCGTCGATGTCGACGCCGATCACCTCGTGACCCGCTCTGGCCAGACAAGCGGACGTCACGGATCCCACGTAGCCGAGCCCGAACACGTTAACTCGCATGGGGGGTCACCTCCGCGCATCGCGCCTCGAATTCCCGAGCCACGTGCAACCACGAGTACTTCTGCTCAACCAGGCGCCGTCCTGCGCTGCCCAGCGCGCGGCGTCGGGCGGGATCCCCGAGCAGCGCGACGACCGCGTCGGCGAACCGCGCCGGGTCGTCCGCCTGGACGAAGTGCGTCCCCGGGGCGAGCGGCAGGCCCTCCGCCCCCACGCTCGTGGACACCACCGCCTTTCCCATCGCGAGGGCCTCGAAGATCTTGAGTCGCGTCCCGCCGCCGACCCGGAGCGGCACCACGTACACGGCTCCTCGAGCGACGTACGGCCGGACATCATTCACCGTCCCCGTGATGCGGACGCCTGGGACCGCCGCCAGCCGCTGCACCCGGGGACCGGGATTCCTCCCTACCACGGTCAACGATGCGTCAGGCGCGGCGGCGCGGATGCGGGGGAAGACCACCTTGACGAAGTGCGCGATGCCGTCCTCGTTGGGGAACCAATCCATCGCGCCTGTGAACACGAGCGCCCCGGACTGCTCCCTCGATCCGTTGGGCGTGTAGTACTCGGTGTCCACACCGGTTGGGACGGCGCTGATTCTCGCCCGGGGAGCGTGGGCGGCCAACACTGCACGATCCGCTTCAGAAACGGCGACGGTCAGTGGTAGCCGTGTGCACGTCTGAGCCTCGTAGCGGCGCAGCTTCCGCCACTCGAGCTCGAGGAGGGCGCGCCGCCACCACCGAGATTCGACCTGGCTCAGCCGCTTCCAGATCATGTGCTCCACGTTGTGAGCGAACAGGACGGTCGAGACGGGGCCATCGAGCGGGATGTTCGGTGTGCTGATGAGGAAATCGGCCACGCAGATATCGAACGGCTCCGCCGCGAGGAGTGCCGTTACCTCCTTGCGCACTGCCGGGCTGCGCCACTTGCGGATTTGCACGGGAAGCGGCGAGAGCCAGGATCTCGCCAATGCCCACGCGAAGCGGGCACTCCCACGTTTCGGGGCTGCATACGGCACCGATATCACCCGCTCGGAGCTGCCCAGCCGTGCCGCTAGCCCGGAAGGATCGCCCTGCGGGCCGTGCGCCGTCACCACCGTCACGCGATGCCGACGCGTGAGCTCCGCGATGATGTGGAAGCTCCGCTGCCGCCCCCCGGTGTTGAGCGGCCAGAGCCCATCGACGTTCACCCAAAGGATGCGCATGTGCCTTCCACCGGCTGCATCACGTCCGCGACCGCTTCACCATCCACGAAGATCCGCTGCCAGATCTCAAGATTCACGAGCAGCCAGAGGCGCAGGCCGTGCTCCCACGTCCCCGCCCTGTGCTCTTCCGCGAGGCGCCGGAGGAACGCCCCCTGGAACAACCCGCGCTCGAGTGCCCGCGGCCCCAGAACGAATTCGCGCACGACCGGCCAGAACCGATCGCGAAACCACCGATTCACGGGAACCGGGAAGCCCATCTTCCGTCGTGTCAGGATTTCACGCGGCACGAGATCTCGCAGCGCGGTCCGCAGCACGGCCTTCGTCTGCCAGCCACGCAGCTTGCTGCGGCCAGGGATCGCCGCGGCGTGCTCGACGAACTCATGATCCAGATAGGGTACGCGGCTCTCGATCGATGCGGCCATGCTCATTTGATCCTGCTTCATCAGGAGCTCGACCAAGTACGTTTGGGCATCCGCGTAGCTCATCCGCTCCAGCGTGCCGCCGGCGGCCTCCTCGTAGGCGCGCAGTCCTTCGGCGTAAGGGTCGCGTGCGCTGAGGAGGTCGGGATCGGACAGCAGCTGGGGCTGGAGGGCCATCGGGAAAATGGCCCAGTTCTCGAAGAACAACTCCCGCGCACCGGGCCCGACCGCCAGGAACGTCCGCGCCGCGTAGCGACGCACCGGCTTCGGGAGCCGGCTCACCAGCCCCTTCACCTTTCCCTGAAGGGCTCGGGGGGTCAGGGCCCAATAGGGTCGCCCGAGCCGCTCGTTCCAGGCCGTGACCCAATAGCGCTCGTAGCCGAGGAAGAGCTCATCGGCCCCCTCGCCGGTGAGCACGACCTTGACGTGGTCCCGCGCCAGGCGCGAGACGAAGTAGAGCGCGATGCTCGAGGGAAACCTGATCGGCTCGTCTTCATGCCAGACGAGTTGGGGCAGCGCGCCGAAGAACTCCGCGGGGGCCACCACCACCTCCCGGTGCTCCGCCCCGACGGCGCGGGCCGCAAGACGGGCGTAGGCGAGCTCGTTCGCCTCACGCTCGGAAAAGCCAACGGCGAAGGTGCGGATCGGCTCCTTCACCATCGGCGCCATCAGCGCCGCCAGCCCGCTCGAATCGATCCCTCCCGACAGGAACAGCCCGAGCGGCACGTCACTCATGAGGTGGCTCCGGACCGCCTCCGTAAGCCGGGCACGCACGTCGTGTCCGCAGTCCTCGAGCGTCCCCGGTGCACCGTTGTCGGCCGTGATCGGCATCCGCCAGTAGCGGCGTTGCCGGGGTCCGTCGGCGCACGACCACGAGAGGGTCCGCCCCGGCAAGAGCTTGTGCACTCCGCGGAAGAACGTCTCTTCGCCGGCAACGAAACCTCTCGCTAGGAACTCGGGGACGATCGCCTCGTTCAGCGCCGGGCGAACGGATCCTCCGGCAAGAATCGCCTTGATCTCCGACGCGAACACGAGCTCACGATCGGTCCACGCGAAGTAGAGCGGCTTGATGCCGAGCCGGTCGCGCGCCAGCAGCAGCCGCCCGCGCTTTTGGTCCCACAGCGCAAACGCAAACATCCCTTGGAGCCGCTCGACGCAGCGCTCCCCTTCCTCCTCATACAGATGCAGGATCGTCTCGGTGTCGCTGCGGGTGCGATAGCAGTGACCGCGCTGCTCCAGCCCGGGCCGCAGGTCGGCGTGGTTGTAGATTTCGCCATTGTAGACGATCCACACCGTTCCATCCTCGTTGGCCATCGGCTGACGGCCTCCGAGCACGTCCACGATCGCGAGCCGGCGCATCCCCAGCCCCACGGGTCCCGCGATCCAGAGCCCCTCACCGTCCGGCCCGCGGTGCCGCAGCACGTCCCGCATCCGCGTGAGACGCGCCGCGTCCACGGTTTCCCGCTGGTTCAGTTTGACGATCCCCACGATCCCGCACATGCCCTCGTCCTCACCTCGCGAGACACGACGAGGCCCACGGTGCAAGGGACGTGCCCCACGCGGTGCACGAGCACCGTTGCGCGATCGCGACAACCGCGCACCGAGAGCGCACTGGCTCGGGCTGGTCTCGCTCTTGCTTCCCGGCGTAGGCCGTGCGTGACGCGGCGGTGGTTTCCGAAGCGACAGGGTCCAGTACACACGGCGAAGCGCGGGCGTTGGATCGCTCGCTCCTGCGCGGCGTCGCCTGGACTGCGGCGGCGAAGTGGGCCAGCCAGGCGCTCGGCTGGGGATCCTGGCTGATCGTCGCGCGCTTGCTCACGCCGGAGGATTACGGCCTCGTGGGCATGGCCGCGATCTATCTCGGACTGATCACGCTGGTGGCCGAGTTTGGCCTGGGCACCGCGGTGCTGGCCGTGCGCGAGCTGAGCGTTGCGCAGATCAACCAGCTCAACGGCCTGGCGGTGCTGTTGGGGCTAGCGAGCCTGCTTGCGTCCTGCGTGGTGGCGATCCCATTGGGGCGCTTCTTCCACGCTCCGCAATTGCCGCTCGTCGTCGCGGCCATGAGCACGACCTTCGTCATCACATCGTTCAAGACCGTGCCGCTTGCGCTGCTGCAGCGGGAGCTGCGCTTCAAGGCGCTCGCGCTCATTGATCTGGGCCAGGCACTGGTCCTGGCGATCAGCATGATCGGTCTTGCCGTCGCAGGTTTTCGGTACTGGACGCTGGTGTGCGGCGGGGTGTTGGGCGCGCTCATTTCGACGGGAGCCGTGCTCCGGTTGCGGCATCCACCGTTGGCGTGGCCACAGCTGCACTCGTTGAAGCGCGCGACGACGCTGAGTTCCAACGTCCTGATCTCCCGCCTGTGCTGGTACGTCTCCGCGAACGCGGACTTCCTGGTGGCCGGGCGGATCCTAGGGAAGGCCGCCCTCGGCTTCTACAACGTCGGCTGGACCTTGGCCAACGTCTCGGTGGACAAGATCACGGGGCTGGTGGGGCAGGTGACGCCGGCCTTCTTTTCCGCGGTACAGAGGGACGCTGCCGCCATGCGGCGCTACCTCCTGAGGATTACCGAAGGCATCGCACTGATAACGTTCCCGGTCAGCGTCGGGCTCGCGCTGGTAGCGCGGGATTTCGTGCTCGCGGTGCTCGGCTCCAAGTGGGAGGCGACGATCGCCCCGCTGCGGATCCTCGCCGCCTATGCGGCTGTCCGCTCGATCACGCCACTCCTGCCTCAGGTGCTCCACACCATTAGGGACACGAAGTTCGAGATGGGGACAATGGTCGCTGCGGCTGTTGTCATGCCCACGAGCTTCTACTTCAGCGGGCAGCGCTGGGGGACGGTCGGTCTCGCGATGGCATGGGTGGTGATGGATCCGCTGATCGCCAGCTTGCTGTACTGGCGAGTGTTCTCCAAGATCGCGCTGTCCTCGAGGGCGTACCTCGTGGCGCTGTGGCCTGCTGTGAGCGGGACCGTCTTGATGGCAGCAGTGGTGCTCGCGGTCGGGTGGCTCAGCGGCAGCGCGTGGACCAGGGGCCTACGGCTGGCTGCGCAGATCGGGGCGGGAGTGGTCAGCTATGGGCTCGCCTGTCTGCTGCTGCACCGCGAGCGGCTCAAGGCATTCTCTGAGCTTGTCGTGGCGGCCCGCGGAAGCTCCGAGGAATCTCTGTGAGCACGCCGACCAGCGCCGCGCCGGGGGACACTCGCCGGCTGCTGGTAATCAGCTACGACTTCGGTCCCAGCGGTCCCGTCGGTGGCCTTCGGTGGGCGGGCATCGCAAAGTACCTCGCCCGGCTGGGCTGGAAGATTTCCGTCGTCACGGCTGCTCCGCCGGGCGGGCCTACCGCGGCGATCGGCGCGCAGGTGGAGCGGTGTCCGCGTCTCTGGACCGTGGGCGACGGTTACCGGCTGCTCCGCCGGCTGATCTTCGGGGAATCGCTCGGGTTGTCCCGGAACGTATCGCGCGTTACGACTCCCGAGTGGCCACGCGGTCTGCTGCGCCAGCTTCGTAATGAGGTCGCGACGTTCTTGGCCTTTCCGGACGAGGGCCACGGCTGGATCCTCCGAGCGGCGTTGCGCGCGCGGTCGGTGATCCGGCGGTTCCAGCCAGAGATTGTCGTGAGCAGCGGCCCGCCGCACTCCGCCCACTTGGTGGCGGGGCTGGCCACTATCGGGAGCGCGACGCATTGGTTGATCGACCTGCGCGATCCATGGGCGGGACCGATCCCGAAGGTCTGGCAGTCGCATCGAAGACTCGGGACTCGGGTGTTTCGCACACTCGCCCCGCGACTGGAGCGCCTCGCCTTCCGGGCGGCCGATGGGGTCATTACGAACACGCCGCAGCTGGCCGAGGTGCTTGCGGCGAAGTATCCCAATGTGCCGGTGGTGTGCGTTCGCAACGGCGTCGACGCGGATGGCGTGCCGCCACCGGCGCGCCAGCGGTATCCGGGGTTAGGCATCGCGTACACCGGTCGATTGTACGCAGGCCGTGATCTCGGGCCGGTGATGCGGGCACTTGGGATCTTCTTGCAGCGTCATCCAGAGGCTGCCCGAGCGGGCTCGAAACTACGAATCGCCGGTGACGCCGATTCAGACCACGCTCAGATATTCAACGACGCAGTGGCGGTCGCAGGCGTCGAACAGTATGTGGAGCTGCTGGGCCTGCTGTCCCGCGCCGACGCGGTCAACGTGGTGTCCCGGTCAAGCCTGGCCGTCGTCCTGGCCCAGGACCAAGAGCTCCAGATCCCCGCCAAGCTCTATGAATCTGTGGCGATGGGCGTCCCCACGCTCGTCGTGGCGCCGGAGGGCAGTGCCGCGGCGGTGGAGGGACACCGCCTCGGCGCCGCGGTTCGCGATTCAGCCGATGTCGATGGCATTGCATGCGTGCTCGAGCGGCTCTGGCAGGACGGCGCGCGAGAGCGATCTCCCTGTCTTGTTCCGGTTACTTACGACGCGATTGCTCTCCTCGTCGACCAGGTCCTCGGGATGAACCTACCGCTCGCGTCGGCGCGCCCACCGGCGGTCACGGTGCCTTCATGACGACGAAGACATTGAAAGTCGGCCCCGTGACCGGGGGCGGCGTGAAAGCCCTCCCCACGGGAGCCGGCGGTGTGATGCCCGCCATGGGGAGTGGAATACTGCCTCCTTGGTAGGTCCCGCTGGCCACCGGGGTCCCATCGAAGTCCTGGACGTTCCGCACGACGTAGCGGTCCCCCGCGTTGAGCAGCGTGGAGAGGTCCACGCTGACCGTGGCGTGCTGCTCCCAGTTGTAGACGACGATGTTGGCCCGCCCGGCCTCATACTGGTTGGGGCGCACGACCACCAGGTTGGGTGGGGCACCGCTCCCCGCATAGCTGCCGGGACCAGTCAAGCCCGTTTGCGCCCGCCACGTCGCGAAGGCCGCAGGGGTATTGGGTGCGTGTTGCCAGGTGGACAGCGTCGAGACGCCGTAGAACCGGTTGTCGGACCAGGTCGGACCACTCACGCTGGAGTCAGTCAGGACCATCGGCCCCGCATAATCATAGACCAAGTTGCCGCGCACGATCCCCGACGACCACCGGTTGATGTAGAGGCCCCCGATGAAGTCGTTGTTCTCCAGTACGACATCGCCGTTCGCGTTGGAGCCATCGATATACCCAATCTCCGCGGCCACTTTATAGGGACTGAAGCCCGAGGCCGCCTCCCGATAGGTAAAATTGTTGCGGACGACGACGTCGTTGGCGGGCGGGGTGCCGCCGATCAGGATTTCGTTGTTCCGATTGACGGGCGCACTGATCGAGCCGTTGCCGAACAGGACATTACCTTCGATGTCGAACCCGCTGAGGCGGCCGTTCGCCGGCGCGGAATACACGTGCAGACCGAACGCCTCGTTGTTGAACACGACATTATCGGTGACGGTTACCGTGCCGGTGGCCACATCGTTTTGCAGATAGAGGCCGTGGTCGAGGTTGAAATGCGTCCCGTTGTTGTAGATGAGGCAGCCGTAGATGGTGGTCTGGGTCGCGCTGGTGTACAGCGGGGTAAAGCTCGTCACGCCGGAACTCGGCCCGTCGTGAATCACGAGATTAATGAAGCGATTCCCCACGCCGGAGCGGGCACCGACGAGATAGTCGTAATCGGTGCCGCTGGCCCCGGCCGCTGCGCTCGTGATCTCGAAGCCCCAGAACCACGTGTACGCGCCGGCGGCATAGAGGCCGTTCGTAATCGTCGCGTGCTCGCCAGGAGCCTGGCGCACCACGATGGGTGCGTCAGCCGTTCCGGTCAGCTTGCTGAGAAACCCGCCGCGATACGTGCCGCCCGTGTACCGGCCTCCGCGCAACCAAATCGTACTGCCCGGCGTGACCGGCCCCGGCTGGCTCAAGGCCGTCTGCAGGTCCCACGGCTTGGTGCGGGATCCGTCCGCCCGTGGTGAGCCGCTCGGAGAGGCGTAGAACTCCGGGCCGGCAGGGAGCGGGGTGCTGATCCCGGGCGTACCGGGACGGTCCTTGACGACGTCTTGCTGTGCGCAAGAGGCCAAAAGCAAGCACCACGCGAGCGCGCAGCGCGCCCGGCCCGGGCGCCATGTCGTCTCATTCAACGGGGAGGTCCACCATCCTCTTGATCTCCCCGCTCACCGGGAACGCAACGGCCGTGCCGCGTCTTCATGAGGACGAACACGTTGAAGGTCGGCCCCGCGACGGGCGGCGGCTGAGCCGTGGTGGTTCCGAGCGGGATCGGGGGCGTGACGCTGACCATTGGCAATTGGAGGGGACGGCCAGTGTAGATGCCGCCGGCCGCGGGGGCGCCATAGAAGTCTTGGGCGTTCCGCACCACGTAGCGGTCGCCCACCCGGAGGATCCCCGAGACATCCACGCTCACCGTGCTCTGCTGCGCCCAGTTGTAGACGATGATGTTGGCACGACCCGGCTCGTACCGGTTCGGGCGCACCACAATCTTGACCCCCGCAGGGGCGCTGCCGCCGTACGTGCCCGGATCGGCGAACCCGGTGAGCGTTCGCCAGCCGTCGAACGTGGTGACGGTACTGCTATCGTGGCGCCACGCCAGGGTTGAGGAGTCGCCAAAGAACGTGTTGCCACTCCACGTCTGGCCGCTGAGGTCCCCCAGGTTCCACAGCATGCCGCCGTCGCTAAAGTCGAAGAGCGTGTTTCCCGACACCGTGGCCGTCGCCCAAGCGCCCAGATGAGCCCACCCCCCGACGAAGTAGTTGTCGGTGAGGACGAGGTCGTGGTTCACGACCAAATTGTAGCCGATGTCGGCCGCCTTGGTGTCGGAGTTATTGGTGCGGTATGTGTAATTGTGATCGATGATGATTCCTGAGGCGGGAAAATGGCCGCCCACGAAAATGTCGGCATCCGCCGGCACGCCCCAGACGTAGTCGTTGAATGCGACATTGCCCTGGAGCGTGATGTTCTGAAGATACGGTCCAACCTTGGCGAAGCAGTGCAGGCCAAACGCCCAATTGTCGAACACGATGTTATCCTGCAACAGGACGCTGCTCTGGCTCTGGCAGTAAATGCCGTGGTCCAGGTTGTCGGTCCGTCCATTGTTGTAGACGATGGATCCGTACACTTCGGCGTCGGTTGCCTCCGGCTGGATGAAAATCCCGCTCCCGGTCGCGTCATGGACGACCAAATTGATGAACTTGGCCCCGGGCCCGTGGTCGTCGATGCCAAAGAGCTGGGAGGCCACTTGCGGGAGGGTGTGCACGACCTCGAATCCCCAATACCACGTGTACCCACCTTGGACAACGAGGAACTTCGTCACGGTCGCGCGCTCGCCGGGAAACTGGCGCACCACGATGGGTGCGGCTGCCGTCCCGGTCAGATTGCTCAAATAGCCGCCGTAGTACGGCCCGTCGCTGTACGTTCCCCCGCGCAGCCAGATCGTGCTGCCCGGCGTCACAGCGGCCGGGCCGCTGAGGGCAGTCGCTAGGTCCCAGGGGTTAGCGAACGATCCATCGCCGGACGGAGCACCGGTCGGTGAGACATAAAACCGCGGGGCGGGATCGAAGCGGCGGTCCGCGAGTACGGGTGTCGTGCGGGCGCCATCGGGGCCAACCGCATCCGGCGATGCGCAGGCAGCGCACAGCAGCAACGGCGTGAGTGCGAAGCGCACCCAGCCCGGCTCGAAGCGAGGCAACATGCGGGCGCTGACAGAGTGCATGACTGGGGATCGGCCAGCAAGTTCCGCACCTGCGGCGGCCCGGTTCCTCAATTGTGCAATTGTGCGAGCACACCCGTGTGCGCAATAGCCTGTGGCCCCCGACGGCAACACCTGTCGCCGGGCAGCAGCGCCGCGGCCTTTCAGCTACGGTGGATTTCGTGCCACAGTTCGAATTCGGCCACGTGGAAGAGCTTCAGCGCGGCCTCGGGCTCGATGCGATGATCACTCTGCAAGACGCTCAGCATTGCCTCCACGTTGTAGATGCCGCGTTCCCGGGCAGCCCGACTGGCCAGGATGTCGCGCAGGGGCTCAGCGAGGGCGCCGGTCACCCATACATGCAGCGACGTTGGAAAGCCCATCTTGTCGACACGGTTTCTCACCGAGTCCGGTACACGACCGCGCAGACTGCTGCGGAGGAGGGCCTTGTTCCAGACGCCTTGCATTTTTCGGTCGGCGGGCGTGCGGAAGGCGAGGGAGACCAAGCGGTAGTCCAGGAACGGCAAGCGAGCCTCGAGCCCGTGGGCCATCGAGTTGCGATCTTCCAGCCGGAGGTAGTGGGGCAAGCGAGCCCGTTCGACGGAGCGTCGGAGTACGGCGTTCAAGTCGGAGTTTTGGTAACCCTCGTCCGGCGCGGCGTGACGCTCGAGTAGACCCGGTGCAAACCAGCGCTTCTGCTTGAAGCGGCGCCACCGCCGCCGGCTCGCGAGGCTGCGATACGGCGTGAGACGCCGCAGCTGCTGGTGGAACAGGCGGCCCAGGGAGCGGAGGAACAGGCGCCCGGCGCTGGCCTTGTGCCAAGCCGCGTATTCTCGCATCTCGTGCCATGCTCTGGCGACTTGGGCGGTGCGGAGCAGGGTGCGCCAGTGATCGTCGAAGTAGCTCGGATAGCCCGCCAAGATTTCGTCCGATCCCTGGCCGTTCAACACGACCTTGACGCCGTTGCTCGCGGCCAGTTTCATGAGGTGGAATCCGGCAATCGGCGCCCCCGAGATGATGGGCTCGTCCTGAAAGCGCAGCACCTCGACCAGGCTCTCCCACATCGCTTCGGGGGTCAGGGAGATGCGTCGCAGCTGCGCGCCCGTCTGCGCGAGGGTGTCGGCAATAAAGGCGCGCTCATCGAACGTAGACTCATGATAGCAGAAGGCCAGGAGCGGGGCGGGCGGACCGGCGGCGGTGGCGCCACCCTGCCGGTTGCGCGCCATGGCGCAAATGATCGCCGTCGAGTCAAGCCCGCCGGAGAGACACACGCCAACGGGAACGTCGCTGCGCAGGCGGATCCGCACCGCGTCTTCGAGCAGCTCTGCCAATGCTGCTTCGACCTGTGTGGTCGGCTCGGGCTCGATCGCCGCGAGCGACCAATAGGTCCACTGGCGCCAACGGCCATCTAGCCTGAGCTCGAACGCGCATCCCGGCGGGACCTGCTCGATGCCGGCGTAAAAGGTCGCCGGGCTCTCGTCCAACTTGCCGTGGAGCAGGAAGTCGGCAGACACTTGCCAGTTCGTTTCGCGCACATAGACGCCCGAAGCCAGGATCGCCTTCACCTCTGAGGCGAGCAGCCAGCAGTCCTTGCCGCGGTGCACAAAGAGGGGCTTCACCCCGAACCGATCCCGCGCGCCGAACAGCACGCCGCGGCCCCGGTCGTGGATGACAAACGCCCACATTCCGTTCAGCTTGGCAAGGCACGCCGGACCCCAGTGGCGGTAGGCCGCTAGCAAGACTTCGGTGTCGCTGGTCGACCGGAAGCAATAGCCCGCGGCCTGCAGCTCGTCGCGCAGCTCGACGTAGTTGTAGATCTCACCATTGAAGACGATGACGAGCTGGCCATCCTCCGAGCACATGGGCTGGTGACCGGCGGGGCTCAGGTCCAGAATCGAGAGTCGGCGAAAACCGAACCCCACGTGCTGGTCGAGGTACAGACCCGAATCGTCCGGGCCCCGGTGCGCGATGCGCTGCGCCATCCGGGTCAGGACCGCGGCGTCCGCCGGTCGATCACCGAGGCCGAGCATGACGACAAGACCGCACATGTTGGAGCGCGCCTTTCGATTCTCGTCGCGGGAGCAGCCGCATAAACAGTGCCGCAGGCGTCCGCTGGATGAAAAAAACTCCCCCCGGCGTCGAAGCCGGGGGGAGTGCGGAAGGTTAGCTCTCAGAGATGGGGATCAGTGCCACTCATAGGCGCCGATGTCGTAGCCCGTGCCCAGGGGCCGGGCGACGCCGTCCCAATCGAGCAGCGGCACGCAGCTGGTCACGCCGGCGGCACAGGCGATCGTGCCTGCGTCGATCGCCGCCGCGCCACTCCGCAGGTGGTAATCCCCGGTCATATCCCCGGTGTAGTTCACGAACAGGGCGTTGAACTGGGCACTGGTGAGCGTCAAGGTGCCCGCCTGGGTGCCGCAGATCAGCTCGAAGTTCGGGGCGTTGTTGTACACGATGTTGTTGTTGTAGACGTTGTGGCAGCCGGTCGAGGGGAATTCATAAATGCCCCGGCCGTTCACATTCACCACGATATTGTTATCGAAGGTGCTGTAATCGTCGGTTGTGATGGAGCCATCGGCGGAGACTTCGATGCCGAACATCCCGCAGTTGGCCACCACGTTGTTGGAGACGATCTCGTGGGTGGTGCCGTGGTACAGGTGAATGCAGGCGGCGGACGCCCGGGTCACGATGTTGTTCGCGATAACGCTATTCGGGCCACCCGAGTAGATGCCGTGGATCGTGTTGGTGGCGCCAAAGGGACCGATGTTGTCGACCACATTGCCGATGATTTGAATGCCCGTCTTGCTGTAGCTGCAGCAGTCCGCGAGGATGCCGGCATAGCCGCTGGTGCCGGGCAAGTCGTGCACGCGGTTGCCGATCACCTTGCTGTAATTGCCGTTCGTGGTGATCCCTTGGGAGCAGCTCCCGGTGACATCGAAGTTGATGATTTGGACGTAGTCCCCGTCATTCCAGATGGGGGAGCAGTCGGAGCCATAGATTTTCGCTCCCCATTTGCTGTCCGAGACGTAGGAGATGGGGGCGGCGGCCGTCCCGCTCTTGGTCACCTTATTGCCGGAGTAGCTCCACGTATAGTTGCCGGCGGCGAAGTGGGCGTTGTCGCCCGGGCTCATGAGCTGGGAGACGCGCGCCATCGTGTGGCAGGGGGCGGTGGCGGTGCAGGGATTGCCATCCGAGCCCGACGGCGCGACATAGTAGTTGGTGCCATTGCCCAAGGTGTAGAGCGGCGTCGGGCCACTCATGGGAGTCACCGTCACCGCGGCGCTGCCGCTCTGTCCCCCGCTCGTCGCGGTGACCGTCGCCGAGCCGACCACGAGCCCCGTCACCAACCCGCTGCCGCTCGCGGGTGCCACGGCCGGGGTGCTGGACGCCCAGGTGACCGAGCGGCCCGTCAGGACGTTGCCGCTCCCATCTTTGAGCGTCGCCGTGAGCTGCAGGGTCGCGCCCACTGACACGCTCGCCGCCGCCGGGCTCACCGTCACGGAGGCGACTGGTGCGGGCGGGGGCGGCGTCCAGGGTGCGACGCCGACGTTGCAGACCGTTGCACCGCCAACCGAGGCGTAGACACCGAGGTTGTTCAGGGCGCTCACCGCGGCTTGCTCGGCGCGGAAGGCGAACGCAGTACCCAACAGCTGTTCTGTACCGCCGGCCGGTGTCACGTAGGCCGTGTAGCTGTGTGACGCGATGTCGATGTCAAGGCGGAAGTGGTAGCTCGTGCCCGCGGTGTAGGGGATGGTGCTCGCGGCGGCATAGACCCCCCCGTTGCGAGCGTCGATCGTGCCGGTGGGGTTGAACCGCACGATGGTGGCCAGGTTGGTCCAATCCGCGGCCGGGCCGTTGGAGAAACCCATCGAGCCGTCCACGTTCGCCGTGCTGGGGGTGGCGTCAAACTGGGTTTCAAAGGCGCCGCTTTGGGAGGCCGTCGTGCGGTTTTGCCAGGCCCCCGCGCTGGTCACGCAGTTCGCGGCGGTGATGGTAAACGCCGCCGTGCCGCTCTTGCCTTCGCTCGTCGCCGTGATCGTCGCACTCCCGGGCGCGACGCCCGTCGCGAGGCCGTTCGCGGAGACCGTGGCGACCGCGCTGTTGCTGGTCGCCCAGCTCACCGTCCGGCCGGTGAGCGTGTTGCCGGCTGCGTCCTTGGTCACGGCGGCGAGCTGCGCCGTCGCGCTCACCAAGATGCTCGCCGACGCCGGGCTCACCGTCACCGCGGCCACGGGCACGTTTGTCACCGCAGTGGCGGACGTCCCGCTCTTCCCCTCGCTGGTTGCGGTGATCGTGGCGGAGCCTGCCGTCACGCCCGTCACCAACCCGCTCGCGCTGACCGTCGCCACGGCCGCGTTGCTGCTCGCCCACGTCACGACCCGGCCACTGAGGGCCGTGCCGTTCGCGTCTGTCGGAGTGGCCGTCAACTGGGTCATCGCGCCCACGGTGAGGCTCGCAGCCGCCGGGCTCACCGTCACTGACGCCACAGGCACGCTACTGATGGTGACGGCTGCGGTGTCGGCCAGCGTCCCGCCGCCCTGCGTCGTGATCACGCGGTAGCTTCCCGCGGTTTGCCCGGCCGTGTACAACCCGGCTGCGGAGATGGTGCCGCCCGTGGCGGAGTACATCACCGTCACGGTGACGCTGTCACCGTTCTCCCTCTTGCCGGACGCAGCGAACTGCACCGTTCCCCCGACGGGCAGGGAGGCGGTCGTTGGCGTCAGGAGAACCTGCATCAGCTGACCCCGGTTCTTGACCTGCGAAATACCCGAGACGGTGGTGGCCGTCACTTGAGTCGTCGCGGTCACCTGATAGGTGCCGGCGCTGGTGCCTCCGGCGTACAGACCGCCGCTCGTGATCGTGCCCCCCGACGCGTTCCAACTCACGACGACGGCGACGCTGTCGCCGGCCTGCGTGCGACCGTACGCGAGAAACTGTTGCGTCTGGTAAGGATCGAGCGTGACGCTCGGGGGTGACGTGACGACTTGAACGACTGGGTCGCCCGACGACGGCTGTGTGGGACCGAGTGGGCGTTCGCACGCCGCGAGGAGCCCGAGCCCCGCGACGGCCATCGCCCAGCTGCTGGCGCAAGCACGCATATCCTCTCCGACGTGAGGTTCGGCGGCTCGACCGGCGTGGCACGCAGCGCGTGCGGTAGCCTCGGAGCTTTGCGTCCCCGGCTTTCACCGGGTTTGCCTTTGTCGCCCCCTCGTGGAGGGGACAGCAATCCTGCCGACCTGGGGTTGTGCGACCGCCGACAAAAAAAAATCGCCAGCAGCTCGCGAACGTTCTCGAGTCGCTGGCGGCCGGGCTGACGTGGCGACCTTGGGTCGCGGTAGTCCCCTAAAGCTCTGCGTCACCGCCTTTCGGCGGTTTTGCTCTGAGCAGCGTGTGACCGCCACGGCGCAAAGGCAACACCCGTGCCGTTTGCGCGCCACCTGAGCGCAGCAAAGGGGGGATTCAAGGAGTTATGAAAGCCATGGGTCATACAACTTCAACAAGATAGTATGACACTTTGTATCGTATTTTGCACGATACATTGCATAGTGCAATACACAATGAGGTACTGAGCGCTGTAAGCGCAGCTCAGACCCTTGAGGCCCGCAGGCTGCTGGTGAACTGGTGCGCGCCTTGCCTTGGCGCTCGCAGCATGTCGCGGCCTACACGAATCACAGTCCCAGCGCGGCCCCTTGTCTCGATTGTGGTGCCGTGCCGCAATGAAGCCGAATACATCCGGCCGCTCTTGGACTCGATCCTGGCGAACGACTACCCACGCGACCGCCTCGAGGTGCTGGTCGTCGACGGCCTGAGTGACGATGGGACACGCGCCGTGGTTACGGACTACGCCCGTCGCTATCCGATCATTCACGTGCTCGACAACCCGAACCGCACGACGCCCCACGCTCTGAACCGCGGCATCACCCGGGCGCGGGGCGCGATCATCATGCGCATGGACGCCCACGCCCATTACCCGCCGAACTACGTGGCCGACCTCGTCGACTGGCTTGAGCGCACCGGTGCCGATTACGTCGGTGGGGCGTGGAGGACGCTCCCGGCGGACGGAACGCCGACGGCCCGCGCGATCGCGGCGGTCCTCGCACATCCGTTCGGGATCGGCGACTCTCGCTACCGTCTCGGAACGAACGAAGTCCGAGAGGTTGAGACTCTGCCGTTCGGTTGCTTCCGTCGTGAATTGTTCGAGCGGGTGGGATTATTCGACGAGGACCTCGCCCGGGACCAGGACGAGGAGTTCAGTTTCCGGGTGGTCCGCTCGGGCGGACGCATCCTGCTGGTACCCGGCGTCGTCTCCTCCTACTACGCGCGGCGCTCGCTGCGCCAGCTGGGCCGCATGTTCTATCAGTACGGCCTCTTCAAGCCCCTCGTCGCGCTCAAGGTCGGAAGGATCATGACCCTCCGTCAGGTCGTGCCGGCGGCGTTCGTGCTCAGCGTGCTGCTGACTCTGGTCGCGGCACCGTGGATCGCCGCGGCCCGGACGCTGGCGGCGCTCATCCTCGGGACCTACGTCGCGGTGAACGCTGGGTGCGCGCTCGTCCTCGGGTGGCGGCACGGAGCGCGTGTTGGTCTCACTGCCGCGGGGGTCTTCGCGGTGGTGCATGTCTGCTACGGGTGTGGGTTCCTGCGAGGTATATTGGAGTTACTCGCGCGATCACGGGGCCGTCCGTCTGACCTGAGCTCCACGCCCCTGTCTCGTTAGGCGATCGAGCCCACCCTGTCGCAGCACCGCGACAGCGGGGGACTGCGCCCTCAGCACGGTCTTTGCTTCCCCATCCGGTATGACGCTCCCTCAGCGAGGCACCCCGTCATGAGCGCGCCCCTGCGCCGGCAACAGGGGACGCAGCCGTCTCCGCCTGCCAGCACACCGCCTCGACCGCGGCGCAGTAGCTATCTCTCGTTCTCGCCTCCGCTCATCGGGGAGGAGGAGATCGCCGAAGTCGTCGATACCCTGCGCTCCGACTGGATCACCACCGGCCCCAAAGCGGCCCAGTTCGAGGCGGAGTTCGCGGCCGCCGTCTCGGCTCCGGCGGCCGTCGCGGTGAACTCGTGCACGGCTGCCCTCCACACGGCGCTGCTGGTGAGCGGAATCGGCCCGGGCGACGAAGTGATCACGACGCCGCTCACGTTTGCCGCGACCGTCAACGTTGTCGAGCACGTTGGCGCCCGGCCGGTGCTCGTCGATGTGGAGCGGGACACGCTCACGATCAATCCCGCCCTGATCGAGGCGGCGATCACGGGGCGCACCCGAGCCATCATTCCGGTGCATTACGCCGGTCATCCGGCCGACCTGGATCCGATCCACGGGTTGGCGCGCGCGCGTCGACTCCTGGTGCTGGAGGACGCGGCCCACGCCATTCCTGCCGCCTACCGCGGACGCAAGATCGGTTCGGGTGCGAATCCGGTGGCGTTCAGTTTCTACGCCACGAAGAACCTCACGACCGCCGAGGGAGGGATGCTCACGGGGGAACATGGCTTCCTCGAACGCGCGCGTCTGTTGAGTCTGCACGGCCTGAGTCGGGACGCCTGGAAACGGTACGACAAGGGCGGCAGCTGGCGCTACGAGGTCCTCGCGCCCGGCTTCAAGTACAACATGACGGACATCCAGGCCGCACTGGGCTTGTGGCAGCTCCGCAAGCTCCCGGCATTCCAGGAACGGCGGCGCCAAGTCGTACGGCACTACGCCGAGGCGTTCCGGGACGACGACGCCTTCGAGCTGCCGGTCGAACGGCCGAACGTGGAGCACGCGTGGCATCTCTACGTGCTGCGGCTCCGTCCCGGCGTGTTACGGATTGGGCGCGACCGGTTCATCGAGGAGCTCGCGACGTGCAACATCGGGGCAGCGGTGCACTACACGCCGATTCACCTGCACCCATACTACCGCGACAAGTACGGCTACCAGGCGACTGCGTTTCCGGTCGCGTACGACAGCTTCCAGCGGATGCTCAGCCTGCCGCTGAATCCGCGACTCAGCGACCAGGACGTGGCGGACGTGATCGACGCCGTGCACGACGTGGGACGAAGACACCGCCGATGACGCGGGCGAAGCGCACCTTCGACCTGGTGGGCGCGGGCCTCGGCGTGGTGCTGCTGGCGCCACTGCTCGCGCTGCTGGCGCTCCTGGTCAAGGCCGAAGACGGCGGGCCCGTCTTGTTCAAGCAGGAGCGCGTCGGGTACCAGGGCCGTCGGTTCCGCATCTGGAAGTTCCGGACGATGGTCCCGGACGCCGAGACGCGCGGGCTGCTCGTGACGGTGGAGCGTGATCCCCGGCTGACGCGGATCGGGGCGTGGATGCGCCGACTGAAGCTGGACGAGCTGCCGCAGCTGTTCAACGTGCTGGTCGGCGACATGAGTTTGGTGGGTCCCCGACCGGACGTGCCGCGCTACGTCGCCTTGTATCGCGCCCCGGAGCGCCGTGTGCTCGAGCTGGTGCCGGGCATGACCGACGAGGGGTCCATTCGCTACCTCGACCTCGGCGAGAGCAAGCTATTGGCCGCCTCGCCGGACCCAGAGCCGCACTACCTGGAGGTGATTGCTCCCGAGAAGATCCGGCTCAGCTTGGCGTACGCGGCGCGTGCCACGGTGTGGAGCGACCTGCGGGCGATCCTCAAGACCTTGCGCCATCTCTACTGGTCGGCGGCCAGGACCCGCCGCACGGCCGCCCTCGGTCGCGGCGAGCCGACGGCCGACCCGAGGTCGATGACGTCCTGAGGCCGAGGTCGCAGCGCTGCTTCGGCCGCGACGATCCCGAGGACAAACCAGAATTGCTTTCGGTAGCCCCACTCGAGCGATAACGATCCCACCCCCAGCGCCAGGAGGAGCACGATCCCGAACCGCCCTGGCAGCCGCGGCGCGCGCCGCAACGCCGTGAATGCCGCCCCGATTATCGCGAGAAACAGTAAGAGTCCGACCAGCCCATCCTCAACCAGAATTCCCAAGGGAACGCTGTGTGACGACCATTGAAAGCCGAGCGTCGGCTCGACGGCCGCTCCGAACGCTCCCGCACCCACGCCCAGTAGCGGGTGCTCCCGTGCCACGTCCAGGCCGGCACGCCAGATGAAGCCACGGTTTCCGAAGTACCCGGACTCGATGTCGGCTCGGGTGGTTTGCAGGCGTTCCAGCGTCGCTTCGGGCACGACGCTGGCCGCGAGCACGAGCGACCCGACGGCAAGGGCGCACAGGGCGGCCTTGGTGCGAAGGCGCAGGCGCCCTTGCGTTGCGGGGATGATCGCGAGGGCCACGAGCATCGTAAGAAACGCCCCACGCGACGCGGTGAGAAGAATCGCCGTGATGGACAGAGGCAGATAGAGTTGCCACAGGCGCGCGACGCGTCGCTGCGGCTGCGACAGAGTCAAGTACCACGCCATCGGAAGACCGATCGCCAGGGTCATGCCGAGCTCGTTGGGGTTAACGCTCAGCGCGTTGAACCGCGCCGCGTACCCGGCAGCGTCTAGGCCCGATAGATAGTCGCGTATGGTGGCGACGGCGGCGACCGCGACCCCCAGCACGTATGCACCGAGCAGAGCTCGCGTGCGCTGGGGTGACCAGGCGATTTCCCAGATCAGCCACACCAAGACCGTGAGCTGCAAGTAGGTCATCAACCGCGTTCGCGTCGCCTCGGTATCGATCGACCAGAGCGTGCTGACCGCAGCCCAAAGCACGAACGCGACGGTGAACACGTGAAACCAAGACAGTGGCCTCACCCGTCGTCGCGCGCCGATGTAGAGCACACCTACGGCCGACGCCACGAGGCCAACGAGCCGCGGGATCGAGCCCACCACCGGCAGCTCGGCGTAAACGTCCCACGGGAGGACAAAGACGAAGCACCAGAGGCATGCGAATGCAGCCTTACTCAACGCGTTGAGCACACCGGCCGACCTCCTTCTCTTTGGTCACGGCGGCATATGCCATGCCTCTAGCGTGCCCGGGCGACCGTGACCGTCCGTGGCGACACCGCAACAGCGGCGCTCGCGCACGCGTGCCAGCACGGTCTTTGCGACCGATTCGGCCCGTTCGCCGCAAGGCGGTCCGGGATGTCGTGTGAAAAAAAGGGGGAACGTCGGCTGCGCCTCGGCGCCAGGTGGGTCGTTGCTGCGCTGCTCATCGCTCCGGTCGCGTCCGCTGCAGCGCAGACGGGCGTGCTCCGGGATCCGGTGCTGCGCCCAGGTGACATGCTGCGGATAACTGTGTGGCGCCACCCCGAAATGAGCGGCGACTTTGCGATCGCCCCGGATAGCACGCTGGTCCACCCCTTGTATCGGACGGTGAAGGTTGCGGGAGCGCCGCTGGCAACGGTGCGAGACCGGTTGCGCGGCGTTCTCGTGACCTATGAGCAGGGCGTGGAATTCGTCATTGAGCCCCTGTTCGCGGTGACGGTGGCAGGAGAGGTGCGTCAGCCCAACCTGTACCAACTGCCCCAGGGGACGACGTTCGCGCAGGCGATTGCGCGGGCGGGCGGCCCCACGGAACTGGGCCGGCTGGATAAGGTCCACGTGATCCGTCGGGACAGCTCGATGGTAATAGACCTGGGGCGGGGATATTCTCGATATGAAGGGCTGCCGATTGCGTCCGGTGACCAGGTACTCGTGGCTCGTCGCTCGAACTTCAATCTCTTGCGGGATGCCGTGTATCCGCTGGCGAGTCTCACCGCGGCGGTCGCCGCCGTCCTTGCGTACAGCCGATACCGATGAGCCGAGCAATGTCTGAGCACCCCCCCAACGATGCTCGCGCCGCTTCCGGGTCCGTTGCGGACCGAGAAGAGTTGGAGGCGCCCGCGAGCACGGTCCGCCTGGACGACCTGTTCGCGATCGTGCGTCGCCACGTCCGGTTGGTGCTCGGGGTGGCTGCGGCTGTCGTGGCGGTCGCCGGATGTGTGGCATATGTGACGGGGTCGGTGTATCGCGCCGTCGCGGTGATTCGCTTGTCGGATCCGCGTCGGGCATTTACCGGTGGCGTGGTGGAAGACCCCGCCTTGCTGGCGGACGGCCGGTACGCCGACCCCCTGTTGTCGCAGGTGGAGCTCCTCAAGAGTCGCACCGTCGCCGGTGGGGTCGTCGACAGCATGCCGATGCTGCGCGTAGTCTTGCGAAAGTCTTCGCGCAGTCTCCTGGAACGCGTGCTGCGACGGAGGCTGTCACCCGGCCTGCTGGGGGACGTGGCGGTGGCGGCCGATGCGCCGGCCGACTCGGTGTCACTGTCGTTCGACCGCGACGGCTTTGTCGCAGAAACGCCGCCTCAGCGGCGCCGCGCGGCGTACGGCACGGTCGTCAGCGTCGCTGGCGTGCGGTTCACGGTCCTGCGTCGGCCGGATGCGGCCCGAGCGCTCCTCCGCGTGCTGAGCCGCGACGCGGCAATCAGCCAGTTGCTCACCGAGCTCCGCGTCAGGCCTCGGATGCGCACCGACATCGTAGACGTCGCGTATTCCGCGCCAGACCCGTCTCGCGCGCAGGAGGTCGTCAACCGGGTGGTCGACGTCTTCCGAGCCGCCAGCGCCGACGCGGCGCAGGGCCAATCCAGATTGCGACGCGAGTTTCTCGAGGCCCAGCTCAAGGTCAACGATTCGCTCGTGGCCGCTGCGCAAGAGGCGCTCACCGCGTTTCGGCGGCGGGCTCATTCCGACGGCTCGGCGCAGTCCTCGGGACGGGAGCCGACCGAACTGCCGGGCCTCGAGCTGCAGCGCCAGCAGCTGCTCGCCGAGCGCCGGACCGACGAGGACTTGCGCGCGGCCCTCCAGGACAGCAACACCAGTCGACGGGCCATCCAAACGGCCCTCTCGACGCCCGGGGTTGCCCCGAGCCCGGCAGTGGTGCAACTGAACACCCAGCTGTTCCAGTACGAGATGGCGCGCGATTCCCTGGCGAGTCTCTCGACAGCGCACCCGGACCTGCCTCGTCTCAATCTGCTGATTTCCTCCACCGAGGCGAAGCTGCTCCGCGCGGTGCAGGCGGGGGTCCAAGGCGCCATCGCTTCCCTCGACGGACGCATCGCCGCGATCAACGACTTGCGAGCCCGCCGGGCGGGGAACCTGCAACATGACGCGGAGGAGGCGCGGCTGACCGAACGGGTCGACAATGCGCGGAAGGTCGCGGATGAGCTTCGAACCGAATACCAGAAGGCCGGGATCGCCGAGGCCGTCACGGTTGGGCAGGTTGAGATCGTCGACCACGCCACCCTCCCGACCAAACCTGCCGGCATCGGGCTCCCGGAGCAGCTCGTCCTCGGTTTACTCGTTGGCCTGATGCTCGGCACCGGCGGCGCGTTCGTGGCTGAGCGCGTGGCGAGCTCGATCGCTCGGCGGGTCGAGGTGGAAAACCTCGGTCTGTCTGTCCTGGGCATCGTGCCGCGGTGCGGCCGGGCAACCGACAAGAAAGGCTCCGGGAGCGCGGACGCGGCGGTGGAAGCGTTCCGCAGTATCCGGCTGAACGTGGGGAACGCACACGGCGGCCCCGGCCCTCTCGTCGTGGCGGTAACGAGCCCGGGGAGTGGCGATGGGAAGTCGTTTGTGTGCTCGAACCTGGCTCTTGCGTTCGCCTATGCGAACCATCGCACGTTGTTGGTCGATGCCGACCTCCGGCGGGGCGCGCTGCACCGCGTGCTGCAGCTGCGTCGGGAGCCAGGCTTGACGGACCTGCTCAGCGCCGATGCTTCCCCGGAGCGGGTGCTGCAAGCCACCACGCATCCGTCCCTCGATTTTCTTGCCAGCGGGTCTCGCCGAGGCGATGCGCCCGAGCTGCTGGGCTCCGCGCGGATGGCCGACTTCATGACCAGTCTGCGGTCGAGCTACGGCGTAATCGTAGTGGACACGCCCCCGCTCGGCGCGGGCGTCGATGCGTTCGTGCTGGCTTCGCTGGCCGGAAGCCTGCTCATCGTCCTGCGGCTGGGAAAGACCGACCGGGAATTAGCCGAGGCCAAGATCGAGCTCGTGCGTCAGTCGCCGATCCGGGTGTTGGGCGCGGTCCTCAATGATGTGCGGGAAGGGTCCGAGTATCGCCCCTACGGCTATTACATGGACGGCTACGAGCTCACAGGGGAGCCTCTTTTCCGGCCGCTCGTCGACGGCACGACGCGCGGCAGACCGCCCGTCCCAGCGCGCCAGTGAGCGCGGATCTTAGCCGGCCTTGGGCAAGGCGAACGCCAGCCAGGTTCGTCCCGCTGCGATTGTGACGAACTGCTCTCCGCGCGTCGAGAACGTCACGGGGGCCGCGCAGATTGTGCCGCCGGTCTCTACGGACCAGAGAGGCGTGCCCGTGCGTGAGTCGAGCGCAAAAAAGGTTGTCTGGTCGCCCCCGAACACGATGCCGCCCCGCGTGGAGAGAACACCGCCCATTCTCACTCCTCCGAGTCTATCGTTGCGCAGTCGCGGCTCGCGCCGATACTCCCAGATCCTTCTTCCCGTGGAGGCGTCCAGGGCACGGACCGCGGTATAAAACGGTCTGCCGCTGATTGCCGCTGGCGGACTCGACGTGAAGAAGACCATGCCCTGCTCTAAGACCGGCACAAACATCAGGTTCAGCGCAGGATCAAAACTAGGCGACCACCAACTAGTCGCACCAACGTAGCCCGGGTAGAGGAGAAATCCTTCACGGTTTCGGGAGCCACTGGACAGAGGCTGGGGGCGTCCCTGCGCATCGAGTCCCTCGGTCCAGGTCTGACGCGCGAAGGGCGCGGCCGTGAGATATTTGCCGGACACACGATCCAGGACATAATAGAAGCCGTTGCGATTGGCCCACAGCACACGCTTCTCGGTGCCCGCCTGGGTCTGTCGATCCGCCAGCACCGGAATCTCGGTCGCGTCCCAATCGTGATCGTCCCCCGGCGTGAACTGGAAGTACCACACGAGTGCTCCGGTGGAGCCACGCAGCGCCACGGCGGAGTTCGTGTACAGGTTGTCGCCGCTTCGGGCCGCCGCGTCGTAGTCGGGCTTCGGATTGCCGACGGGCCAAACGAGAAGGTCGAGCTCCGGATCGTATGAGCCCGTCAACCACGTGGGCGCGCCTCCTTCACGCCAGGAGGCGCCCTCCCAGGTCTCGTTGCCCGGCTCGCCCGGCTTGGGGATCGTCGCGAACCGCCACCGCTCCTTTCCAGTGTTGGCATCGTAGGCCGCGATGAAGCCTTGCCCGCCGGCCGCGCTGCCCCTGATGGCGACGCCAGTCACGACGAGATCGCGATAAACCAGTGGTGCCCCGGTGATCGCGTACCGCGCCGCATCGGTCGCAACCGTCGTCTCCCACTGCAAGGCGCCCGTCGCGGCCGAAACAGCGATGAGTCGCGCGTCCGGTGTTCCAAAGAATACCTTGTCGTTAAGGATGGCGACGCCCCGATTCGCGATTACGCTGAACTCGTCGCCGTCGCTCCCAGGAACCGCGCTCGACAGTTTGTGATCGTAGGCCCAGATCTCTTTCCCAGTGGTCGCCTCCAGCGCCAGCACTCGGCTGGGCGGTCGCGTCACGAACATGATGCCTTTGCGCACCACCGGTGAGACCTCGACGCATTCGGGCGCGCCTTCGAGCTGGTGAATCCATCTGAGGGCGAGGCGACCCACGTTGCCACGGTTGATCTGGTTCAACGCGCTGTGGCGAGACGACCAGTATGATCCGGAATAGGTAAGCCAGTCCTCGGCCGGCTCGCGTATCGCCGCTAGCTCCTCGTACGGCACAGGCACGCTCGCTGCGCCATTGGGACCGCGCGCCGCCGCTCCCGAGGCCCTGCCCGGGGTATCGATAGAGCGGACGAAGGCTTCCAGTTGCCACACCGCTGCGTCCGGCAAGGGATGCGGTCCCATGGCCGTGTTGGGAATGCCGAACCGAATGGCGCGGTACACCGCCCAATCGCTCTCACCATGCGTGAATTGGCGACCCGTCAAAGGTGGACCGCGGCCACCGCTCCCGTCGGGGGCGTGGCATTCAGCGCACTGGCCGCGAAACAGCGTCGCACCCGCCTGAATGTCGGCCGGGGTGGTCTTGACGTTGCGGATCACCGCGTGTGGATTGCGCGTCTCGATGAGGGGTCTTACCCATTGGCCTGAGCCTGGCAGCATGTAGACCAGCAATTGTTTCAACTTGACGTCAGGGATCTGCCCAGCGAGGGACAACAGGACGACCTCAGCGCGCCACCGCACCGGCGGCGGGATCAGGATCACCAGTGCCGCTACGAGCACCCCGGCCGCGGACAGCCGCTTGCCACGTTTAGTCATCATGGCTAGTGCGTCGCACGGGAAGCTCGAGCGACTTTGTACCGTTGTGAACGGGACAGAACACTAGAGCTCCGGGCGCGTGAGGGCGCTCACCACCAGGTCAGCCACGCGGGGGCGCACCCTGAGGATGGCCGTATTGGCGCGGGTGGGATGGACCCGGTTCGTGAGCAGGATGATGAACAGGTCCTTCTGCGGGTCCATCCACAGCGACGTGCCGGTGAAGCCCGTGTGGCCGAACGCGCGCGGCGACAGGCCGGTTCCGGCGCTCGAGGTCGATTCGGGCGGGTCGGGCGGCGTGTCCCAGCCGAGCGCGCGCGAGGACCCCGGGACCACGCCCTGGCGCCGCGTGAAGTCTGCGATGGTTTCCGAATGGATCAGCTGTACCGTGTCCCACGAGCCGCCGTTCAACAACATCGCCGCGAAGCGTGACAAGTCGAGGGCGTTGGAGAACAGGCCGGCGTGGCCGGAGACCCCGCCCAGCCGGCCGGCGTTTTCGTCGTGCACCTCGCCGCGCAACATCCGGTGGCGGAAGCTGGTGTCGTTTTCCGTGGGCGCGATGCGCTCGCGCCAGCGCTCGGGGGGAAGGTAGCGCGTCGCGGGCATGCCGAGGGGTTGAAAGACCCGCCGCTCGAGGAACCGGTCCAGCGGTTCACCCGTGATGCGCTCGACGACCTCCATGAGCACCATCGCTCCCAGATCCGAGTACACGTACGCTCGCCCGGGCGGGGTCGCCAGCGGCGTGGTGTTCACGACCCACAGGGCGGTGGCGCGCGAGTCGGCTTCCTGGTAGAGCGGGCGCCACGCAGGCAGCCCCGAGGAGTGGGTGAGCAGATGACGGATCGTCACCGCCTCCTTACCGTCGCCCCGGAACTCGGGCACGTAGCGCTGCACCGGCGCGTCGAGCGCCAGCTTCCCCTCGTCCACCAGCAGCATGCATGCGGTCGTGAGCCCGACCACTTTGGTGAGCGACGCGAGATCGTAGATCGTGGCCGGCTCGACCGGGCGCGGGTCGTCGGCTTCCCCCTTCCCGTAGCGGCCGACGGCGGCGAGGAGCGCGAGCCGCCCGTGGCGTCCGACCGCCAGCACCGCCCCGGGGAACGCGCCGCTGTCTGCTTCGGCCTGCAAGTAGGCGGCGGCGGCGGCGAGCCGCGTGCTGTCGAACCCCAGCGTGCCGGGCGTGGCGGGCGGGATGCCGGTGCTCACCGGCGGGGGCACCGCGGTGCGACAGGCGGCGACGAGGCCCGCGAGGGCGATGAGGGCGCGCGCGCTCACGGCTGCGCCTGCGGGATCGTCACGCCGAACCCGATGGAGTAGTTCGGGGGGACGCGAATCGGCAGGTGGCCGGCGATCGGCACTCTGCCGAGCAGGGCGAGGGCGACGGCGCGCTCCGACGCGCGCCCGCCGCTCCAAGCGATCAGGTAGCACCGTACCGCGGGGGTCTGGCTCAGGAGATAGGGGCTGCCCAGCGACACCAGCACGGTGGGGCGCGCCGCGTCGGTCGCCGTCACCAGCTGGGCGAGCGAATCGGGGAGGGCGATGTTGCCCCGCGCAGAGATCGGCCGCACGTTCGCGAGGAACACGGTCGCGGCCGTCCGGGCGATCACCGCCCGTGCCGAGTCGTAGGAGAGCGGCCCCGACATCGGCCACAGCCGGAAGTAGTCGACGGTGTCGCCTGCCTGGCGCAGCAGCTCGGTCATGTATTGGCCGGCGGTCCCGTTGTTTTCGTCGGCATAGGCGATGAGGGCGAAGCGGGAGGGTCTGGCGCGTAGCGCGTGCAGCCCGCCGCCGACGTCGCGCACCAGCGTGAGCGCGCGGACGGCGAGGTCGTTCGCGGCGTCCTGGAACCGCTTGCTCCCCACGATGGTCATGATCGAATCGAGCGCCACCCCCCGGTGGGTCAGGAGGCCGAGCCGATGTTTGATCTCGAGCAGGCGACGCACCGACTGGTCCAGACGCTCCCGGCTGATCCGTCCGCTGGCCACGGCGGCCGTCATGGCGTTGACGGCCGAGTCGGGGTCCGCCGGCATGAGGAGCAGATCGGAGCCCGCGAGAAAGGCGCGCACGGTCGCTTCCCCGGCACCGTACTTGGCGACGATCGCGCCCATCGTCAGCGCATCGGTCACGACCAATCCGCGAAAGTGCAGCGAGTCGCGCAGCAGGCCGCTCAGCACGGCGGCCGACAGGGTCGCCGGATCGTTCGAGCCTGTGAAGGAAGGGAAGGCGATGTGGGCGCTCATGACGACGTCCGCTCCGGCCGAGATGCCGCCCCGGAACGGCACCAGCTCGAGCGAGTCGAGTCGCGGGTAGCCCGCCGTGATGACGGGGAGTCCGATGTGCGAATCGCTCTGCGTGTCGCCGTGGCCGGGGAAGTGCTTGAGCGTCGCGAGCATCCCGTGCTCGTGCAACCCCCGGACGTATTCCTGCACCAGCCGCGATACCGCCTGCGGGTCTTCACCGAAGGAGCGGACGTTGATGATGGGATTCAGGGGGTTGTTGTTGACGTCGGCATCCGGGGCGAAATTGACGTGGATCCCGACCGCGCGGCCTTCGGTGGCGGCCGCCTCGCCGATGGTGTGGGCGTCCCGGGGGTTTCCGGTCGCGCCCACCGCCATGATCTGGGGGAACGCGGTGCCGCCGATCACCCGCATCCCGGCTCCCCATTCCAGGTCCGCCGAGACGAGCAGCGGCAGCCGGGAGCGGCGTTGCAAGGCGTTGAGCTTGGCCGCGATGTCGAAGGGGGAACCGACGCTGATGATCAGCCCTCCGACTTCGAGCGAGTCGACCCAGCGCGCCGCCACCTGAAACAGCGAATCGTCGAACGCCGTGTAGCTTCCGGCGAGCCAGGGCACGACGAGCTGCCCGATCCGCTGTCGCGTGGACAAGGTGGCAAGGAGCGAGTCTACGGGCGGCTGACCCCGGGGCGCCGCCCCGGGGTGAGCCGTGGGCGCTCGGGCCGTCGCGCAGCTCAGCGTCAAACCGACTATCAGGAGCCTATGCGGGCGCATCATCTCTCGTTGTTGGGGTTGCTCGCCTGCGCCGAGTCCGCGGGCGCACAGGTCCGTCCCGGGATCGACGTCGTGCTCGCCGACTCCGCCCACCTCATCGCCCACAAACGCCTCGGCTTGCTGACGAACCAGACCGGGGTCGACGCCGCCGGCCGCCGCGACGTCGATGTG